>Ga0209535_1000416_pt1 | contig 29910 bp, 37 predicted proteins | sample LinPmetageLP28_FD_184041 | JGI IMG/M metagenome (GOLD analysis project Ga0209535, IMG submission 184041) | Marine viral communities from the Pacific Ocean - LP-28 (SPAdes) (version 2) | ecosystem: Environmental > Aquatic > Marine > Oceanic | place: Pacific Ocean | collected 2009-08-22
CAGTTAGACGTAACTAATAGCGTAAACACTGGATTTGAAATTAATGATATTCAGATAGTTTATAGGACAAAGGTAAACAATTAATGTATAAAAGAAAAAAAAGTTTATTAGGTTCTATAAATTCTATAATAGATCCCAGAAAAAAAATAGAAGAAATAAAGCAACAATATGAAACACCTATCAAAACATCTGAGCCTATACCTACTAATGATAAAGGTACTGACGGTGATAGAAAGATAGTAAAAGAATCTGATGGAGAATATTTATATATAAAAAGTAGTGGAAGATGGATGAAGCTACAACTACAGGAGGTAGAATAATGGCTACGGAAGCACAGAATATTATGCAAGCCTTTTATGCGTCTAATAAAAGAGCTGAAGTAAAAGAAGAAGAAAGAGAGTTTAAGAAGGGATCGCTTGGATATATGGGTGGATTACCAGGGGCTTTATACGATATAGCTGGAGGTATGGAAGCTATTAATATGTTTAGTGAATTAAAAGAAGGTATTACAGAATTGTTTGATAGAAGAAGTCTTGGGGAAAAAATAGCAGATGAAACTATACTAGCAAATAATGCAGTATCTGAAGCTAAAACTATTTTAAAAGCAGCTGGTTATGATTACGATGCTGATAGTTCTGTTGCTGATATTTCTAGTGCCATGTTTAAAGATATGGGTTTTATAACTACTAATTTATTTGGTGGAGAATTTACCAACAAATATAATAAACACGTAGCAGGTACATCATTAGTTAGTAAAACACCTCAAGGTAATACTATAAATTATACTGTAGCTACAAAGAATCAACCTAAACCTTGGAATATGGGTGGCGGTAAAATGAATTTGACTAGATAATGTTAACAAAATTAATCATACCAAAAGATATTAGTTTTAGACAGAAACTTTACGACCATATTAAACTTCGTGAAGGTTATAAATCTGTAGTATATCTAGACACATTAGGTAAACCTACGGGTGGTATAGGACATTTATTATCTAAGGAAGAAAAAAGAATGTATCCTGTTGCTTGTCCTTTAAAAGAATCTGTTATTAAAGAATGGTACGATAGTGATATACAAAAATCATTAGATGCTTGTAACAAGCAATGTAAAGTATTAAATATATTTGATACCGATTTTAAGATTGCATTAACATCTGTAAACTTTCAATTAGGTACAAGATGGTATAAAAAATTTCCTGCAGCATGGCATGCTTTATGTCACGGAGAGTACGATAAAGCTATAAACGAAATCATGTATGCAAATAAGGAAGAAGAGAGGTACTCTCGTTGGTATAAACAAACACCAGTGAGAGTAAAGGATTTTGTAGAAGCAATTAAAAATATTAAGGAGATTAATAATGGCTCAAGATAAAAAGAAAAAAGGAACAGCAGAAGATTTAATGTTACCAACTCCTGAAACTTCAGGTGATCCAATGTTGGCAGGAACAGGACAACCAGGTGAGTTAGCAAACACTCCTACGTCACCTAGTCAAGAGTTTTTAGATACAATGCGTTTAGAAGAAGCTGGTATTGAACAAGACCCAATGTTAAGAGGTACGGGACAACCAGGAGAATTATATGGTGCACCTGAAAAACCTAGTGATTCTTTTTTGGAAGCACAGGAAAAAGCTGCCAGACGTAAAGCTTCTATAGACGTTGGTAAAGATTTTAGTATATGGGATATAACAGAGGATTTAGAATTAGATTTCAATCCGTTTAAAAGGGAGGAAGAGTAATGCCAATACCAGTAGCATTAGCAACAGCATCTGCAGCTGTAGGAATAGCTCAAGGAGTAGCAGGTTTCTTTACTAGTTTTAGTGCAAGAAAAAGAAGAAAAGCTGAAGCTCAAAGAAGAAAAACAGCGGCAATTAAAAGTGAAAACTTATTATTAGGAACAGCTAAAAACGTAGAACAAGACATATCAAAACAAGGAGCGTTTTTAAATCAAGCTTACGGTATGCAACAGAAAGAAGGAAGGCAAGCTTTTGGTATACAAATGGATCAGTCTATGTCAGCACAAGGACTTACTGGTTTAGCAGGTTCAGGTTCAGCAATACAAGCTACTGATTATTTACAGAATCAATATGCATCTAGTCAAGAACAAAGTGCTTTACAATTTAATGAAAATAGATATCAGTTAGCACAACAAAGAGAATCTAGAATGAGAGATATACAAGGTAGTTTAATAGAGTTATCTTCTTATAGTGGAAATAATTTAAATGTATTAAGTACATATGGAATAGGAGGTTCTAATGTCGTATAGTAAAGATGTTTTAGATGGAATGAGAGCTGTAACACAAGCTGCAGCTGGATTAAAAGACGACTCAGTAGAAGAGTTAGTAGGAAATTTAGTATTACAATTTCAAAGTGCTAAGTTACAACAAGACGCTGCATTGTTTAATGCTAAAGTAAATATTGCTACAGGTCTAGTAGAAAAAGGTATGCAAGGATATGAAGATGCAATGAGTAATATAAGTAGTTCTAATTTATCATCTGGTAGATTAAAAAAATATGCAGCAGAAGGAACTCCAGGTTTTGGTTATAAACTTGCTAGAAGAAAAGTAAACAATGATGTAGAATCTTATTTAGATAACTTCGAAGCTAACTATACACAAAGTGAACAATATTATAAAAAACTTTCTACAGTTTCAGCATTGACTGGAGGAGAAAGTAATCCTATAGTTGCTGGTGCATTAGATGGTTTAAAAACTCAAAGAGAAAATTTAATAAAAGCAAAAGAACTTTATACTTCTCAAATTTTTGAAGCTAGAGGAGAAGGAGTTCTTACTAGCAAGGGAAGATCAATGGGTATTACAGCTAGATTAAATGCAAACATAAGTTTATTAGATAGTATTATTGACCCTATAGAGGATTAATGGAATACAAAAACGGAAAGTTAATACAAGCAATAGATGCTTATAAGACTGGTGTATTAGACCAACAACAATATTACAATCAATTAGATTTAATATACAGAGCTAACCCTACTTCATTTACAGAAGAAGAAGTAGACTTTTTAGAAAAGCAATTTAAAAAAGTTGATTTACCTTTTAATAGGGATTTGGAAGCAGCTGACAGTAATTTAATATCTACTGTAAATCAATTTGTATCTGGTATGGTAGAAGGTTTTACTACATTAGGTTGGGCAGAAGACCCTGATACAACAGCAGAATCTATAGCAAATAAAGTAGGACACCTTATTGGTTTTGCTCCTGATGTTGTAGCTAGTGTTTTATCTATGGGTCAATATGTACCTATAGCTACTGCTAAAGCTATAAGTCGTAAAGGTGCTGGTACAGTTACCAAAGGTTTACAAGCAGCTGGTCAGAAAGCTCCACCTATGTTACGTAAAGAAATAGGTACGGACACATTTGTTTTACAATCAATACCTATGAAGGTAGCAGACGTTGTAATGGACAATGTAAAGGCTAGTTTAGGTAGGGCTAATGTAGATACTACAGGATTCTTAGCTAAAGGTATATTTAGAAATCCTAGATTTAGAGATATAGGAGAACAGTCTATGCATCTTGGTGTAGCTATGGCTGTTTCAAGTTGGAAAGATGGACCTAAAGCAATGGCAGACACTGCTGTTCATGGTGCTATGGCGGGGGCTTTGTTTGGAACTATAGGTAACTATGTAAACGTTGCTCGTGTATTAGGTAATCCTAAGACTACTAAAGCTGGTCAACAAATAATTCGAGGGGTAGCACAGAAAGCTTACGATACAGACACACAGCTTACAGGTATTAACATGGCTATAAAAGGTACGTTAGGTGCTGGTTTCCAGGGTGGTATGGCTACAGCACAAGGTTTACCTGTACCAGAACAAATATATGAATATCTATTAGGTGGATTTTTTGGAGCTACAGCTAGAGATAGAGGATTTGTAGACAGAACTAGATACATAAATAAAAACACACAAAAATTTGGAGACCCTACAAAACCAGTAGAACAAGTATTAAAAGATTTAGCCCAAGATCCAGAGTTTGAAACTTTATCTAGTTACGATAAACAATATGTAAAGAATCATATAAACGTAGTACAGCAACAAATATTTAATAGATTAAATTCACTTGAAGGTGAAGCTATTACTATTATAAGACAGATAGCTAAAGAAAATAAAATTGATTTACCTAATGCTTCTAAAGAACAATTCGAAGCTATTAAAAAAGAATATCAAGAAAGAAAAGTATCTGAAGTTTTTGACAACACTACCATAACAATGAAGGATGATGTTGTAGAATCTACTAGAGAGGTAGATAAAATTAGAAAAGAAATAATAAATGATTTAGGATTGGACATTGATAGTTATATAAGAATACAAGACAATAAAGATTTGAATGAACCCTTAGCAATTAATAACGATGTTCGTGCAATGGCTGACATAATGCGTGGATATAAAATTGGTAGAAACACAAAAGATAACACTGGTGCTTTACTTGAGTTGTCTACATTAATAGAAAAATCTAATTATGATTTACCTACATTCCGTAAAGAATTTGTAAAGCGTTATAAAGATATATTAGATGATCCAATAAAAGTTATTAATGAAATGGACGTTAATAGATTAGGTTCTTATTTAAAGATTAGAAAAAATTTACAAGATAGACCTGAGCTATTAGTAGACATGTCTTCTTCACAAGTAAAGGTAGTGGAAGCACCAAAGGTTAGTTTAGAAGGGTTACCTATCAATGCTAATAGATCTGAAAATAAATACAACAATATTTTTAGAAACCCTGATGGAAAAAGAACTAGATTAATATTAAGAAAATCTTACGTGCTAGAGAAGTATCATACCTTTGGTATTAAAGGTGGTAAACAACAACCAGTATATAAGGTAGAGTCTCCTTTAGGTTTTGAAACAAAGCCTATGAGTAAAGCTGAGCAACAAAAAATTAAAAGAAAACAATTTGAAGACTATCTAACTAAGGAAGCTTTAACTACAATAAAAAAAGAATTATATAAAAAAGATGCATACATATTTAGTGGAGCAAAAGACTCTGGTATGGTATTGGTGCATGCCTTTCCTTTTAAAAATACTGATATAACTAGCTCACAACAACAACAAGTATTAAATACATTAGGATTATTTAAAGGACAAAAACTTTCCGAATCTCAATTAAAAGAATATACTTCTAATATATATTATTTATTAGCAGAGTCTGGTTATATTAATACTAATACTGTACCCACAGTTAATACATTGGTTACTGGTATGAAGGATTATATTAACCAACCTTTATATGAAACAGTACAAAAGTTTAACAAGTATCAAAACTTATCACAGAGTCCTGATGTAAAACTAGAAGCTGAAGACTATGTAAACCATTTACAAAACAATAAAAGACCAGAGTTAGTAACTGATGGTACTTTCAATTTTATAACAATGAAAGATTTACAATCTAGTTTTACAGTAAAGGGAGAGCCTTCTGTTTCAGCTACTGATGCTGTAGTCTATGCAAGAAGCGATACTTTTAATACAATACAAACTAAAAATTATAGACAAGCAAAGAATGGATTCTTAAAACTTGTAGGATATAAAGCACCAGCTGAAGGTGTAGGTAATATATTATTAAAAACTGGTACATTTAAAGCTACTAAAGCTATGGATAAGTTTATGTTTGAAAATAACATACACTTTATAGCTTCTGAATCTGCAGCTAAAACACAAGTAGGATTAAAATTACATAACATAGCTTACGATCTTATAAGTAAGACCTGGGGATTTGGTTCTTCAGATAAGGTTATACAAAAATTTAAAATGAAACCAGAAGAATTGTATTTGAATTATGGTGTTTACGAAAACGTTATGAAATTAAATAAACCAGCATTGATATCTAAACAAATGTTTGATAAGATAAATTACGAACAATTAGGAACTGATGGTCAAGCTTTTAAAGATGCGTATAATAAAATGGTACAAGATTCTTTAGGAGGTAAAGAAGCAGATAATATACTATTCAAAGAAGCAATGACAAAAGATGATTCTAACTTTGACATACGTGATTTAAATAGTGTAGATTTAACTTTAATTAATGAGGCTATATCTAACGAAGGACTAAGAACTAAGTTTGGTAAAACAGTTTTAAAGAAAATATTAGAAAGAGGACAAGAAGATTATCACACATTAATACAAGAGCAAGGAGATAGAATAGACGCTGAAAGATTTGGTATAGAAACTATGGATGTACCTGATGTATTAGCTAAGTTAGATTATGACATATCTGCTATAACATATCCACCTTTATTGTCTTGGATAAATAAAAGTTTATCTAACTACAGACAGATGAGACTTGTAAAACCTACAGTTGAACATGGCTTTGATGCTAAACTAGGCCCAGCAGATTTAGAAGTTGCTAACAATCTAAGAGATAATGAAATAAAATTTGGCGAAACAATTAGACAGAAAACTATAAATGTAAAAGATGTTGGTGAAATGACAATGGAACAAGCTTGGAATACGTTTGAACCTATGAAAAAAAATCCAACACAACATCCTTTATACAATAACTATAAAGAAGCATTGACTTTTTTAATTATGAGAAATCCTAATAGTGGTAATGGTGGTGTTCGTGTAGTTGAGTTTGTTGGTTTTAGTGGACGTGACGGACAGCATGCTGTTACTACATCAAAGACAGATTATTATTTAGGTGGTGCAGATAAAGACGCTGATGCTGTAATAGTGTATCAAAATATGCCTGAAATATTTAAGAAAGTATTTAATAAATATGAAAGCGAACTGTTTATTGGTGGTGAGACTAGGTCATTTGAGCAACCAGAAGGTACCTGGAAGGACTCAAAACTAGTTGAGCCTTATGATACCACCAATACAAAGAAAGTGTCCCTTAAAAACAAGAAAGCTTTAGAAGACTTAATAGAAACAGATACTCGTATAAGTGTAGCACGTAATGCAAAGATAGGTAAAGTTAACATAGATTATATTGTTTCAAGTTTTAATAAGATGCAAGTTGTTGCAGATATAATAGAACAAAACGGTGGATCATTAGAAGGTACATATACTACCAAGGTTAAAACTAAAAATAAAAAAGGTAAAACAATATATAAGACTGTTACAAAAGATGTTACAATAGAATTAAAAGACGCTGTTAAAAAATTACAATTAGATAATTACATTGGTGTCAATCTTATGGCAGACTCATCAAACTTTATTAAGATAGAAAAATATAATGTAATACAAGATACCTTTTGGAAAAAATACTTTAATGTAAAAGGTGCTAAAGTAGAACAATTTAGTGATGCATTTAAAAAAATAGATTCGTTAGCAACTATTAAAGATTTACATTCTTTAGTTTATTTAGGTAAAGGTCAAGCTAAGTATGACCTTGTAAATAAAATAGCTGATTCTTATTTAGAAATACATGGAGATGCTAATCATTTTTATAGCAATCTAGCTTTAGGTATGAAAGAATTTCCTAATTTTACTATTAATCCTTTTAAGTATATGTTTGAAAAAGACTTCCAAGGATTTAATTCTATAGAAGTAGCAGAGCAATACACTTTATTATTAAGAGAAAAATTAATAAATAGTAAGATGTTAAAAAGATTTGGTATTGCTGACAATTATCGTAACGAACTAGAAGCTAGAGCTACTTTAAAAAACTATGTTAAGAACGATAACTTTGATGGCTTGTATCAAAAAATGATAGAGTATAACGGTGTTTATATTTCCTCACAAATTAGTGCACAACTTGCTAGAGATGTTGCAAGACTAACAGAAACAAGATATTCTAATGAAGCTATAGAGCCTGTGATACAAGACATGATAGACACAGCTTATAAAATAAAAAGATTATACAATAGAGATGAAACTATATCTGTAACTGGTAAAGAAAAAAATGAAATGAGTGTAGCTGATATTAATAATTTTATAGCTACATATAAATTTAAATTAAAAACTAAATTCAAATCTGAACCTGACTTATATAAAAAATTAGAAGACGTGTTTGAGTCTTGGTTACAATCAACACCTATCATAGGTAAAGATCCAACTAAATTACAACAAAAAATTATCAATGATATTGAAAGTCAAAATGCAGAAATGGTAATAAAGGAACAGTCTAAAGGTTTCAATGTTAATAGCGGTGTATATCAAAAAGCTTTAGAGATAAAAAGTAAAGCTATAAATAGTATACAACCTTATACACCTTTTATGATTAAATCTGTAGCTATAAATCCAAAAAATAGAGAGATGTTTTTTAAGAGAATGCAAACTGTGTTAAATCAAAACACGAGAATTATTGCAGATAGATTGTTAGGTGATAGAGATATAGAGTTAGACAAGTTTATAAACGATCATATGATTGGCGACGATAGAACTTTTAATATAAAAACAATTAGAAATGCAGTAGAGAACGATAGTTTAACTAAGGATGTTATGACTGTAGAAGGTGACAATGTTGTATATAATTACAGAGGATTAGATAAAGCAAAAAAGAATAAGACAATACCTAAGGATACTCCTAGTACTTTAGATAGAGTATTGAATGCAGAAGAACTTGTTGGAAAACTTTTACCTCAATTTGATTATCTATCTAATCAACAAAACACTAGAAACAAAGTTATAACTACTGAAGCACAAAAAGAATTAAAAAGATTAAGAGAAATTATAACCAAGTCTCCAGATTCTATTAATAGATTTGAAGAGTTGTTTATTGATATGACTTATAGATTAGAAGGAGTAGGTAGAAGACTAGATACTTTAACTGTTCAAGATTTAAAATCGTTTAATAGTGGATTAGAAATACTATATAGTCCTAAATCAGCTAAAGAAAAATTAAATGAATTTGAACGTGGCCCTGACTGGAAAGACAATACATTTAATTATCAAGTTGTAGGTAAGGAGCTGGCAAGAACAGAACAGTTAACAGAAGAATTTACTAGACCAGTGTTAGATAAGTTTGGTAAGATGAAAGTTATGCGTATAGAAGTTCCTACATCTACATTAGAACTAGGAAGACAGACTATAGATAGGTTTGATACTTTTCAAAAGGTAATGAATCCTGCTATGCAAAATAAAATAGATGGTACTTTTGAATACCTAGATGCTAATAGTGCAACTTTAATAAAATATAGAGACTTATTATTTGAAGCTGCTGTAAACAAATTAGAGTGGAACGACGGTAAATATCCTACTGGATCTTATGATAAGGTTGAAAAAACATATATAAAAGATTCATGGAAGGATTCTGAAAGAGCTATAAAAGAATTAACTTCAGCTGGAGAAACACTACCATTGTCAACTAAGACAGGTGAAGGTATTAAAAGAAGAGTAAAACCTATGGAGTTTGTTGATAAGATAGTTAAAGATATAGAAACTCTAACAAAAGATATAGATAAAAACTTTATAAAGTCTAGACATAAACAACTAGCACAAACTTTAGTGGTTAACTATAAACTACCTGGATTATTTATAAGAAAAGATGGAGATGTTGTAGGGAAGTGGAAGCTTTCAAGAACAAAAGATATTTCTACTAAAAATTTAGAACAGTTATTTTTACAAGACTCTGGTATTATTGATACAAATAAAATATCAATACTATATAAAGATATGTCTAATAGAAATATTGCTGAACGAGAATACATTGCTAAGTATTTACCTTCTATAAATGATTATAGGTTCTTTAAATACCATTTACAAGTTAAGGATAGAGTACAATTCTTATTACCTAAAATAGATTTGAATAAAAAATTAAATCCAACTCAAAAAAAATTAGTACAACAAGCTGTGTTGAAAGAAATATATGGAAAGACTGGCAAGAAAACTGATTACTTTGCTAAGTATCAAGTAGGTGACATAATGCAAGGTTACTTTCCTAGGAATGGACACGGTTCTTACAAAGCACAAAGACCTGAATTAGAAAAGTGGCAAGCTAAAAAAATAGAAAACGATTTACAAGCTGCAAAAGATGATCCAAAAAGATTACCATTTGAATTACAAGTAGCTCTTAAATTTAAAAGAATTAATATGGCTACAGCATTATCTACATACAGAGAACATTTAAATACTTTATTCAAAAGAAGAGAGAACAGTTCCTTAACTGCTGGTCAAGCAGAAGCAGAAAGACAAATGATAGATATTATGTCAAGACCTAATGTAGATGGTTTTATTGGAGACTATGCTACTGGTTCTACTAAAAGTAGAGGTGAAGAGTTTATGCCTTTATATAAAAAAGATTTAGATGCGTTAAGATATTATGCTAATGGATTATTTAAAATGTACTTTACAAATTTAGCTGGATTACGTAGTGAAATATTATTAAAAGATTTTGATTACTCAAATAAGGGTAAAGAGTATGCAAGAGACTGGTCTAATTATATGCGTAATGCTTTTACTAATATGATGGGACTAAGTACTTATAGAGCATACAACATACATGGTATAAAAAAAGCAGATCAACCTTTGTTTAAAGAATATATTGACAAGGGACTAGACATAAGTGCTATGAAGACTAAAGGTTCTTATCAAAGAGATTTAATTAGAGACTTTGATATAGCTATTGACGTTAAACCTAATGAACAACTTTTAATACTTAGTAAAAATAGAGGTAATATAAAGTTAGCTGAAAAAGCTATACAAGATTTAAAAATGAAACGTGCTTTAGATCTTGTAGAACAGGTAAACACTACAGGTAAGTATGGTTCTTTATATCATTACACAAGTGATGAAGTAGCAGTTGGTTTGTTTAGTAAGATGAATACTTTATTTGGTGGTAAATTGTTTGGAAGATTGCCAGAGAACAGGCGAGATAGACAGTTTGAAATTATGTCACGCATAAGACACCTAAGTGATTTAGAAGGTAAGTTTGAATTGTTATCATTATTATCACACCCTAAGACAGCTATAACTAATCTGTATGGTGGTATGCAAAACACTATATCTGATACTGGATGGTCTTCTTTTAGAAAAGCTAATGATCCAGCGTGGATGATAAAAAATATATTTGATAATGGTAGAGCTGAGTTTAGTTTTGTTAATGAAGCAACTGGTAAAGTAGAAGTTAAAAAAATTAATAGTAAAGAACGTATATATGAATGGTTAGAATCTTTAGGTGTATACGATCAAATGTTTTTAGATTTAATCTCTTTAGATAAGAACTTTGGTAAACAAGGTATAAGAAAATTTGTAGAAGAAGCTACAAGAAGAATGAATAGATCTTATGCTAGAGGAGAGATAACTACTAAAGAAATGCATACTAAAACAGAGCAAAGAACTTTGACTGAAGTTGCAAGAGATTTAAAAATAGATATACCTATAACAGAGTTTGGTGCATTGCCTATGAAGTGGTCTGAACGTAAGCTACGTGGTACTGCATTCTTAGCTAATTATATTAACATGCATCAAAATGTTTTGGGTCCTAAGATATCTGATGGAATACCATTTAATAGTACTGTACTAACTGACTTTGCTATGAAAGGTGTAACAGCATCACAGTTTATGTATCAAGCTACATTTAGACCTAACTTTGCTAACACATCATTAGGACGTGTGCTTACAAGATTCCAACCTTATGCATGGAATAGTATTGGTAGACGTATGAGACTGTTTAAAGATGCACAACAAGCACAATGGAATGCAGATGTTCAAGCATCTAAAAAGTTTCAAAGACAATTTACATTTGATGTAATGGCATTAGCTATGGCAAATATATTTGTAGCTAGTATATTTGAATACGCTTTATCACCACCTATGAATTGGTTGCAAGATACAAGTGGATTATTATTTGGTGATGCTAAGGAACGTGAACGTGCTTTCTTTAGTTCTTACCCTCACCCTGTGTTAGCTCCATTACAAATTGTAACTCCCCCTATTGGACGTTTTGTTCTTTCTCCTATCACTGCAGTATTAAATGGAGACTTTGATAAGTTTACTAAATACCAATTAGCTACATACTTTCCTTTTGGTAGGTTATATCGTGATGCTAAAAGAACTTATGAGTCACCTGCTATGGCAGTAGATTTTATGACTGGTCTACCTCTACATCAAATACATACATTGAGACGTGGTCAAGTAGAAGAACAAGAAATGCTGGAAGCAGAAGACTTAGCTGACGAGCTTACTCTAGAAGAGTAGTCTTTTTTTTCGGTGGCTGATATTTTTTTTCCCATCATCCTTTTTTTTAAATCTTGGCCTACTGGTTTGCCAACCTATATATTTACGAACAGAACTAAAATACTGTTTATATATTTAACGTAGGCCAAAGAATTGTTAGGGTGGATTATTAATTAGAAAGTATTAATAAAATGAAGTAACCGTTCCACCCTAATTATTATAGTTCGTTTACACGATCTAATAGTTCTTCTAAGATAATCATTTCTTGTTTAGATATAAATGGTGCTTTCTTATAATTAACTAAAGCTGCTTTTATTAATAGCACTTCAGCAGGATTATAAAATATAAGCATCATTTTTTCATCAGATGTTGTCATTATGATCTCCTGATTCTCTAAGTTTTTCTTTATCTTTTAACTCTTGTTCAATAGCTATAATAAGTTTTTGAGCTAATTTTATTATTACAGTAGCTTCATCTTTATTTATTTCTATCATCATTATATTCCCTTTCTATCTTAATTAATCTTATCCATTCCGTGTATGGTATTACAGCTAACGCTTCTTTGCGATCCATTCTCGTGACTACTAGATCAACATCATCTGCATGATGCTTAGGATATAACCATTGTGCAATCTTTTTTTTCATTTTAGCTTGGACTGCATATCCTTCTACTAAACAATCAACTTGTTCAGACTTACCTAATGCCTTACCATTTGAGGCGTAGGCCCTCTCAGCAGAGAGCCCTTCCTTTTTAGCAATATTAACACACTCTCTCTCTAGATTGTTGCCACGTATTTTATTTCTATGAGTCATAAAAGTGTCCTAAGTTTGCATGTACATCCCAGTTTCTTGTAAGTATATGTAATTGTTTATTACCTATACCTATAGATATACCATAATGTTTACCGCAATTATTATCTATGTAACATGAAAAATCAATCAATGAAAACAATCTAATCCTTTTCATGTTTATATTAGCTTCATTCCTATTTATAAATTTAATCATATGCTTCTCCTTTATATTTCTATTCTTTTAAATGTCATTGTTTCAGGTTGAAATTCTGTAACAAATTCTAATTTACCGTCATCTCTTGATTTTTCTGATTGTACGGTCCTATAAATTTCGTTACGATTACCCTTTAAAACAATAACTTTATCAGCTTTTTGTACTACATTTGAAGAACCTTTCAAGGAATGTAATCCAACAGTACCTTGTGCTGCACTAGCTTTATTTAAATGATGAACTGCAAATATTAAAGTGTTGTTACGTTGTGCTATTTGTTTTAAAGCATCTATAACTACATTTTGTTTTTGTATTTCACCATCAAATCTATCTACTTGCATCTCGTCTGTTGTATCTACAACTAATATGTTAGGTTGATATTGTGCTACTACTTTCTTAACAGCTTCAATCTCTGGTGCTATAACCATAATTTTAATATGATCTAATACATCTTTAGCACTAAAGTCTGGGTTACTTTTGTATTGATTTTGTACCCACTCAGCTGTTTGTCCTTTAGCTATCTGAACAAATCGTCTCCAAATTAATATTTCATTCATCTCTAATGATAGAAACAAAGTATCTTTCTTTGAATGTGTTACTAAGTTTTGTACAAAAGCAGTCTTACCCATACCAGTATCACCACTAAACACAACTAACTCTCCAGGTTTAAACAAGTAATCAGGTCCACCTGGAAATACATCATTAATATTTACACTACGTTCTGTAAAATCTTTCATAATGTACTCTGTAAATGTATCTTCTAATGAATCTACATCTCTAATATCAAGTACATAATCTTTACGTTTAAAGTGTATACATTTTGGATCACAATATTCCATAAGAATTGCATCGTCACAACCATATATGTATTGATTATCATATACATTCATAACAGTTCTTTCTATTTCATGTGATTCTAATTCATTCTGTGACCACTTCATCATACCGTTTAACGTTACAATAAATGGTATTCCAGCTCTCTTCCAAGAACTAATCATACGCATCATGTTTTTATTTCTTGAACCTTGTGTAGGTCCTTCGTTAAATATATGTTGAACACATGTAACTACTGAATTAGTTTCTCCTGTTCTAACTGGTGTAAGACTAGCAGTATTCTTTATACTAGCTATAATAGAAGTTTGTAAATAAGGTTCTATTATACTATTTTTATTGTGTAAAGTTGCATAGAAATTTACTTTAGATTTAGAGTATTCATCGTAAGATTTTTTTGATTTAGCTATCTCACATACTCTATCGTAAGTCATTGTCCATATATCTTCTAAAGGTATCCATACTTTAAATAAATTACTTTTAGTATTGCGTGACCATTTTGATCTTATAATTCTAGTCTTATCATATATGTTGTCACCAAAACTAAAGTGTTCATTTATAGTAGCTTTGACTTTCTTATGCAAGTTCTTATTTGGTTGAAAGCCAAATACATTGAGTAACTCAATATGATAGCCAGTACCACTGAACCAAACATTAACATGATTACTATCAATACCGAAATCAAACAACTCATTACAAGTGTGTCGTAAATAATTTTGCATTGCTTCATCATCTATAGTTCCTTTATCTAAGTCAATAATTATCTTATCAAGATATATTAATCCGTTGTAATTTTTAACTGATTTGTGTTTCATAACGTGTTCAGTAAAAGTATTATCAAACGTATAGTACGAACGATACATTTCTTTTTTGAACGCATTATCTTTTTCTTTTTCTAAATAGTCTACGTATGTAATTAAAGTATTTCTTTTGTTCAATCCACCTTCAACTATTTCTATTACTTTATTTTCCATCCTTTAATTTTCCCATTCTTATTATGTTCAACTTCTTCTAATTTAATTCCGTGTGCATTTAAAGTTTCACTTTCACGTATCTGTCTAAATGCCCTAGAATAAGTACTTGCAGTGTGTAACTTTTGGTGAGCAAGCCTACCATATAATGGTAAGCTGCTTTCCAAATCGTAACTATAAAACACTTCAGTTTTACCTTTCATGCTTTTAATCCACGCAATTACTATGTCTTTAGTTGACATTAAAACGGTATCTCATCACCATCAAATTTCTTCTTGACAGTTTCTACTAAAGATTCTACTTGAGGAGTTTCTCCTTTATCGTAATCTTTAGGATACCCTTTAGATACTTGCTGATTAAAACGAGACTCAAGTTGTTCTTTTCCTTCTGGACTAGATACTACACCCCAAGTTTGACGTTTGTATTTACCAGTAGATCTATAAGTAATACAAGATACTTTCTTATCTGTTAAAGATTCTAATGATTTTGTATCTAAAACACCATTGTCACTTACATTTAAATCACATTTTGCAGCAACAAATAAAGTATTAAGATCGTCAGGATATGCTAACCCTGTTACTACTCCATTATTATCTTTCTCGAACTTTTGATTAATGAAACACGTGTATGTGTATCCATTATTATCATCAGTTAATTGTAATTTTAAACTCATGTCTGTGTATTGTGAGTCCATTACTTGTACGTCAGTAATACTAGTATCATTAACAAAATAATTTCTCATTGTTGTACTTGCATTACTATGTTTTGTTCCATTTATAGCCATTACGCCTCCATTCCTGTCTTATTGTCATTAATATAGTCTTGATTTTTTTCATTGATTGCATCTTGCATAGAGTCATTATGATTTGCTATATGTCTTACTAACTCTTTGGTTGTTTGTACATCATCAATGAAGTCATATCCGTATTCACCTGGGTTAAATGCTACTCTTACAAGTACATAATTACCAAAGTCATTAGATATAACTTGAATGTCACCTTCATTCATATCAGATATCTTGTGTTCACTAGGCATCCTTTTTGACATCCTTGCTCCCTTCTTCTATCTGATTGTTAAAGTATTGTGTTGTAGTATTTACTCTAACTTTTGTATCAAAATATCCGTCTTCTCTTTGCTTTAAATATTTAAGGTAACTTTCTTTACCTACAATATCTTTAGCTTTTTTTGCTAACGTATCTAAATCTTCTAACATTTTAATTGTTACATGAGATTTCTTTTGTGCAACTTTAGCATTCTCTACTTCATCCTTAGATGCTATTGAATAGCCTCCACCGTATCCAGCAAATGCTAATGCTCTACCTACTGCAGATGTTTCACAGTTTTCTAATGCTGATGTTTTGTTTACAAACCCTGTATTGTCACGTTCAGCTGCATGACCTTTGTAATACCAATCAGGTTTGCCTTCTTTATCTGGATATACTGTAGCTTGTACTAAGTATTCATTACATCTCTCACCTGACGGTGTGTCTGTAACATTATTAACAGATACTAACTGTGGTTCTATTGTAGCTTCTGGAAATTCTGTTAGAAATGCATCAAGACGATCTTTTACTTCTGTGTATTCTTTACCTTTGAACTTCATTTTAGTTCCTTTCATTTTCTATTTATCTATTATTGTAGATATTGCAGGGGTGATTTGGCAAGTATCACTATTACGCAAGTGCAAGTAGGGATTCTCAAGTCTGCCATACTCTATGAATGCAGTATCTGCTCCCTGGGCATGTTATGGGAACCTGCTAATATCTAACCTTGTAATATACGAATTTAACTTTAGTTTTCCAAGTCATTTTCGTATATAAAGTCTGTCCAATCTCTGCATATACTGCAGATACCAACTGGTGGGTCATCGTCGATTGGTTCTGTAACGCAACCACCATTACAACATGTTGATATCAAAGCACCTCTATCTATTTCTCCTATTGTATCATTAACTTTTTTGAGTGTTTCATATAATTCTTTATATTTATTACTAGTGAAGATAATGTTATTAGGATTAAGTGGACCTTCGTGTTTGATAGACCATGTCGTATCTTTCTTTTCTTTCATTTTAAACCTTTCATATAAGGGGGCTGTATTTGTATAGTGGATCAGAAGAGAGGTATAGTATCACAGCCCCTTATATATTTATTTAATTGACAAATCCATTGGAGTTTAATGACATAGTTTGAAAATTAAAAGAGAATTCTTTTAAATAAGGTTCCTTTTTAATAATCTGTTTTACATTATTACATATAAAACTACCTGTCATATTACTACAATAACTTGTAGCTCTGGCATTACAAGGATCGTCATCACCCTCGTCATCACTATACCAGTACTTTTTATATTCTGTTAGAGTTGGTTCTTTCAAAGTGTATTGCTGGTAATGCTCAGCACCCATTCGTCCGTCTATAAGAACATCTGGTTTTTTATCTTTGATTATATTTTCAACCGCTTCTAACCTATCTTTCATTGAGTCAAACCCTAGTATAACTACATTTTTGTCTTGTGCTTGGTATCTCTCAAACCTACCATTGTAACACTCAACATCTATTGATGGATTAATTGCTATCAATCTATCTTTCAATGCATCTACTTTTGATTTGTTCAAATCATTTCTATCATATATAGAAACTCCTATGTTTGGACTTTCTACTATATCCATATCGTATAAGAATATACGGCTTGCACCCATCTTACCTAACGTTACAGCTGCGGCACTACCTATAGCACCGCAACCTAAGAAATGATATGCATACTCATCGAAATTATTTATTATTCCTGAGTATCTTTCATTCATCTAAAACTCCTTTCCCATGCACTTGTTTCTAGCATAGTATCTACGTCAAAGCTTGTCCCTTTAACATATATGTATTGATCAGCCATTACTAAATTGATAACCGCATCTAACATATCTTTATCAAGTACACCTACTCTTAACTCGCTTTTTCTTGCACCAAGCTTTCTGTTTAGATTACCTAATTGCTTACGACATGTATCATAATCGTCATCATTTATGTAATCTTGTAGTATGTTATCTATATCTGTTTCAAGATTTGTTTTCTCTTGATCAGATTCATCTGCCCATAATTGCACTTGTTGTTTAGATATATTAGTTTTAGTAGACCAGTTATTACCCCAAGTTCCACCTGTTCTGATAACAGGAGTTGGTTTTACGCACAGTTCTGCCACATTGTCAGATATTTCTTTAGGTATTTCCATAGATTTACCTATTATTGTAACTTCTGTGTCAGTTTGTGTCCCTGTTTTCCAATCACTAATGCGTAATATCTGTTCTTCTTTCAAGTTTATAACTAATGAAAAATCATAATCATTATGTTTGTCTTGTTCAATAGCAGTAATATCTGTAGCTGACCAGAATACACCCATAGTATGGTGACTATGCCACCAGCAAAACCAATACGGTTCACCACCATGTTTGATTTCTGATTCAGTAAAGTATTTACCCATTGCTTCTTTAGTTATGTCTGTATTACCAGCAGTAATTTCTTGCTCTAGTATTACAGGTTCAGTGAATACAAATTGATTATTGATGTACTTAACAATCATGTATCCACCTATTTCACTTTGATATTCATCCCAAGCATGTCTAGCATACTGTTGTAATGTTGTCCAATTTTCATCAGACATTATGAACTTATTCATTTTAACCTCTCTCCATTAACTGTTGTTCCATAGCAGTCATAATTTCTTCTGCTGTTTGAACTGTTATCGTTTCATCTTCTCCAAATGGTAAATCTGTTTCTACTTCATAACTAAATGGTTCAGTAGTATCGTCATGATTTCCATCGAAAGAAGGTAAGTCTGGTACTATTGTATCACTATCATCACTTGTATCAAGCTCTTCTGATGTTACATTGTATAGTTCGTATCCACAATCTTCACCTAATACATCTTGTAACACTTTAACTAGATCATTATAGTGTCCATGATCTCTAGTAATACACTTATCTGCATCTAACATATCAACAGTGCTTTGTATACTATCAAATAAATAGTTTTGCAACATTGTTATATGCTTTACTTCAACTTCATTTCTATCTAAATCAGGGTCACAAACATCTCTAACCTGTTGTATAGATGCTAACCAGTTCTTTTCAGTGAATTGCCATCCGTATGTATATCTACTAGAATCATGTAACAGATCTATATGATCTTGTTCTGTTCCATTAATAAATATTGCATTGGATATTGATTGACCGCTCCAAGAATTATCACTAGCATAAGGTCCTGGTCTATGTGTACTGTTGATGCCATTCATTTGTAACAAGTTTTCTTGTATTACTTTTACTTGTATACTGCCTGAATCAAGAAAGATGCTATTATCCCATCTATCTTCTGGTAATGTAACAATACTATAACTAATATTGTTTAGAGGATTAGTACTCTCTACACAATATGTTTGCCATTGATCTAAATTTGCAAGTAAATCTACAAAATCTAATCTAAGTAAAGCATTGTTAATATCTTCTTGCATATTACCAAAACAAACATTCATCATAACTACTCCTTTTTCTTCACCAAATAATTGTTTAGTGTAACTTAAAGAATTACCTATGAAAGGATGTCTCAAACCGTCGTCAATATTGTAATGTCCTACAGATTCTTGTCTACATCTGTAATGACTACGATTAGTTGACAATCCCATTGAAATTAAATAACTATCAATTTCACGTTCATAGACATAATGACTACTATTAAAGATAGATGTATCTAACTCATCAAATGACCTAGTTTGTAGTGCTTGAAAAAGCTTATAAAATGGTATCTTAAGTGACAAATACAAATCTTTATTTGTTTTTAACACACCATAATGTTTACTTCTGTTAACATTTATAATTGGTATTTGAGCATTCTTGTATTTCAAGTCTAAACATATTGAACCTGTAAGAAACTTTAACATATCTAACTGTGCTGCTGTTAACGGATCTTCTGATACACGATTAAATGTTTCGTATTGAAAAGTAAAATCGTATTCTAAATTATCTTTCAATCCAAATATCATCTCAGCTTCTTTATCTTTTTCTTTGAACTTATTAATTGCAGACTCCATTGCTGTTTTAGCTATCTCTAAATCAGAATCTGTTGTAGCATTTCTACTTCTCAATAATCTTAGTTGTTCTTCTATGTTCAATACTCCTTTTTCGAAGTTTTCTTTAGACCAGCTCATATTAGAAGCTCTGTTGAACATAGTTTCTAACGTACCAGTCTTATTGTATTGTAACATTCTATCTACGATTACTTCCTTGATTATATCTTTATAACCAGGAGACCATCTATAAGTCCTTGTAAAACCTAAGGGCTTAATTGGTTGTAGTAAACTTCTATTTCCACTAACATAAGTTGATGTAATATATCTTCTGTTGAGATTTTTTACTGCTTTTGCTAATTGATTTGAAGGACCTATTACCATTTCTTGTGTAAGATTATCTAGATTAATAGACAAATCTTCCCATTCTTCTTTTATCCACATATTATTCTCCAAATTGTGAGGGGTAACTAATGCTACCCCTCTGTTTATTACTATTATCCACCACGTTTAGTGTTACTATTGAAAGCAACATAACATAACTTACCATCTGGATCACTATCTCCAGCACCTGGTCTCATTGCAGCTAATGCTTCTTGTCTGTTAACTGGGTTAACATTTACATTAACTGTACTATCTTCTCTGATCAATGAAGCTGAATGGCTATCTGCACCTTGCAAATACGTAATAAATTCGGCTACTGTTGTTACGTGAGCTGGTACATTTAAGTCTGTAATCCATTGCTCAGTATTAACTTTGTATTTTACGCCAGTAAATGGCATTTGAGTTTCACTCATTTTTCTTTTCCTTTTTTATCATGCTTACTTGCTACCATAAGGAAGTATAAAGCGTAGTATAAGTAAGCGTTAGCTTTTCTTAAGTAATCATATGTTTTAGTATGTACTAACTGAGTTTGTAACATTGACTCAGATATAGAATATATTAAAGCATCTATTACTTCTTCTATTGTCTCTGCAAGGTTATCTCTCTCGACTGAGAAACATTCTTGCAAAGTTATTGGAACTTCACGGTGATATAACTTAGCACCATCGTCCAATCTTTTGTGAGCTATATGATTGACTGTATCAACCAGCTCATTTCTTTCTTGAAATGTAATATCTTTTACTGCTTCTAATTGCTCACCAGCAAAAGTCATTTCTGTTTTAAACCTTCTTAGTATTTCTTCGTTATTGCCTTTCATCTAGTATCCTTCTTCCTATATTGATCTACCCATGACTTTTTGTAAGTACTTGAACCACTGTTTCTACCTTGATTTCTACCTACAAAACACCACCAACCATTCCCGTTCTTCTTAAACAAAGCTTCTTTGTCCTTGATATATTGTGGGTCTTTAATACTTTTGTACGGCCAATTATACTTTCTTTCTTTATCCATCAATGCTCCTTGTTCTTATCTTTAAATGAACATACTTCTGTTCTAACTTAAGAAATGTTTCGTATGGTATATTATCTATTTCGTATTGTAATGCTTTTCTAAATACATTAACATCTACTCTAAACATAGGCCATACTGTTTTGTGCAACTCTACTCTTTCACCTCTCATCCTCATATCTACTCTGTCTTCTTCAGATGTTGGCGTACCAAAATAACACCACAATCTATTGTGATGGTATCGCATATACTCCATTTCTATGTGAACTATATCTCTTATATCAATTACAAAATCTATTGTCTCGTGATTAGCAAACAAATCTTTTAACTTGTATTGTTCGTATCTGAGACTAGAATAGTCTTCATTGTATTGATATAGTGCTTCTCTGATGTTAACTTTCATCATCACTCCTGATCTTTCTTATTGAAGAAGTCATGTTGTGTTCCATGTATTCATAACCTAAATCATTTAACTTTTTCAAGTCATCTTTTGCTTTTTTTGAATATTTATCTATGTAATCATTTAATTGAACAGTTTGTTCTTTTAACAACTTTTTAGTAGATACTGTGTATTCTAAGTGACTATCAATGGATTTCTGTAGTTTTATTGCTTTATCAAATTCACTCATTTTTCTATACCTCTTTCTAATTTAATAAACAGCAATACTTAGATATCCCTTACGGACACTTACACTCACGTCTGAGAATTGTGGAAAGCCGCTAAGCTTAAAACTCTATAGTATTGCTGCTTAATATTTAATTGTGATGATAGGTTAGTTAATCATATACAAAAATGATTTCCCAGATATGAAACCTTTACGGCTAACCTATCTATCAGCCACCGATCTATCTGTATCGTTCTGATACATCTAACATAATGTCTTCTACATTACTTACTTGATTCTTTTCTTTTTGACTAAGTTTTAACACAAGTTTCTTGATGGACTTCTTACTTACTTTCTTTTGCCTAATCATTGATTTGTTCTTTGATGTCATCAAATAACTCCCTTGTTAGGTATTCAGTTCTCGTAGTATGTGGTCTCATATCCATTTCATACTGACGCTTTGCATCTAATCTCTTTACTCTCTCGAATGCATACTTATCATACATTGCTGCTAAATCAAACCTAAGCTTAACAACTAACATTGCTAGCATAAAGAATGATAGTATCAGTATTGCTGATAGTAGTATTAACATAACTATATTCATATCGGTGTTCCTTTCTCCCTATATTGAAGGGTATATAATGTTTAAGACTAGGTAGACTTTATGCCTACCTAATCTATGTAATATGATCTATTTACCGTAATGTACTAGACTATCTTGTGCTATTACATTATCAGCTTTATCTACTAAGTCTAAGACTTCTAGTAGTTCTTTCTTATTTAGTTTATCTAGTTTCTTTACTATCTTGTCAGACACGATTACTCTATTAAAATCTGAGAAGACTAGTATTAGTTGATGCACTAAATCTGCTTTATAATCCACGATGGCTCTCTTTCACAACTATTGTTGTATTGTAGGGTATATAATAAAGGGACTGTTAAGTCCCCTTAGTATTAACCTTGGACTGTGAAGCCCTTAGATGTATTAACTTTAACTGGAGTAATGAACACACAATCATCTACTATATTATTCCAAGTAAATGGTGTAGCTGTCTGTTTCAACTGCACATTCTCAAACAAAGACATATTCAACTCTCTCTCAAAACAAGATGTGATAATAGTATTCATCTGCTGTGCTGTCAATGACTGTCCACCTAAGCCTAAAACTCTGACCTTTTCTACTGGTGTAACCTTATCATTAACATATTCATTATTTCCATTTTCTGGTTCAACTGTAAACATATTTAACCTACTTTCTAATTAATTGACTTTTCTCAACTGATTTCTAAAATCAGAAGACTATAACGATGGGGGTGGTTTCCATATATATCACTCACACACATTCTAGTTGCATTTTTGAAAAATGGGTTGTAAATTTTCAATTATGAGAATTCCTAGAAAAATGTTATTTGATATGGTTATGACTGGAAATCTACAAAAATTTTGTAAAAATAAAAAGAAATGGGTTAAGGTAGACTTTTCTCCAGGGAATGAAGAACATATTCATATAAAGAGTATGCACTATGCTGAGGCTGAGATCGATTTTGTTAATGAGTCTTTGCAAATAGGATTAAATGTAATAAGAGAAATAAATTAAACATACTTAAAGTATACTAACACATGTGTTAAGTAGTACTTAGAGTATACTACTAAAAAAAGAGGATGTCAAGTAAAATATGATGCAAAAGAAAAAAAAGAAGCCTACTATTAAAGAATTGTCAGGAATGATTGGAGCTTTGATGGTTCAGCTAGAACAAATGAAAGCACACGTTTTCAACGGGGATAAGGCCCTAGATGAATATATCAAGATGAAAGGCGACAAAGAAGACTTTGTAAAATATTTAGAAGAAAATTATAAAGAAGATGATACGGATAACGAGAAGACTGAAGATAAATAACTTTGATTCGGTTGATTATGAGGTATATCCATTAAAAGAATTTACTACAACTGGTAAGAAGTATAAGCATTGGTCTAAATGTAAGCAAGGTGACTGGGGTATTAGTGATGATGACTACGTTTCTGAGTGTATTCAGTGTAATATGTACGGTAAAAGTATAGAAATGGTGTTTCCATATGGAAGACAATGGGTTAATAAGACTGCTAAGTTAGAGTTTGAGCCACATTATTATAGTAAAAACTACAGTAATGTCTCTACAAAGAGTTATTCTGAGCTAGAAGCTAAAAGATCTAGGGCTGATTTAGCTATAGATGCTTTCTTAGCCTACAAAATAGCAGGTGAAACACCAGATATGGACAAAATAGGTAGAATATACAGGCCTGACCAGAAAAAACCAGAGATAGCAGTACGAAAGTTATTTAAAACTAAAGAGGTAAAGAGGATTATGGCGGATAAGTTAAAAGAAATATTAGTTGATAAAAAAATTGACGAAGGATATGTGTTAGATGTAATTAAAGATGCAATAGACACAGCTAAAGTTAAAGAAGATCCAGCTAATATGATACGTGCTGCAAAAGAATTGTCAGTGTTTTTAGATATGCAACCAAAAAACAAACAAGTTACAGAATCTATAGAAATGGATATGTCAAATCAAATAGCTGATACTTATAATAAGCAAACAAAGAAGTTAAAAGCAACTCAAACGAGAATGGTAGATGAAGAAAACGATTAAAATAGAAGGTAAGAAGATAGATGTTATAGAATTTTTAGCTGTACTTTCACAAGTATCAGAAGATTTTAGACTTACCGTAGTTATAAAAGACTAATGGAAAAAGATAAGATATTACTTGAAATGGAGCAAGATATGCTTCTATTTGGCAGAATGGTAATGCCAAACATGTTTAGTGAAAACTCTCCAGGGTTTCATTACGATATTGTAAAGGAACTTAGTGGCCCAGAAAAACAAATAAATATTATTGCTCCACGTGGTCATGCTAAGTCATCGATTGTTGCTGGCGTTTATCCTTTGTGGCATTTAATGATGGATAAAGGTACAAAGGTTATTGTATTAGTATCTAGAACACAATCTCACGCTACAAAGTTAATGGGAACAATTAAAGACGTGTTAGACTATTCGCAAGAGTTTAGATATTTTTTTGGATACTGGGGGCAAAACTCTGCAAGAAAGTGGACTAACACTGAGATTGAACTAAAAGATGGTAGTATTATTATATGTAAAGGTACAGGACAACAGATAAGGGGGATTAAACATGGGAATCAAAGACCGACGTTATTGGTACTGGATGATCCTGAAGACGAGGTTAATACGAAAACTGCAGAAGCGATGGAATATAATCTACGTTGGTTGCTGCAATCTGGTGTTCCATCCCTTGACCCGCTCCGTGGTAGAATCTGTGTCATTGGTACTCCGCAGCATGAGCGATGTATGGTTGAAACGTTAAAAGAAATGAAGGGTTGGAAGAATATGCAGTTTAGTCCTGACCTTGAAAACAATCATGCACTATGGCCAGAGGTATGGCCCATTAAAAAATTAAAACAAAAAAAAGATGAGTTGAATAGTATTAATAGGTTGTCAGTGTTTTATAGAGAATATTTATGTCAAATCGTTGGAGATGAAGATAATTTGTTCCGTGCTGAGGATATTCAATATTATGACGGCTATATAGAAAGAGATGATCAGGGATTGTCGAATCTCGTACTGACGAACATAAATGGTGAGGAAGTTAAAGAGATTAGACCTGTAAACGTGTTTACTGGTGTCGATCCCGCATCAAGTACAAAGAAAGGAGCTGACTTTAGTGTTATTTTTAATCTTGCCATTGATGGCGATAATAACCGTTGGGTACTGCCATATTACAGAAAGAGAGCAACGCCACTAGATTTAGCAGATGCTATCATAGATAACTTCAAAGACTATAGAAGTGCTAAGACAAGAATAGAATCTGTTGGGTATCAAGAGATGTTACGTCAATACATAAAAGAAAAAGCAGAAGAAATGGGTATGTTTATACCTGGTTTAGAAATAAAAGAGAACCCAAGAACTAGAAAATCTTACAGATTAGAAAGTTTACAGCCAATATTTGCAAATGGTAAGGTGTTTATACAAAAAAATATGCAAGCTTTACTAGATGAGTTAACTTTATACCCCAGAGGTAAACATGATGACTTGCTAGATGGTTTCTTTTATGCAAACAAAAATTGTTATAAGCCTGCTCACGACGCTGAATTGGTGTACGAAGAAGAAGATTATTACCTACCTCAGAAAAAAAACTGGAAGTTACAGTAGAAAAGACTTGACAAACCTTACACTTGTAGTTAAATTACGATTAAAAACTTTATGAAATTTGATAAAGAAAAGTATAGGTTGGATCTCAAAGAAATACTGTCTGATCTTAAAATTGAAATCCCAAAGGGATATATAGAGGTAAATAGTGCCAAAAAACATACAGAAAAAAACAGCAGCGACAAGAAGCCAGAACAAAAGAGATAATAAAGTTGTTTTTGGTTTTGAAGAAGGTATAGATTCTTATGAAATACCTAATGAAGTAGAGCTGTCTAGAGAAGTATTGTTAGAGTATAAAAGTTCAAGAGAGTTGTGGGCACAAAAATTTCAAGAATCAGTAGAGTTTAGAGCTGGAGCTCAATGGACTAACGAAGAACAAGAAGTATTAGAGTCTAGAGGTCAATCACCGATAGTAGTAAATCGTATACACCCTATTGTGGAAACAGCAAAATCTTTACTTACATACAATTCACCACAGTTTAGAGCTACTGCAAGAGAAGATTCAGATAGAAAAACAGCTAAAGTTTTTTCTGACTTATTTCAATACATATGGCAACAGTCTAGTGGTGACGAAGAACTTAAAAGAATTATAGATGATTACTATGTAGGTGGTATGGGCGTTATGCAAGTTTACCAAGACCCTTCTGCAGACTTTGGAAAAGGTGAAGTATGTGTTAAGTCTATAAATCCTCTAGATGTTTTTATTGATCCTAACTCAAAAGATGTATACGCTAGAGATGCTGCACACATTTTAGTATGTAAATACATGACAGATGAATATGCAGAGCTTGTATATCCAGAATACATGGATATTATAGAGCAAGCAAATCCAGAACCAGATAACGATGACGACTATCCTGTAACAGATTTAGCAGCAACAGAGGGTCAAATGTTCTTTGGTGATGACGATTCTACTATACATACAAAAAGAAAGTACACTGAAAGATATACTAGGACTTTAATGCCTTACTGTAATGTGTACGAACCTTTCTCACAAAGAGAATTTTTATTTAAATATGATGAATTTGAACAGTACGCTACTAAACATTACATAAAGATTAGAAAAATTACAGGAGAAGAGATTGTTGTATTTGACGATCAAGCTGTAATTAACTTATTTGAAGTTATAGAAGATACTGGTGGAATATTTCATTATAGATTACCTGAACCACAACTAGACCCTATGGGTCAACCTATACCTCAACCCCCAGTTAGAGTGGCAGGTGAAGAAAATGAAGAAGCTATACCAGGCTCTACTACTATTTTAATTCCAATATCTACTGAAGAATTGATAAATATGGGAGAGATTAGTAAGAACGATATAGAGAAACCTTGTATAGAAATGGTAGTGACTGTTGGAGATCGTTTACTTTATAAAAGAATGTTACCTACGGAAAACTATCCTATCATTCCTCTTATGAACGTACATCACAGAAATCCTTATCCTGAGTCTGATGTTAGATTATACAGACCTATGCAGGAATATATTAATAAAATACGTTCTTTAATAATAGCACATGCTAGTACAAGTACAAATATTAAGTTGTTAATTCCTAGAGGCTCTGCTGATTTAAGACAGATAGAAGAAGAGTGGAGCAAAGCTGGTACTAGTGTTATAGAGTTTGACGCAGAATTAGGTGCACCCATTGTTGCTGGCCCAGTGCCGTTACCAAACGAATTGTATAAGAATGAAGCTGATGCTAAGTATGACTTAGAATATGGCTTTGGTATATTTGAACTTATGCAAGGTAGTGGAGCAAGTGCACCATCTACTTATCGTGGTACTTTAGTTGTAGATGAGTTTGGCCAGCGTAGAATTAAATCTAGAAGAGACGATATAGAGAATTTTTTAAATCAAGTAGGTAAGGTAGCTATTCCTTTAATACAACAAATTTATACAGAAGAGAAAGTAATTAGACTATTACAACCTAATGGACTAGAAAAAGAAGAACAAATTAATTTTTATAAAGAGATGGAAGATGGTTCCGTACAAAAGTTTCACGATGTTGGAGTAGGTAAGTATGACCTCGTTGTTGTTTCTGGTTCTACATTACCTACCAATAGAATGGCATTGTTAAATACGTATATGCAAATGTTCCAAATGGGCTTAATAGATCAAACAGAAGTATTAAAAAAGACAGAGCTTGTAGACATAGAAGGCGTAATGGAGCGTTCTGGTCAAATGAAACAAATGCAACAACAAATGATGGCTATGGAAGAAGAATTAAAGAAGGTCAAGGGAGACCTACAAACTGCTTCACGTGAAGAAGTTCACGCTAAGAAGCGTTTGGAAGTAGAAAAATTCAGTGGGGACTTAGATAAAATATCTAATCGTGCTGATATGGCAGCCAGCTTATATAAAGCTAGGCTTAATGATGCAAAATCAAATCTGATAAACTCCGTTACCCCAGAGACGGTCGAAGATATGGAAGAAGAAAATATCTTTGACATAGTTCCAGAGGATATGGAGAGTTAGAAAAGGAGAACAAAATAATATGCAAGAAGAAAAAAACATGGACAACGTACAAGAACAACAGGTAGAGGGACAGACTGCAATCGAACCTACCGTACAAGAAGATATCTTTTCCGAAGTTTTTGGTCAACAGGATGCTGAACAGTTTGTTGCAAAAGCTGCACCAGAATCTGAACCAGAGATAATCGACGAAGGTCAACCTTCTAATGTTCAACCTACAGAAGATCCAACGAATGATGCTGACAGTTATAAATACTGGCAGAGTCAAGCAGATAAACGTGCAGCTGAAGTAGATTTACTGAAATCACAAGTGACTGAACTAATGAAAGTTCAAACATCTACACCTGCAGAACCAGCTAAAGAGGAAACAGTTAGAGTAGAAAAACCTGTTAAACCTCGTAAGCCTGCTGATTATGATCATTCTGAAGCACTGGCTGATCCTGAAAGTATGTCAGGTAAATACCTTTCAAAACAGGAACAGTATTTGGATAGCTTAACTAACTATATGGAAAGCGTAGAACAGAATAGAGAAACTGTAATGCAAAAACAAATGCACGAGCAAGAAGCTCAAATGCGTAATCAGAAATTGGTTACTGATTTGCAAACACATTACGGATACTCTGGACCAGAAGCTGCAGACTTTATAGATAGAATGAGTAAACCAGATTCTCTATCTTTAGACAATTTAGTTAAATTGCACAAGTTGAACCAGGGGAATGCCCCAGTACAAGTTACACAAGTAACTCCAGAAGCTCAACAAAAGCAAGCAATAATGAGTCGAAGACAAGAGAAGCTAAGTATACCTACGCCAATAGGTGTACAACCAGGTGCTAACGTGCAGTCATCAAAAACAGTGGAAAATCAAATGATGGATTCTATGATAGGAAACTACAAAAAAAAGAATCCGTTTTAATTAAGGAGATGTAAAGATGGCTAATATTTATAGCATGACACCAGGAGAAACAGTTCAGGGTACATCCATCAATGTTGATAGACGAATTTTCAACTTTGGTGAGAGAGTAGCTGAGTTAGCTCCTAACCAATCACCTTTCTTCACTTATTTGTCAAATGTATCAAAAATACCTACAGACGACCCTGTATTTAAATTTTTAGAACAAAGACACCAATATCAAAGACGTAACTTTGCATTGCAAGCAGCAGTAGTATCTGATGTTTACGGCGGAAGCGGTACTGGATTCAATATTGTATCTGGTAAGGAATTTGATGTTGATTGTGGCTATGATAAATTCGGTAGAGAAGTGGCAGATCAACAACCTAACTTTTTGTTAGAGAACCAAATTATTGCTGTTCA
>Ga0209535_1000418_pt1 | contig 29805 bp, 34 predicted proteins | sample LinPmetageLP28_FD_184041 | JGI IMG/M metagenome (GOLD analysis project Ga0209535, IMG submission 184041) | Marine viral communities from the Pacific Ocean - LP-28 (SPAdes) (version 2) | ecosystem: Environmental > Aquatic > Marine > Oceanic | place: Pacific Ocean | collected 2009-08-22
TAAGTCGTAACTATAAATGGCTAGCTAAGTCTGAAAACATGTCTGTTATATTAGTATCTCAGATGAATAGAAATATGGAGCATAGAAACGATAGGATTCCTAGGTTGTCTGACTTAGCAGAGTCTGGTAACTTGGAACAAGATGCAGAGATAGTGGTATTCTCTCATTATCCTTGGGTATCTAGGTATGGTGATGATGGTAATAGTGATTGTTACTTAGAACTTATAGTAGCTAAGAATAGATACGGACAAACTAACTCATGTGAGGTTGGGTATCATGGTAATAGTTGTATGGTTACAGACTCAGAGCAAGAGGCTGTGTCTATAGCTAAGAAAAGAGGGGATGATATAGGTGGTACACCTAATCCTTTTTAACCTAATACCTGCTTTTTATATTTTCTTAGTTTTCTCTTGTAGATTTTCTTAGCACTTACATCTGAAGATAATATTGGAGATTGAGGGAAAGATTGATTCCAATCTCTTATTTCTCCAACAACCTTATCGTAATCAGCAGGTTCACTAGCTCTTTCTAACATAGTTAAAATCTTAGACAACCTTCTAGACCTTGTGCTTTTAATTCTATCAAGAGTCATACCTGTAGTTTCAAACCTCTTAGCTCCTTCTCTTAAGAAAGAAGAACCTGTTAGTCTCATCATTCTACTAGGCATTCTAAGTAATGCATCCTGTCTATAGTTTGTAAAATCTTTTTCTACTGCAGGTAAGAATTTAGTAATCATATTCTCCATATCAGATATAAAAGGTGGATAAGCTAAGAACTTTAAAGCGTTAGAATAAGTTCTTCCTTCTTCCATAGTAGCTGATACAACATCTCCCATAAACCCAAAAGCACCTATACTTGCTATATTATCTACTATATCTTCTAAATCTTCTGGCATTTTAGAATCTGGATTAACAACTTTTTCTCCAGATATAGTTCCTCTTGCCCAATCTTTTGCTTTATTAGCTACTGTACCACCTGCAACTCCAGCAATACCAAGCCTTAGAACAGGCATTATATTTCCGTGAGATATATCATGTGCAAATAAATCTTTTAAATAATTAAACTGCCTATATCCAAATCTTTTAAACTGAGTAAAAACTCTGACTTTAGGATTGTTAAACCATAGAGGGTCTTCTAATAAATCTTTTTGTAGCTGAGTTTTTCTAGCAAACTTAGACATAGCTTTAAGATAATCTTCATCTAATAATCTAGATTTTTTAGGGTCTATATCAAACTGTCTTAACTTACTCTCTGCCCATTTTCTATAATTAGCAGATTTACCATATATACCCTTGCCTTTAACAGCTTTATATAAATCATCTACCATACCTTTAGCTGTAGAAGCAGCAAGTATTTGATTTACTTTATTTATGCCTGTAAATCCACTCCATTTACCTAAGAAGTCAGTAACTTTACTAGACAAACCTTGAGACTTTGAAACTCCTATCATCTCATTGAACATTGAATAGTTTGTTACTCCAGACCTTTCTATTAATTCTCTTGTTTTTCTATCAGTAAGAGAAAATATACCTCTAAAAAAAGGAATGTATCCGGCTTCTAATGCAGTAGATATTGTGCTTTGAGTTACGTTCATTAAAGGAGCGTAGCCTAATCCAATCTTAGAGCTTGTCTCCCACTCCATTACCTTTTGAAAAAACTCTTTAGTATTTGGTTGGTAGTTATAGTTACTATGGTATTCTATATCACCTTTAACATGATGATGTATTTCTCTCATAATACCTTTGTCATTATCATCTGCGTTTTTAAGAAGAGCTTCAAATTTCTTTCCTTTAGCTCCAAAATTTTGAACAAAAGAAGTTCTATTAGCGGCTTTAGTTGCATACCTAGTAAGTACTGTTTTTAAATTTCTTTCTAATATCTCATCTGGTATATTAAACTTTCTAGATTTTTCTAAGTTACCAAACACATTAAACAATTCTTCTTGTAGTCCATTAGCAACTTTAGAATATGCTTTTAAATATGGTAGCTCTGCACCTCTTTCTAGGTTAACAGATAGCATTTGTTTTGTCTCTCTTCTTAAAGAAGGTAGGTTTCTTTTTATTATACTATCTAAATATGTAGCTAGTTTATCATTTTTTTTTAACCAGTTGTTTGGGTTTGCATTTAATCCTGTTAAAAAATCTATACTAGAAGTATCAAACTCTTGTTTCAATCTCTTAGCTATCTCACTTTTTTTACTAAATACACCTAACATGTCATTAAATATAACATCAGCTACATCTCTTTTCACCATTTTAGGTACGTAGTTTTTTGTGAATCCGGGAAAGTCTCCACCTGCAGAAACAAATCTTTGTGCTATTACTGTTGTTGCTGTATTTATTTCAGGTAGCTTACCACCTTCTACTAAATCGTATAGGTTAACATAGTAGGCTTCTTCAGCTTCTTTAAAAGATATTCCTTTAGTTTTAAACTTACTTATTTCTTTTTTACTAGGTGTAAATAAACCTGTTTTTAAAAAGTTACCTAAATACTCCCCTGTTAAAGTATCTTTATAAGTTTGATGTTTTCCAACTCCATAATAGTATTTACGTATAGCTTGTTTTTGAGAGCCTCTATACTTTGCCCTTGTTAAATTATTCATTAAAGAAGCTATAGGAGCAGGGAAAAAGTTTTCAGGAAGTAGAGAAGACTTAGCTTCTTGAGTAACCCAACCTTCAGCTTTCATTTTATCTATAGTTTCTGCTACTGTTTTCTTTTTTAATAAAGAATCTCTATATCTAAATTGCTCATTTGGCTTTAAGTATTCTAAAGGTATTTTAGTATCATCAGTTTTAATAGTGTCTATTGCATCTCTGCTTTTTTTACCTAAAGATTCATACCTAAATAATTGTTTTTGAGTGTCATCTATATTTAAAGATTTTTCAAGCTCTCTTACTTTACCAGCTCTATACTGTTGTACTTTTTCAATAGGTATTTCTACTTCGTCTGATAACTTGTATTGTAATTGAAATTCTTTCTCACTTAAAGTTTTATTTTCTCCCTTTGAAAAACTAACCATTCGTACTTTTTTACTATCTGGTGGGCTTATCCTAGTCCATTTTTCACCATTACCATCTAGCCACTCTTCTTTTCTTATTAGTTTTTTAAAAGCATCTGAGCCTTCTTTTTCACCATAAAGTTCAGCTAATTCAGAAGACATTTTTTCTCTTCTATTTTCAGGTCTTCTACTCTTTTCCCAAAACTGCTTTAACTTACCCGGAGTTTGTATTGCTCCACCTACTGCTTTTAAACCTACAATCATACCTGCAGAGTTTATATAATCTTGAGGTGTAGGTATATCCCCTTCTGTTAATGGAGTTGCAGTACCAAGAACTCCAGCTTCTGCAGTTACCTTTGATAAAGTACTCCAACCCTTAGATGTTAAATAAGCTCCTGTACCAACAGTTGCCCCACCTAATACAGCTCCAGATATAGTATCTTTTATAATCTCTTCTGGTTTAATATCTCCAGTCTCTAGCTTTTGAGTAAAAGCACTCTTAACACCTTCGTATCCTGCAAGACCACCACTAGCTCTACCTACTCCAACACCATATGCTTTCCTAGCAGCTCTTCTACCTATTACATTAGCTTTACTAGAAGCAACACCATTCCTAAGTAGCTTTTTAGTTATAAGTTTCCTAGCAACTGATTGACCTACCTTAGCACCTACTCCACCACTAGCTATAGTAAGACCTAAGTCAGCAGGAGACGCGAACATACTAGCAGCAAAAGAAGCTATATCTTCTACTACTCCGGGTTCATAACCAGATAAATCAAATCTTTTTTTACCTGTCATTAACTCGTCTGCCATACCAGTTATAGAATCATTATACCCTTTCTTCCACCAGTTAGGCAGGCTGTCTACGAAACCAGTTGCTTCAGGTTCTGTAGGTTTTTGTAATTCTGTTTTATATTCAGGAAACTTTGATGTCACATGCCTATATATTTTATCATCATCATATTTAGACCAGTTTGGATATTTTTTTCTATAAGAAGATACTAATTGTTCTTTTGTAAGCATATATTACTCTGTTGCGGATTCAAGTATAAGATTATCAAGAGGAGAAGGTATATTATTTTGACTTGCCTGTAATGCTGTTGGTAGCAAGCTTTCAAGAAAAGAGCCATCATCCTCAGCCATCATTCTGTTATCTTGAACACCTTCTAAATCTATATTTCTTATAAAGCTTTTTATATCTTCTGGTAAATGTTTTAAACTACCAGCTCTAAATTTACTTCTATCTATTAAAGTTTTTAAGTTATCAATAGACTTTTTAATAACCATTCTCTCAGATTTTCCACCTGCAGGAGTTATTAAAGTCTTTGCTCTTCCTTGTTGAGGGTCAATACTTTTATATAAATTTACAGCATTTACTAAAGCTGTTTTTAATTGTTTTATATTTTGACTCCTAACTTCAGGTGATACTAATTTATTAGAACCATAACCAAAAGATTTAGCAACACTAGATGAGGCTTTTCCTATATCATTTCTAGCTGTTTTAACAGCCTTTCTTACTTCTTTAGTAACTGGGACTGATACACTTCCTTCCTTAGCAGCAGTTTCAAACATACCCAAAGAGCCCTCTCCTCTATCTGATAAAGAATCTATAACTTTTTCAGGCTCTAAAATTCCTTGGTTTGCTAATTGAATATAATCTGCTGTTTGCCTTGGCTCTGAAATAGTTCCTTGACTAGGTTGAGTATCAATTCTTTCAGTTTCTTCGCTACTAATATCACTATCATCAACACCGAAAGCAGGGTCAACTCCTCTTATTATACCCTCTAAAGCAGGCATTTTAAAGTCTTCTCCATAGGCTTTTTTCATACTTTCATATGTAGGTTTTACCACATTTTTTATTGCTATGTCATAAGAACCGGCTTTTAAAACTTCAGAATCTCTTGCACTTTCTATAGCGTCAGAAATAAATTCAATATCTGCTGTAAGTGTTAACCTATCTGATTGACTTAACTCATTAAACATATCTTGTTTTAATTTATTTTGTATTAAAAAACTACCTTGTTTCTCTACAAGATTTCTATGTTTAATTGGGTCATATTCATCTTCAAATATAAGTTCTCCAAAAGAATCAAGCTTTTTATTACTTACATTTAAATTATTTCTATCACTTTTTATCTTAGCAGAAAGAACTCCAAAAGAGGAAGACTCAGCAAGGTTATTGTTTAAAAACTGTTCTGCAATATCTAATCCTTCAGCACTTAAAGTTTCTGGATACATCATGGTAAATTCATCCATAGCTTTTTTATCTTTAATAGACTTTTGTTGCTGTCTAAATTGAATCTTCCTATCACTTTCCTGAGCTTTAGCAGTCTCCATTTGTTGCTGTCTATACTCTCTATTCTGTACAACATTTTGTTTATCTAATTCAAACCTAGCATCTGCACGCTCATTTATCTTTCTTTGTTGTTGATACTCAGGACTAGCATACTTAGCTACTTCTGTAAGCAAGGTGTCTAATCCACTTTGAGCTTCTTGTACTACTATAGGTCTATTACTTCTTGATAATACTCTAGCCATATTATTCCCTTAGTTAATTTTGTTTCATCCACATACTTCCATTCCAATAATAAGACTTTCCATCATCTCCTTCAAAGAATTCACCTTGTTGTGGTGTGTCTCCTTCAGGAAATCCGGGAGGACTAAATTCTTCCATAACTCCTTCACCTACTTCTCTGCTATATTCCTGAATATAAGTAGGCACATATCCTTCAGGGGCAACTTCGTTATATCCTGTAGTTCCAGCTTCACCTAAAGCACCTAATGCTTCTACACCACCAGCAATATAACTTTCTCTTTGCTGTCTTATGTCTTCGAATAATCCTCTTTGAGCACCTTCTAATGCTCTACCGGCTTTTTCTTCAACTGCTTCTCCAGCTTCAGAGACAATTCTACCTCTTTCTCCAAATCCAGCAAAGCCACCACCAATAGATTCTGATTTAGCTCTAGCCGATTCTAAAGCCCCACTAGCACTAGAGCGTATACCTGAAACATTAGACATGTAATCAGCTACTGTTGTCTCCTCTCTACTAGGGTCATAAAGAAATTTAGATTGAAATAATTCTAACTGCTCTGGACTGTCAGGCATTATTCCTGCAGCTTCGTATATATCAGCTATATTAGGAACTTCTGTTGAACCTGTTCCATATTGATAAACTTGACCTCCATTATCATAGCCTTCTACTTTAAATTTATTTTGAGTAGCACCAGCCGCTCTACTTAGAGCTTCTATCATCTCATCCATATTCATTATATCGCCAGAATCTTCCTTCATACCTCTATATTCTCGCATACTTTTAGGGTTAGGATACCTACTTTCCATCATTTTTAGTAGTTCAATGTCTCTTTGCATCTTAGACAAGCCACTTAATATGCCCTTATCGCTCATATTATCCATCATGCCTATGTTACCCATGGCTTGTTGAGTGCCCATTCTCTGTCTAGCATCTATCTCTAACGGGTCATCTACACTACCACCATCTTGCATGTAACCAGACTGAGGCATCTTCTTTACATTGCCACCACTTACCATTTGTTGTGAGCCACTAAGAGTACTAAGTGCTATTAGTTCATCAATAGCTGAGTGACCACTTTCTAATCTATCTGCATTGTTTAACATATTTAACTTATCCATTCCTATTTTTTCAGCGGCATCTTTACGTATAACAAATTCACCGGGTTCTAGCATTGCTGGTACTGTATCTGGCATTACAGAATCCTCCTACTAAATGGGTTCATATCTATTAATCCACCATGTCTGTATTCTTCTATTTCACCACGACTAGACTTTCTATTTTTTCTGCTTTCCTTAAAATAATCTTTAAAACTTTTTGAGCTTATAATCTTAGACATTAAATCCTCAGCGTTTTTAATATCACTTTCGTTTAAATATTGCATAGACATATCCTTATCCCTTACTCCTTTATCATAAGCGGAAAGTTGCCTTGCACTTTCGCGTTGTGTTCCTGTTAACCTTTCGCTTATTTCGTCAAACATTCCATAATGTTTTTCTCTAAGAGCTTTTTCATCTGCAGATAAATTTTTTGCACTCATAAATAAATCAAAAGCCTGCTTACTATCGGGACTAAGAAACTCAGGATAGTATATATTATCTAATTTTTCTTTTATTCCCCCATCTTTTTGGCTTGCTTCTATAACAGGGTTTGGGTAATAATTTCCATATCTATCATATCTTGGAGAAAGGTCGTAATTTGTGTCTCCAACGTAATCTAAATAATCACCCTTCAATACACCACTATTATTAGCCCTTCTAATTGTCATACCACCATCTTCGTAACCTTGTACGTAGCCACCATCATTATACATTTCTGCACTTTCAGTTAAATTAAAACCAAGTTGAGCATTTTCAACTTGAGGAGCTTCACTTCCAAATAATCTTTTTATTTCTGAATCTAAAAACCTATCTTGAGTATCAAACAATTCTTTTGAGTCAAATAGGCTTTCATCAGCACCTCCTACTTCAAATATATCCTGAAGTAATTTTTCTCTATCTCCAATTATACTTTCAGCTCCAGCTTGTGCTGTAGACACATCCTTAGTTAAAGAAGATAATAAAGGGTCTGTTTCTCCAGCCATTCCTAAATTTTCAAGAGCGTCCATTCCAAACTTTTCTGCATAAGCCTTCTTACCAAAATCAGCTACTTCTCCAGCTTTACCTAAGCCATAGGTAGTTGCTCCAGCTATAGCAGAACGTTCAGCTAGTCCACCTAAGTCTTGAGCTTCCCTACCTTGCTTTCTTAAAAATTCAAAGTCATCTTTGTATAAACCAGTAGAAGATTTCTTAAGGTTTTCAGTATCTACAAATGAACCACCTACTAATTCACCAGCTCCTTTACCTATAGCAGAACCAAGTGCTTTTCCAACAAGTACAGACACTCCACCAGTAGGTGCGGCTAATGCCGCTCCTAAAGCCGTACCTGCGAAGCTACCTAGTTTTCCTAGTAAACCTCTATACTTTTGTTCTTTAGCTATCTTTTTTGCATTCTCTTCATACTCTTTCATTGCTATTTCTTTATCTCTTTGTAACCCAGAAGAGTAAAGAACTGAAGATAGTCCGGGTATGTATCCACCATTTGCATAACTCATAGGCTTCATGTAACCTCCACCCATATATCCTTTAATTGTTTTCTTTTTATCGTACATGATTGTCCTTTATATTGTTACTTCAGTTCTCCATACGGAGGTTATATAATAATCTTTTGATGAACCGTGAGGGTTTGCACTTGCTTGTATACTTATTGATGCCTTAGCTCCTGCGTCTACAACGGGTGTATTGTTAAAATCAGATTGCTTTACTTCTATTGTAGTATTATCTGCAAATGTGTCTGTATATGTAAAGCTAGCAACTTCATCTACGGTTGCATCACCACTATCTTGTCTTTTAATTTTAAAAGTAAAGTTGGCAGTAGGTGTATCAAATGATTCTGGTCTAAATAATATCTTATGACAAGTCATTTTAAATGGAACAAGAAGAGTTGATGTAGCATCATTCATTCCTGTTTGTTCTCCTGTTCCCTGCCAAGGTATAAAATGCTCTGTAGTTGAGATATTATCAGAAAAATTATGTTTATATATTCTATAGTCTATAAACTTATTAGTATACTCTAAAGTATTAGTAGTTAATTTTTTATCTACATACTCATTACCATCTGAAGACATATAGGATTTCCATTTTAAACCTTTATGCTTCTTATATATTGCAAGTCTTCCATTTTCTATAGTTATAAAAGAACCACCTTCCTGTAAAGACGAATGACCACCTTCATTAAACGACTGAGGTTGTTCTGTGAAATTAGCTAATCTTCTTAAGTTTCTAATCATTAACCTGCACTCACTTGTTTTAATCCTAGTACTCTATACTCTACTTGCATATCATTTACATATAAACCTGTATCAGTATCCCAACTATTAGTGCCTTCTGTTATGTCTATTTTAAAAGAAATACTTTGAAAAGATACTATACTACTTGGAGAGAAAACAGCTATTTTATAATTACCACTAGATTGCACAAAAGAACCTGAGCTAAATGCTGTCCATGTACCATTCTGATTAATTTGATAATATATATTAGACGCAGGAATAAGAGTACTAGCCGTATGTCTATAATGAATATATAACTTGTAAAACTTTTTAATTAAAGAAGTTTGACCTAATGAAAAATCGGGCGTTTGCACTCTGTAGTCTTTATGAACACTTGGTTCAGATTTAAAATTAGTAGTATATACTTTGTTAGCACCTTCTCCTGCAAGGTTAGTTGCTTGGACATCGTATGCAGTTACCAGCCTACCTCTACTATCATTTATAAAATTGGTTAATACTGGAGTAAAACTAGCACCATTAGTAGCTGTATCGTTAAAAGCATTTGGAGCTATATCATCTGCATATGAAAATGCTTGATTTTTAATATCATATATATATCCATGTCTAGCTGCATTAACTTTTTGAATTATTATAGCTTGGTTTTTATCTGATATGTAACCAACAGACATTTGATTTTGAGCACCGCTAGTTGCTTCTGAAAAAGAAACCCAATCTTCATCATTTATTTTACCATCAGTTACATTAATAGTTGTTGAACCATTAAAGTAAAAAACTCCATTTCTATTTGCCCAGATAACTCCTGCGTTTCCCTTAGCTACTGAGTAAGGATGAAGGACTCCTGCATTATATATTGTGTCTTCAACGAACCAATTACTTGGAGATGAAGAAGCTACGTTAATTACTTGCATAGTTCTTTGTTTAAATGCTAGTATTCTATCGGCAAAAGATTCTAACTTAACATAATTTTCTGCATCACCTTTAGATGCTTCTATGTAATTAAAGTTTGGGAATGTATCGTACTTACCTATTTCACTATACATTATTCTATCACCATAACTACTAAACTCAGTTAGTCCATCTACTGAGCCAGATTCTCCTTCATCATATTTTACATTAGCAACAAAAGCTCTTCTACCTGACAAGGTTGCAGTTACATAACTAGCACCTGACTGACCAAAAGATATTTGCTTTGTAGATTGAGAAAAACCATTTAATGAAGTATATGTTTCTATGCTTTGATTTTCTAATTCTAACATCCAATAAGTACTAGCTCTATTGCCTACTGTAGTATTATTAGGGTCAGTAATTCTAAAGTGATGGTCTCCAGAAACTCCTTGAGTCGTACTGTCTTGAACCCATTGTTTGTAATCTGATAACATTGAAGTTCTAGCACCATCTTTAATATTTATATCGGCAAGTAGAGTCCAGTCTTCTCCAGAGCTAATGTCTCCTCTACCATCTCCTTTTCTAATATATATTCTTCCACCAGATATTCTATTTGAAAAAGTAGTAGAGCTACTTGCTACGTCTTGAGAAGCAAAAACATTTATTAGTAATTTTCTAAAACCATTACTAGCTGTAAAAGTAGTATTTAATTTATTTAAAAGAGACTCTTGGTTTCCGTCATAAATAAAAGTACTTGCAAATTCATAGGTAGTAGCTTCCCATCCTCCTGAGTCTGAACCATGTTCTTCTATAGCTAAAGACCAACCAGTTCCATCAGCTGCAAATTCATTAGAGCCATTAACTGTTGCTATTACATCTCCACCTGTTGGTTTTGCTAAGTCATTATTTTCAGCATATAAATTAGAAGGAATAACCCTACTTATAAAGCTTGTTAATTCAGCCGCAGTAGCTTCATTTCCAGCAACTGCATAAAAGTGGTCTCTTTTAATATATCCATACCATTTAGGCTTTGATATATTTTGCCTATTTCCATCAGCTACTCTAACCGCAGAGTTAACTGAATAAAAAACCCAATTAGGGTAAGAACTTGTAGAAGATATTGTTTCTAGGTCTATTACATCTGCTGTTACAGCACCAGTAGAATCTTTATATACATCAATTTTATTATCATCTGTATTTCCATAAAGCATAGCAATGTCATCTTGGACACCTACTCTCTTAATAGTAATGGTTGCACTAGCTAATATATCTTCAGCGACTACATCTTCAGCTAATTCAATAGCTGTAGCACCATCCGAACTACCTTTTGTAGTTATTTCATGACCATTGTAATTAGGTACTATAACTCTATCTGAGGCACTTGAAGCTGTTGAGTTAGTAGTTAATATTCTTTGTATTGTAAATATACCATTGTTATTAGTTGTGCCACTTATCTCTATTTTAATTGGTATGTCATCATGGCTATTTAATAAAGAATTGTTTGAGTTTGTTAAAACTGATGCAGTTGATATGTGCCTAACTCCAATAATAAGTAAGTTTGCAGGAGGAACAGTTATGTTAAAATCTGGTTGAGTATCTCCTTTTGGAATAAATGAAACGTAATAATTACTACTTGTTCCATCTGCGCTTCCATATGGATTAGAACCTGTATTTAATTGAACATCTCCAGTAGGTGTTATTCCTGTTAATGAAAATCCAGATACACCAGACTCATCATCGTATTCAAAGTAATGTAACCCATAACCCGGATTAACAGAAGATGTTATCGTAGGAGTGTGGTTAGACCCCGGCTTGTAAGCTTCTGCACTATTTGTTTGTTCATCAAACTTTCCCCTAGGTCTAAGCTCACCTAAATTACTTACGTCAAAATTTACTAAGTCAGCTGCTTCTCCTACAGATAAATCCCTAGGGTTTTTTACATTATTAATTCCCCTTGCAAAACTATTTATATTTAAATACTGCTTAGGCATTAATCAAGTATCTCCACATGTACCAAGTCATCGAATCCATTATCTTTAACATCTCCGTCAGAGTCCCAGTCTCCACCCCAACGAACCTTAACATTAAGTTGTTTAGCTATTCCCCTAATCATTCCACCCATATAATGAAACCCATCTCTATTCTTCCAGTCTATAGGATAAGGAGCTAGGTCTACAGCTTTACCTTCCATATGCTTAGAGTACTTAACTTTAGTAGCCCCTTTCTTTAGCAACTCTTTCTGCCTTTCTTCTGTACGTAAACCTTCTATTATAGTAACATCCATAATCTTAATAAGCTCATTAAGAACATTAACCAGTTTAGTATCTACACCTTCTAATCTTTTTTTACTTGTCTTACCAAACCTAGGCATTATGCTCTCCTTACTTTCTTTGCAACTGATTTACTATATTTAGCTTTTTGCTTTCCCTTTGCAGTAGCTCTTTTCTTAGCTCTGTTAGTACTTGCTTTTTGAGAAGGACTGAGGCTTTTTCTAACTGACTCAGGTAAGTAACGACCACGTTTCTTCTTAGGTTTTTTCTTATCACCTTTACTAACATAGTCCCACTTCTGCTTGCCCCACTTAGTCAAACTATTACTAGATGACTTAGCTCCTTTATATCCACCACCTGCTTTTTTATATCTTGCAGTAGCTAGTTGAGCTTTACGTGCAGACCATTGTCCTTTTCTTCCACCTTTAGTACCAGACTTAACAGAAGAAACAATTCGTTTCCATAATGATGGTTTTGTTTTTTTAGCTGACGCCATTATTTCTTTTTAGGCTTAGAGTGTTTCATCTGTACTTTAAACCCAGCAGTAAGGCTAGCACCCTTGTGAGGTTTAAATGCACCACTATGCTTCATTAACTTAAGACCCTTACCTGACTTCATCCAATGATAACCTGCAGGAGCTTTAACTTTTTTATTCATATTACCACTTCACCTTATCCGCCCAATAAGCAGCAGACATTTTACCCTTAGCTATATTCTTACCATGTCTTGCCTTGAACGACTTTCTTTTCATTTTCATTCTTCTGGATTCACCAGCTTTTGGTTTACCTGCTGTACTAGCACCCTTCTGACCAAACCTAATTGTTTTAATCTTAGACCCTTCCTTAGCCACAACAATATGACTTTTCTTAGGATGTCCCGGAGTACGCTTAGGCTTGTTAAATCCAGATACTCCAGCTCTTTTTAATCTAGGGTCTTTCTTGGGAGGCATACTACTTACCCTTCATTAATCCAATAACTAAGTCTTGGATAACTTCTACTAATTCTTTAAACATCTTCCCTTCTTTTTCTTCCTTAACAAAAGGTATATTGATTTTATCGTTTAACATCTCAGCCATTCTATCAGAAAAATCATCTGATGCTATGTGACCTATTGCCTGCTCTTGTACTATTTCAGCTTGCTCTTCAGCCAACTTAATTAACATTGTTTTAATATCCATTATGATTCCTTTGTTTTTTTAATTTTATAATATAAATATATTATATTCATTATTCCAATTATAATACCTAATACGTATGGTAGTAAATCCATAAAGAGTAAAGCACCGCTACCTACACTACCTACAGAAACTTTTAGACTATCCATTAATGTCTCCCATTGCCGTTCATTCGTGACATAATACCATCCATTCGTGATAGTTGTTTTTCTAAATCTGATACTGCCTCCATCATCTGTTCATACCTTCTATCTCTTACAGCGTCTGACTCATTCCATCTACTAATTAATTTGATTATCATTCCTTCCATATTATTAATACTTTCAGATTGACCTTTGTTCTCTACCTCTAACTCTTTCAAAGACTCTTGCTGAGACTCTGACTTCTTTGACAATGACATAACTAAATAAACAAGCAATGCTCCACATATACCTATCATTCCTGCTTCGCCATATATTGCCATCATGTCCATTACTTCCTCCGCTTTTTACCCCAACCCAAGGGATTGATGTTTATTTCTTTTTCATAAAACTTTACTTTCTCTGCCAACTCTTCTCGTTCAATCCTTTCTTCCACGATATGTTTATCAAGTAAATTCCCAATGCGTTTATCTGCATCAGCAAGGCTAGTTTCAAGTGTACCCAATCTAGTCTCAATCCTATAGTAACCATAGACGAGAGTCCCCACAAGAATAAGAATTTGCCCAAACCACTTAAGGTTAATACTGACAATAGCATTGTCGTCCACAACACTACCTCTATAACTCCTAGCTGTTTTGACATCTTCACTCATTTCCTCTTAACTATTTCCCATCTGTTGTGGGTAAAACACCACATATCTCTATTAAGCCTTATATTATCTGAATAAAAATGCGATGTAGAATCTTGGTCTACTACCTCAACAAATGTATACATTGGATTTTCCATATCTGCATCAATCCCCATAACCGTCCAACCGTTTGAACAACTACTTAACATAAGTGTAGTAAATATTAATATTATAACTCGTATCATAAACAACTTCAAAGTCTCCTGTTTTTAGTTTTTTAATTTTAAAATCTTTTTTATTTTTTCTTTTATCCATAACCATGCTCCAGTTTTCTTGTTTGCATTCCTGAATCTATTCTTTAACCTTTCGGTTCTTCTTATCCTCTGTAAGCTATGCATACTGCTGTTGAGTCTGTGTGATTTACTATACCATTAAAGTTACCATATAGTATTTCACCGGGTATTAAATTAACAAAAGCATCTATATTGTCTCCAACATTAGAAGTAACTTTTATTTTTAAAAACTCAGTAGTACCACTAGAGTCTTTTCCTAAAGCTTGTATTGCAATCCAAGAACCAGTATCTGGATTAACAACAGTAGTATTGTGTTCAGCTATTACATCAAAGCCATTTTGACCTATTAATAGATTAGCCGCTTCTTTCTCTGTATACTTATATAAAGACATTTTATTTTCCTATATTACCATCCATAAAGCCATTGCTGTCTCTACAAATATATCTGATAAAGTATTATAAGCCCACTTTTCTTTAGTCCCGTAAGGCTTGTAATTCTCTATAATCCACTCGAAAATCTCCCAAGCGATACCAAGTATCAATACTCCAAGAACACACCATAAATCGCTAAATCCACACCATTGAAATATCTTGCAAAAGAATGCGCCTGCTCCAATATGGTAAGCAGTCCATCCATCTAATTGACCTGTTCTTGTTTGCCAAGATACTAATGTTGCTAAAGGGTTTTTCATAATTCTGTTATTACATGGTTTACTAGTTTATGCTTACCGATAATCACCCTACCATTACTAGTGGTATGTTTATCTTCACACTTACTAACATATAATTCTTCTATTGTTTCCCAACTATTACTTCTTCTTTCTACTTCGCCATCTATAGTTAAGAAGTATTTATATGATGAAGGGTATGTCAGGGTCTCAGTTGTACCATCTGGGTAACTCTTTGTACGAGTAGCACCGGGAGTAGTATTCCTGTATACCTTAATATCATGACCCTGAGCACACCTTCGAATCAACATTACTCTGCTTCTACCTCTTCAGGTTTAGCTAATGATTCTCTAAGCATATTGATGAACGCTTCTTTACCTACAGATAACTGGTCAGCCATAAACTGATTGCTATTCTGTTTGTTCTGAATATCGTTAATATGATTTACCATCATCTTTTGCTCATCAGTCATATCCTCAATGACGTATTCTTTGTCATCAAGATTCAGGACTGGCTTCTTTTCTTTTTTTGCCATTATTGACTCCTTGTTAATTAAACTTTACTATCTTCGTATGCTTTCTTTACTGCATCAGTCCATAAAGCACCAGCTAGTGCCTTTAATTCATCGGACTCACCGCTTACATCTGAATCGCACATAAATGATGTTCTATGATATTTGTATGATATTTCTGCTCCATCTTCCATGATTGCAGTTCTTGTTCGTTTTTGAATTGTTTTAAACTCACCACGAACTTCATAATCTTCTGTTGTTTCTTTTGTTAAAGCCATTTTATTATTCCTTATTAATTATCCAATTAATTTATAAAAGAAAAAGCAACTCTTATATATGAGTTGTTTGCAAAGTCTGCATTACTTAAATCTGTAACCCCACCAGCATTAGTTACTTCACTTAATTCTATTGTTTGAGTATTTTTTGCAAGATAACCTTGAGGATAATCTGCAAAAGTAATATTTCCAACTAATAATGAAACTGCTCCTTCTGCCCCATCTGTATTGCTAATAGTAAAAGGAAGTCCTCCAATTTTAGCCTGTCCAGTTGAGTCACCTTTGTTTGTTAAAATAATTTCACAAGTACAATGAATAACTCTCCCAACTTTAGTATATTTACCAGCTTGAGTACCATAAGCAATATTGTTAGAATTTCCTCCAAAAGTAATTACTGGTGTCCAGTCTCCTTCCTCGTAATCATCTAAAGTATTGGCATCTGAACTTGCTACTTGTGAATCTGGAAAGTTTATACCACTATTAGCATTGACTACACTTGAAAATGTGGAGAATTTATTTGTGCCGTCAGTCTCAAATTTTAAATATTCAATACCAGTACCATATCCAGTTAAAGCTGGTCCGAGTAATTTTACATTAGCCGATAACCATGCAGAAGTTGGTATTTGAGCTTGCATACCACCAATTTTATAAACATCTGTATTTCCTGGGTGTATAGCAGTTACATATAAAGATGAAATTCCTCCTGAAGTTGGCGTAGAAACAATAGTTCCAACTGTATTAGATAAAGTAACTTTATTAGCTTCAAATTTTATTTTATTGTCTGTATCTCCAGCGTGTATTATGTCGCTTGAAACTGTTACATCACCAGTAAATGAAGCTTCACCAGCGTGTACTTTTGCTCCACTATCTTGAGCCATATAAACATCAGTTACATTAGAATCACCAAGAGTTACCGAGTTATCTGCTTGTCCTACTGCATTATAACCTATTACCGTTTGATTAGTAGGTGTTGCAGAGCTTGGGGTTGATAGCGAACCAATAAAAGTATTGTTATCTCCAGAAGTCATATTGTTAGTGCCAGAAAAAGCGCTTTGATGACCTATTGCAGTATTATCAGTTCCTGTAGCATTACCTTGCATTGCATTATGACCAACTGCTGTATTATGCCCATGAGCATCTGTATCTGCATTAAATGATTCAAGTGCTTGATAACCTACTGCTGTATTTTTATCACCTATTGTATTTGATTTAAGAGATTCAAACCCAACTGCTGTATTTTTTTGTCCTGACGTCAAAGCTGAAAGTGAGTAATATCCTATTGCTGTACTTCCTACAGCTCCAGCATTATTTACTGCTGTAAGTGCATTATGTCCAATACCTACACACGCCCATACCCCAGCACCCCCAACATCATCCAATACATAATTTCCTATAGCTATATTCGCATCTATATCTGCGTCATTGGCAGTCTGTAAAGCCTCAAATCCTATTGCTATATTTTCCTGACCTCTAGCATTTAAAGTTGATAGAGCGTAACCACCTATTGCTATGTTCCTATGTGCTTGAGTTTCAGAACTAGCAGTTAATGCTTGATAACCGATTGCTATATTATCATCTGCTTCTGTAAGGGCATCTAAAGATTGATACCCAATAGCTAAGTTTCTTCCACCTGAAGTCAAGGCATTTAATGCACCATACCCAACTGCTACAGCACCTTCAGCATCTGCTGTTGTATTTGCTCTCATAGTTGCCGTACCTATTGCAGTTACTCTTTGTGCGTTTGTTGAGCCATCTAAAGAATTAAGACCAATCGCAACATTATAATCTCCAGTCGTTACTGCATGACCAGCATTTTCTCCGAAAAAAGAGTTAGCAATTCCACCATTATTTAAATCATCACCAGCTAACTTTCCAAAAACTGTATTGTTAGTTGCTCCAGTTCTATTATTATTACTTAGTGAGATTCGGGAGTTGGCATCAACTTTAAAAGTATGTGAACCACTACCATTTAAAAAACCTACAGATGAATCAGTAGCGTAAATATATCCATCAACTGTCCCACCCGAATCAACAAATTTTATTCCATTTTCAGCACCACTTGAAATCATCTGTAATTGTGAATAATTGCCACTAGTTATGGTTAAAGCTGAATTTGCACCATCTTGAATAATTTTTAAAGCTGTTGTATTATCAGCATCTGGATGGTCATTGTGTATATGCACTAAATCTCTTGTAGAGTTAGAAGGTGAATTAGAATATGCGTATAGTAATCCAGCAGTCGTATGAGCAGTTCCTTGTATATCTACTGCCCAATCTCCTGTATTTGCTGAGTCTATATCTATAGCAGTATGAGGTGCATCTTGTCGAATCCGTAAAGGAGTAGTTCCTGAAGCTCCAATATGGTCATTTGTAATTTCTACTAAATTTCTTGTAGCATTAGAATCTGAATCAGAATAAAACCGACCAATATTACCAGTAGTAAGAGAATCAGCTTCTATATTTAAACCAATTCCATCTGTTATTGATGGTGAGGAAGCAATAGTACCACCAAATGTTGCGTTTTCTCCAACTAATGTTAATGGAGTTTTCATTGCTCCACCATTTAAAGCACGAAATCTAATAGTACCTTGTTCACCACTACTTGCTCCTAAACCAGTTGGTAATACAGCTATGTCTGCAAAATTATGTTGAGTACCCCCATCGTCATCACCATAAAAAGTAATTTGTCCAAGTTTATCTCCAGTAGCTGGACTAGCAGAATCTTTAACAAATTTTAATTCGGATGAATTATCATCTTCATTGCTTTGTTGTATTGTTAATACTAATCCACCTGCTTCTGCTGATGAAATAGTTGTATCGTCAGCAATATTTACTGAACCAGCAAATGTAGAGTTGCCACTACCTGCTATTGTAAGTCTAGTTGTTCCATTTGATTGTATTTCAACATTATTATTATCCGAGCCACCCATTTTAACAACACCGCTACTTACAGACATAAATCCACGAACTGAATTTGTGCTATCTTTTACTCGAATTAGCGGAGAACCTTTTAATACTTCTATATTACCACCAAATGTGGATGTTCCTGTTCCTAAAAACTCATAATCTGCCCCATTAAATTCTAATCCAACAGCACTATCTACGGCATCATTAACAGCGTTTATTCGTAAATCACCACTATTTGCTGAAAGAGTAAAATTAACATCAGAGGCAGTTTTCACTTGAAGTGTGGCTACTGGAACAATTCCTATACCTACTTTGCCTTCATGAGTAACAGTTAATTTATCTGAACCATCTTTACTTAAAGTAAGCAGATTACCAGTTCCATCGCCTTGCACATGAAGTACATCTCCATTTGAACTTGCGTTATCAGAACGGATAGAGAGAACTGAATGAGTATCTACTCCAGTATGAACTGCATTTGTATAAAAAAAGCCAGTAGCAGTATTAGTTGTAGTATTGACTATTGTAAATTTCCTTGACGGAGAATCTGTTCCTATACCTACGTTGCCAGACTCATCAATAGTAAAATGGTCTGTTGTACTTCTTCTAATCTTAAATTTATCTGAGTCTGAATTATCTATATAAGTAAACCAATCTGTTGCACCAGTTAAACTGAATTTTAAACTTGCATCACCAGCTCCATCATTTTCAATTACTATATTGTCATTTGTCCCAACTGTACTTGCATCATCTCTAAATGTTACTAATTGACCATTAACTATTTCATCGTAAGCTCCTGCACCATCACCATTAACAGTTAAGTCACCATTAATAGTTACGTCACCCCCTATAGTACCACCTACAAGGTTTACGTTTAATCTGCTGTTGTCATCGTCTAAAGCCGCATTTAAGGCTTCTTGTGTTGTATGAGAAAATGCATTGACTGCATTACCTGAAGAGTCTAAAAGAACTTTATTAAGAACTTCTTTTGTTGTAAACTTATTTATGTCTGACATTGTTTATCCTATATTCCTCCACCACCGCTTTAAAAGCCTCTATATTGGTTAAACTAAATTCGGTACTTTGACGACTCTTGAGCCACCAGTCTTATCCTTTTTGCGGACACCATACCTCTGTATAGCTTCTTTAAAATTTCTTTCATGCTTAGTCGCCATAGCCATTGACGCTTGCATAACATTAGGGTCTGCTGTTTTACCAGCCTTATCCATGTATAAACATTTCTTAACATAGTCTACTACAGAGAGCTCAAGTGCATTGTCTATATCTAGACTATCTGTTATAGCAGTTACTGTGTTTGGTTCAGCATAATAATGGATAAGTATTCCATCGGTTACAGCTTCTGCTATTGCTTTGAATTGTTTTCTCGCTGTAGTTCTTCCATTACCAGATGAATCTACTTTAGTTATTAACGCTAATGCATCTCCTTCTATAAAATACATTGCATCATTTTCTGGGTATTTAATATTGCTTGCCATAATTAATCCGGTACGTTTACTTTGCCTTCACTTGTTGCGTCAGCTAATAATAAATTTTTATCAAGTAGTCTAGGTATTTGTATATAGTCACCTTCATTATCCATTAAGTAAACTCTTAACACTTGATTAACTTCTAAGGCTTTATCACCACCTGTTAATCCTGCAGTTCCATCTAAAGAACCATCCGATAAATCATAATACATTTGGTCTTTAACTGTATTCAGTTTAGCGTGAACAACTTTTGTTTTAAACATTCCTATTTCTACTAAAGCATCATTAATTAAATTCATAATATAAGCTTCAGGAGCATCTGGGAATACAAGCCTTACTCGACTTATTAATTCTTTTACACTTATTGAATGTACTGCCATATTAACTTACTAGCTGTGCTAGTCCCTTATCATAGTCTTGTTGAAGTTTAGCTTGCTGTCTTTCATACCAAGTATATTCAGTTGAGTCTACAGATAGTCTTAACTGCACTTGATTTGAATAAGCCGAAGCTATTGCTATCTTAGTTTGTATTTCATTTGCGTAACCTTGTGCCGCAGATATATAACCTTGAGCAACTGCAACTTGAGAACTAACTTGACCACTCCTAGCTGCAACTTCAGATGCAAATCCTTGAGCCTCTGATAAAGAAGCTTGAGCTTCAGCTATATAATTACTACCAGCAGAAGAATATCCCTGAGCTGTTGATAAGTAACCAGAGGCAACTTCTATATCATCATCATCTACTTTGGCATTTGCTAAGTCAATTTCTGGGTTTACTAAATCAAATTCAACATTAGCTAAAGCAACCGCAGTATTAACTCTACCTAAAGCAGTTGTAATAGCAGCAGTAGCAGTATCAATAGAATTGTCTACATTGATAGCACTTTCAGCTAACTCTGTAACTGCACTATCAACTTGAGTATTTATCGCATCGCATATAGCTTGAGTTTCGTTAAGCTCTGTATTTACAGCTGTTAAAGCTGTAGTTATATTTGAGTTGTTTAATTTAGCTGACATTAATTGTTGCAATGCTTTTATAGAAGAGTATAAGACTACTAAGTGCTCCGCTTCATCTGGGAAATTTGCTATGGTAGATACAGCACTTGCATCTACAGTAGGGTACACAACGTGATGAACCTTTGCTCTATTCCCAGCGGTAGGAGTTGGATAAACCTCTAGTGTATTATCTAATATTAAATATGCTGGGTCTGTAACAGTTGCTACTTCCATATCGGAAGCATCTTGTATTCTACCTCTCTTATAAACAGGTACTAATCTACAAGGATGGTCTATAGTCCCATCGTATCTAAGAACATCTAACACTAGTCCCTTAGTATCTAAACTTGTTAAAGTAGTAGTGCTGTTGTCTAATGTAGAAATATCAGCACACTTTAATAATAACTGAGGAGGTAGAGAGTTTATAATCTCTTTACAACCAGCAGTCATAAAATCATCTAATGCAGATTGGTCGCTAAACGAACCTATTAAATCTATTATTTGAGTATCAAAATTCTCCATTAAACAACACCTGCTTGACTTGCTTGTTTAATTCTGTCTTTCCAAATTTTATTAGTATTTTTATTTCTACTTTTTGCTGACTTTGCAATATGGTCATCCATACTCATTGTCGAAAATTCTATATCACTTCTCTTACCAATCTCACTTTGCATAAACATATTAGTTGTGTATGCAGGTTCAGAAGCTTTGCTTCCACACTCTCTACAGTAGAACCATTGTTCTGGATTTGGACTTTTACATTTTACACAATTCATATTTTCCTTTAGGATTTTGGGGGTCACCCTTTATTCGATAACCCCCACAGTTCCGTACTGTTAACTTTATTTATTCAGTTTATGATGTAGTAAATCCATCGTTAATAGCGGATAAACCTGAAGCCACATACTCTCCATTGAAAAACATCATCTCTATATAGTCTCCTTTTTGAGATGCTGCTTCTACGAGTATATTAGATACTTGAGTACCTGCAGTTGAGTTTCCAACATCGCCACCACCATCAAAAGCAACTAAGCTAATGATAGCACTTCCTGCCGCAATAGTAATATCTGCAGTTGGAGTCTCTTCTTCTACGATAAACTTGTAGTAGATTCCTTGCTCTGCACTAGCCGCTGTTGGAAGCGTAATTGAATAAGCTCCGCCAGCAGAATCAAGCATAAAAACCTTACCGCTATCATCATTAGTTAATGTTCTAGCTGCTTTTATCGGTTCTACTTTTAGTTTATGTCCACCAGTATTGCCACTATTTTCATTTAAGTAACTTGCTCTAGCCATGATTAAACTCCTTCTAAGTTAATTAAGTAGTGAGTCTCTGGAAGACTAACTTCTAAACCAGCTTCAGTCATAATCATATCCTTACGTAAATCCTCATCTGCTGATTGTACGTTAGTCATAATTTGAGTATCACGGTTAACACCGTTACCAACTAATGGTCTATAAGCTACGTTGTCCAAATCAACCATACATAAGAAACCTGAAGCGTGCCCTCTAAATAAAGGCTCTTTGACTAAATTCATTTGTCCATGAATTGTGTCAACACTTAGAATCTTATGACCGTATGAACCTTGCTTTTCAGAAAGGTTGTAACGAAGATTTGAAACATCGTTTACAGCAGTTGAAGTTCCAGATTGCATTGTAGTATTCAAGAAAGCATCTGCACCTAGTTTATTAAAGAATGTAATAACAGGTAAACTTGCTAATGCTAACTTTGAATCTCCACCACCACGAGCTGGGTCATAGACAACTTCAAAATCAGATAGAAGTCTGTCGTATGTTAACTCACTTGAAGATGCACTCCTAAAATAAGGAGCTCCTGAAGAGTAAGATAAAGCATCATCATTTATTACCGATGTACCATTTTTGATAATGTGACCTGCAATACCTTCTGAGTATTGTATTCCACCAACGCTTGCACGTTGACCAAAAAGCATAGCTCTTTCGATGTCTACTTTATGTTCACGTAGTTTAAGATTCCAAATTCTCTGGAACTCATCTTCGTAACCACGGTATCTAGTTGCTCTAGCTGTGTTAGACATTTCACATGCTGTTTTAAAGATTTGGGTTAAACCAAAATCATCTTCTAACTCTTGTGAAAAAACATCTGGTGCTCCAGAACCTTCTGCGAAAGATGTACCGATAACTTGGCAGCTTGTATTATTTGCTCCTGTTTCAGCTCCATCTATTGCTGAGATTGTTTTACCAACAAAACTAGTAGTAGTTCCATTATCTACAGGTGCACTTTCAATCCTGACTATTATTGTTTCAGGTGAACTGGATTCAGTATAACCTACTGCAAAAACCATTCCCTTCATTAGCCAGTCTTGACTTCCGTCACTTGCGTCTACTGTGTATGTTATCGAAGAACCCGATACTGGAATAGAATGATTATCGACAAGTAAAAAACTTCTGTCTGTCATTGTTATTTTAGAACGGTCTTCTAAAAATCGGAATTGTGGGTCGTCCGTAGGGACTTTAGCTACCTTTGAAAGATATACGAAGAATGGAGATTCCTCTGGAGCTAAGTCAGCGACACGGTCTGAGAAGTTGAATAATCTCCGAGTGTGATAATCTGTATTAGATACAGCACTACCCGGAGTTCCAACATTTACAATTCCTGAATTGTAATTTGCCATTTAAGACTCCTTGAGTTAATATTGTTTTCTATTAGATACTCCCATAACTCCAGACCATACATTGTCCATTTCATTAGGTTGCTCAGGGCTAGCACCTTGTACGACTCCAGCCGTAGGTGCAATCTTCTGAGTCCTTTGAACAGCTTCTAAGTTAGGGGAAACTCTTTGTTCTCCTCCTTTATATTTTCTATATACATCAACTAACATATCAATAGGAAGTTCATCCCTAGGATTTGTTGCAAATTGTATAAAGTCATCAGCCATTGCAGGGTCTTCAAAACCATGCTTAGTAGCAAGGTCTTGTTTTAAGTTATTAAGAGCCATCTGTTTTTGTAATCCTGAGAACTGCTCTTGAACAGCGTTGTTCACAAGATTCTTTTCTTGGCTTACCCTCATTTCATACGAAGGTGAACCGGGTTTGTAGTAAGCTTCCCATGGGTCAAAAGCATCTTCACTTAGTTGCTCCTGCTTAGGTTGCTCTTCTACTTGTTTGCCTCCACTTAAAGTGTTTCTCATAGCTTCAACAACGTCAGGTCTTTGTTCTAAAACTTTACCTAACTGTTGATACTTGCGAAGTTCCTCGACTTCATTATTAAGCTTGTCAAAATCTGCTGTTTTCCTGTCATACATTGACTGAAATTTCTTAGCGTCATCAATAGGCTGTTCATATCCCTGCTCTGCAGGTTGACCCCCTACTTGTTCTGGCTCAACAACTTGTTCTAAAACTTGACCTTCCACACCTTCTATTGTGTTAGCGTCTCCGTTCATAGCGTCTTCCATTTTATTCCTCGATTTCTTTTATTATTAGCATCACCTTTTGCAGATGTCTATAAAAGCAGAACCGTGGAAATGTCCCCACTACTTCTGTTTTCAATTTCTTACAACTCCTTCTTCTGTGTCAACTATTCTTTTTAGATTATCAACCTGAACTTTGGTTTTAAACTTAGTATCATTTTGAATTTCATTAAGCCTTGTCTTGAACTTCTCAGTTTCTGTCCTCTTCCTTGAGCTTACTGCTTCACGCTCTGCGGTTTGGAGGTCTCCACTAAGTTTCTTAACTTGAGCTTCTAGTTGTTGTACATAAGATTGCAACTGAGACATTTGTCCCTTTCGTTGTAAGACACCTTGTTTGTCAAAGATTTCAGTCTTCTTTAAAACCTCGACGTCGTCTACCAGATTCATCTTAAAAGCCTCAAGGTACATATTGTATTCTGCTACCCTGTTTGATGGCAAAGTTGAACCGGATATGATTCTCACATCATAATGCCCTATCGTGATGTCGTTTTGTATGGCATTAAGTTCCTGACTTTTATCATCATACATATTAACTGTATACTCAGTAATATCATTATTTGGTTGTATGATTCTAAACGTCTTTGCGTAAGTATAGTGACTCTTAGCTAGATTGTAAACATTACGACCTAACCTAGTCAAACTTCCTTCTATATCCCTAAGCTTAGATTTACCACGAGTCTCACCCATTTCGGCAAGCATTGCAGTTCCTCTTACTGTCTCAGGAGCACCCTCTCTAAATCCCTGCATTAACTCTGGGATTCCCATACTTAAATCTATATAATGTTCTATTCTACTTATTAAGTTATAGAACTCATTAGATAATGATTGTGGGGCAGGAAAGTGCGGTGCACCGAATTCAGGATTATAAGGTATTACTGCGTTGGGTTTTGCCCAGTCCTGTTCCAACTGCCCCAAATCATCTACGCTCCCTTCCGGGACTAGTAACTTTAGTCCAGCAGAAGCTTGAGCGTGCGAGAGGGTGAGAGAGAAAAGCTTGTTTAAAAGTCTTTGTGAATCTTTAACTTTAGATATGTCAGACTTTGGATATGGTGTACCAGTCCATATATTAGGAACTGGAACAATAGGGTATATATCTGTATTTAATACTTGTTCGTATAGTAAAACGTCACCAGCAGTTGCTGTGACTTTAATTCTTGTTTGCACTACTTCTACTATTTCTATCATGCCAGCCTTCATTAGTAGTTGTGCTTGTTCGTTCTGTAAAAATCTTTCGTACTTATCTATATCTAATATAGACTCAGCTCCATCCTGCTTATTAAATACACGATAGAATGGTACTTTAACCTTTGTAAATCTTTCTAGTATCCTATACTTATTAACTCTATTATATTCAGATTCATATGTAGAGTCTGGAGTAAAGGACTTAGAACTATTTCTTTTACCAGAAGATGGATAATCCTCTTCATCATAATAAGACTCTAGGTCATCTATGATAGACTCTACCTGCGGATACATATTAAGTATCTGGTCTTCAGTAAGTATGGTAGATAAAATAATACCTGAAGCATCGTCAGCGTATCTGTTTCTAGATGCAGGGTCTACGTAAACACGGAAAGGGTCTATGTAAGTAATCTTAACTTCACCTCTTCCGTAGTCTGCTTCTGGGTCTATATAAGAATAAAAGTACCCCATGCCTGCAGTAGCGTAATCATGTACAGCTTGTTTAAATTGAGTATCACCATCAGAGATGTCCCATACGTACTCTAGTAAAGTTCTCCAGACATTAGACATTCTACTATCTGAATCTTCTCTACCAACTGCACTATACTTAGGGGAACGAGATGTAAGTAAAGACTTAAGCTTTTCTATAGCAGCATACACTCTGTCAATAACAAAGTCGCCTTGACCTACTGCTCTTAAAGCATCTGACTCTTCTTGTGAATAATGGTTACCTAAAAAGAAGTCTACTGCGTCACGGGCTTCTACGTCCCAATCTGCTCTAGCATCTTTCCATTGTCTCCAAAGCTGTCTGTTAACTTCGGAATGTTTTACCTCGTTACTCTCTAACTCTCTTATACTAGAAATAGCTATACCTTTTCTTTAATCTTATAAATTTAAGGAAAATTATTAACTTATGCAAGTTTTATTTAAATTTTTTGACCAGTAATCCAAGAGATAGTTCTTTTAACTGTTTCAACCTTATGAGATTTAGTCTTATCTTGCTTAAACTCTGAGGCTTCAAACTTTTTACTAATAGGAGGTCTGGACTTATTTACAGCATACCATAAGCCATCCAAGACATCATCGTTCTTTCCTTTGGGAAACTGAAACATCTCATCTACTAAAGCTGTATGTTTTCTTTTTATAAACATCTTACGTCTATTTACTATAGGAGCAAGCAACGACTCAAGCCTATCTTCTTTTTTAATACCAGTTGGAGGTCTAACTCCTAGAGCTACACCGGGTGCAACCTTTCTATCTTGACCTGTCATTCTATTAACAGCATCTTTAATTATACCTTGAGCACCTACATGTTCTACATTAACTCTTTTTACAGGAGAGTATTCTTTAGCGTACTTAAATATTTCTTCAGGCATATCATATAGAGGTATATGTTCACGCATATAGTCAACAACGTATATATTTCTATCACTATCTATACCTATAACCATTATCATTTGATAATCGCTTGATGCAGTAGACTCGTATGCTAAGTCAACACCAATATAAATATTAACAGGTATAGCTTCTTTGCTATTAACCAAGTAAGCATAATTGTTTTTACTTTCAAATTCATGGTCGTAATACTCCAGTCTATCTGTTTTGAACTTAGCGTTTTCTAAATCTCTTGCTTCATTTAAATATTCTTGTGCAAATTTATGAGATAATCCTACATCTTCAAACCTTCTACGTATATCAGCTAGTTTTTGTTTAGAAAAGTATGAACTCCATAATACATTACCATCAGCGTCTATAGCCTTATGGTACATTACATCCCATGCATACTTTCTTTTATCTCTAGTTGCTTCTGTGTAGCCATCATATATACTCTGTAGGAAAGAATCGTAGTGAACTATAGTACCAATTAACCATATAGAACCCTCGTTACCTGCTGAGTTCTCTAGGGCTGGCTCAACTGTAGACATAACCCACTCTTTAATTTCCCTTCTTCTATCTGGAGTCTTTGTATTTAACTCAGACTCAAAGTCATCAAGTACAATCTTAGTATATCTAAGACCTAATTGAGACCTACCACGTAATCTTTGAGATGTTCCTTTAGCTATAACCCTATCTCCCTTACTAGTAGTAAACTCTTTCTCTGTCCATTTACTACCACGTAAGTCTCCAAAGTAATAATTTAATGCAGGGTTCATTTCTATATGGTTCTGCATATATTTTATATGGTCTATTGCCTGTGACTGTTCTTCTGCTACCCAAGCTATAAACTCTTTCTTTCCTTCAGGGTTAAAGTATAGGTGGTATAATAATGCTGTTTTAGCTAAGGTAGACTTACTATGACCCCTAGGTAATATAATACAATTTCTTTTCTTGTCTGGGTGTAGGAGGAGTTCACTTAATTCGTAATGGTATGGGGCAGGGGTAGACTTCATATAGTCTTCAGGTAGAAATAGCTGACCAAAGGAGACTACATCCTTTCTAGCCAACTCTAACACTCGTTCCTTTTCAGAAACGTTGTGTTTGTTTATGTTAAATGTATTAGCTTCTGACATTTATCTGAATACCAGTCTTTACCCGGAACTTCTTGGAATACTCCAGTACTTTGAAGTAACAATGTTCCTATAGTATACATCCAAGCTTTCACCTTCTTATCATCCTTATAAGCTTCAACTAGTCTTCTTTCATATAATCCAGAGCTAACTCCTTCATATACATCATAGTTATCTATATCTTGCTCATCTACATCTACAACCTCTACAACCAAGTCACTAGCATCTTGATTAGGCATTGCAACAGGATAGTTCCTATGACCGGGAAAGTATAAGTTAAATCCATCTACCTTCCATGTCTCTCTCTTGCCATCACGTAGAGTTCCGTATACTGCTAGTTTATTTGTCTTCATCAAATCTATTTTTATAGTTCCAAAAGTCTTTAACGTCTTCTATGTATCCAGTATCAAACTTATCACTATACACTTGATACTCATAGAATAGCTCATATATCTCATTAGCTATGTACTCTCTAGATAAACTATCATCTAACTTGTTTTCGTTTTCATTTGCATCTTCTAATACCTGTATGCATACCTCATATAGGTTCATTTATCTTCCGTCCTTTCAGCTTTCGCTATTTGTTTTACGTTGTTTCCACCTATTGCATCCAACTGCTCTGGAGAAAATCCTTGAAATAATGTAACAGACTCTGACTTCTTCTCTGTATCTCTCATGCCTGCTATAGCTACCAGCTCTTTAAGCAATGAAACCTTATCACTATCTCTAGAAGCATCAGACTCAATGATGTCTTTCATCTTTTCTAATATGTAAAGAGGCGTTATCTCAGCCTCATTCATTACCTTTTCTATTTCTTCTTTAATCAAACCTTGTACCCTCTTCGTACTCATTAGTATTTTAGCTTCTCTTTCTGCATAACTCCTATTTTCTGTAGGGTAAGCAGTTAAGAAGGCATCTGTTATATCATCACCCTTAGCCACGTACTTAGCAAATAAAAACTCTTTAGACGTAGGCTTAACTCTTTCTTTATTTATATCATACTTTGATTTATCTTTACCAAATGTATAGATATTGTTCTTCATTTCTCCCTTCATCTTAGTAGAAGGCTTACAAACATAAGAACCTATTACAGTTCTAATGTAATAGTTATAAATCTTTTCTCTACCAGAAGCTTTTAATCCACCTCTTTTAAGTATCATACATACCTGACCATCATCACATAGAACCCAATCACCCTCTAAACCATTCCTCCAATCAGTAATCAGAGGTTTATTTGGCATATAATGCTTAAACTCTTCTTCATCTTGGAATAGAGGGTGTTCTATACTTTTAATCTTTCTGGTCTTCACTTAGCTCTTAATACCTTACCATCTACTGTGCTAACTCCATTTACAATCTGATGAACGGTAACATTAAAGTTTCTATTGGGGTGAAAGTCTACAATAGCAAAAGCATGTTGCCAGTTGTGTTCTCTATTACCCAACCAAGCATTAGCCTCTGCTCTCATATCCTTTAAGCAACCAATAGACCAAGCAGACTTAACTCCATCCATGTGCGTTACTGAAGATTGCTGGATGTCGTGATGATGTCCATACATAACATTACCCCCAAGACGTATGA
>Ga0209535_1000419_pt1 | contig 29718 bp, 47 predicted proteins | sample LinPmetageLP28_FD_184041 | JGI IMG/M metagenome (GOLD analysis project Ga0209535, IMG submission 184041) | Marine viral communities from the Pacific Ocean - LP-28 (SPAdes) (version 2) | ecosystem: Environmental > Aquatic > Marine > Oceanic | place: Pacific Ocean | collected 2009-08-22
TTCCATGTAACTCTACGTTACAATTTTTACATCTTACAGTAATCATTGAACATACACTAAACTATACATGGGCGAAGAGGGGATCGAACCCCCGACAACCTCCGTGTAAAGGAGACACTCTACCGCTGAGTTATTCGCCCTTAACCTCTGACCAATCTTTCTCAAAGATTTCCATACCCTTGTCAGTAAGAATATGGTCATACATCTGCTCAAATACCTTAGGTGGCATAGTGCAGATAGAAGCACCATTATACCAAGACCTGACAGCACGTTGCACATTACGAATTGATGCAGAAAGAATCTCAGTTCTGATCCCATGAATACGATACAACTCAGAAATAGAACGAACTACTTCTAAACCTGCAACAGATTGATCATCAAGACGACCTACAAAAGGAGACACATATGCTGCTCCTGCTTTTGCTGCTAGGACTGCCTGAGCAGCGCAAAAGATTAATGTGACATTAACTGGGATTCCTTGTTCAGAGAGTCGCTTACAAACAATCAGACCTTCTCGGGTACAGGGCACTTTAACAGTGCATACATCACCAAACTTATCATACAAACGAAGACCTTCATCATACATTTCAAGGTCAGACCCCATCACTTCCATGCTGATGTCTTTAACACCGATCTTTTTAATTTCTTGATAAACATCATCAGGGTTACGACCACTCTTCATGATAAGAGTAGGGTTAGTTGTTACCCCATCTATTAAACCAGTAGAAAAATACTTACTAATTTCGGAAGTGTCTGCTGTGTCAAGAAAGATCTTCATTACAAAACTAATTTAACTTATATAGGAAACTCCTTCACCTGGACTCGAACCAGGGACAACAGAATTAACAGTTCCGTGCTCTACCAACTGAGCTATAAAGGATTAAAAGGTCCATATGGACCAACGACTCAGATAGGACTCGAACCTATGACCGACTGCTTAGAAGGCAGTTGCTCTATCCAACTGAGCTACTGAGTCATGTACAGAGTATAGCATGTATACTTTGTGTTCGTCAAGCTACCAAAGATGTCCCATCAAACCTGACAAACAAGAGTCTACATGTATTTAAGGGTCTTGTCAAGAGTTTATGCTTCTAAATAAGTATACATACCTTCTTGGTAACTCTATGAACAGGTTTTTACCTTTCATAATGATATTGATGACCGCATCAGCAGCAAATGCAGGTGCTCTTACTCATAAACTATCTTCTAGTGTCCAATTAACCGTTGATGCTGCTGCCACTAATGTTACAAGACTAGGAAGCACATTTTCAATCTCAGGTAACGGTGTAGATACAACAGACGGAACAACAGTTAATACAATTTCTACTGGTGCAATTACCAGTGGTGTTTATGCCCCAGGAACAATTGCTGCTACTCAGGATACTCCTGGTAGTTCTTTTAGTTTCTCTCAGTCATATACGGCAGGTGATGCAATCCCATCAGCAGCAGTCACTGTTGGTGATGTAGCAAACTTCGGTAACATTACATCTACAACTGCGGGTTCTGCTGGTAGTCTAGCTGGTACTCTTGCTACCACTGGTGCTCTTACTTTGACGGCTGGTGGTGCTGGTACAAATGCGACTGGCCAGTTCGTGAGTGAACTCACAATTCTACACTAAATAAATGGAGGTCAAAGATCATGACTTCTGGAAAGACAATCATATATATTGTGATGTCTGCGGTGGGAGTAAGTCTTATTCCTGCCGCTGCCCTGGCGGTCCCCGTGGTGCCAAACTTCACCCAGGGTTCAATGACGAGTCACACAGAAACGACATCAAAGGTGACTGAGACGATTAACTCAATTGACTATGCAACAGGATGGCAGTATTCAGTAAGTGGAACGAATGTGGACAATGGTGGGCAATCCCTCAGTCCAAACCCAACAACAAACTCAGTGATAGTGAATCCATTAGGAGGAACAGAGGGGCAAGTAACAAGCGCCAACTCTGGTTTAAACTTAAATGGACAGAACTTTACAATCGCAGATCCAGGAGCAGCATTTCAGTTCACTCAGACCTACATGGGACCGGGTGTAACGAATCAAACTGTGATTCAAAGAAGCACAGAGGTTACCAGCATCACAGACACAACAAGTATCTTTACCCAATAAAAGCATTATGTCTATCTGCTCTGACTGTGGTTGTAGCTGCCCCTGCACATGCAGCGGATGTAGGGGGTGTAAGTGCAACAGCAAACCCAATCGCGAATAGCTCAGGCTCAGTTACGAACCAAGCTATTCAGGTCTTACAAGGTCCATATATCACTAACCAATATGGTGGTGGTATCGCATGTCAAGGACCTACTGCTAACATAACGCCATTCATTACTCATGCTCGTAATGAGAAGGATCCATTTGAGACACACTACATGGAACCTCAATATGATGGAAGAGATTTTGAAGGTCAGTTAGTAGAAACTCAGAAAGTAGTAAAGAACTGGCCATGGTCAAAACATTATGATGACAGAACATATACCAATTCAGAAGGTGAGACTGTTCGTGCATATGAAGATGGTCAAGACATGTCTATCACCGTTATGGAAATGATGGGTGATGGTGTGCCTGATAATCCTGGATCAGAACTCTGGGAGAAACCAGTAAGAACTGGTGACACTAGAAATTACAGCACTAGTCTTGGTTTATCTGCAACAATCTCTTTCCCACTTGATGGTGGATTACAAGAACGTTGTAAGACAGCAGCAGATACTCAAATCCAAATGCAGCAACAGTTGATTGCTAATAAAAGATTAGATTTTGAGATAGCTCGTTTGAAGAATTGTGGCGAATTGATGCAGAAGGGAATCAGCTTTCACCCTAGAAGTCCTTACTTTAAAGTGTGTGCAGACGTTGTAGTACAAAATGTTAATGCCGTTAAGCAACATCGTCACTCTATCCCTTCGGTTTCAGTGCCGAACGTAAGACCTTTATCGCCCGGTTCCGATCCCGTTGCTCCGCCTTCCTCTCAGACTCAGACAGTACCGGGGGAGTCTTACCCCGTAAGGCAGCAATCTTCTTCACCACTTTCTTCGTCACAGGTTTCACCACTTTTAACAAAAGATCAGCAAGAGGTTTTGCGAGCAACGCAGAAGTGGTCGCCACTACGGCGATAGATGCAGTAACAGTTATCATACCTGCTGATGGTATGTTCTGTACAATTTGATCAGGTATATTTAACTTATCAAATACAGGGAGACATTCTTTTCCTACTGTCTCATACCTAGTAATCTTTTTATTACCCTCTAGGATCTTTCCTACGGGGTTTTTTAATTCTTGTGCTCTACTTGGACACTCTGCCAATGGGGCATCAGTCTTGGGAGGTGCTGGTGTAGCAGGAGTCCCTGGTGCTTCTGGACTGTTTGGGATGACTGGTAGAGGTGGGGAAGACTCTGTTGTTATTTCTAACCTACGTGGATCATAATCAACTGGATAAAAACTTGGAGTTCCAGCATCACAGAATGTCTGGACACCATCCCTATCTTCTTCTTTGAGTGTTTGATTCTCACTACTATCTCTATGAGACTCAACGCATCCAGGCATGTTGACAATAGGAACACCCACCTGTGTAGACACGGGTGGGTAAATTGGTAATGCCTGAGGAGGATCTCTCATCCAATCAGGCATTACATTAATATTTAAATTGCGAATATCAGTAATACGAATACCCGTATCCGGAATAAAAATTTCAGGAATATCCATTAGAAAGGAAGTCCACCTCCACCCATGGGAAGAGCGCCGCCAGTAGCGCCGGGGAGATCAGGCATACTAGAATCCATCATATCAGGAAGGGCATCTGTAATCGCCCCTCCGGCAGCTGCTGCAATTTGACTCTTTGCATTTTCAATTAAGGCATCCTTTTGGATATACACATATGCTCCTGCGCCCACAATACCAGCGGTACCAACAAAAGAAATAATTGCTAAAACGTTGATTAATTTTTGCATGATTGATAATATTTTATATCTAACAGATGTATTTAACAATCATTAAATACACTACCAACAGTAGACCCAGCAGCAGAACCTACTCTACCACCTAAAAGTGATACCCAACCAGCTGCTAACCATCCAACATATGGGATACCGATCACAGCAGGAACTCCAACACCAGCAGCAATACTACTTCCTGCCATTGCACCTTGACTCCGTGCCCCAGCGTCCGCCACGATACACTCTATGTCTTTTGCAGACTTTCCCTCGCCGTCTACGGCACCTCCTAGATTTCTAGTGCCATCCATAGTGTATTGGTCTCTGCGCCATTCACGACGAAACTCAGTGCCACCACCAAAGAATCCTTTCTTATTTTTATCTAATGATAAAGATTTTTGGGATTCAAGTATAGCAGGATCGTTTGCTCTGTATTCTATACTATAACCTTCTTTACCTGCCTCAATTTTATATGAGGAATAATCTCCCCTAGGGAAATTAATAACTGGTGCCTCTGGCATTTTTGTTGCTGTAATGATGTGCCCCAGAACACCGATATGTGCCACAGCAACAACACCACCAACTCCTAATGCAGTCCATTTAAAGAAGGTCATAAGATTACACGGTAGGTTTTACAGGTGGTTCACTATCTTTTGTGGTGAACTGAATTGGTGCTTGTTCGATACGAATAGTTTGAGCAGGTGCAGTTTGTGCTGCTGCTGCAATCAATCTTTCCATATCTGCTTTACTGATACCACCATTAGAAGATCCATTGCCATTACCATTAGCACCTTTCTTTGCTGCCTGAACACCAAAAGTCGCAAGCACCCCAGTAAAGACGCTTGCGATAAAAGTTGGATCTAATTTTTGCTCGGGAATACCAAGTACGGGTGGTAACTGGATGTACGCCAGCGTGAGTATTCCGCCACTCCAAACAAGGATGCCAAGCCTAACAAAAGTAGACAGAATATCAAGCTGTTCTTCTTTGTCACTTGCTGCCTCCTTTATCTTCCCAACAATACCTTTCTTTTTAGGGTCTTCTTTCTTGACTTCCTCGGGCATTCTATATGAAGCAACGCATCTCTATTTAGAAATATAACCTTCTTTAACTAGATACTCTCTGGTTAATGGAGTAGGAGTATATGCATTCCACATATTACCAGCTGCACAAGCAGATAGTGCTTTCTCAGTCATACCCTCTGTATGACCTGCCCAATATGCTTCTTTCTCCCAAGGAATTGCACCTGGTTGAAGCATATAAGTTCTCTTTACAATGTTTTGATACATGGCAGGAACTTGATCCTCAGGCAAAATAATAGCAATCAAACTATTATTAATCGTTCCTGCCATACAATCTTGTGCTGCGTGCCATCCTTCATGTCGCATCACAGACATCAGTGTACTAGGACGACTCATGAATGTTTTGTTTAGAAAGAAGTTATTACTTACAGTATGATAGACACCACGATGTCCTACTGGGAAATACTTCTCATCTGCTAGAAACACCTTAACTCCGACCCTATTGAGAGAGGTGAGCATTCTGTTGAACTCATTAGAAACAGGATAATAACTAGCAGAGTTGGGGTAATTACTAGAAATATCAAGGAGAGTCGTGATTTCTTTGACATCATCTGTGCATTCTTGGAGTAACATACACCCCATTGAATGACTGCTATAATAGTCATCTTCCTTAATAGGATCTGCCATCACGGGTGATGCTAATAGCAGCAGACTAAGAATCCATTTTTGCATAATATGCCTCAAAATACTTTACAATTCCAAAAGAAGTTTTATTTCCTTGTGATACCCAATCATGGGCACATTCATAGATCGATTGTGTAGAATATTTGGGAACACATCCTTCCATCGGTCCACCAAATTTTGAGAGAAGAATTTTTAACACTTCTCCTCTTAACTTTAATCGATCTTCTTCATAACGCCAATCATCGTTATTCTTGGGTTCTTCAACTTTCCAAGATCCGCCAACACCTCCGTCCATATTTACAATAATATTATGTCCAGGATTTTCCATTGCTGAATAAGTTATTGCCAGTGATAGTGATAGAAATTACCTTTGGGGGAACACATAGGATCCTCAGAAGGAACTCTATGTGGAAGTTGTGATTGACCTTTAAAATTAGTCCTGGCACCTATAATACCAAAAGCTTTCAACATATTTTTATTGTTTTTGAGTCTTGCAACAACATCTCGGTTAGCAGCAGGTCTCTTATATAGAAACCCCTCATACTGTCCAGGAGCATACACTACATCCGCAACAGTATTGGGATAGAGAGGAGACTTTACTCGATTAATAATTGATGCTGCAACACAATATTCATCAAAAGAACCAAGATGAGTTTCAACTTGAACCGTTCTGGCCAAGTGATCATAATCAACTGCACTAAGTGCCAGAACCATTTCCAGAATCATGATAGTCTTTACGGTAGTAACGTCCCAGGATATTGCTATTATAGTATGCAGGGGTGCCGTCTGTCAAGCTTTCGGAAAGGACAGAATTGATAAAGAGTTGTCGAGTCTCCTCGAAATTAACTCTTCCTTTGGTATCATGTATGGAGATAATTTCTCGTTTATAAGCGGCATTCCCAATCCGCTTGCGTTCTTCATTAAGTTCATCAGAGCTTCCGTAATATTTTTTCCAGTCGCTCTCACTTGTAACTCTCCGACCTCCACTTCTAGGCTTTCGTAGTTGCCAAAAGTATTTGCGGCCGATGTATTGTTTGCCTGATTGCAAATTTGTAATCCGATAGACAAAACCGAAAGACTTACCGATGCCACTAGTAGTAAACGGTTGATCCTGATACGTCCATGGGTTGTCATAAAGAAGTTCTTCATCCTCAATACCTGTATTCTTCAATGATATTCAATACCCGGTCGAGATATTTATGTGCCATATCTCGATCCCCCTGCCATATGGTATCAGGTTCTTCGTATACATCATGTTTTAATTGAAGCACACGATTCTTCAACTCGTCCTTCGTAAGCATATTTTTAGGCATCAGAGTCTATTACCATAATTATAGTTTTCGTAGTCCAACTTCATTGCTTGAAGTTGATTTGCTTGTGCGAGGGATTGGGGTCCCTCGGTAAGCAGTTGTACCTGTGATTCAGATAAGATAGCACCTTTCCAAGAGAGATACGCTTCTCTCCATGTACCTTGTCCTTCATTTTCAATTAACATTAGAGTTGGAATCCAGTAAACGTGTTCTTTTTAACATCCTGCTTGATGCCACCAACAACATAAGATTCAACCTCAGTTTCCTGTGGAGCAACTTGGAGACCCTTAGAAGAGATCCAGTGTTGTGTCCAAGGAAGTGGATTATTCTTAGCTGCAATATCATATACAGGTTTTAATCCAATCGATTTTAACCGACGATTAGCAATCCATTCAACATATTGATGTAAAAGTTTATCATTCAAACCAATCATGCTGCCATCTTTGAAGAGATACTCTGCCCAACGCTTCTCTTCATTGACTGCACGATCATATAAAGCATACAACCATTCTTTCTCTTCATTATAAATTTTCTTCATATCCGGATCATCGCCATTTGCCCAGTTCTTAATAATGTTTTGAGTCAAAACTAGATGCTGGTTTTCATCCCTAGCGATGAGGGATATGATTTTAGCAGATCCTTCCATGAGTTTGAGCTCACCGAATGCAAATGAGCACGCGAAAGACACATAGAATCGTATGCCTTCCAGAACGTTGACATTTGCGACTGCTCGGAAGAGTTTCCGTTTGAGTTCATACCTTTCTTGTTTAAAAGAACCAGCACCGTCAAGCGCATGTTCCCATGCGTTAGATGAACCATACTGTTGAGCGTCTTTGATAAAGAGGTTATACGCTTCTGTGACACTCTCAGCGCGTTCTAAGATACGCTGATCTGTTAGGATGGTATCAAACACACTACTGGGGTTTGAATACACATTCTTGATGATGTAAGTGTAGGAGCGACTATGGATCATCTCCATAAACTCCCACACAGTCATAGCCGCCTCCAATTCAGGCAGAGAACAGTAAGGAATGAATGCCATTCCTGGACCTCTACCCTGAACACTGTCCAACATAACTTGATACTTCAAGTTTGAAGTAAAGATATGCTTCTGTTCGGGACGCAATGATTGATAATCACCACGATCTTTTTGTAAAGAGACCTCTTCTGGTCTCCAAAAATATCCTAATTGCTGAGTTGTCAACCTTTCAAAGACAGGATACTTATATGAATCATATCTTTGGACACCAAGAGGAGCACCAAAGAACATCGGTTGTTTTGTAGTGTCAACTGGCGTCTTGTTAAAGACGGTCATACCTTCAATTTTTTTATCGTTGTTTAGTTTGAAATCCATTTTTTGTATCTTATATTTACTTTATCAAATAGAACAGGACTCGCATTCACTTTCATCAGCATTTTCTAGTTCTGCCATTAGTGATTGTATATTGTCCGGTTTGTCTTCTACCTCATCAGTCTTTTGATCGTGAGTATTCTGATAGTAGGAAGTCTTCCAACCGTACTTATATGTAGTTAATAGATCATTTGCCATGACCGATACCGGCACTTCATTATCTGGATAGTGCTCCGGATTGTATGACCAATTCCCAGAGATTGCTTGGTCAAAGAATTTCTGCATCATAGCAACAATATTGATATATCCATTGTTGTTAGGCATCTCCCACAACAGTGTATAATTATTTTTCAAGGTAGCATACTGCGGTACAATTTGTTTAAGAGGCCCTTTCTTGGACTTCTTAATGGACAAGTAATCTCGTGGTGGTTCGATTCCATTGGTTGCGTTTGACACAACGGAACTGCTTTCCGATGGCATCTGTGCGGACAATGTTGAGTGTCGTAAACCGAACTCATTGATAGATGCCCTAAGAGACTCCCAATCATGCTGCAACTCCGGATTTGAAATAGAATCTACATCCTTTTTGTATGTATCAATTGGAAGAATGCCATCAGCATACTTAGTACGTCCAAAGTTATCACACCATCCTTTCTCTTTGGCAAGTTCGTTGGATGATTTTAAGAGATAGTATTGGAAAGACTCAGAGAGTTTATGAACTGCGTCCCATGCCTCCTGTGAGTCGTAATTATGCCCCAACTTAGCAAGATAGTGTGCAAGTCCAATGAACCCAATTCCAAGCGATCTACGTGCCTTTGTACAAATTTCTGCTGCACGTATTGGATACTCCTGATAATCAATCAATTCTTCCAGAGCACGAACTGCAAGGTCACAGAGACCCTCCAACTCTTCATCATTTCTAATAGTTCCTACATTGACAGCAGAAAGAATACATAAAGCAATCTCACCTAACTCATCATCAATATGATTAAGAGGAACAGTGGGTAGTGTAATTTCTTGACACAGATTACTCATCTCAATCTTATCCTTGAAGGAAGAATGAGAATTGCAGTGGTCAATATTCATGATATACAGACGACCAGTCTCTGCTCTCTCTTTCAGAATGTCCAGAAATAGTTCTTGTGCCCCGACAGTCTTCCTTGGAATAGACTGATCTGATTCATAGCCCACATAGCAATCGTCAAATGCATCAGTACCAAAAGCATCATACAGACCTGGTACGTCATGCGGTGAGAATAAGCTAATCTCTCCATTCGTAATGAAACGTTCGTAGAAAAGTTTTGAAATCTGGATTGAGTAGTCAAGTTTGCGTACCCGATTGTCTTCTGTGCCTTTGTTATTTTTTAGAACGATGATGTCTTGGATTTCTTGGTGCCAGATCGGGAAGTGGACCGTTGCCGATCCACCACGGATTCCATTTTGTGTACAGCATCGTACAGTTGATTCAAACTTTTTAAGGAAAGGAACAACGCCAGTGTGCTGCACTTCTCCTCCACGGATTCTGCTGTTGATGCCACGGATTCTTCCAGCATTGATACCGATTCCAGCCCTTTGCGCAACATAACGGCCAATGGCCATGTCAGAAGTAAAAATACTATCCAAGGAGTCGTCAACATCAACGAGAACACAAGACGCGAACTGTCTGAGAGGAGTTCGTACCCCGGCCATGATTGGCGTTGGGATGTTGATTTTGTGTTTGCTGATCGCGTCGTAGTACCTTCTGACATATGAAAGACGGGTTTCCTTAGGATAATCTCGGAAGATGGTTAAAGCAATCATGATATACATGAACTGAGGCGTTTCATATACCTCATTCGTGCTGCGATCTTGCACTAGGTATTTATCCACAACCTGTCTTAGACCAGCATATGTGAATAGGTAGTCCCGATCATGGTCAATAAAACTATCAACTTTCTCAATCTCTTCCTGTGAATATTTTGAGAAGATAGTTTTATCATATGGTCCGTCATATGCAAGTTGCGTGATATGGTCAATCAAACTTGGCAACTCACTCGTTCTTCCATAGAGAGATTTTCTAAGAGAGAAGAGTAGAAGCCTTGCTGCAACGTATTGATAATTGGAATGATCAAGATCAATAAGATCAGATGCAGATCTAACAAGGATCTCCTGAATTTCGCCAGTAGTAATTCCATCATAGAACTGAATACCAGATTTCATTTCAACTTGACTCGCAGAGACCCCTGCAAGACCCTCACATGCCTTATCAACCATGATATGCATTTTGTCTAGGTCTAGGGATTCAATCCGACCATCTCTCTTCTTAACCTTTGTGCCGTTGCTCATACCTTTTTCCAAGTTGCGAATTTAAGTTGTGCTTCCAACCCTGAATATACGTTGGATTCTACCAGTTTTTGAACGTCATGTCCACACATGACCATATCGTTTATGTCCTTATCATCAATATTCGATGGCCAGATTACTACGGAGTCGCCTCTATCGATAGTGCGTCCGATACGCCCGACGATCTCAGTGTTCCTTGGTTCGTTATCGTAGACCCAAATAGGATTGCTAATCCCCCACCGGCTAATATCAAGATCAGCTCCGCACATAGCAATCGAGTTGCGAATGAACGTGCTGTCGAATGGTCCTTCTGTGATGTAAACAGGTTCTGATTTGGCAATTTCATCGAGTCCATAGATTTTTGGTGCATCATCATCAAGCATTACAGTAATGTATTTAACAGGGTTTGGTTTTATAGATCTTCCCTGAAAACCGATTAGGTTTTGATTATAAAACAAAGGAATAATGATGCGAGGTTCGTCATATCTTACATCATCAAAGGTATGTTTAAGTGAGTTAGTATATTTCTTGAACTCTTCTGCATAGTAAAACTCAGATGGGTTAAGTTGTCTAGACAATAAGTATCCAGAAGCACTTGGAGATGTGGATGCTTTTGGCAGAGTAATCTTTTTCTTCTTTTTAAAGACCGGTGCTTTAAAATTTAGAATTGGTTTGTCTACAACAAAGTTCTTGCCCGCAAATCCGTCCTTAAACTTCTCCATCACATATTCTTTGTGAAGAGTGGTATCAATCTTCTTCAAGAAGTTGTTGAAAGACATCGAAGCACCACAATTATGGCACTTGAAGTTAGTATTTGTCTTTACCTGATAGATGTAACCCCTAGTTTTACTCTTATTCTTCTGCGAGTCTCCACAGATTGGGCATCTAAAATTGTAAAGATTTGATTTTACCCTCTTAAATTTTTCTAGTCGTGAGGATAGTAGACTAACATATTTTGCATCAACGTGATCCATCTATGGTGGCGACTGTTGGTGCTATCATAGCACCATTCTGCCCCATTAGCAATGGTTTGAGCGTTTTGATTGCCTGTGGGTTACTGATTATCAATACTGCTCCCAGTGCTCCGATGCCAATCCAAAGTTTCCGTTCCAATAACGATAGTCGTTTAGCAATGATGTCATGATCGCTGTCCATTTTATCACGTAGTTTGTCGATTTTATCAAACAATACTGCGTCGATTTTTTCTTGCTTCCCGATTCTTTCCTCATGGACGGCTAACATCCTAGACACATTATTATTTACCTCTGCAATTTTTTCAATCGCAGAATCTAAACGACCAACCAACTGTTCAAAGTTACCAAGTCTTTCTTCTAAAACAGCAACCTTCGCATTATCCATTTTTATTAGGAGTCCAGGTTTTCCTCACTCCTTTGACATAGATATATCTTTTTTTCTTTCTTACTGGTGGATCATCACCAGCTTCCTTAGTTCCAGCAATATTTCCACTGCCAACATTAACCGTAGGAGCACCTTCCTCACGGATAAACGATAGTATTTTACTTAGAATTCTGTCCTTGTTCATATTCTATTTGAAGGAGTCTAAAACATTCTATATCTACGTGAATATCATGTATGTAACTCTTAGGAGTCTGGGGAAACCTATTCAAAAATAATAAAAAAGATTTCATAGTAGGCCAAAGTTCTTTATCAATCTTGTAGAACAAGAGAGGAACAGTAGCTTCACCAAAAATATTAAAAAGAATAATAAAATGATTGACTAGAAGATGTGATTTTAATACCCCAGTATTTTTGAAGCGTTTTAATAGTCGTTTGACATATTTAAAACGCTTCAAATCATCTAGAAAATCTTCTTTGGTTACAGAATGAGGGTTTTCATAATGACGAATTGCGAAAAGCATGAAGTTGTCATCATTTAATTCACGGAATATCATACGACATTATGCTTTATAGTTCGGGAATGGTTCGTTACCAGTCTGAATACCAGACATTGCAACTAGAACCTCAGTCTTAACTCTGAAATTACCATGGTTGTCAGTATAAGTCTGAACACCAACCCAACCAGAATGAGCAGGACGGAACTTAGAGGTCAGGGCAAGACCCAAATTACCATTTACAAAATCTTCATATTCATTTGCCATGGCAGTAGACCCAACACCAAAGTATCTGGTAGAAGAGATACCAACACTGGAACCAGCTAGATCAACCAAGCTATGGTGGATCTGATCCACAGCAGCTGGATCCTCATCCAGATAGGTGGCCATCTGCGTTAATGAATATGCTACACCAGCAACAGTGTAGTTTGAATTCATAATGATTGCATTGGTATGAGCAATGCCACATGTAGTGGTACTTGCGATACTGACGATCTGAGCGAAACCACACGTGGATCCTAGACCCAATTTAATAATTGGAGTATCCGTACCAACACCTGCTACAAAGGGTCCTGGTTGAATTTCGATTGTATTGTTAGTAAGATTAACTGTCGCAACGCCTACCGCGACGTTTGCAAAGTTATCCCTATCTCCCCAAAGAGCCATGTCTTTTCCTGAATAAGATTTTCTATAAAGATATTTATAAGATCACTCACCCTCGCGAGTCTTAATTGCTTTGGTGACAACTTCAAGAAGTTGATCATCCATATCAGTCTTGGTCAGCTTAACTGCCTTAGAAAGAATAATAAGACAGATCTCAACCATTTTCTCACCCAGTTCTTCATTTTCTGGGACTTTGGAAACAGCGTCTGTAATAATTTTTGATGCCAGTGGTAATAAAAATGCCAACATGGATAATATAGCGATTACACTCTATATATCATCAAAGTATTTTTCTAAAACGTCTAGACGTTCCTGTTCCTTTGCAATTAGATCAATTTGATCCTGAATAGCACTCATAATATCTGGGTGCTCACCAATACCAACAGGACTTTTAAAGTAAACCTCGACGTTTATCTTGGCTCTTTTAATATTTCCAATAGCACTTGCTTTAAGTGCATCGATCATTTCTCTTTTCATGTTATTTTTTGGTAATGTTACAAGTTAATTCACAATTGTCACCTTCCATCTCCGAATCTGGGATGTAGGGTGTAGATCCACATACAGCACTTCTACACCAACGTGCCGTGGGACCTTCTAATTTCTCGGAGTGCTTCAAGGTCCATGTTTTTTGTTCCTCCGTCGTAGGCATGAGCATAACCCTCATCAATCATTTGTTCGTTGAGGGACACACTGTCGTCCCCAATGTAAAGCCAACCCAGAAGACGGCCGTATTTCCCAGTGCCACCAACAAGTTCAGTCCTAACAGACAACTCATCATCACCAGCCAACGTGCCTTCGAGTTTTGCTTTGAGCCAGTTGGTTGCTTCGATTCCAAGTTTCTTTTCCTCTAAGTTTCTGGTTCTTTTCTCTGGCGTATCAACTCCTGCAACTCTAACTCTTTCTTTCTTGTATAGGTCAAACCCAAGATCAATGGTGACATCAATAGTATCACCGTCAAGAACACGATTGATCTCCGTCACTCGAAAGTTGTAACAACTTTTTCTGCTTGGGGGTGTCATTGCTGCCACGTTCTTCTCTCTCATCTATTCCTAATATGTATATGACAACATAAACTGTCATAGCAAGAGCAAGGATTACCATAATGATAACTGACCATACAGGATCACCTGGAATATCAAGAGGTTTAAGTATGAGATTCATTATTAAACGGTGCCCAATGCTGCCATCCATACTTGTGGACATAATGCATACCAATAATAGGTACGACAACTAGTGCAAGACTTAGTGAACCAATCCCAAAAGGATTATTGAGTGTGACAGCAGCAAAGTGTGCTGCTTTATGTGCAATGTGGGTCATAGGTATCCTCCCCAGATTTCCCAAAGATCTCTAAAATAAAAATCAACATCGGTTAAACTTCCAAGAGGAACTTGTTGATCCTCCGTTTTGGACCACCTATCACAAAATCTAGTAATACATGACTCCGATGCTGCTGGACGAGTACCATACATTCTAGCAAATGAACTCATTGCAAAGTTGTATCGAAGTTTGATTTCAGATTGATTCATAAGTATTACCAAAAATTGTTTTTAAATAAACCACCACTTGCAGTAATTTTTTCTTCGTATCTTTTTACAACCTTTAACACATGTTTCCTATCAGTCCCACATGGAGCGTTGTTTAAACAAATAAGAATTAGTTCATCATCAGTGATGGATGGTTTAATTGTAAAACCATGTTTATCTAACATTTTATTAACTTAGTATAGTTCTTCCTCAGCTTCTGCTTTGATGACACAATCAGAAGTTGGATAAGATACACATAAAAGTGCAAATCCTGCTTCAAGTTGATCATCATCAAGAAAAGATTGTTCTTCCTGATTTACTGTTCCTTCAAGCACCTTACCAGCACATGAAGAGCAGGCACCAGCACGACAAGAGTATGGAAGATCAACACCTGCTTCCTCAGCAGCATCAAGAATATATTCGTCCTCGGCACACTCAAAAGAAGATTCTGTGCCGTCTGTAAGTTGAACCGTAATTTGTGCCATTAGTTAACGTGTATAGTACCTGTCATTCCTGCACTCTGATGAGGACCACAGAAAAAAGTGTAGTCACCAGCATCTGCAAAGAAAATGTCTTGCGATTCTCCTGGTGAGAACATAAGGGATTCTCTCGAAAGATCAACGCGACCTTCCACAATAATATTATGCGGAGGTAACATACTATTCACAAAATGAATAGTGTCCCCTGCATTAATTGTAACATCAGATGGATAAAAAATCAACTGTCCATCTGATCCCATATTCACATCAAGAGCATATGCAGACCTAGGTAAAAAGATTACCATAGCCGCAATTGTGACCAGAATTAAAGCGCGAATGAGTTTCATCATGTGAAACGCAACTACACTATCTAGTACAGTTTGTGAGTTTATCTACTTACTTTGGTTCTGGTTTCAAGACACCAAACTAATGACTCCATGAGCATAAAAAGCAAGCAAAATACTACCGATACACGCGCTGATTACAGTAGCAGTTTTGTTATGTTGATCAATTGCTTTGTCGATCATTTTCTGACACTCATCTTTTGTTATGAGATCAGTCTTTTCGTGCATCTTCTAAAAATTCTTTAAGTTTTTTCTTCTCAGGAAGTCCCTTGTGTTTTGTTTTTGCAAATTTCTTTACGCTGGACTTGGACATGGAGGAAGCAGCTTTGGAAACCTCAGACGAGGGGTTTTCCATTTCCCCTTTCTGAGCCGCTCTAACCATCCCGAAGAACCGTTGTTGTTTTTTGGAGACTGCTGGCATGTCACGTTGCTTTCTTTCTGCGATTCATTTCCTTCGTCACTCTCTTCATCATAAATTGATTGGAAGGAAGACTCTGATCACTGCCACTTACTTGCTTATGCAATGCTGCTAGTTTTTCATCTGACTGCTTAGCCATCTTAGCATCTTCTTTAATAGCACCCTGACCATGCTTGGCACGGATGCTTGCCTTTACTTTCTCAAGTGCAGACATACCATCATAGGGTTTTTTCTTTCCACCACCCATAGCAACATTTTTAGTAGCACTCTTGTAACGGTTGTTGCCGTCAACACCACCACGCTCCATGCGACGATCTTTCAGAGAATCTTCTGTCTCTTCTTTCCTTAGTGATGCTTTACGTCCTTTAGGATCCTGCATTGCAATCCGACGCTGCATCTGCTTATTGGCCTCCTTTTCTTTACCATGGTGGGCAGCAACAACTTCCTTAGCATAGGCTTTATCAGACTGACGTGACACCCTTTTCTCCCTTGCAGGAGTCATTGGTTCATATCCTTCTACCTCAACATCTTCACCCATGTGATCAGCAGCCTTATAACGCTTGTCACCTGCCTTCATCTTTTGATAAGCAACAGTGTTTGCTTTCTTGTCAGCATTCGTGACAACCATACGGGTGTCCTTTTTCTCTGGTGGAGTTCCACCATAGACTGCTTCTTTGATCATCTCGTAAGTTTCCTCATCGAGTTCGATCAATTCTAACACCTCACCACCAAGTTCTTGGACAATGTTTTCCAATTTTAAATGTGGATCAATGGTGATTTTATTCTTAACGTTCTTCTCTTTGATCTGCGTCTCTTCTTCTTTACCATCTCTACCACTAACTTCGGTGAGATCAGATCTCCAATCAGAGAAAGATTCATTATCTTCCTTCACACCTTTCTTAGCAATTGCACTGCCAATTGCCTTACGGCGATTCATCAGATACTTATCAGTCTTATCCTTCTTACCATCATTGTTGACATCACCGTCTTCTTTGCCGACAGGATCAAGTCCTTCATTCTTAGGAGAAGGTTTCCTACCCATTGCGGCTTCATAGTCATCGTCCTGTCTCTTCTTACGGACGGCAGCAGTAGCACCATAGTCATGACCGAAGTCATGACCACCAGCAGTCTTGCCCATCTTCTTTCTTTGTGCAACCAATCGCTTCTCGCGACGTGCTGCCATTGCTGCTAACGAATCTGCTTCATCAACTGATTCAACTTCTTCTTTATACTTCACAAAATTTTTGGATTTCTTGTAGTAAGCAGGGCCAGCGTCAGGCACGATTTTCATACTCTTATCAGAACCCTTTGCCTTAATTCTCTTTTCTGCTTCTTCAATTTCAACTTCATGAACTGCTTTATATGCATCAGCAAAAGAATTGACAGAATCCCATCCTTGTTGATTCTCTTCAAAATGTGGGTTCTTCATTTGAGGACCCTTAGCAAGTTCCTTACGTGCCTTCTCATTATTCTTCTGACGTTTCTTCATGTCAGGTTCAAGATAAGTATCGTCCTTTTTCTTATCACCATTCATCTCAGCATAAAGAGAGTTGAGTTCTGCAACTGCCTTACGACTTGCGTGGATATCCATGAAGTTAACTTTTTTTCTTATTTTTATTTATGAAGTTTTTGATTTGTTTAGTTCCAGTCATCTTCATAGCATATCTACGGAACGAATCTGTTCCAACCTCTCTTTGACTAGCAGGCACACCAGACACCTCAGTAAACTCATTGAGATCACGGATCCAAGATTTAAACATAATGTTATCCTCGGTGACACAGATCAAGTGATTTGTGCCACGACGAGTAATCCTACCGATCAATCCGTTGTTTAAACTCTCTACAACATCACCTAACTTAAAGATGATACCATTAATATAGTTTTCTCTGAGACCTTTCCAATCAAGTTTAGGTGCAATCTGCCATGTTTCAGTAACCTTCTTCTTACCCATCTTTTTAACGATGGTATTGAATAGTTTCTGAGCAGATTCGTCATCTAAGGCTTTGGGGACTCCCTTCTTAAACGCCTCGAAGTCTCCATCAGCAGCTGCTTTTCTAAGCTTAGAGGCAGACATGCCCTCGACACCCTCAGCATCGGGATCTCTTTCCCCCGCTGAGATAACGTTAATCTCATCAAAGTCGTATAGTTCGCCGTTATACTTAATTGCGAGTTTTTCAAACTCTCCCTGTCTATCAGCACCAACCATGATGTTGACACTACTGTATCCGTCCTCATTTGCTTTCTTTAAAACGTCAAATATGCTACGCATACCATCGTCATTCACAATCCTTTCATCGTGTGTTGGATACATCTTTCTCATGTACGAAATCTTTTCGTCAGGTGAAAGAGGATTCTTCTTAGGATCTTCTGAACGCGATGGATATATCTTATAATCCCCACCCTTTGCTTGGCGCTTTGTGGCGTCCAACAATTTCTCATGCCCAGAGGTAGGAGGATTGAACCTTCCAAATGCAATAGTAAGAGCCTCACCCTCTCTTTCCTTTGCACTCTCAGATTCTTCTTCACTAGAAGAAGTGTTTGTGTCAGGTCTTGGTTGTTCTGCTTTTTTCTGGCCATCTTCTGGTGTGGCAGCACGTTTTTGTTGCGGTGCTGGATCTTCTTTTCCTGGACCTTTTCCTTTACTTAGGAGGAGGTCACCTTTATAAGTCCTACCTTTATATGAACCCTGACGATCATACCAATTTCCATGCCCATCCGATACCAATCCCATACGCTTCGCTTTTTCAACGGCGCGTGAGACAACTGCTTCTTGGATGAATGATGAAAAACTTTTCATTTAAGTATCCTTCTTAACTATTATTTATTAGATAGAGTGTTTTCCAAATGCCGAAGCTCTTCCAATCTTTCTTCACGAACTTGATCCTTTGTCTTTGGTTTAGGTTTTCTAAAAAATCTAGCAGCTGATTTTTTGTTAGAGTCAAATGTATTGACCTTTCTATTCTTAGAATCATCACCTTGATCAGTCCATACAAAATCATCTACTATAACCGTTCCGAGCGGAGCAGAACTCATAGTAATAAATTCTTGTTCACTATTTTGATCAACTTGCGTATAATATCCAGTCGTATTCATTGCGTCATCGAGATCTTTGATCTTCTGATCAATCTCAACAAGAGGAGTCCTGTATCTTTTTACTCTATTAAATGTGCTCATGTCAAATACCAATGTCTCCTTTCTTTATCATCTCTTTAAATTCAGGAGTGATACCTGCAAAAAACTGTGGGAATGCTGAAAAATCTCCCTTATATCTCAATTCAATATCAAGAATAGGAGTGTCTCCTTTTGATAATGTAAAGAAAACTTTTGCTGCATTTTTAGATAAAGTTTTTTGTTTATCCAAAACCATTTTTGTTTCTTCCTTTGAAAGATTTGCCATAGCAATCATAATACTATGAGCATCTAATACATTTGCCGATCCAACATTTGGAGAGAGATCTTTATTTACGGTGCCAACACCCTCTGCCAAATAAAATCCGAACTCATATTTATCCCAAATATCAAGAGTATCCATCAATCCAGTTTTTAAAACTCTTGTTAATAAAATATCAGCAAGTTTATCTTTTACATCATCTTGATTCATAATATCAAGAAATCCTTGATACAATGGATTCACTTTTCCACCAGTGCTTTGAAGTTTTTTGTTTACAAAGTCTCGAAAACTTATCTGAGATGGATCACTACCTGAGCTTTTAATAAGTCCGTTTCTATCTGCTAACTCTGCCTCTGATTTTAAATTAATTAATGGAATTCTTTGAGTCTTACCATCACCCTTATTTCTAATAACCTTTATATCCCACAATGCTTTCGCATCAGATGTGTTACTAGGATTCATACTAGTAATTTTTTTATTTCCAGAAATCGCAAATCTTTCTAATGGTCCACCAGGACTACATGCTTCTTTAATAACACCCGCAAAAAATTTAATTCTGTGCGTATTTAATTTTTCTCTTGTTTTTACAAATTCTGGACCATCAATATATGCAGAGAATGCATTATTAATAAGTGTTGGACTAGCAGAATTTACTTTTGGTTTTTTCTTTAATGAAATACCAACAAAATCATTTCCGTTTAGTTTTAAAATAACATCGGATGAATTATAGTCAGACATCCCGAATGCCTTTACCTTAAAGGGTGCAACATCTGGATGCCATTTATTACCTGTCAAATATACCTTTGAAGGAACTTTATTTTTCCTAAGTTTTGATCTTGTTCCCAATACAGCAGAAATAGATGCTGCAAGATCTCCATAAATATCCTCTGGTTTTTTAGATGATGTGTTAAGATCAATAATTTTAATCATGCCATTCTTTGTGGCATTACCAGCAGCATCTAATACTTTGTCACTCTTTAAGTTTTCCAGAGCAACAAAGTATAGTTCTTTAAATTTATCATCACTACTCTTTGCTTCTGTTAAAACAGAAGTGGGTACGAAGGATAGTCCGGCATATAATCCTTCTGACGGTTCAAACGCCATAGCACATTTTCTAACTATTTAGACTCTTCTTCCTCCTCATTTACTTTTTTATTAAAACCAAATGGTCCAGCTTTATCTTCTGATCTATTCTTCATAGCAACACCAGCAAGAGACTCCATAATTTTAAGGATGTCTTTTGCCTCAGCATCTTCACCAAGTTCTTTGGCAACATACCAATACTTAGGCCAGAATTCTTCACCGGCAATAAGATATTCATTAAGACTAATTGGTTTCATTTGAAATACCTATCCATTCTAAGTTTAACATAATACATTCCTAGTAACCATAAGGAAAAAAGGAATCCTTCTCCATAAGTCATAGTGTTCCAGGCATTAACTGCACCATCCATTAGAGATCTCCCTCTACACGATTTTCAGAATAGTGAACATCAAACTCGCCACCAGGATAACGTGCTTTGAGTTTCTCTACATTCATAGCAAGAATCTCATCGAACGAAGTATCAAGTGCCATACATGCCTGAGCAAGATACCAACAGATATCACCCAGTTCACGTTTCATATGAAACACATTGTCTTCATTATAATCCTTTCCTTGGAAGATAATCTTCTTTACAACCTCAGTAAACTCACCTGCCTCTGCTGACAATCCAAGAGCAGCAGTCAGGAGTTGAGTAACATTCGTATCATCTTCAAGTTCAAGTTTGTTAGTACGAGAAAGGAAGGCAGCATAATCCAAAGATGGATCACTAGTAACTTCTCTTACAAATTCAACGTACTTTTCTGTATCAACGAAAGGTCTTTCAGTATCAATCATTAGAAATTAAGGGTAGAGAACTTTTTCTTCAAATCAGTTTTATCTTCATAAGTATACTCCTCATCCTTGCCATTGTCAAGGATATCATTCTGTGCGGTTTGCTCACAGTCATACAATCTCATCTTGGCACGATCAATACCAACTACAAATCTCTTATGTACGTTGTTATCATTGTATCGATTCTTCAATTGCTTCACCATAATCTGTCCCAACTCTTCCAATTCCTCTGTTGAAATAAGGGCAAACATAAGATCAGCAGTAGCAGGGAGACCAAAGGACTCACTAGTATCAGTAAGCTCAACATCACTGCTACCATAACCAGAACGAGTGGTCTGGGTGGCAGATATGATAGGGACGTTTGCTTCGACAGCAAGTCCTCTAAGCTCCTCAGCAATCGACTTAACAAGAGTATAGGAATTGATATTGGAAGACCCCTTGTAACGCGAAGAGGCACAAATATTGAGATAATCCACGAATATAATATCAGGTCTAAAAGATTTTTTAAGCGCAAGTTCATTAAGAAGTGACTTAAAATGTCCACTGTGAGCACTAGCAGTTGGGTATTCTTTAATGATTAACTGACCCTGAGTTTTCTTAGAGATAGCGTTGACCTTCGTATCAAAGATTTGTTTAGGAAGGTCAACGAGATCTTGAATATTTGTATTCAATAAGTTTGCGTCAATTCGTTCAGCAATTTTCTCCTCTGCCATCTCACATGTAATGTAGAGTACGTTCCTGCCCTGCATGAGAGCGGAACTAGCGACGTGGCACATGAATAAACTTTTCCCGACACCTGTGCCAGCAAGAGCGATGTTGAGAGTCTTATTAGGGAGCCCACCTTTGGTAATTTTGTTAAGATATTCAAGGTCAAACGGGATTTTTTCTTCTTTTCGATGATAGAGAGCATAGCGTTCTTCGTAATCTTCTAAGTAATTGTGTCCAACATGATTATCAAAAGACACTGCTAATGCATCAGATAAGATAGAAGGGATGGCATCACGGCCTTTCCTTTCATCCTTACCTTCTGCAAGAGCAATGGATTCCATGAGCGCCAGATATATAGCACGATCACGGCACCATCTTTCTGTGGTATCTAATAACCAAAAGAAATCAGCAGGTTCTTTGTCTAGGTATGAGAGAATCTGTCCGAGTTCTTTAAATGTTTGCTCAGTCAAGTCCTCTCGATTTTCTACCTCAATAGATATCGCTTCTCTTGTTGGTAATTTATCGTAGTTAATGATGAATGTTGAGATCTCTTCATACAAAATACGATTTGGTTGGTCCTCAAAGTATTCTTTTTGAATAAAAGGAATAACTTTTCGTGCATACTCTTCATTGTGAATGAGATTTTTGAGAACTAGATTCTCAACTTTCTCCATAACTAAACTCCTTCTTTGCAATTTGATCCAACTTTTCCATTACCTCTGGGGTAAAATATTCATCAGGATCTTTCAAGATTGCCTTGGCATAGACCTTCTTGCCATTGATTTCATAGCGACCTGCTACATTTTTCCAAAGTCCTCCAATCTCACCGAGTTCAAGAAGACCAAAATATCGATCTAGGCCACGCTCATCATAATACAGACGCACCGTAACAACTTTATTTTCTTTACTTAAACGCGACTTAGCAGTCTTTGCTTTGATAAGGTTTCCGACAACTTCCGTTCCATCCTTTTCTTTCTTTTTACTGAGATGAATAATAGTAGAAGAGGCATATTTAAGACCAGAACCACCTCCCATCTCCTTAGTAGGAACATAAGCACCGATGACATCGTAGGTATGATTGGTAACAATCATTGGAATGTTTGCTTGACCAAGTTTAAGTGTGAGCATACGGAATGCTCCTTTCACCAGTTGGGATTTGGTCATGTCCCGAACTTGTTTATCATCTAACGCATCACGGATCTCCTTCTCTGTGGAAAGCATTCCCAGAGAGTCTAGCACAAATATGCAAGGTCTGCGCTCATCAAGAGGTTTCTTTAAATATATATCTACTGCTTTAAGTGCAGCTTGCCTAAACTGCTCAACAGTAACCACTTCCAGACGAACAAAACGACTTGCGTCTATCCCACGACTCGTAAGTAAAGACCTGTTAACAGCTGCCTCGGTGTCAAAATATAAGCAGTACCCATCAGGATTAGCATCAAGAAAATTTTTGACAACAGCGAGAGAGAAGAAAGTTTTGCCAGTAGAAGACTCGCCAGCAATGGCAGTAATCTTATTCCCAGAACAACCACCAAATATACTACCTGATATGAGTCCGTTAAGAATGAACGAACCCGTGTCCACGTAAGTTTCTGTGTCGTCGATGTCTGATCCAAGTTGGGTAAACTCATTACCTATCTCTTTTACAATCTCTTTTAAAAAATCCATTACAATACAAAACCAAACTGTTCCCGCGCAATTTTTTTATATGGACCGTGCGGGTGATCATCCATAATTTGTTGTATGACTTTTAATTTGCCACATAACTTGTCTCGATATTCTTTCTTAGATGGTACTACATGTTCAGAACACACAGCATCAACAATTTCATCAAGTTCATTTTTGTCGATTGGGAGATCCATCAATTCCACCTAAGTGTATTGAGATATTCTAGCACATCTTTCCTGACATCCATCAATTCATTGTAGCACTTTTGATTGTGGGCACACTGCCTAAGTGAAGAATCTGGTTTATGCACAGACTCAATAAAGATATCAAGACCACGATTCCATTTTTCTTTTTTTCCCTCACAGTCTTCAATACTATTCTGATCCTTCATGAGAAGAATGCCTCCAAGTTAGCGGTTTTTTCAACAGACCATCCGATAGAATCTAAGATGATTTTTAATGGTTCTAAGAATGCTTTACTAAATTGAAGATCGTAATCGATGTACTGATTCAGATCCAATTCTTTTGGCCACTCATTTATAAATGAAAGCACATTTTCATGAATAGGATTTGGTTTTTTTAAATACAAAAACTTAATCTTTTCTCCATTCTTAATCAGAGAATATTTATTAGTCAGTTTATTTTGTTTAATATAGAAATTAAACAACAATGCTCCACGACTATGAATAGGAGTTCCCTTTGAATATATCTGGGAAGATGATTTATACTTCTCTACATCAGATATGGATCGTGGGAAAGAAACATCCTCAGGATCAAGACTATTAAACTCGGACCTACACTTATCGATATAGTTAATCACATCATCTTCACTACCGGTCATCATAATTTTGAAAGCATCCTTCAACATCTTTCTGCAAGGAGCAGGTGTCGATGATTTGACAGCTTCAATACCCATAACTTTTAGTTTAGGTTCAGCATACTGTACACCTTCACTGTTCCAAACATTAAGGATGTATCGTTTCTTTGCTGTCCAAATACCACGATCAGCGATGTTCTCTCGTTTCATCACCATTTTTTGTTCATATGCCGCAACATAGTCTGCCAACTCCTGGTAAGACTTCTCGATGAATGGTTCAAATTTATCTTGGCAGATTTTATCAAGTAATTCCACAACTTTAACCTTATCACCAGACTTATTACCAAGAAATTTAGTAACAAGAGGTCCGAGGTTAAGATAAATTGAGTCAGTGTCGGATGCAATGACGTAATCCTCTTCCTGTGTAGACAAGAGTTTATTTAGATAATCATTCATCTTATTCTCAATCCATCGGATTGATGCTTGACCAGATAAAGTAATTGCCTCAGCGTTTTCCAACTTATAATATCGGAAATATTGGTTACCAATGGCACCATAAGCAGAGTTAAGTTGAATTTTACGTGCCATTTGGATGTTATTACATCTAGACACTTCCTTTTCTAACTCTGATTTAAGATGCCACTCACCATCCGACAAGTTTTCTATCTTCTGGCTAGCAGTTAGCATCCTCTTTTTATAGATCGTGCGTTCTTGATAGATCTTATCCATCAACTCAGGCAAGAATCCACGTTTGTCCTTACGATACATAGCACCATTTGCTGCTGTGGCATAACGACCATCAGCAATAAAGGAACCAGACAAAATCTTATCAACAGAACATCGTGGATGTGGTTCATCCATCAGAGTTTCTGGTGAGATATTGTATTGCATGATCAAATGCGGATACAGACTATTCAAGTCAAAAGAAACTACCCAATCATAGCTACCCGGAATGGGTTCTTTGACATATGCACCAGCATACTTTTCATCTTTCTTGGCACCTACCTTGGGTGGAATGACAATGTTTTTCTTTTTAAGGTAATTATAGATGATAGCATCCCACATCCTTACCTGATAAAACACATCAGTAAAGTTTACCTTAGCATCATATGCCATTGTGAGTGCCAACTCAATCAACTTCATCTTGTCTTCCAATCGGTCAACAAGTTCTACGTCTTTGATGTTGTACTCAACAAACTTTTGCCAGTTGCCAGTATAGAAATCCTTGAAAGTATCAAACTCAGAGTGATCTAACTTCTTCTGACCTAACTCAACATTCGCAATGTGATCTAGACGATATGATTCTTGTGCCTTATATGTAAATTTCTTATACAAATCAAGATAATCTAACTGAGTCACACCACCAATATCAATTGATAGGTGCTTTCTACCTTTGATATAGACTTCCTTCTCGGTCACTAGACCCCAAGGAGACAGTCTCTTCATACGCTTCTCACCAAGCACCTTCCTGAGGCGTCCAGCGATGTATGGGATGTCAAACAGTTGAAGATTCCATCCAGTGATGACCTCAGGTGGATTGTTTTCCCAATAACAGATAAACTTGTTAAGCAAATCAAGTTCATCGAGACACTGAATGTACGTTACATTGCGCTGTTTTACTAAGAATGGGTGAACTCCCCACGTTATAATTTCCTTAGTGGTGTAATCCTGAATCGTGATCGTTTGTATCTCTTCACGACAGGACTCAATATCAGGGAATCCATATTCAGTGGTGGTCTCAATATCAAGTGTAGTAAGTTTGATCTTTGAGATATCAAACTCAATATGTTCCTGAGGATACTTATCAGAGATATACTGATAGATGTAACGCTCATTACCATAGATATTGAATCCCTCAACTCCCTCATACTTTTTAAGGAAGTCGCGACAATCTCTTACAAATCCAGGTTGGACAGGTTCTACTTTTTTACCATCCAAGGTTTTATACTTGGATGTTGCCTTCTTGCTATCAACAAAGAGTGTGGGGAGATACTCTTCTCTTAAAGAAAAGCTCTCACCATTATCATAACCACGAACCAGAAATTGGTTCCCAACAAGTTGAACGTTAGTGTAGAATCTCATCAAGAAAGAACTTCTTTGTATTTTTCAAGTAGTTGATTATTTGGTTCTGCCATTGTCAGAACTTTGTCAGAACTAATCATAAATTCGCTTTGAATAGTATGCTCCATCAACCAAGGAACAATACCAGTTGATTCTACCACATAGGGTTCAATCAACTTACAGTCTGGTTCTCCTAATTCAGAACCCACCTCTTCAATCTGTGAGATCAGAATCTGATTTGTCAGAACTAGAAGTTTGATCATCTTTAATACCTTCTTTATACTTTTGAGTAACTTGTGGAATGGGATCGACCAGAGTTATAATCCAGTCTGGGGCAACAGGGATTTCTTTCTGACTTGTCAGAGGAATCCATGGGGCGAAAACAATATCTAGGTCTCGACGTTCATACAACGCCTGAGGATCTAGAAATCTTACTGTGGCAGGATTCTTGAATGTGTATCCGATCACACGCTCTCCCATTAGCATTTCACTAACGTCTGCGATGACATCCTCACCTGACTTCAATACTGCTAACTTGATCATAGGTCAATACATCTCGAATACATTATAGCAAGAAAAAAGAGGGGCGTCAACTGGATTGTGCCAGTTGCCCCTCTGCGGCGACGATATTCGTTACTATTTAGAACCAGATTTTTTTATTGTGATGCTCTGGTACAATTCTACCAAGTATGATACTTAGTAACCCATCCTCAAATACAACTGATCTAACTTCCGTTTCTTCTGCCAGTGTCCAAGTTCTGGTGAAAGATCGTTGAGCCATTCCTCTATGGACATATGTTTTTTCTGATTCGATATTCCCCCTTTGTCCTTCGACAAAGAGTTTTCCGTCTTGCGTGTAGACATTAACTTCTTCTTTTTTAAATCCTGCTAGTGCTAATTCAAGGAGCGACTCTGTGCTACTAACTTGAATTAAATTGTATGGCGGATAATTTGACTGTGTTTCTTGTAGAGTAAACAATTTGTCAAAGTATTGATCCATACCAATACTATTCCTATTTATGCGTTCCATCAACGCAGGTAGGTCCGCAACAGTATACCGTGCAAGGTTTCCCATGATTCTTAGCTCCTTTAAAAGCGAGTTTGTGTTTTGTGGACCCCGAAGGCATCCGTAGTATATAGTAGCACATCTTATAAAAAACGGGGTGTTGAACCCCGTAGTTTTTTATTCGGTTATTCCTATTAAGTGTTTATTATGAAATCTTTGCATGTGGAGCAAATCTATCACCAACTTTCATACCAAGATATAAAATGTCTGTCCAAAACTCTACATTTTTTGAATTATTTTTTAGTGCATCATAAAAGAAATTTAAAGTCATCAACTTAACAACAGCATTTCTTTTGTCTTTTTCATAAGCAGAAGAAAGGTTGTCTTTAAACTCAGAGTATTTTACATTTTTATTTAAATATGTTTTTACTGACTCATACATTTTCAAATACTTATCGGATTCATCAATGTATTCTGAGTAAGATTGTGGATACTTATTATGATCATTGACAAATGTTATTCCACTACCGTTCTTTTTCATGAGATTCTCTACCATTTTAACAGGTGCCTGTCCACCTTGAGCAGCAGGCGTAGATTTAATAGAAGTATTAAAACTTAAATTTTGCCCTGCTCTTGTTATGTTTATAGAATAGTCACTCTGACTTCCAAATTTAATATAGGTGGTCACTTTATCCCCCACAGAAATATTATCAAAGTCAAAAGAAATATCTGACATTTTGTATTTTTCAATATCACCCAATCTCATCGTTGATATATCAATATTAACAAACTTTAAATTAGCAGATTTATTAGATGCAATTTTTTTCAAGGATAATCCAACTAATTTTTTTTCTTCGAATAAATTTATCAACAAATTATTTAATTCAACTAAGTTTTGAGTCTTTGGATTAATATTTTTTGCAATATCTTTTTTAACCTTATCCATCTCATAGACAGCCCATATATCAGAAGGACTCCAAGTAGTATAATTTCCTACTGGTTTTAACGGATCTAGTGACCTGGCGACATTTTTAATTTGTTTAGAAAAAAAAGTAACAAAGTCTTCCTGGCCATAAACAAAAATATCCCATTTTGTACTTTGAAATTTTTTTAAAAATTCTTTCTGCTGTTCAAAATAACTATGAGTCCATTCTTCTAATCTATCCTCATATTTTCTACCAAAAAGTTTTTTCAACTGATCAGCAGTATCTTTATCTGCTAAAATATCTTCTTTCTTATCAAATTTTTTATTCTTATGTATTACCTGGTTTAGTACAACTGTGGTTCCTTCTTCTTGAATTTTTGTATCTATGACTCCACCACCTGTGGTGCCTGATTCTTTCTTTTGTTTTAAATTTACTTTAATACTTCCACTTCTTCCAGTTACAGTAATCTCTTTCTTTTTTTTATCAAAAGATGCTCCTCCAAAAATTTCAGTAAAATATGGAACAAGATTTAAAAGATCTTTTTCATAATTTTTATTATACTCTACATCAACAACTCTACTTTTTGGAGTTACTACCATCCCATCTTTTATTAAAAGAGTTACTTTAAACTGTTTTAATAATTTGGGAGTAGGTTTTTTTAATTCATCACTTACAGTGTTTATATTGACAACTCTTTTTGATGCCATTATTTTTTTTAAATATTTATAGAATTAAGGAGACTCGAATCGTAGATAATAATATCACAAAAAAAGACCCCTATTAAGGGGTCTGCGGGTTTCCGATTGTAGAGTGTGCCGCACGAAAGACACGCAATTATTTATGACTCTGGTGTTGTTTTCTTTTTGCCAATATTATATTTGGTCTCAAGCGTCCACTCATTTTTTTCTTTGAATGAAAGCACTTTGATCTGATTCAAAGGAGCAATCTCAGTGATAGTCTCGGCGTTGACTACCTCAATGAGACCCCAATCAGAAAGAAGTTGAGTAATACGATTCCTACGCTGAACGTCGTTAGGAGTAAGATTAGCGTGCTTTCCATCCAATGCAAACAACTCTTTAAAGTGAACGATAAAATATCGTCCCTGCTTATGTAGGATGTGACATGACTGATATAACTTCTTCTCTTTACGAGATGCAACACCAATACGTGTTAACGTTTCTCTTACTTTAAGAAAATCATCAGGTTCTCTCAACCTAACTTCGATCATTTGGTCTTGTGACCACTGAACTTCAGGCTCTCTCACGGTACTCATCTCATTCCTCCAACATCAAGTCGTTGTTTAATGTAATCTAGTTGTTGTTTAGATAAAATTTTTAGTGCCTGAGATGCTTTCTCATTACTATAACCATAATACTG
>Ga0209535_1000420_pt1 | contig 29686 bp, 49 predicted proteins | sample LinPmetageLP28_FD_184041 | JGI IMG/M metagenome (GOLD analysis project Ga0209535, IMG submission 184041) | Marine viral communities from the Pacific Ocean - LP-28 (SPAdes) (version 2) | ecosystem: Environmental > Aquatic > Marine > Oceanic | place: Pacific Ocean | collected 2009-08-22
TATATGTCTTTTGGCACAAGTGGAGATGGTTCAAGTACTCCTGCAGAAAGAATGCGTATTACAAGTGGGGGAACAATATGTGTTGGTAATACAGGTGCAGGAGATAGAACTAGATTGGATGTTACAGCAGGTGGTTCTACAAATTTTGTTTTACAAGCAAGAGGAACTTCAAATGGTGCTGATAATACTACTACTACAAATGTTTTGAGAGCAGTCTCTAATGATGAAAATAATTGGTCACACGCACAATTTAACGCAAGTGGTTATAAATTTGGTTATCAGTCAAGTGGTACAAATTATATGGTTATAGACAGTCAAGGTCGAGTTTGTATAGATGATGTAATAAATCCATCTACTAAATTTCATATACATAATAATAATTCGTCTATAAATTATGCTCTTGGAATAGAATCAACACAATATGCAGGTACTCACGTTCAATTTAAAGGAAGCGCAGGTGTAACAGGGACAATAGGTTATTCAGGAACTTCAACATCTTATAACACATCTTCAGATTATAGGTTAAAAGAAGATTTACAAGACTTTACAGGTTTAGATATGGTCTCTAAAATACCTGTATATGACTTTAAATGGAAAACAGATGAAAGCAGAAGTTACGGAGTTATGGCTCACGAACTTCAGGAAGTTTTACCTCAAGCAGTTGTAGGAGAAAAAGATGCAGAAGAAATGCAGTCAGTAGATTATTCTAAAATAGTTCCTTTATTAGTTAAGTCAATACAAGAACTAACAGCTAAAGTAGACAAATTGGAACAAGAATGTAAATGTAAAAATTAGTATATTTATATCTTAATCATAAAATTAATAAAATGTCAAAAATTACAAAAGAAGAATTAAAAGATTTACAAGAATCAACAAGCAAAATTAATGCTATTAGACACGACATCGGTCTATTAAGTACACAAGTACATAGCTTAAACCATATGCACGTTGAAGAAGTTTCTAAACAAGAAGAACTAAAAAAAGGTTTAGAAGAAAATTACGGTAAAATAAACATAGATTTAAAAGACGGTTCTTACGAGATTATAGAAGAAGAAACTAAATAATAATAATGAGCATACAGGATATGAAATTATATGCAATGAATTTTTCAGCGTTTACGTTGAGTTTTACTAATATTGATATGGTATTAAAAATAATATTGCTTGTAGTTACTATCCTGTACACAACTCACAAATGGTATTTAATGTATGAAAAAAACAAGCAAAAAAATTAGTGATCATATAAGTTTTAAAGAAGCTACTTATTCAGAAACTGCTAAAAGACTTGGAATTAAAAACACACCAAGTGAAGATCATATTGAAAATATGCAATTAGTTTCAGAAAAAATATTTGAACCTTTGCGAGAATGGGCAGATCATCCTATTAGAATTAATAGTATGTTTAGATCAGAAGAATTAAATTCAAGAATTGGTGGTGCAATATCGTCAGCACACAAAGACGGATTAGCTATTGATTTAGATTCAATAGGTTCTAAAACAAATCTTGAGTTATTTCATTACATAAAAGACAATTTAGAATTTGATGTATTGATCAATGAATACCCAAATCAAGAAGGAGATCCTAAATGGATTCACGTTTCTTGGAATAAAAAGAAAAACAGAAAACACGTTTTAGAAATTAAGCGTAAAGGCAAATATTATACTTATACAGATTGCAAAAGTTGTAAATGAAAAAAGTAGAATTTGCTATAATTGAAAGGTTTGCTTTAGGAATTTTAGTTGGTTTTAGTTATTTACCTGAAGATGAAACTACTAATTTTTCTGAATTAAATATATATGTAATTTTTATTGTGTTACATTTTAAATTTTATAACGATGCCTATACCTAAAAAGAAACAAGGAGAAAAACAAAGTGATTTTATGATCCGTTGTGTTCCACAATTAATGGACTATCACGATGAAAAACAAGCTGTAGCAATATGTTATGATGCTTTTAGAGGTTCTGTAGAATTAGAATCTTATAACGATTACCCACAAGGAGCAAAAAACAATGCAAAAAAAGCAATAGAATTTAAAGAAAAAAATGGTTCTAAATGTGGAACACAAGTTGGCTGGACTCGTGCAAGACAATTAGCAGATGGTAAAAACATAACAAGAGATACTATTGCAAGAATGGCGTCATTTAAAAGACATCAACAACACAAAGACGTTCCATATACAGAAGGGTGTGGGGGCTTAATGTGGGATGCTTGGGGAGGTTCTGCAGGTGTTAATTGGGCAATAAGTAAACTAAAACAAATAGATAAAAAATGAGAATATTAATAATACTTTTTTTTATAGTTAGTTGTGGAACATACAATACAAAACCTAAAATTCAAATTACACACGTTTTGGCAGTTACAGAACAAGGAGATACTTTAAGACTTCCTATTAATATGATCAGACCAAATGTTTATTATAACGTAGTGTCATATCCAAGCTATCCAAGATACTATGATAATTGGTATAACAATAACTGGAATAGAGGTTACAGAAATAATCAACCTATTTATGTAGAAAAAAACAATAACAAAACTGTAAATAAACCTAAAGGAGAAACAAAGGATATATCAAGATTAGATGTAAATAATAGTAAAGTTAAAATGAAACAATAATGAAAAAGATATTAGCAAAATTATTTGGTGGTGTAGGAACAAATATTGCAGAAAAAATATCAGGAATAATAGATAAGCATACTTTTAGTAAAGTTGAAAAAGCACAATTTGAAAAAGAAATGCAAGAAATATTTATTAATGCAGAATCAGAAATACAAAAAAGCGTTACTGAAAGATGGAAAGCAGATTTAAATTCAGATTCGTACCTTTCAAAGAATGTAAGACCAATGGTTTTAATCTTCTTAATTGTAAGTACAGTTCTAATGGTTTTTATTGATGCTGGTGCTATCAATTTTAATGTAGATAGTGAATGGAAGGAATTACTAAAACTATTGCTTACAACTACTGTAGCAGCTTATTTTGGTGGTCGTAGTTATGAAAAAATAAAAAGATAAAATATTTTTTATATATTTGTCTGGCTTATAGCAAAACTTACACAACCTAATAAAGATGGACGGTGTTTGGATCAGGCACTTAAATTATTTCTTTTTTGTAGGCTTTTTTCTTTCTTTTTCTTTTTGTCCTTTTTCTTTTTCTTTCTTTTTAGTTATTATAAAAACCATAGGTAATAACCAAAAGTTATAATATATGAAGTGTAAAAAGTGTAAAATAAAAATGTTATATTTAGGTAGCAATCAAAATGGTTTCTATTATTTGTGTAAAAAATGCAATAATGTAATACCAACTAATGAAAAAAATAGCAAGAAGTAAACTAATTAAAAAACTTGACAAAGTATTTAGTTTATATATAAGACAAAGATATGCTAAAAATGAAATAGCACAATGCTTTACTTGTGGCAAAAAAGATCACTATAAAAGACTTCAATGTGGGCATTTTCAATCTCGTAAACACTATTCTACACGTTGGGATGAAATTAATTGCCAAGTACAATGTGCAGGGTGTAATGTATTTAAATATGGAGAACAGTTTATTTTTGGTAAAAATTTAGATCTTGAATATGGATCTGGATGTTCTGAATCACTTTACTACAAAGCAAAACAAATAACAAAGTTTTCTTATGATGAAATAGAAGATTTAATAACTAAATATAATTTGTTAATAAAAGACTTTATATAGTTTTTATATTTGAGAAGTTCTGTTTCAATTTGTATTTAGAAAAAGGGGGTTAATTAAATTAGCTCCTTTTTTTTTGGTAGTTATTAAATAAATTGTTAATTTTGTATAAAACAAATACAATTATATGGAACGAACAATATCTTATCAGGAACATTATGTTCAAGTAGGTTTCTATCAAAACTTCATTAAACAAAAGGAAGAAGAAATCCAAAAGCTAAAAAAACATTTAGAATTTACTTTACAAGCTAAAGACGTTTTAGAAGCAAAATTAGAAGTATCACAACAAAACGAATTGACATTATGAACAAAGAAAAACTAAAAGAACTTTATGAGAAGTACGAATTAAACCCAAACCATTTTTTTAAACATCAACACTACACTATAATTACAAGAGCAGGAATAGATGCCATACAAGCTAAAGCACAAATTAATATTTCTTATGATGTAATTAAGTGTGAACCAAACTTTGCAGTATTTAAAGCTATTGCAACAAAAGGTGATTCAAGAATTGAAACATTTGGATCTGCATTAAAAGGTGTAGGTTTTAAAGATGGTTCAACTAATTCTTGGTATGTAGCTGAAATGGCAGAAAAACGTGCTATGAGTAGAGGAGTGTTAAAACTATCAGGTTTTTATGAACTTGGTGTAATGTCAGAAGATGAATCTGAATCATTTAAAAAGAAAACTTCTAAAGAAGAATTATTAACTAAAATTAAAAACCAATAAATTATGAGTGCAATTATCAATGCAAGTATTAGAGTAGATAAACTACCTAAAGAAAAATTCATTAAAGGTAAAGACGGTGCAGTTTACTATAACCTTACAATATCTTTAAACGATGACACAAGATACGGAAATAACGTAGCTATTATGGATTCACAAACAAAAGAAGAACGTGAGGCTAAAGTACAAAGAAACTATCTTGGTAATGGTAAAGTAGTATGGACTAATGACATTATTAAATTAGCTGAAAAAGAAGTAGCAGTAAACACACCATCTAACGACCTACCATTTTAATATTTTAAAAACATTTTTTTTTAAAAGGGGTCTAATACACCCCTTTTTTTTATATATTTATGTAAATGCAATTAAGATTAGACGAACAACAAACAGAACAATTTCTTATAATGCAATCTATAGAAGATGATTGTAAAGTAGATCCTAAAGAATCTATTGATTATCCTCCAGTTGCTTTATCACTTGGTGAAACATTACTTAAAACAAAGAACAAAGATTATCTATTGCCAATTCCAATAGGTACTTATGGTAACTTTAGTTTTATACAAGCACCACCAAAAACAAAAAAAACATTTCTTGTATCATTATTAGCTTCTGTTTATTTAGGTGCTAAAAATCATTTTGGAGGTGGTTTAAGAGGACATCGTGAAAACAAAGACCTTATACACATAGATACCGAACAAGGCAAATGGCATTGCCAAAAGGTATTTAAAAAGGTTTTAGATATGAATAGTGATGATTATTCAAAAAATTATCATACATTTGGATTAAGATCAATAGGCTATAAACAAAGAATACAATTTATAGAATATTGTTTAGAACACAAAGTTGAAAACGCAGGGCTTTTAATTTTAGATGGAATCGCAGATTTGGTTTCAGATGTAAATAATTTAGAAGAATCTAATGCTTGTGTGCAAAAACTTATGGAATGGTCAGCAAAATATAATATTCATATTATGTGTGTGATTCATTCTAACTTTGGTTCAGACAAGCCCACAGGACATTTGGGTAGTTTCCTTGAGAAAAAAAGTGAGTGCCAAATACAACTTCAAGCAAATACAGTAAACAAAGATTGGATAACCGTAAAGTGCAAACGCAGTAGGGGTTATTCATTTGAAACATTTAGTTTTAAGGTAAATGAAATAGGACTACCTGAAATAGTAGGGGATTTATACGATCCTCTAACAAACTAAATAACTATGAAGAATTGCTTATCGGATATATTTAACAAACACCAAGTTTGGATTGACATTGTAAGTTCTTTTGGATGCAATAAAGAAACAGCAGAAGATATTGTTCAAGAAATGTATATCAAAATAGATAAGAAAATCAAGAATGGCTTAAATATTGATTTTGGTGAAACAGATTATAATTACTATTATATATTTAAAACACTTAAAACTTTGTTTTTAGATTTAAAACGTAAAGAATCTAAAGTACAAATTATAGAACTTGAGAATGTAAGGAATCATTTATCTGATTTTGATTGTGAAAATTATGATGAAGTATATGCAGAAATACAAAACGAATTAAATAATATGTATTGGTATGATAAAAAGATATTCCAAATAATTGAAGGTGGTGAATCAATAGCACAACTTTCAAGAAAATCTGGCATACCTTATTATTCATTATATAACACTTATAAAAAAGTAGTACAGAAATTAAAAAAATTATTATGAATAGTAACAATGTTTTTTATAGTGATTTAAAAGTTGGTAAATATTATGAGAACATAATTTTAAAAAAAATAAACAAAAAATATCCTAACGCATATATCGTTAAGGGGTATTGTAAAGAATGGGATATATTTATTCCTGAATTAAAAATTGGTGTTGAAGTTAAATCAGATAAAAAAAGTTTGCATACAGGTAATATTGTTATAGAAATAGAATTTAATAATAAACCATCTGCTTTATCTACAACTAAATCTAAATATTGGGTTATATATGATGGATTAAATTATAATTGGTTTAATGTAAATGACATAAGAAAATGTATAAAAGAAAATAATTTATATTATCGTGAATTTATTGGCAGGGGGGATATACATTCTAAAAAAGCATATTTAATAAAAAAAGAATTATTATATAAATATAAACTATTATGAGATTAGGAGATTTAATATATTACTTTACAACATATACAGGCATTAAGTTTCTTGTAGATAAATACCATAAGATGCGTGGCACTAAATGTAATTGTGAAAAAAGACGTAAAGACTGGAACGAAATAAAAATAAATAGATGGTAAAATTTAACGATTATGATTTTAAACAATGGGAAGAATTTAGGCTTTCAAAAAGATCAACAATTAACCGTGAAGAATTTGAAATGGTTTGTAACCTGCACCGTTCCTACTACAAACATAATTTACCAAATCCTTGTACCTGTTCACCCAAGCTAATTAATAAATGGATTAAAGAATTAAATGTAGTATGGAATAATGGGCATTGATAAAATAAAGAAACTTGAACAAGCTGTTGTAAAATTCTTAAACTTTGATGGATGGAATTTAGAATGGACTGGTGAAGGTTTTAAACATTATGACGCTTGTGGTTTTACAAGAAAGGGAAATCCTTGTGTAATAGAAATGAAGTTTCGTAATAAATATTATGAAGAAAAAATGTTGGAGAAGTCAAAATATGATGCACTAATGAAAATGGATAAAGAAGTAGTCAAACTTTATTTTGTTAATGATCCTAAAGGAAATTATTTATACTGGCTAAATACAATGAAACTTCCAGAACCTCAAAACAAGTATTGCCCTGATACTACACTATGGACTAAAAAAAGGTTACTTAAACCTGTTTACTTACTAAAAGAAAACCAAGCCACAAGAATCAATTTAAATTAGTTTATTAATTTTTTTGTTAATTACATTTGTTTGATGTATCTTTAAAACAAAAAACAATATGGCACACGAACCAAACGCATTTGAAAGTTCAATATTTGAACATTACAGATTACAAGAAAAAGCAAAAACAATAAATAATGCTATTAAGATTTTAATAGAACACAATTATATAGTTATTGATCTTGAAGGTAATTTTATAAAAAAAGATTAAATCAAAATGATTTTATTAGTTGATGCAGACAGCTTAATATTTGCAAGTTGTTATAGAACAAAAGACGAAGAAAACGATGATCCTTACTATAGAGATATAGAAGATTCTAAAGTTAAGTTTGATGAGCAGTTTATGAAGATTGTAAATGATTTGGAAGAACAATACGAAATAGACAAAGTCATTACGTTTAATGGAAGCAAAGGAAACTTTAGGAAACTAATTACACCTGTATATAAAGCAAACAGAAAGAAACAAGAATTGCCCCCATTACTTCACGATATGCACCAGTACGTTAAAGAAACATACAATAGCATATTTGGTTTTGGAATAGAAACAGACGATCTGGTTGCGAGATATTGGTATAACATAAGCAAAGACATAGGAAGAAACGAAGTAATGATAGTAAGCATAGATAAAGACTACAAACAATTTCCTTGCTTAATGTATAACTATCACTACAAGCATAGGGTAGTATTAGACATAAGCGAAGATGAAGCATTATATAACTTCTATGAACAAATGATAGTAGGAGATACTGCAGACAATGTAAACTACTTTAAAGGCAAAGGTAAAAAGTTTGCAGAAAACTATTACAAAGATTGCACCACAAAATATCAATACACTAAAAAATTATACGAATTATTTAAAGAACAATACAAAGGCAAAGCAAAACAAAGATATACAGAATGTTATAACCTATTAAAATTAAGAACAGAATGAAAAAATTTAAAATTAAAGAAATTAAAGAATTATTAAAACCAAAAAACTTATTAGAGTTTAACAGGGATATTAGTCAAAGACATACTAATTCAATGATTCAAAGCATTAATGAATGTGGAATATTAAGATTACCTGTAATTGGAAACATATCAAATTTTGATAAAAGAAAATATGTTATTATAGATGGTCAACATTTATGCAATGCAATAGTACAAATGCCTAAAACATTATTTACTAATAATATAAATGAAATAGATTGTATTGTTAAAAAATATGATAATAAGAATGAAGTTATTTCAGATGTTGCGAAATTAAACAATATACAAAAAAGCTGGAATGATGAAAACTATTTAAATGCTTGGTATAAATTTGGAAATGATAATATAGATTATTTTTCTAATTACGCATATTTGTCTAATACTTATAATAATATCTTCGATGGTTTACCTTGTGGGTTTTTAGTTGACCTTTATGCTACAAGTAAAGAATTATTTAGAAATGGTAAATTAGAATTTAAAGATCAAGCATTTAGTGATAAATTAGCCCAATTATCTTTTATGCTTAAAATAGATTATAATAAAAATTCTTTTACTTTACAAGGTTTAAGAAACTGGGCTTTTGATAGGAAATTTACTCATTTAAAAGATGTAGATTTTAATAAATTAAAGTCAAGATTAAAATTATCATTAAAAAATAATGAAGATAAAAATTGTAATGGTAGGGAAGATTTTTCTAAATTTATAGACACAATATATAAAAGAATATAAAACATAATAAAAAATGAATAAACAAGAAATAGAAGTACAAGATCATTACTTTGTACAAAATGAAGTGGCTGAAAAAATAATACAACTATCAGGAATAAATGTATTTCAAAGATCAAGAAAACGTGAAATAGTAGAAATGCGTTCATTATTGTTTTATATACTAAAGAACAAATTAAATATGGGTCTTACAGAAATAGCAACATACTTTAGAGAATCAGGAACGTCTATTAATCACGCAACTGTTATATGGTCATTAAAAAATTATGACATATATAAAAAGACAAATAAAAAACTTCAAGAAATAGAAGAAATGATTATACTTAAAACAAGTATGAATATGAAAGGTGTGAACAGGGAAAACTATTTAGAATTAAAATGTATTAAACTTGAAGAAGAATTAAAAGTATTAAAAGAAAATCCTATAATAAATTTAGTTAATGAAATACCTAAACATTTAGAAGGTGAAGCATTAACAAGAATAGAATTGCTTATAAGGGGGTGGGAATGGCAATACAAAGATAGTTCAACAGCTTATGCAGGAGAATAAAACAAAAGATCAAGCATTACTTAAAGTTCAATCTAAAATATGGGAACAAAAAAGATTCATAAGAGAATTAGAAAATGATATTGAAAAAGATAATCTTGAATTTGAAGAAATAGAATTACAATTAAATAATGTACTTACACAACTTGAAGTATATGAATACATAAAAAAAGCAATACAAAATTATGACACAACAAGAATTTAAAGAAACAAAGAAATATCTATTAGACAAATGTCAAGAAATAATGGATGCCAAACAACCTGAATACACACAAAAGAATATAGACGTTCTAAACAACTTTAAATGTTCTGCAAAATTTATAGGAATAGAACCTATGGAAGTATGGGCAGTATTCTTTAATAAACATATACAAGCAATATTAACACACGCAGGAGATCCTACTATGCCACAAGCAGAACCAATAGAAAGTAGATATGCAGACGCTATAAACTATTTACTATTAGGATTTAGTATTCTACAAGACAGACCAAAAAAAGACATAATATCTGGTACTGAATGATAAAAGAAACTTATAAAGTAAAGTCTATAAAGAAAGAACTTTGTAAAGAATGGTTATTATATAAACATTATGCTAAAAGAATACCCTCTATATCTTATGCTTTTGGTTTATTCGATGATAAAATAATGCAAGGCATATTGACTGTTGGTAAACCTGCAAGTAATTCTTTATGTATAGGGGTTTGTGGTAAGAATAATTCTAAATATGTATATGAGTTAAATAGATTATGTGTAAATGATGGATTGAAAAAAAATATATTAAGTTATTTTGTATCACAATCTTTAAAAATGCTTAACAATATAATTTTAGTTAGTTATGCTGATACATTACACAATCATAATGGTTATATATATCAGGCTACTAATTGGATTTATACAGGTCTAACAAAACAAAGAACAGATATTGGTAGTGGTAATAATAAACATAGTAGGCATTATGATAAAAGTATAGATTACAAAAAAAATAGAAAATTTAGAAGTTCCAAGCATAGATACATATATATTATAGCATCAAAAAAACGAAGAAAAAAATTGTTAAAAGAATTAAATTATAAAATATATAAATATCCAAAAGGTCAAAATATAAACTACGATACGAGTTATAAAACAACAAACCAAACAGAATTATTTTAAAATTGCCAAAAAATTACGTTATATATATAAATTGAATAAACAATAATATTTCAATATGGATTCTAAAAATGGAAACAGTCAACTTAATGAAGAAAGAAACAATTATAACAATAAGGTTTCAAGATTAAATATATTAGGAGAATGCAGAACTGTTAAATGGAATAAGCAAAGACGCTTTAGAACAATTTAAAAAACATATTATGGATAATCGTAAAAACAATGGAGGAGCAAGAGAAGGTGCAGGTAGACCTAAAAAAGCAGATGAATTAAAACTAATTGAAAAATTAGATTCATTAATAGACAATGACGAAGTTATAAAGACTTTAGGTAAACAAATATTAAAAGGAGATTCAAGAGCTATGAATTTATACTTTGGATATAGATATGGCAAACCTAAAGAATCAGTAGACATAACTTCAAGTGAAGGCTTGAACATAAACTTCAAAGACTTAATTAAGTTTAAGTGATTGAAATAAATAAAAAGTATTCACCTATTGCAGAATCAGATGGGAGGTACTTTATAGTAACTGGTGGTCGAGGATCTGGTAAATCATTTTCTGTAAACCTCTTATTAGTTCTTCTTACTTATGAAGCTGGACATACTATTCTATTTACTCGTTATACTTTATCTTCTACTTATATTTCTATTATTCCTGAATTTATTGAAAAAATAGAGATGCTTAAAAAGTATGATGACTTTCATATCACAAAAGATGAAATAAGAAATAAGCGTTCAGGAAGCAAGATAATATTCAAAGGGATAAAAACTTCAAGTGGTGATCAAACAGCTAATCTAAAGTCATTACAAGGCGTTACAACATTTGTATTAGATGAAGCAGAAGAACTAACTAATGAAGATACATTTGACAAGATAGATTTATCAGTAAGACAATTAGGTAAACACAATAGGGTAATACTAATATTGAATCCTGCAACTAAAGAACATTGGATCTATAAAAGATTCTTTGAAGATAAAGGAATACAAGAAAGTATAAACACAACTAAAGATAATGTTACATACATTCACACAACTTATAAAGACAATATTGAAAACCTTTCAGAAAGCTATTTAAACCAAATAGAAAACATTAAACAACGCAGACCACAAAAATACAAAACCCAAATAATGGGAGGGTGGCTTGATAAAGCAGAAGGTGTAATATTTACTAACTGGCAAATAGGTAAATTTAAAAAAGTAGGTGTTAGTGTATTTGGTCAAGATTATGGGTTTAACGATCCAAACACATTAGTAGAAACTAATATAGATACTACAAGAAAGATTATTTATTTAAAAGAATGCTTTTACTTAAACGGATTAACAACAACAGAAATAGCACGTTTGAATATGAAACACGCTACAGATAATTTAATAATTGGAGATGCAGCAGAAAAAAGATTAATCTATGAACTCAAACAAAAAGGATCTAATATAGTTTCTTCAATTAAAGGAGCAGGATCTATAACCTATGGGATCAGCTTATTACAAGACTATGATTTAATAGTAGACGAACAAAGTATAAATTTAATAAAAGAACTAAACAACTATAGTTGGCTTGAAAAGAAATCAAACACACCTATTGATAAATATAACCATTTAATAGATGCTATTAGATATGCAGTAAGCTACCAGCTACAGAACCCCAATAGGGGCAAATACTATATACAATAATGGAATGTAAAAAATGCAAACAGACAATGACTATATATTCAGGCAAAGATAATAAAGACTACTACTACTGTAGAGAATGTGATATTATTGAATACGAATAAACTTTATTAACAGATTTGTTATTTATTTTGTATATTGCATATATGAAGTTAACAGAAGAACAAATTGAATTAGCAGAAACAGAACATACGTTTATGTTGATATTTGAACCTAACTCAAGAAGATATAGTAAGAAATTATGGAACTTATATAAAATACAAGTATGGGTTACTTATAAAGATGGTAGGTTTTATAAAGCTGATAATAAAGGCTGGATATAAATAACTTATTAAATATTTTGTTAATTAAATATATTGTATTATATTAGCTGTATAATTGCAATGAAGCAGTTATATAAACAAAACAAAATGAACAAAATTAAATTTACTTATGATTCAAAGACTATATTAATTAAAAAAGATAATGAAATAAGAGAAGATATAGAAACTTGTAAAAATATATTGTCAGATTTAGAAAAATTAATTAGTGATAGAGAAAAGCAAGATGCTGAAAACCAACAATGGTGGGATGATAGAAAAAAGTTTACTAATGATTGGATGAATTTAATAGATAAATTAAACGATAAATTAATAGAAAAAAATAAATTAACTTAACAGGGGGGTCGACAAAAAAATCAAGGTGGATAGCTATAAGGTGTACAACTTTTAACCATTTCAACGGGGCAGGAGAGCCAAAACAGACCCTCCAATATTAAAATAAATATGGAACAACAAGAACTTATAAAATTTATTAGATTTTTAGCAAGTAGTTTAATTTGCTTTTGCATTATATTATTCTGCTTAACCTTTGCAATTATTTTTTTATTTGCAACTGTAGATATACTTCATCAAGCGTATAATCATTTTATACTTCCTTATGAATTATAATAGATCAAAGTTTTTACACAACTTAAATAAGACAAAAAGAATAAAATCATTTAATAGAAATAAAGATGAAAAAAAGACAATACAGATCAAATCAGGGTCGTAACCCTAAAAGTGAAGAAGCTATGTTTAAAGCTATTAAAATAGCATTCATAGCATTAATAACAGTAACATTAATTCAAATCATATTATGAAACATTATTACGAAGTAGACGGACAGCGTAGATATTACATTGCAAAGAAAATATCTAAAAAAGAAAACAAAGAATCATTCTTAAAAATATTAGGTTATTCAGCTGTTGGCTGGGCTGTATTTTATGTGGCTATGTTTTTTTTCTTACATTTGTTAGAAACAATAGTATGAGAAACAAAATGCAGAACTTACAGGATTTAGAATACACTAACAACGCAATACTACTTGGTGAACTTATAAACAAGTGGGTAAAATCTAAACCAAAGAATGTAGAACTATTAAGATTCCAACAAGCGTTTATAGACAATTCAATTTATGTAGCAGGATTACAAAATGATTTAACAGCTTGTAAAATGGCTAATAGTGATTACAGGGAACAAAAGAACCAAGCCTTGTATGATTTAGAATTAATTAAAGAAGAAGTAAAATATTACGATGAATAACCATTGGCTTTATGCCACACTTCCAGAAGATGAACCACAACACAAATGTATTGAATGTGAAAGACCAATACATAAAGAAGGGTATTGTAGTCATCAATGCGAATATATAGATTAATAATTTTGTTTTGTTTAAGTCGAAAAAGGGTGTTAGAAATAGCACCTTTTTTTTTATACTAAAATTCTAATTTAATTACGTTATATAAGTATGAAAGCTAATATTAACGTACCTACTGAACTTAATGAAATTACATTAAAGCAATATCAGAAGTTCCTAAAAGTACAAGATAGCAAACAGAACAACACTTTTTTACAAACTAAAATGATAGAAATATTTTGCAATGTTAAAATGCAAGATGCCTTAAATATAAAGCTATCAGATGCAGATCGTATAGCAAGTTTAATATCTGAAATGTTTGAACAGAAGCCAGATCTTGTAAAAAGTTTCTGGTTAAATAATGTTGAATACGGATTTGTTCCTGATCTTGATGAAATAACATTAGGTGAATATATTGACCTTGACACTTATATGGGTGAATGGGAAAATATACAAATAGCAATGAATGTATTATACAGACCTATAAAACAGAAGTTAGGGGAAAAATATTTAATAGAAGAATACGATCCAGATACAAAAGACAAATTAATTAATATGCCTATGGATGCAGTATTTGGTTCTATTATTTTTTTTTATCGTTTAGGGATCGAATTATCGAAAACTATGATGAATTATTTGGAGAACGAGGGGGGGAATCTACAAGTTCAAGGGCTGGATTTTCTAAAAAATGGGGATGGTATTCAAGCCTTTACGGACTCGCTGGAGGAGATATTACAAGATTTGAAGATATCACCAAATTAGAAATGCATAAGTGTTTAATGATGTTAGCATTTATGAAAGACAAAAACGAATTAGAATCAAAACAAATAAAAAGTAAATTCAAATGAGCCAACAAGGAATAAGGGGTTTTTATCAATTAACTGAAACTATAAAAGACAAGCTACTTGCAGACGTTAATTGCAATACTGTAACAACAGGAGATATATACGATGTAAATTTAAACAAGCAAGACATATTTCCTTTAGCACATATTATAGTAAACAACGTAATACAACAAGAACAAACATTGACTTTTAACATAAGCATCTTGGCTATGGATATTGTAGATCAATCTAAAAGTGAAACAACGGATATATTTACAGGGAACAATAACGAACAAGATATTCTTAATACACAACTGGCAGTATTAAACAAAGTAATACAAAGTTTAAGAATGGGAACATTACACCAAGACAAATACCAATTAGATAGTCCAGTAAGTTGTGAACCATTTTACGATAGGTTTGAAAACCAATTAGCAGGATGGACTGCAACTATGGATATATTAATTTACAATGACATAAACATCTGTTAATGAATTTTCAGAATATAAATAAAGCATTAAATGATTTTGGCAAGTACGTTGTACAGCAGTCAAGATCACGTTTAACAAAAGGAAATCAAGGTGGTGGTGCTTTATATGATTCTATTAGATACACATTAGATGAAGAACAGAAAGGATTTATACTTGACTTCTATATGGAAGATTACGGTAAGTTCCAAGATCAAGGTGTTAAGGGTGCAAATCCAAGTTTAATTAAAGGTGGTAAACAAAAAGCACCAACAAGTAAGTTTAGCTATAAGCAAAAGATGCCACCAATGCAACCATTAAGAAATTGGGCGCAAAGTAAGAATATAAGATTTAGAGATAAAGAAGGCAAATTTAAAAAGGGCAGTTATAAGAGTATGGCATTTGTATTACAAAGAAGTATATACGCACAAGGTTTTAAACCTACATACTTTTTTACTAAACCATTTGAAGCTGCATTTAAAAGATTACCAGAAGAATTAATAAAAGATTTTATGTTAGACATAGAAAAAGGAATAATATTAGGAACTAAAAAATAAACAATGGCAGCAATAGCATTAAGAAGCCCACAATATAAAACAGCATTAGCAGATACTGGAACACCATTATCAGCAAAAATTACTATTAGTATAGATGGCACAATAGAATATACATTAGTAAAACTTACTTCTTTAAATCAAAATATGCTTTGGGAAATATCTCAACTATGTAGGGATTTTATAAACATAACATTTGATGGTAGTTATGTAGGAGAAACATTAGCTATTATTTCTACTTTAACTTCACACGCTTCAACAGATGGAACTGGAACTGCTTTAACAACAGATACATTTACAGACGTAGGTTATGATGGTTATGGAACTTTTATGGAAGGTTCTAATCCAACAGTACCTTTTGGTAGTAGACCAACGTGGCTTATAAGTGGAGATCCTAATCATACGGGTATTAATGATGAATACTATATTTATGTTCCTAACAATGCAGCAGGGTCTATTCCTTATATAATTGCAAACGAAAGTATGGGCTATCAAAGTTATAATACAACACAATATGAAATAACAGGTAGTCCAGCAGGTGTTAAAATGAATATAAATAGAATTGATTGTACAAAATATGGAGATGGTCATAAAATTACATTTGTAAATAAATATGGTGCATTACAAGATTTATGGTTCTTTTTAAAATCTGTAAACACAACTAATAAAAAACAAGAACAATTTCAAAGAGTTGTTATTAATACAGCAGGAGTTTATAGCCCTTATGTACATACTAAACAAGATTATAATACAGTTGCAAACACAAGCATAACATTAAGTAGTGGATATTATCCTGAATGGGCTAACCAATGGTTTGAGCAATTACTATTGTCAGAACAAGTTTGGCTTACAAGACTTGACCCAACCAATCCTAATTCAACACAATATGTTCCAGTCAATGTAAAGAAAAATAGTATGATACAAAAAACATCATTAAATGAAAGGTTAATAGATTACACATTTGATTTTGATATGTCATTTGATTACATAAACAACATTAGATAATGCAAAAACTTCAACTATATATTAGTGATCAAAGAATTGATTTATTTAAAGACGAACAGGTATCATTTAACCAGTCTATACAAAACATTAAAGATCCTGCAAAGATATTTACTGAATTTACTCAAACATTTACAATTCCAGCTTCAAAAGCTAATAATCAAGTATTTGAACACTATTATAATTTTAATATCGTAGGGGGTTTTGATGCAAGAAACAAAGTAGACGCAAACATAGAACTTAATAACGTAGCTTTTAAGCAAGGTTATGCAAGGCTTGAAGGTGTTGATATGAAACTAAATAAAGTGTACGCATATCGTATTACATTCTTTGGTCAAACTGTAAACATAAAAGATATATTAAGAGAAGATAAATTAGGAAATTTAAGTGATTTAAATCAATACAATTTAAACTATGATGCTGCTACTGTAAAAGCAAGATTACAAAGTGCATCTGGTGCAATATTATGCCCTCTTATAACTTCTGGTGCGAGTGGAGAAGAATCAAGATTATTTTATAATAGTAATAATTCAGCACATACAGATAATACAGGCAACTTATATTATCATACAGGATCAAGTAATGATCACGGTGTTTTATATTCAGATTTAAAATATGCTATAAGACTTTATGAAATAGTAGAAGCTATCAAAGTTACCTATCCATCTTTAGTGTTTACAGATGATTTTTTTAGTACAAGCAATGCAGAATTTTACAATCTTCATATGTGGCTACATAGAAAGAAAGGGAGTGTAGCTCCTGCATCACAAGTAACTACATTTCCTACTTTAGTAGATGGTTTTGGAATACCAACCCCAAGTAATGAAACAGGAATGATTAATGGGTCTGGTTTACAAATATTCGGTACTGCATTACCGACAATACAACAACAATTAACATTAACACCTGCTAATAATACTACTGAATATGATGTAATAATAAACCGAAATGGTACTGTATGGTTTACAAGGTCTAATTTAACTGGTCAACAAGTATTTGATGCAAGTGATATGACTAATATGGATGCTGCAACATATACAATAGTAATACAAACTACTACTACGCTTGACTTTAATTTAGTTAGGTGGGATTTGTCAGGATATTTTCAAGGAGCAGGTTCAGGGTGGTCTGAATTTTGGGAAACAACAGTTTTTAGTGCAAGTGCTACATTTCAATTTGTTATTACAGAACAAATACCTGATATGAAGATTATAGATTTTCTAACAGGAATATTTAGAATGTTTAATTTAACTGCTTTTTATGTAAGTAATAGACAAGATGCAGATTATGGTAAAATAAAAGTACAAAAATTAGATGATTTTTATCTTGCAGGAACAAGTTATGATATAAGTGAATATGTAGATACAAATACAAGTCAAGTAAATGTAGCATTACCATATAAAGAAATATCATTTAGCTATGAAGGAACAGGAACACTACTTGCTTTACAATACGAACAGTTACAAGGCAAGTCTTGGGGTGCAGAAAAATTTACAGGAAACGCAACAGTAGGCAATAACTTTGATGCACCAAATCCAACATATAAAGTAACGCTACCTTTTGAGCATATACAAATGGAACGTCTTGTGAATGTTAATCCTAATTTAGCTCCACCTCCAATAACAACAATACAATATGGTTATTTTGTTGATGATAATTTAGAAGCATATTTTGGTAAGCCTTTAATATTTTATCCTATTTTACAAACAAGTGGAACAGAAATATCATTTAGAGATTCTGCAACAACACATTCCCCTTTAACTTCTTATTTTGTTCCAAGTAATAGTTTAAGTTTGAGTTCTGCTACAAGTACAATTAATACTAACTTTTATTTAGAAGTAAACGAATATAGTTTAGATACAACTTTTACAGGTACTTTATTTGAAGAACATTATTTAGAATACATACAAGATATTTTTAATAGTAAAAGAAGATTAACAAAATTAAAAGCATATTTACCTTTAAAGATTATTTACAATATTAATATGAATGACAAGGTAGTTATTAATAATCAAGGTTATTTAATAAACAACTTAACTACTAATTTAAATACAGGTGAAAGTTCAATGGAATTATTGAATGATGATACTACTAATTTTTTAACACTAACAAATATTGGACTTTTTGGAAGTCAAACTAATACTTATTTCTATTCAAGTTTAATTGGTAATGCAGAAAATTTAGCAATAGGAAATGTTATATATACTAATAGTGCGTTAACAACAACATTGTCTGCAGGAACATATTATCAAGATGCTTCAAGTGCAAGTACAACACATTGTTCACAAAGTGGTTATATAATGACTATGGTTATCAATTCATCTGGGGTAATAACTGCAATTGGTTGTTACCTACCTTAAAATAAAATTATGATAAAAAATATATTAGAATTATTAAAAGTAGTAGATGGAGAAACTGAAACAATTAGAATTGCACAAGGCAAATATAAATTAGCCGAAACCTTTAAAGAAGGATTTAAACAAATTAAACAAGAAATAAAATGGCAGAAGTAATACAAGTTCAGTTAGATATAGAAACTAAAAAGGCTCAAAAAGGTGTAGACAACCTAACAGACGAAATAGTTAATCTAAACAAAGAAGTAGCACAAGGAAATAAAGAAACAGCTAAAAGTTTGAAAGGTGTTGAAAAAGCATCTGATAAAACTGCAGGAGGTGTTAAGAAAATAGGTGGTGCATTAAAAGCATTAGGTATTGGGCTTATTATAGCTGGGTTTGCAAAGTTTGTAGAAGTGTTAAATGAAAATCAAAAGGTAGCTGACTTTTTTTCTATTACGTTTGAAGCATTATCATTAGCATTTAATGATTTTTTTAATTTTATATTATCTAATACTGGTGCAATAACTAACTTTTTTAAAGCAGCCTTTGATGATCCTGTTCAAAATTTTATTGACTTTGGTATTGCAATAAAAGAAAATGTTATTGAAAGAATACAATCCACAATAGACACGTTAGGTTTTTTAGCAGAAGCAGTAGTTAAAGTATTCAAAGGAGATTTTGCTGGTGCATTAGATGCAGCTAAAAATGCAGGTAAAGAATTAGTAGACGTTGTAACAGGTGTTGACGATTCATTTGATAAAACTGCTGAAGTTGTTACAAAAGTTGCTACTGCAACATCCAATTATGTAAAAGAAACAATTAAAGGTGCAACAGAAAATGTTAATCTTGCTAAAACAGCAGAATTAGCTGCAGTTGCTAATCAAGGTTTAATTGAAAAATATGATCTACAAGCAGAAAAATTAAGACAAGTAAGAGATGAAGAAAGAAATACTATAGCAGATCGTAAAAAAGCAAATGATGAATTAAATGCAGTATTAGACGAACAAGAAAAAACAATGTTAGCTAATGCAAATGCTATACTTAATGCAGCACAAGCACAATTTGATAAAAATGGTAATGATGAAAATCAAATAGCTTTATTAGAAGCACAAAATGAATTGTTAGCAGTACAAGCACAAGTAGCAGGTTTTAGATCAGAACAAAAAGCAAATGATTTAGCATTAGATAGAGAACAAAAGGAATTGAATCAATCTATAAGTGATGCCGAAGCAGAAAGAAATAAAGCACAATCTGAATTTGTTGCAGAACAAATAGAAAACGATTATTTAAAATTACAAGCACAATTAGATATAGCAGAAAAAGAAGGAGAAATAGAATCAAAAAGATTAGAAGAAAAAAGGAATCAATACCAACAAGGAACACAAGCCTATGTAGATGCTAACAATGAACTATTAGCATACCAACAAGAAAACGCTAATACACAAGTTCAAATAGAAAAAGATTTAAATAAAAACAAAAAACAATTAACTACACAAGCCTTAACTGATATGGCTACTATTGTAGGTAAAAACTCAAAGTTTGGTAAAGCAATAGCAATAGTACAAGCTATTAGAGATACTTATGCAGGTGCAAACAAAGCATTAGCACAAGGTGGTATATTCGGATTCATAGGTGCAGCAGCAGTAATTGCAGGAGGTATTGCAAACGTAAAAACAATAACATCAACACCAGAACCAACACCACCATCAGGAGCATCAGTAGGTGGGAGTGGATCAGTACCTGCTATGCCATCAGCACCACCTGCATTTAATGTAGTAGGTCAAGGTGAAACAAGTCAATTAGCAGATGCAATAGGGGGTCAAGCAAATGAACCTGTAAGAGCATACGTTGTAAGCAATGATGTAACAACTGCACAAGGGCTTGAAAGAAATATTGTAGAAGGTGCAACAATATAAATGCAAAATTATTAATTAAATACGTTATATAGTATATGAAAATAGTCGAATTAATTTTAGATGAAGATCAAGATGCTTCTGGAATCGAAGCAATATCAATAGTCGAAAATCCAGCTATTGAAGAAGATTTTATTGCACTTAAAAGTGATGAAATTAAATTAGCAGAAGTTTCAAAAGAAAAAAAAATATTAATGGGGGCTTTACTAATCCCAAATAAGCCTATATATCGCAAAAATGGTGAAGATGAATATTATATATACTTCTCTAAAGATACAGTCTTAAAAGCCTCCCAAATGTACTTAACTAAAGGCAATCAAAACAATTCAACATTAGAGCACCAACATTCATTAAGTGGTTTAAGTTTGGTAGAATCTTGGTTAGTTGAAGATGAAGTTCACGACAAGTCAAGAAAGTATGGTATGAATGTACCAGTAGGAACTTGGATGGGTGCTGTAAAAGTAAACAATGATGAAATCTGGAACGAATATGTAAAAACAGGTAAAGTAAAAGGGTTTTCAATAGAAGGTTACTTTGCAGATAAAATGGAACGACCTAAAGATCCTGTAGGTTTATCAGAAGATAAAGAAGCAGATAAATTATTAAACCAAATAAAAGACATTTTAATAAATGAGTAGACAAAACACTTTTATTCGTGGAATAGCAAGTCCTAAAAACTCGCAACGTGCTTGTCTATGTAAAGATAAAAATACTTATTCAAGAAAATGTTGTGATGGTTCTTTATGGGCTCAAGGGATAGGAGTTATATCCAGAACAGTTTGAAAATGCAAAAAAATAAATTAAACACGTTATATATATAATTATGAAATCAACTGAAATGTTAAACCAAATCAAGACGCTTTTAAACATAGAAGTAAAACTTGAAGAACAAAAATTAGAGAACGGTACTCGTGTAGAAGCAGAATCGTTTGAAAAAGGTAAAGAAATCTTTATTCTTACTGATGACGAAAAAGTTGCTATGCCTGTAGGGGAATACCTACTGGAAGATGGTAGACTTGTAGTTATTGCAGAAGAAGGAATCATAGATGACGTTAGAGAAGTATCTGACGAAGTTCCACAAAAGGAAGAAGAATCTAAAGATGAAACAGAAGATTTAGAAGAAAAAGAAGAAGAAATGGATGAAGAAGCTGATGTACAAGACTGGGAAGGTATGGAAAAAAGAATTAAAAATCTTGAAGATGCTATTTCTGATCTTAAGTCTAAAATAGGTGAAAAAGATATGAAAGAAGATGAAGTTGAAATGCAAGAAGACGAAGTTTCAAGACAGCCTAAATCAAGAACAGTTAAAGAAGAATTTAACAAAGAAGTTAACGAACAATTAAAAGAAGAATTATCTAAACCTGCTGCTGCTCCAATAAAGCACAATCCAGAAGGAGGTAATGCTAAAAAAGAAAATTTTAGAATAGCGCCAAAAAGACGCCCTTCTACAATGGATATAATCTTAAATCAATTAAATAAATAAAATAAACAATTATGCCACAACCAACTATTACTACTACTTATGCTGGAGAATTTGCAGGTAAGTACATTGCTGCTGCTTTATTAAGCGGTAACACGTTAAGTCAAGGTGCTATTGAAATTAAGCCAAACGTAAAGTTTAAAGAAGTTATTAAAAAAGTAGCTACTTCTGGTTTAATTGTAGATGAATCTTGTGATTTCACGAATGCTGGAACTGTAACTCTTACTGAAAGAATTATACAGCCAGAAAATTTCCAAGTTAACCTTGAATTATGTAAAACACCTTTCGAATCTGACTGGGGTGCTGTATCAATGGGCTATTCAGCTTTTGATAACTTACCACCTGACTTTGCTTCTTTCTTAATTGCACACGTTGCAAAAGAAGTTGCTGCTTCAACTGAAAATAATGTCTGGCAAGGAAATCTTGGTGGCGCACAAGCTGGAGAATTTAACGGATTCACAACTTTAATGGCTGCTGATGCAGATGTAATTGATGTTGCTGCTGCTGTTGTTGATTCTGCTAACGTAGTTGCTGAATTAGGTAAGATAGTAGATGCTATTCCTTCTACACTTTATGGTAAAGAAGATTTATTTATCTATGTATCACAAAACATTGCTAAAGCATACGTTAGAGCATTAGGTGGATATTCTGCTATCACAAACGCACAAGGTGGTGGTGTTGCAGGAGGTATTGACAATAGAGGTACTTTATGGTACGGAGGTCAAGAAAACCTTTCTATTGATGGAGTTAAAATCTTTGTTGCCAATGGATTACCAAGCAATTACGCTGTTGCTGCAGAAAGATCTAACTTATACTTTGGAACTGGATTAATGTCTGACTACAATCTTGTAAAATTGATTGATATGGCTGATATTGACGGAAGTAAAAACGTAAGAGTAATTATGAGATTTACTGCTGGAGTACAATACGGAATAGGATCTGATATAGTTCTTTATTCTTAATAAATTAAATTAACCAAAAATAAGGGTAGGTGGGTTATTGCCTACTTACCCTTTTTTAATAAAAAAATATAAACTATGGCTTGTACATTAAACACAGGTAGAAAATTACCTTGTAAAAGTGCCTTTGGTGGCATTAAATCTGCTTTGTTTGCTGATTTTGGAACTATTAGTGCTATTCAAGTAGACGGAACAACAAAACAGGTAACAACACTAACTAATACTGGTGATTGGTTTAAATACGATGTTAAAGGTAATTCTTCACTTGAAACAACTGTAACAAGTTCAAGAGAAAACGGAACTACTTTTTATACTCAAACTTTAAATTTAACTTTAACATACCTTGATGCTAAAACTCAAGCAGAATTGCAAGATATAGCAGTTGCAAGACCTTATGTTATAGTTGAAGATTATTACGGTAATTTCTTTTTGTGTGGTTACGAAAATGGATGTGAACTTACATCTGGAACTACAGTAACAGGAGCTGCAGCAGGAGATCTTTCAGGATTTACTATTTCTATGGAAGCAATGGAAGAAACTGCACCATACTTTTTAGATTCTACAGTTGTACCTACTGCATCTGCAGTTGTCATTGTACCGAACTAATAATATTAGTATTTAAAATTAAGCATCCTTTGGGGTGCTTTTTTTTTGCATTAACATTTCTACAAAATAACTTATTTCTTACGTTATATATAAAATGATTGTATTAACTACTTCTACATTAGCCCAAGCGTTTAAAGTAATACCAAGAACGTATGTGGATCAGTTTACTTTGTCTATTAGAGATGATAGCACAAATGTAACACAGACGTATGAGGTAACAAGTGGAGTTACATCAGGAAACTACTTAACTTTTAGTCAAGCATTTAGTCCTGTATTAGTTGAAGGTCATTTTTACGACATAAAATTATATTCAGACCCAAACTTTTGGAATACTAATTATTTTCTTTGGGAATTATATAATGAATTTTGGAATATAGATACTACAAATATAGTAGATATATTCAAAGATAGGATTTTTTGTACTGATCAAGAGATTGACCAAATGGATAATTTATATTATGAGTTAAACAAGGGTCAATACATTACAGACAATTCTTATAATAATGATTACATTGTAATATGAAAAATAGAAAAAGAAATAGTTTAGGGCAGTTTATTAAAAAAGGTTCAAAATCAGAAGTTAGTTTTGTTAATTTAAGTACATACACAAGTCCAGAAGTAATTGAAGTGCCTAACCAAGAATGGATTGCTTACGGTGAAGATAATAATTACTTTCAATTCTTAATAGACCGTTACAATGGAAGCCCTACAAACAACGCTTGTATTAATGGTATTAGCCAACAAATATATGGTAAAGGTTTAGGCGCTACAGATTCAAGTAAAAAGCCAGAACAATACGCACAAATGATTACATTACTTAAAAAAGATGTAGTTAGAAAATTAAGTTATGACCTTAAACTTATGGGTCAATGTGCTATGCAAATTATCTATTCAAAAGACAGAACTAAAATTGCACAAATAGAGCATATGCCTATTGAAACATTAAGAGCAGAAAAATGTAATGAAGATGGTGATATACCAGCATACTTTTACTTCAAGGATTGGACTAAATTAAAACCAAGTGATAAACCATTAAGAATACCTGCTTATGGAATGTCTAAAGAAAATATAGAAATCTATTACATTAAGCCATACAAGTCAGGTTTTTATTACTATGCACCTGTGGACTATCAAGGTGGAATACAATATGCAGAATTAGAAGAAGAAATATCTAATTATCACTTGAACAACATAATGAATGGTTTAAGCCCTTCAATGCTTATTAACTTTAATAACGGAACGCCTAACCCACAAGAACGTGAACTTATTGAATCAAGAATAGCACAAAAATTTAGTGGATCAAGTAATGCTGGTAAATTTATTTTAAGTTTTAACGACAATAAAGAACAACAAGCAGAAATTACACCTGTACAATTAAGTGATGCACATAATCAATATCAATTCTTATCAGATGAATCACAAAGTAAAGTATTAGTAGCACATAGGGTAGTAAGCCCAATGCTTTTAGGTATAAAAGATAATACAGGATTAGGAAACAATGCAGATGAAATAAAGACAGCTTCCTTGCTTATGGATAATACTGTTATTAGACCATTTCAGGAACTTTTAATAGATTCCTTTGACCAAGTATTAGCTTACAATGATATTGCTTTAAACCTATACTTTATTACGTTACAGCCATTAGAATTTACAGACGTAGATAGAAGTGTACAAAGTGATGAAGAAATAGAAGAAGAAACAGGTGTTAAAATGTCTGTTGATTTAAAAGAAGTAGACGGATATGAAGTTTACGAAACTAAAGAAGAAGCAGAAGAACAAGCTGAAAAAATGGGATGTTCTGGTCATCACGAACATAAAGAAGGAGAAAAGGTATGGTATATGCCTTGTGAATCACACGATGAAATAGATTTAAAAAAACCTTGTCAAGCTGGTTACGAACAATACGGAATGAAAGTTAAAGCTGGTCGATTAGTACCTAATTGTATTCCAATTAAAATGTCAAGTGAACTTGGAGAAGTTATTTTAGAAAATCTTAAAGGTGAAGTTGTAAATGATGAATGGGAACTTGTAGATGAATTACAAGAAGGTTCTGAAATTAGTGATGATGATTGGGCAAACATTTGTATTTCTGAAAAAAAGAGTTTATTTCAACAACTAAAAGACGAAATTACTTCTAAACCAGATGGATTCAGTTATTTAGATTCTAAAAATTATAAAATTAGATATAAATATGCAGTAGGATCAAAAAAACCAAGTAATTCAACAAGGGATTTTTGCAAAAATATGATGCGTTTATCTAAAACAGGAATTGTATATAGATTAGAAGATATTGACAAAGCATCAAGAGATGGTGTGAATAGAGAATTAGGACATAACAAAAAACCTTATGATTTATTTAAATTTAAAGGTGGAATATATTGTAGACATATATTCATCCGTCAATTATATCGTTTAAAGAAAAACACTAAACCTTCTAAAGATTTAAGTGATTACAAGAAAACAAGAACAATACCTAAAACTTATATTAAAAATCCAAGAGGTACGAAGCAATCAGAAATAGCACCAATTAATATGCCTAATCGTGGAGCATACCCAAAATAGAAAATTATGGCAACAGCATTATTTATAAATAGAACGGATTTAGTTAGAAATAGCATTTTAGATGGAAATGTAGATACTGATAAGTTTATACAATTTATTAAAATCGCACAAGAAATAGATATACAAAATTATACAGGAACGGATCTATACAACAAAATATCTACATTAATAGCTAATGGTGAAATTGATGACGTTGCTAATGCTAAATACAAGACTTTACTAAACACACATTTACAGCCAATGTTAATATGGGCAGCACAAATATATTATATTCCTTTTGCAGCTTATTCAATTAAGAATGGTGGTGTATTTAAACATAGATCTGAAACAAGTGAAACAGTAAGTAAAAATGAAGTAGATTATTTAGTAGATAAAGCAAGAGAATTTATGGAATATTATTCAAGACGCTTTATTGATTTTATGTCATTTAACCAATCAGATTATCCTGAATACACAAGCAATACAAACGATGATATATATCCAGATTATGATGCATTATTTAATGGGTGGGTACTATGAGATATAAACCAAAACAAAAGAATATAGAAAAACTAAAGACGTTTTTAAAGAAACAAGAAAAAACTAAAAAATATGGCAAGTCTATTTAATACAAGAATATCAGATACTTATCAAGGTTTAATAAAAACTATTGATAATGCTGCAATAACTGCAACTTTAAAAGAATTAACTGACGGATCAGGAAATTCAACAGGTATTTCATTAAACAATGCAGGAGATTTTAAAGTAAATGCTATTTTAGAATTTGGATCTTTAAAAGATACAGGAGAAAACATTGTTATAACAAAGTTTGTAGATGAAGCTGATGGTATTGCTAATAACGATAACGATACTTCAATTCCTACAACTGCAGCTATAGTTGATTACGTTGCTGCTCAAATAACAATAGAAGATTTAGACTTTACAGGAGATACTGGTTCTGGTCAAATAGATTTAGATTCACAAATATTTGCTATAGGTGGAACTACTAACCAAATTACAACAGTAGCTTCTGGTCAATCATTAACATTATCTTTAGATTCAACAGGTGTTAATTTACCTGACGATTCAACTGCTATAACTCAAACAGCAGGAGATAATTCAACAAAAATAGCTACAACATCTTATGTAGATACTTTAGATTCTGCAAGTGATTTAGATTTTAGTGGTGATAGTGGAACTGGAGATGTTAATTTAAACACACAAACATTAGCAGTAACAGGAACTGCAAATCAAATAGAATCAACTGCTTCTGGTCAAGGATTAAGTTTACAATTTCCAACAGCAGGTATTACATTACCAAATGGTTCTGTAGCTACTACACAAAGTGCAGGTGATAATAGTACAAAAGTAGCAACTACTTCTTATGTAGACACACTTGACGCAGCATCAGATTTAGATATAACAGACGGAACAAACGTAGGAGATATAAATTTAAACACACAATCATTAAGTATATTAGGAACAACTAATGAAATTGATAGTGTTGTAAGTGGTCAAAGCGTTACATTAGGTTTACCAAGTTCAATAAGCACAAATTTAGTTGGTGATGTTACAGGAAATTTAACTGGAAATGTTACAGGTAATTTAACAGGAAATTCAGCAGGAATACACACAGGGGCTGTTGTAGGAAACGTAACTGGAAACGTAACAGGTAATGTTACTGGAGATCTAACAGGCAATGCAGATACTGCTACAGCTTGGCAAACTGCAAGAGATTTATCTTTAACAGGTCAAGCAACTGGAACAATATCAAGTGTTAATGGAACAGGAAATGTAAGTGGTGCAGTAACATTAGATAACAATTCAGTAACAGCTAAAGTATTAACAGGATTACCAAGTCCTTCTGCAAGTTCTGTATTAGCTACAGATTCAATAGTTGACGGTATTGGAAAACTACAATCACAAATAAATGGTTTAGCAGGTGGTTTAAGATTTATAGGATCTTGGGATGCAGACACTAATTCACCAGTTTTAAGTTCTGGTGGTGGAGAAGCTGCTAACGGAACAACAACATCAACATTAGCAAACAAATTAGTAGATAGTTCTGCTTCTTTTACTTCTACTGTAACGGTAGGAGATAAAGTAGTTAATCAAGTAGATGGAACAACTGCATTAGTAACAAACATAGATAGTGATACAACACTTTCTTTAGATGGCGATATAATGTTAAGTGGGGAAGCATACACAATAGACAATAGCCCTTTTATAACACAAGGTCATTATTACGTTGTAAGTGTAGGAGGAACTACAAGTTTAAATGGAGTTTCTAACTGGACTATTGGAGATTGGGTAATTGCAGGTGCAAACAATCAATGGACTAAATTAGATCATAGCCAAGTAGACGGAACAGGAACAACAGGAAACCTAACTAAATGGTCATCAACAAGTGTAATAGCAGATTCAATAGTTTCAGAATCAGGAACTGCAATAACAGTAGATGGTTCATTAACAACAAATACTAATTTAAGTTCAACAGGAAACTTTGCAGTAAATACAGATAAATTTACAGTAGCTGCAGCAAGTGGAAATACAAATATAGCAGGAACAACAATTATAAATGATACATTATATTTAACTGAATATATACAACATTTAGGAAATACAGGTAATAACATAAGATTTACAACAGATGCTATTGCTATTTCTGCTGATGCAACTTTTGCAGAAGATGTAAGTTTAGCTGACAATAAAAAATTAAAGTTTGGTGCAGGAAATGATTTAGAAATAAAAAGTGATGGTACAGTTGGTTCTCTAAAAGGGAATGATGTTAGATTAGTAAATGCTGCAGGACAAAATATTTTTAGAGTAAATACAAATGTTGCAGAGTTATATTATGCTGATGGTAAAAAGTTAGAAACTACAAGTACAGGGGTTAGTGTAACAGGAGGTATAACTTTTGGCGATAGTCATTTTATAGGAGATGATGGAAGCAATAATTTATTAATACAAAGTTCAGCTAATGAAAATATAATTTTAGATA
>Ga0209535_1000421_pt1 | contig 29675 bp, 51 predicted proteins | sample LinPmetageLP28_FD_184041 | JGI IMG/M metagenome (GOLD analysis project Ga0209535, IMG submission 184041) | Marine viral communities from the Pacific Ocean - LP-28 (SPAdes) (version 2) | ecosystem: Environmental > Aquatic > Marine > Oceanic | place: Pacific Ocean | collected 2009-08-22
ACTCAGCTAATCCTGCAACAGGAAGTAATGGAATTTCTATAGATGCTAATAAAGAATATTTCTTTGCTATTAGCGATACTTCTTTAAGTAATACATTTACGTTTCAAGCAAATTTTGGCAATCCTGTTCATTCAATCACATCTGGCAACAGTGACGGAAACGGATATGGAAACTTTGAATACACACCACCCTCTGGCTATATTGCACTATGTACTCAAAACCTAGCAACTGCATTATCCCCTACGATTGATGATGGTAGTCAATATTTTAATACTGTTTTGTTTACAGGAAATGGTGCTAATGACCATGCTATAACAGGAGTAGGTTTTAAACCAGATTGGGTATGGCTTAAAGGCAGAAATAGTTCTGATGGTCATAACCTTTGGGATATTGCTAGAGGAGTAAATAAAAGATTATTTACTCATAATTCTAATGCAGAACTAGTAGACACAAACTCATTAAAATCATTTGATAGTGATGGTTTTACAATGGATAATGATTCAGGAATTAATGGTAGTGGCGATACTTATGTGACTTGGAATTGGCTAGGTTCAAATACTACTGCTTCTAATACAAATGGCTCAATCACAAGTACAGTATCAGCTAATCAAACCGCAGGATTTAGTGTTTTGACTTATACAGGCACAGGAAGTAATGCCACTGTTGGTCATGGGTTGGGTAAAGTTCCTGCTATGATACTACTAAAGAATCGTAGTGCTACTACTAATTGGATTGTTTATCATCAGGATTTAGGAAATAATAATGCTATTGTTTTAAATACTACTGGTGCAGCTTTTTCAGCAGGTGATTTTCAAAACACAACACCAACATCAAGTGTTTTTAGTATAGGTACATCAACAGGCGTTAATGCCTCTAGTAATAATATAGTTGCTTACTGTTTTGCAGAAATACAAGGATATTCTAAATTCGGCTCTTATACAGGTAATGGAAGTACAGACGGAGCGTACATTAATCTTGGGTTTAAACCTAAGTTTTTATTACAGAGAAGAACAAATGCTAGTGGTCAAGGTTGGACGATTCAAAACTCAGACAACCAATCATATAATGAAATTAACAATTATGTTTTTGCACAATCAGGTGGTAGTACGTTTAGTGGATATGCACAAATAGATTTTTTATCAAATGGTTTTAAAATAAGAAGTGCTGATGCTCAAACTAATGGAAGTGGAGATTCATATATCTTCATGGCATTTGCATCTTCACCATTTGTTGATAGCAACGGAGTTCCTAATACTGCGAGATAATGAAACTATTAGTATCAATTTTGTTCCTATTTACTCTTGTAGCAACATTTACAGATGTCAAAGCTGAAACGAATACAGTATCAAGTGGAACTGTCACTATTGACAAGACACCACCCTCAGCAATATCACCAAGTGTTAATGCACAATCTGATCTATGTGTAGTTCCTGTATCTGGTGCAGTTCAATCTACTGTTATTGGTATTAGTGCAGGAAGTGTCTATGACTCAGAGTTCTGTCAAAATATTAGATTAAGTAAGGCACTTGCCTCTTTAGGGTTAAAAGTTGCTTCTGTTTCTATCTTAGCACAAAATGATGCCAGAGTTTTTGATGCTCTTTGGTTAGCAGGTACTTACCCACCAATTAACTCTAAGATTGGTATTGAAGCAAAAGAGGAATGGCTCAAAGAAGAAAACCAACATCTAATACCAGAGGACTCTAAAATATTTCCTAAAAATACAGTCAAGCAAGTAAATAAAACCAAAGAAGGAGAATGGGATGCCATTAAAGATTTTGGTCTTATTGCTCTTAGTATGCTTCTCATACTCTAAAGCAGAAGAAATAGATACAGGTAATATTCTTAATCCTGCTGATGAGTGGACTTTAGAAGATAAAGCATCAATCACACAATGTAGTTATTCTGGAACTTTAGAAGATGGTGAGGTATGCACAGGATCAGCAGACAATAGAGGTGAGGTATCAGGTGGTGGCAAAATTATTAGTGATGAATACTCTCTTATAAATCAAGGTTTAACTATTGATGAAATACAACAAGGATTTGATTATACATACGGCTCAACAATAGAGAGTCATGTATCTAATACTAATGTTTTATCTTGTAATAGTACCAATGGAGATTGCAAAGATTATTTTTCTATTACTCTAAATCTATCAGATCAAAACGGAAATATATTTAAAACCCATGAACATACAGTTGAAATGGATTATCAAGGTCAGCAAAATTATGAATATTTAGCAACACTAGATCCAAACTTTTATGAAGATGTTTCTTTTCAAATGGATATTTGGTCTGTCGATGCAGGATATACTAATGGTTATTATGGTGGGATTATAAGTAATCCTTTTCTTTCAGTTCAATATCAAACAGTAGAAATCATCACTGATATAATTACAGATATTGTTAATGACATTGTTTTTGAAGAAATAGAATTTGAAGAAGTATCTTTTGAAGTAGTCATAGAGGATTTTTTCCAAGATGATTTAACATTTGAATTTGATTTTGCACCTGTTGAACAAGCACCTATAGAGATAGAAATGGTAGAAGTAGAAGAAATACAATTAGAAATACAAGCAGAATTTGAAGAACAATTACTTGATGAAATGCCAGAGATGGAAGATATACCAGAGCCAGAAGTAATAGAAGAAGTAATAGAAGAAACCCCAGAAGAAATCACAGAAGAAATATCTGAAGAAGTGCAAGAGGAAGTACAAGAAGAAATAGTAGAAGAAGTTGTAGAAGAAGCACCAGAGGAAGTAGAAGAAGAACAGGAAGAAATTACACCTGCTGAAATAAAACAAAAGATTGCCAATAAATTGATGGCTAGTCAAAAAGATAAAATGAGTACAGAAGCACAAACAACAACCCTAGCTTTAATGGTAATATTAGCTGATACTAGTTTTGATAGTTATTTAGAAAAACAAATTATAGATGGTGCGTTTTATAAAGATGTTGGTTTAGTAGATCAAAATGTGATAATAGATTATCAAGCAGGTATATTAGGGTATATGGATTATGGAAAGATTAATGAAATGGTAGATAGTCAATGGAAGTAGAGTATCAAGGAATGAAATTTAAAGGTGGTAAGTTCTTTATCATCTTATCATTAATTGGTGCAATTATTGGTGGTGGTTGGACAGGCTATAAATTCTATGATGACTATCTTGATATGAAAGCCAAGATAGAAAGCTATACTGCACCAGATTTATCTAATTATGATGAACAATTAGCAGTCTTAAAATCAGAAGTTTCAATGGTTTTAGAAGAAGTTAGCCTAGTCAATGATGTAGCCACTTCACTAAAGAATGATTTAAGAGATGACATCAAAACCATGAAATCAGACATTAGATTACAAGATAGAATTATAAAAGATGTTGAAACATCAGTCAAAGAGATGGATAGGCAATTACATCAAGATTTAAAACAATTAGAAGAAGAATTAGAAGTTAATATAAAAAAAGCATTATCTAATCCATTGGCAGGAGTTAATTAATGGCTACCATAGAAGAATTAAAACAAAACTTAAAAAAAGCAAAACAAGAACTTAGAGAAGCAAGAGAAGAATTAAACGAAGCAAAGATAAGAGAAAAACTATACTTAGAAAGACTTGATAATTGGGCAGAAAAAAATCAAGCCTTACATAGAGAAATATCTGGTATGACTATGGATGATGTTGCAAAAAAGCAACGAGCAAAAGCTGAATATAAAGAAAAATATGCTAAAGATATTGAAATAGCAGAAACGTTTGACAAACAGTCACAAGTAAAGTTAGATGGAATTTAAAATTTAATCAAAATGAATATTGATATAAAAACAGTTTTACCTTACCTAGTCATTTTAGTGACCATTGGAATGACATGGGGAATGTGGTCTAGCCGCTTAGAAGCTGTAGAAAAAAAAGCAGATAATATAACAACTATGCAACAAGATATTGCTGTTATTAAAGAAAAAATAATCTGGATAGAAAAGTATTTGAATGGTGATTAATCTTGAAAATGTTCATCATAATATGGTTGTGTATTCAAGATCCATCCATACCTTTAGATAAAACCTGTATTACAGATATTTTATACAAACAATCTTACGACACTAGAGAAGAATGCCGAGAGGCATCAGTACAAATTGCAAATAAATATATGCAATTTCCTAATCTATATATAACAACATTTTGCACTACCAAGGAACTAACTGAAATATGACAGTTTATAAAAAGATATTAGTAGTGAGTGATACTCATTTTCCTTATCATCATAAAGATACTTTCCCATTTCTTATTAAACTTAATAAAAATTATAACCCAGATTGTGTAGTACATATTGGAGATGAAATGGATTGGCATTCGGTTAATGTTAGTCATGTGATAAATCCAGACTTACCTGCACCTGCTGATGAATTACTAGCAGGGAGAAGTTTATGTTCTCAGCTAGAAAAAATATTTCCTAGCATGTATTTATTAGAGAGTAATCATGGATCAATGATCTTACGCAGAGCCATGGCAAAAGGAATGTCAAAGTTCTTTATTAAAGATTATAATGAAATATTAGATGTATCTCATAAATGGAAGTGGGTAGAAAAACTAATATTGGAAACAGATAAAGGTAGAGTTATATTTGCACATCAATTTACAAAAGATATAGCCAAGGCAGTTAGAGAAAGTTCTATGTCATGTTGCCAAGGGCATTTTCATACGGTCTCAGAAATAAGGTATGTAGCTAATAACTTTCATTTGAATTGGGGAATGTCTGTAGGGTGTATGATAGATAAAAAATCTTTAGCTATGGCATATATGAAAGTAAATCTAGCAAAACCCATACTTTCATGTGGTGTTATAACTAATGGTATTCCTTACATTGTACCAATGGTCTTGAAGAAAGACGGATCATGGGATAAAAATATATACTTATGAGTGACTATGAAGATAAAATAAATCCTGCTTATTATATAGGATCAAAGATACAAGTTATTGATATAATAGAAGAATTTAAATTAGGGTATCACGAAGCTAATATTTTAAAATATATTATTAGGCATAAGAGCAAAAACAAACTTGAAGATTTAAAAAAAGCACAATGGTATTTATCAAGATTGATAGAGAGGTATAACAATTAATGAATAGAGAGAGATTGGCAAAAGATATCACCAGATGGGAAGGTGTAAAATTTGAAAAATACAAATGTACAAGTGGTCTATGGACGATTGGAGTAGGACACATGATAAGAGATAATGAGCAAGAACTACTCACTAGACAGAAGCCACTGAACAATGAAGAAGTATTAGTTATCTTTAATAAAGATTTATCAAACGCAATAGAAGATACAAAAAAATTTATTGATCCTGCAACTATAGAGTCAGAGGCTTTTGAAGTATGCGTACATTTATGCTTTTGGATTGGACTACCAAGATTACTAGGTTTTAAAAAATGCAGACAGGCTTTAAAAGATAAAGATTATGTTCTAGCTGCTGAAGAACTTTTAGATAGTAAAATGGGTAAATCTGATGTTAGAGGTTTAGTCAATAGAATAACTGAACTATCAGCTAGAATGAGAGATGTGTAATGATATCTAAATTATTGGGTGGTGATCTTGTTAAGAATGTTGGTGGCATCATAGACTCACTACACACTTCACAAGAAGAAAAAGATAATGCAAAAATAAAATTGCAACAATTAGAAAACGAACTTCAAACTAAACAAATGGATATCAACAAAGTAGAGGCAGGGCATAGAAGTATTTTTGTTGCAGGATGGCGTCCTGCACTTGGGTGGATTTCAGCGTTATCAGTAGGGTATGTTTATTTGTTTCAACCTTTTATAGTTATGGTTTTGAAAATAGCAGGAAGTGATATAGAGTTGCCAACCTTAGACCTAAGTCAGCTAATGCCTTTAATTTTAGGTATGTTAGGTCTTGGGGGTTTAAGATCGTTCGAAAAAGCGAAGGGAGTTGCAAAATGAAAATAGTAAATACAGTAATGGATTGGTTTGAGGGTTTTACAAAACTTAAATCATGGGTGAGAGTATTAATGGTAATGGCACTTGTTGTAGTATTACATCATTGGGTATTACATTAATGGTTAAACCAAAAAAAACTAAAGGGTTAAGTAAAAAGCAGATGAAGCTACCTAAAGCATTGAGAGATGCTATTATGAAGAAAAAGAAAAAGTAGGAGATAAAGATGCCTTATCATTATGGTGGATCTTCAAAAGGAATGAAGAAAACCAAGAAAACCAAAAAGAGGAAAAAGAAAAAGAAATAATATTGGGGTGGGTTTTTCCCACCCTATAAACATCATGGGAATAACTACATCAACACTAATTCAAGAACTCATACCGAGATCATCTGGTAAACGCAGAAAGAAGAAACAATTCAAAAAATATAAAGCCAAGGAAAAAATCTTGCGTGTTAAAAATACTGTATATTGAATTTTACGATCATTCGTCATCAACAAACTCTTGGCAAGAATATAAAGACATCATTATAGATTTAGATCCTGAGAATAATAAAATTCAAGCTGTTGGAAAAATATTAGAAGAAACTCCATTAGTATACAAACTCACAACCATGTGGGGTAAAGATTGCGCAGGATCTGGACACTGTATAATCAAATCTACCATAATCAGAGAATTAACATGGGAAATACCAGATATAAGACCTAAAAAATCCAAATAAATGCGTTTCTAGGGGGTATGAAGCACTTCCAGAAGGCAATCATACTAGATAATTTAAACACCCCTCCTGTATGAAAAAACTATAGTTAACGAAGGGGTGCATGTTAAACAGACTCATTTCAGAGCCTTCAGGAGGAATACTACTAAAAAAGAAGTGTTCTAATTCATTTCTACTGATTTTTATGTCTAAATCAATGGGTAAATTAGACAACAATTATTTATAATAATAATTTGCATTTTCTATAAAATTTCTATACAAATATACTTATGTTAAACAACAAGGAGAATACAATGGAACATTTTATTTTTGAAATAATCACACATTGGGGAAGAAGAAAAAGTGTTGTCAATGTGAAAGCTAATAACTATCAGTCAGCTATAAAAATTGCTTATCAGAACTTTCCTAAGAAGTGGTTTTATGTTGATGAGTTTTTCAATGCAGGTTTTGAAGATGATCTTCAAAGATCAGTTCAGATTTTTGCAAGACCTTACATTGATATCAACACAGGAAAATATCTAAAGAGAGGAACATACTAATGTTAAACGAAATACTTACACTAATTGTTCACATAGGAATGATTGCAGGGTTCTTATGGTTAATTTACGAGTTCAACTTAATATGGGAAAGGAGAAAGTAATGAAAATTGAAACAAAGATAAAATTATCTGATAATACAGATTATAGTTTTATAGAAGTAATTAATAACACTATCCATAAAGACAATCTTACTAGTCATTTACCTAATGAGGTATTTAAATTAGTTAGAGATTATAAAAATGGATTTACCCAAAAAGATTTAGATATCATCATTAAGGAATTAGCTAATTTAGAACTAAGTCACATAAACCAATCTTATAGAAAATTTTGGGAAGAAGATGAACAATACATATCTGAAAAAAGGAAAAGTAATTCAATTTCTATTTTTGGAGAAGCAACGATTGATTGGTTAGTAAGTGCAGCAAAAGCAAGACTAAACGATATTTGGAAACTTCAAGAAATTTTTTTTCATATGAGATTACAATTAACGGAGAAACCTAATGAATAGACAAAAACTAGCAGAGGTAAAATATAACCTACAAGGTCAGCTTAAAATGAAACTTCATAAATATGAAGTACATCAAAAAGAAGTTGGCGGAATACCAGATGAGTTTTTATCTGGTTATCAATTAGCAATAAAAGATTTAGGAGTGCTTGTACCAGATTGGAAACATGAAAGTGTTAGTAACGATAACAATCCAAAAGTATTTCCAGATGAGGAAGGGGAATAAATGTCTTTAAAAATGGGTCGGTTATCTTTGCGTGATAGATTTCCAGATATGGTTAGTAGATTTCAAATAATGGAAAAACAACAAGAGTTTTTAAAGAAAGAGGCTTTTGAATTATCTATTGATGATTTTGTAGAAAAACATGGTGTAGATAATCTTAAACTTTGGTGGGTAACTAATAAAATAGAGAGGAGGAACAAATGACAATACTTGAATTTACAGGAAAGAGGAAATCAGAAAAGTACACCACAATTCGTGTTAAGACTTCTGATATTGATAAGATCAAAAAGGCTTATCATAAAAAAGATATGACTGCGACTATGCACGATATCTTTACTCAAATGGTTAATACTTGTTTTTTGGATAAAAGATAATGCCAGAACAATTAAAACCATTTACGAGTCTAGTTGCAAAGCTATATCTTAATTATGGATATACTAAATATCCATTATGCTTACATAAACAGGAGGAGATAAATGCTAAAGAAGTTGTTAGCCATGTGTATGATTACATCATGCAGTTACAATCCTGTGATTGATACAGCAGGAAGAAGTGGAACATTTGATAAATCAAATGCAGCACAGATCACTAATGATTTACAACATTGTAAAACATTGGCTAAAGAAAATACTAATGAGGTACTAGAAGGATTTAAGGTAGTGCATAATTGGTATATACGACCATCTTTATTATTTTTACCAGATAAAGCTGAGTATAATTACAAACCAATGGTAAACAAATGTATGACTCTAAGAGGTCATGCAGTATTAACAGGAGAATAATATGACTATAGAAAAACCAATGAGTCTAGTTGAAAAACTACATCTCATTACACATTCCTTAGAAGGTATTCAACAAGGGAAAACAAATGGTGTTCCATATAAAATTACATCATGGAATGAAGTCAACGATAAGGTAAAAGTACAACTCAATGAATTAAGAGTTTTAATTATACCTAGAGTGCTAGAGCATACTAAAGAAGGTAATCTTACACTTGTTAAAATGAATGCAGAGATCATCAATGTAGATATACCAGACGATAGAATGGTAGTAGGTGATTATGCAGGTCATGGAATAGATCAATCTGATAAAGGATTTGGTAAGGCTTGTTCTTATGCTTATAAATATTTGTTAATGAAATTATTTATGACTAGTATTGGAACAGATGAGGATAGTGAATTTTCAAACCCTCAAACTAAAGCTGCCAAAAAAACTAAACAATCAACAGCAGAAATGCTTGATGATAACATAGGAGGACTAGAATTATGACAAAAGTAAATCTTACTTTATTTGTTAATGAGAATAAAAAAACAAATCCATTAGCACCACCATACTCAAATAGTAAGTTTCAACCAAAGCACGATATAGTGTTGAAAGCTGATACTGTCTATGAAATGTCATTGTTTAAAAACACACATGACTATGATAAAAACCCCTACACAGACAAAGAGGGAAACCCAACACACAGATTATCTATTACTATCAGAGAGAGTGAGTATTGGGCAAATCAGAATGAAACAGTAGAAAAAAACATTCATCATATTACAGAAGATCAACCGAAACCAAAAGTTGATCTTGATGATGATATTCCATTTTGATTAAAGACAGAAAATACATGATTTGGTGTTTGGATAACTTTCCTTGTTATCCATGCCAACTCATGGGTTATGATAACATGAGTGAAGCTAGACAGTTTCATCATATTCAATATCCAAGATATGGTGCTATGTTAAGAGATGATAGTAAGGGTGTTGTTGTTTGCTTTCCATGTCATACTAAAATTCATACTAAGTATGGAGAACGAAAGTTCTGGGAGATGTTAGATGTAGATCCACACATTTATGCAGGACAAATTTATAAACACTACAGGGAGAATATACATGAAAAAACGAAGTCAAAACGAAAGAATACTTGATCATCTAGTGCAAAAAAAAACGATTAACCCATTACAGGCATTAAAACTTTATGGGTGTTTCAGACTATCATCAAGAATATTTGATCTTAAAGAAAAAGGAATAAATATAGAAACACACACAAAGAAAGATAGGAATACAGGCAAGAACTATGCTGTATATACGCTTGTTGGAAGATAGTGGCACTATTTTCAAAAGATAAACTTAAACTAGTGGACTGCTTGGACTGTAAGAGAAAATATACTAAAACTATGTGTATTATTATAGTTCAAGAAGTTCACCATTCATATCTTCAAAGATTATGTATAAAATGTTTTAACAGGAGAAAAAAAGATGGCAAAATTACCTAAGATGAATTTATTTGTAGACGCATTTAACTCAGACACAGTTTATCTTTCAGAAGAAGAACTAGGTCTATATATGAGAATGATTTTTTATGCTTGGACGCATGATGCTTATTTACCAAAGGATAAAGAAATTATTTATTGTTTACCAAAGAAACCTAATGATGCTCTGGTTGATAAGATACTTAATTTATTCTGGACTGAAGATAATAAAGGTTTTTACCAGAAAAGAATGTTGAAAGAATATAACTATGCTATGGAAGTATCTAATAAAGCTAGTTTATCAGCTAAGTCTAGGTATGCGAACGCAGAGCCAACGCAGAGCGAAGGCATTGCTACTAATACTATAACTAAGACTATAACTAAAACTAATAAAGATATATATATAGATCAATTCAACGAGTTCTGGGAATTAGTAGATAATAAAGTCAGTAAAGGACAAGCTAATAAGAATTATCAACGATTAGAGAAAGAATGGGCATTACAACCAAAGGAATTAGCTAAACATTATAACGATTACTACAATTCTATTAGTGAAAAGAAGTTTGCTAAACAACCTGCCTTTTGGATATCTGCTGAAAAGCATCTAGATGAAAAACCCAAAGAATATAGTAGAGAAGATGAAGAAGATTATAAATTAAAATCTTATATTGACATGTTTCGTAAAGGAATAAGATTACCGATTTGGAGTAAGCAAGACTTAGACAAACTTGAAGCACTTGCAAAACAACCAGATTAAACTATCTTTCAGACATGGAACATGAGCCACAACCAGAACACTATTTAATTGTTGAGGAGAGTGATGGTACATTCTCAGCTTTTATTAGATATGCAAACTTTGAAAGTAAGAAAGATGCTGAAAAAGGTTTGCAGTTAGTAATGGATCTCATGGGGTTTAAGTTACAACCAAATATCACATATCATTAATGGCAAGACCTAAAGAATATAATATCAATCCAGAAGAAATAACCAAACTAGCAAGTTATGGTTGCACTAATACTGAGATAGCTGATTTCTATGGATGTGGTGAACATGTCATTAGAAAGACTTATGCCGAATATCTGACAAAAGGAAGAAGTGAAGGTAAAATCAGATTGAGAAAGATACAATGGGGTATAGCTGAGAAGGGAAATGCAGTTATGGGTATTTGGTTAGGTAAGAATATATTAGGTCAATCAGACAATGGAATGATGGAAGATGATGACTCACCACTACCATTTAATGTAGAATAGTGCCATTATCTAAAGCACAAAAAGAAGTATTTAGTTCTGAAGCAAGGTTTAGAGTTCTTATTACAGGAAGAAGATTTGGTAAAACATTTCTAGCACTCAATGAATTAGCTAAGTTCTCACGATACCCAAGAAAGAAGGTCTGGTATATAGCACCGACATTTAGAATGTGTAAAGACATTATGCTTGATCCATTAGTAGAGAAAATGACTAAACATAAATGGATAAGCAAAGTAAACTATTCTGATCTATCCATTACACTTAAAAACAAATCACTTATTCAGCTAAGATCATCTGATAACTTTAATTCACTAAGAGGAGTTGGGTTAGATTTTATCTGTATGGATGAGTTTAGTGATGTAGATGAGAGAGCATGGTATGAAGTTCTTAGACCTACACTATCAGATAAATCCAGAGAAGGATCAGCTTTATTCTTAGGAACACCGAGAGGGTTTGGTAATTGGAGTTATAATCTATTTACTAGGCAAGAGTCTGATAAGAATTGGGAGTCATTCCAATATACTACATTAGATGGTGGGCAAGTATCTGAGAATGAAATAGAACAAGCTAAGAACGACCTAGACGATAGAACATTTAAACAAGAATATATGGCATCATTTGAGAAGTATTCTGGTCAGATATATTACAACTTTGATAGACAAGAGAATGTCATAGATGAATATGAAACAACATCTAACTCAATTCATATTGGAATAGATTTTAATATTGATCCTGTATCTGCTGTTATATCAGAAGTTAAGCAAGACAACCTGTATGTTTATGATGAGATTGTCATTTACAGTAGTAATACTGATGAACTTGTCGAAGAAATCAATAGCCGCTACTCTGGAAAACATATCTTCGTATATCCTGATCCTGCATCAAAGCAAAGAAAAACAAGTGCAGGTGGAAGAACAGATTTAAGTATTTTGAAAAACGCAGGATATAATGTAAGAGTTAGGAACGCACACCCATTAATTCGAGATAGGATTAATGCAGTTAATACGAAACTAAAAAATGCAAAAGGATTGCGAACATTATTTATTGCAAATAACTGTAAGAATATGATAAAGAGTATAGAACGACAAATTTATAAAGAAGGAACGAGTTTGCCAGATAAGGAAAACAATTACGATCACATGAATGATGCACTAGGATATTTAGTTGAATTTTTATACCCCATTAAAAGAGATTTCAAACCTGCACCACCTAAGAGGTTTAGCTAATGGCTAATTATACAAGAGATTTTCTAACTACCAGACATGACGATTATGAGTCAAAGTTTGGTGATTGGAACTTTCATCTATTATCTTATCTTGGTGGTCAAGACTATCAGAATGGTTATCTACTAAACAGATATGTATTAGAAACTGATGAAGAATATAATAAAAGGCAAAACAACACCCCTATTGATAATCACTGCAAAAATGTAGTTCAAATCTATTCATCATTTCTATTTAGAGTTCCACCTACAAGAAACTATGGCAGTTTATCTGGAGATGAACAATTAGAGAACTTTTTAAAAGATGCAGACTTAGATGGTAGATCATTCGACAATATAATCAGAGAAATGCAAATCAATGCATCTATCTATGGTACTTGTTGGGCAATCATGGATAAACCTGCTGTAGTAACACAAACTAGAGCAGAAGAAATACAGCTAGACATCAGACCATACCTATCTGTTTATACCCCAGAGAATGTCTTAAATTGGACTTTTGATAGAATGATAAACGGAAGATACCAACTATCTACATTAACCCTATTAGAAAACTTAGAAAATGATGTAGCAACTATTAGAGTTTGGACGAAAGAAGATATATCTACATTTATAATTAAAGATTTTAGTAAAGGTTATTCTACATCAAAACCAACACTAGTAGATGAAATACCTAATATGATTGGTGAGATACCTGCTGTTATTTTATATAATCAGAAATCTCAAAAGAGAGGTATTGGTGTTAGTGATTTACAAGATGTAGCTGAACTACAGAAAGCTATTTACAATGATTACTCCGAGATAGAACAATTAATCAGATTATCTAATCATCCTAGTTTAGTGAAAACACCGAATGTAGAAGCTAGTGCAGGTGCAGGATCTATCATTGAAATGCCAGAAGATTTAGACTCCAATTTAAAACCTTATATCATTCAACCTAGTTCTCAATCATTGGATGGTATTATGACAAACATACAAATGAAAGTAGATGCTATTAACAGAGTAACTCATATGGGATCAGTAAGAGGTACAGAAAAAACTATTAATTCTGGTATAGCATTACAAACAGAGTTTGAATTATTGAATGCTAGACTATCAGAGAAAGCAGACTATTTAGAGAATGCTGAAGAACAGATATGGAAGTTATTTGCTAAGTGGCAAGATAAGGAATTTGATGGGGAAATAGATTACCCAGATAGCTTTAATCTCAGAGATTATTCTGCTGATTTACAATTCTTACAAGTAGCTAAAGCATCTGGAGTTGTGTCAGATACATTTGCAAAAGAAGTAGATAAACAAATAGCAAGAGCAGTTGTAGATGATGATGGAAAGATTGCTGATATAGACAATGAGATAGAAGCAAAACCTAGACCTATTGGTCAATTCTCAACACCTGCAATAGAGGGTGAAGAAGTTGCCGAAGAGTAAAAAACGCAAAGTTCCTAAAGATAAAAAAACAGGTGTACCGAAGAAGTATTTATCTGGTCTTAAAAAAGAAGAAGAACGAAAGAAAAGAGCCAGACTTATCAAACGAGTATCAGCATTATATAAAGCAGGGAAACGCATACCTGCATCTCTACTAAAAGCAAGGACTAAAGCATAATGGTAGTCAGAAGAAAACCTTTATCAGCAGCAGTACAAGCAACACTTAAAAGAAAAGCTAAAGCATCTAAGAGATACACTTATGGAACATTAGCAAAAGTTTATCGTAGAGGACAGGGTGCATTCTTATCAGCAGGGAGTAGACGAGTTCCTATGGCAGCTTGGTCAATGGGTAGAGTAAATAGCTTTCTAAGAGGATCAAGGAAGCATGATTTAGATTTAAGAAAGAAAAAGAAATAATGGTCAAAGTAAACTCTATTTTAAACATCATTAAAGACCTTAAACCAAGACAACAAAAGACTATGAAAAGTCATGCCAGACACCACAGTTTAAAACACATGAGATCAATGGCTAGATCCATGAAGAACGGAAAGACCTTTGGTCAAGCACATACTTCAGCTATGAGATCAGTAGGTAAATAATGGCTACTTATAAAGGTAGATCAGTTAAGCTAAATAAACCTTTTAGAACACCTAATAAAAGCAAGAAGTTTGGAGTCTATGTTAAAGATAGATCATCTGGAAATGTCAAGATAGTAAGATTTGGTGATCCTAATTTATCAATAAAAAAGAGCATTCCTGCTAGACAAAAGAGTTTTATGGCTAGATTTAGACCTATTCTAGCTAAAGTTAAAGGTCAAAAGAGCCTATCACCTGCTTATTGGGCAGTACAATCTTGGAAAAAAAACTTTAAGATTTAGTTGACACATCTATAAATAATCTATACATTTTCTATATGTTAAACACAAATCAAGGAGATGCAAAAATGAAAATCAAAGTTAAAGATCACCCTCATTGGGCAGGTACTTCTTTTCAAGTAAATATTAATGGTAAAAAATTCCCTACAGAAAGAGGAGTTTGGTATCAACCTGTTGGAGAAACTGATGATGAAAAAGAAGCTAAAGCTATTGAAATGGCTAAAGCTGAATATGCAGGTAAGTATCTTTCAAGAGCAGGATTTATCTATGACTCTGAAGAAGAATATAAAAAGATTTTTGATAAGGAGTGGGCATAGCCCACTTCTAAGGAGGTATAAAAATGACTTTAGAAACAACATATTTAGAATACTATAATAATTTACATTTGTTTGATGATAAGCAAACAGTACCATTTAGAACAAATGTTTATAATCTTGGTGTTGGTGATGTGATATCTGCAAGTTGTAAATTCGGATATTATGAAGATTTTAAAATAATTGGTTTTGGAAAATGTTGGAAAGAAAGACCAGAAACTAATGAGCAAGAACAAAACTACAAAATTACTTATCGTTCAGTTCCAACAAGTCCATCTCATATTGATAAAGATAAAGGTATAACTATAGCACCTAATTGGATTTATAAAATTAATAAAAGAAAAACTAGAAAATAATCCTATATAGACTATTCTGCCATTTCATTATATACAAAGTGGAATGGCAGACGCATTCAAAGACAGTTTCAAACAATTTGCAGGTAAGAAACAAGAGATACTTTCAAGATTAGCTGATACTCACGAAGAAAGAATAATAAATACTCTTAAAAACCTAGAAGATGAGATCATATCTGATCTTACTAAATTAACTGATGGTGGAGTAAAACTTAATACACAGTTAGCAATAAAACTAAGACCTAACCTTAAAACTCTCATAGAAAAAAACTTTCTAAAAGAAGCTGATAGTATTGTTTCTGAATATGATGAAATAGTAAAAGAATATCAAAGATTTATTAAACCCCTACCCATACCAGATAGATTTAAAATACTTACTAAACCAGACCTCAAAGTAATTAATGATCTAAAGTTCTTATCCTTTTCTGGGTTTGAAGATATGGGTAATAGATTTCTAGATACTATTGCTAATGAAGTTTATCAATCAAGTGTAACAGGCAGACCATTTAATCAAATGGTTAAAAATATCAGAGGTCAAATCAATGGTGTTTACCAGAGATCAAATGAAACAGCTATTAATAGACTAACTGATTACATAGATAAAAATAGATATTCAGAGAACGCACAAATCATTCAAAAGGTTAAGAATGCCAGAGAGATACTTCATACTAAATATGCTTCAGATATTCTGGGAAATAATATGCGAAGATATGCAAGTCAAATAGCACAAGACAGTTTAATGCAATTTGATGGTCAGTTTACTTTATACAAAGGTAAAGAAGCAGGGATAACAAAGTATCAGTATGTAGGAACAAACATAACTACTACTAGAGGGTTTTGTAGAACTCATTTGAATAGAATCTTTACTGAAGAAGAAGCTAGGAGTTTATGGCAAAGTACATGGAGAGGAAAGTCTGGAACAGATCCATTTATCAATAGAGGAGGATATAGATGTAGACATAGCTTTATACTTTATGATGATGATTGGTTTACAGAAGAAACAGATGATAATATCAAAGAGCAGACAAAGACGAATGATAAACAAAGAAAAGATCAAGCTAAAAATAAAACACAATCATTAGTTCCTAATGTAGCAATAGGTAGTTTATTAAATAGAGGTAGTGATAAAGTTAGAAAAGCATATGAAGATGATTTTAATTCACAATTAACAGATCAACAAAAAAACATAGTTAATAAAATTGAAAAACCAGAAATAATTAAAAATGGTAAAAAAGGATATTATTCTTATATAGAAAAAGAATTAAGTGCTGAACTTAATGCAGTAGATGGATATAAAGGTGGTAAAGGTGTCAAGAGTTTTGTAATTGCACATGAATATGGACACCATATTGATTTCTCTACAAGCGGTCAAAGATTTAGAGCGTGGAGTCAAGACAATGAAGGATTTAAAAAAGCAATACAAAAAGATAAAAAGAAATTTAAAGGTAAAGAAATAAACAAAGGTAACAATAATATTGATTACACAATAAATGATACTGAAGCATTAGATGAAATATTTAATGATCTTGCTACAAAAAATGAGGTCATTATGAATAGTGGTAGTTTCCAATGGACAAGAAAACTAACAGAATTAAGAGAAGATGGTTATGGAGAAGTAAGTGATATAATTGATGCATTAGTAAAAGGAAGATTTAGAAAAAATTACTCTATGTGGGGGCATAGTATGAGTTATTGGAAAACCGCAGGATCAGTAGAAACAGAGATATTTGCAAATTTGTTTGCAATTAGACATAACAAAAAAGCATATGATTTGGCAAAGAAATATATACCAAATACAGTAAAAGAATTTGAAAAAAGATTATTAGAATTAGAAAGATTGTGAGGTAAATATGAGTTTAACAATAGAAGAAAAACAAGAAAAATTAGCAGAATGCGAAACAAGTAGTGATTTTTATAATCTTTATACGCTAATTTTTAAAGAAGAAGTTCCAAGAACAGGATTAAGAAGTGGTAATGATGAAATAGACTCAATAATAGATGCAATCATTGATAATAAAAAAATTGAAGAAGTTAAAAATCCAGATGGATCAACAGGTGAGAGAATATAATATTTATTGTAAAAAGTTATATTTATATTAAATCTATAAATAATAAGGAGAATTTATTATGTCTGACGAGAACAAAACGGAAACAATACAGGAAGAAACTAAACAAGAAGAAGTAGTACAAGAAACTAAAGATCAATCTCAACCCAAACAAGCTGATATAGATAAAATAGTACAAGAGAGGTTAGCAAGACAAAAGCTATCCATAATGAAAGATTTAGGTATTGAGAGCCTTGATGATGCAAAGTCTGCTATTGCTGAGAAGGCAAGGAAAGAAGAAGAACTTGCATTAGAGAGAGGTAAGTTTGATGAAGTGATTAAAAAGAAATCACAAGAATTTACAGAAAAGGTTACAAAGCTAGAGCAAGAACTAAAGAATGAAAGAATTGATAAACAGTTAATTAACTCTGCTTCTAAGAACAATGCAATCAACCCAGACCAGATTAAAGAACTTTTAAAAGATAATGTTCATTTAAATTCAGATGGTCGTGTAGAAATACTTGATAAAGATAAAACTCCAAGATATAACTCAAAGGGTGAACTACTTACTGTTGATGAAGCAGTACAAGAGTTTTTAACACAGAACGCACACTTTCAAGCAGCAACTCCTTCTGGGAGTGGAAGTGTTAGTAATGTGGGTAAGTCAGAAACGAATAAGACTCTAAACATTTCGGAACTAGACATGAATAATCCTGCTGACAGAAAACTCTATGCTGAATACAAAAAGCAAAGAGATAGTGTAAGCACGATTGTTAATTTAAATAAATAATATCTATGAAAGGATATAACTATGGCTAATGAAACAACCTCAAGTACAGTTTCCGAACTGTATACTGAAATCGTAGCTGAAGCACAATTCGTTATTCAAGAGAAATCTATAATGAAAAACCTTGTGAAGAACTACGCAATAGCAGGTGGTGGTAAGTCAGTTGAAGTTCCTATTTATGCAGCAGTAGCAGCCGCAGCAGTAAGTGAAGCAGCAGATTTATCAAACACAGCAATCAATCCAAGTTCTGTAACTATTACAGCTTCAGAAGTTGGTGTAATGACAACATTAACAGACCTAGCAAGAAACTCTGCACCAAGAAATGTAGCAGCAGATATTGGTAGACTTTTTGGTGAAGCAATCGCTAAGAAAATGGATCAAGACTTAATTGCTCTATTTGATGGCTTTAGCACAGCAGCAGGTACAGATAGTGCAGTACTTTCCCCTGCAACTGTATTTAATGCAGCTTCAACACTAAGAGCAGCAGGATTACCCGTTAATGAAACATATCTTGTGGTACACCCAAAGGTAGCGTATGACCTCAAATCTGGTCTTACAAATACTTTTGCAGGTTTAGACCATGACTTATCAAATGAAGCATTAAGAAATGGCTTCATTGGTCAAATCGCAGGTATCAAAATCTTTGAAACAGGCAACATGTCAAACACAGGCACAGCAGGTGATTACAAAGGTGGAATGTTCCACAAAGATGCACTTGCTCTTGCTATGATGCAGGACATTAAGATTGAAACACAAAGAGATGCTTCTTTAAGAGCAGATGAGATTGTGGCAACAGCAGTATATGGTGTTGGTGAACTACATGACTCATATGGAATTGAAGTTATCGCTGACTCATCAATCCAATAATAATACTTTTATGGGTGGGGTTAATCCCCCACCTGTTTAGAAAGGGATATTATGAAACTAACTAATGGAAAAAAATTTATTGAAAGACCGCTTACAGATTATGAAAAGAATAAAAATATTTGGGAATTAAGAGGTTGGAAACCTGTTGAAGATAAACCTAAAGTTGATAAGGTAGAAAAACCAAAGAAAAAGAAAGATAAATAATGGCAACATCAGAATTTGGAGTAAACCTAGCAGAAGTACAAAAATATCAACCAGATATTGCTGCATATGGTATTACAGATTTTGATACTCAACTACAATTTGCAGAAGATGATGTTATTAGACAGATTAGAGAAGAATGGTGGGAGAGATATAGACATACAGTCAGATACAAAGATATTACAAAAATTACTTCACTAGAACTTGTCAGTTCTAAATTAACAGACGCACAATGGAAAAGATGCGTAGTCTACAAAGCATTAGCAGAATATATCATGCCACAACTTACTAAATGGAAAACACCAGAAGGTGATAATGATGCATTTCAAGTACAAATAGATTTTTACAGAGCAAGTTATGCAACTGAATTTCAAGCTATTTTAAGAGATGGTGTAGAATATGATGAAGATGGTGATAGTACAGTATCTAATAGTGAGAAAGAGCCAATCCATCATTTAAGGTTAGTGAGGTAGATATGTGTCCTTGTGATGGTCAATGTTTATGTAAATAATGGTTGCTGAAGTAAAAATTACTAGCAATACAATCCAAATAGCAAACGAAATTAAAGGCATATCTAGAAAGATGTCTAGTGCTATTAAGAAATCATTAGCAAATGTTTCAGCGTTTGAAATCAAAGAAATTAGATCAAGAACTCAAACCAAAGGTGTAGATGCTTTTGGTAGAAAGTTTAAACCCTATTCACCAAATTATAAAAGAGCAGGAGTAAAACAATCTGGAGTGGTTGATCTTACAGATACAGGGCAGATGTTTAGTTCTTTAACAAGTAAAATTAGTGCAAGTAAAGGTGTATTATTCTTTAGAAGAAATGCAGAGAGTAAAAAAGCATCATTTCACGATCTGTTTGGTGTAGGTAAAAATAAAATTACTAGACAATTCTTTAGAATTAGTAAAGATGAACAAAAGAAAATTAGAACAATATTTAGTAAGGTATTAGCTAGGGAGTTAAAGCTGTGAGTGAAAGAGAAGATATTGCAAGTGATATAGTAACTAAACTGACAGCAGTTAGTTCACCAATAACATTTAAAAGAATTTCAAGAGAGCCATTTGAGGTAGAAGAATTATCTAATGCACAGTTCCCTGCTGTTTACATAGCAACAAGTGATGAAACAAGAGAAGATTTTAGCATGGGAAGTAATAGTACAGGGAAACGATCTGGTACTATTGATTTTGTTATTGTGGGTTATGTTAAAGGAACTACAAGTAATATTGATACAGCTAGAAACCAATTAGTAGAAGTAGTAGAAGAAACATTAGACAATGATATTACCAGAAACAATAATGCTATTGATACACAGATTGTAGATGTATCAGCAGATGAAGGTGTTCTTTTTCCTATAGGTGCAGTTAGAATTGTGGTAAGAGTTTTATATGAATTTACAAGAGGTACAGCATAATGGCTAAAGATATAATAATGACTAAAGGGAGTGATATAGTTTGTATCAATCCTAATAGCCTTGATAAGTTTTTAAAACTAGGCTATGTTCAAGAAACTTCTAGTGGTGTTCAAAAAAAAGTTGAAATGAAACCAAAAGAAGTTAAAAAAGAATATAATAAACCAATTACAAAGGAGTAATTAAATGGCACATCATGGTAAAGAAGGTGTTGTAAAAGCAGGTAGCACAGTCATTGGTGCGGTCACAGGTTTTACAATAGATACAACAGCAGATGTTGTAGAAGATACAAGTCTTGGTAATTCTGCAAAGACATACTTAGCAGGAAGAACAGCATTTAGTGGATCAATAGATATGCACTATGACGAAGGTGATACAGCACAGGAAACTTTAGACTCTGGTGTAACAATAGCTTTCACATTATTACCAGAAGGAAACGCATCTGGAGATCAATCATTTGCAGGTAATGGTATTGTAACATCAATGTCAGTTGGTGTTAGCTTAGACGGAGTATCTACAAGAACTGTTGCTTTTCAAGGCACAGGTGCTTTAACTATCGGTACAGTTTAAGAACTAGATGTCATCTGAAGAAATAGACTTCTTTGAAGGAGTCAAAGGTCATTTTGAGGCATTAGAAACTAAAATCATTGAAGTTGAAGAATGGGGTTTAGTTGGCGATAAAGCTATCTATTCCACACCTTTTAATATGCTAGAGAAATCTAAAATATTTAAAGGTGCAAATGATAACGACCTTAATGTTTTAATAGATGTTATAATTGAAAAAGCATTAAAAAAAGATGGAAAGAAAATGTTCAACATGGAACATAAACTTAAATTTAAAGTTAAGGCAGATACGGATATAATTGCGAGGGTAGCAACCCAAATTATGAATGCTGATAATTATTCCAACTTAAAAAAAAAATAAAAGAAACACCAGAAATCTATAATGTTCTTTCTCTAGCAGAAAGACTTCACAAAACAGTTGCAGAAATCTTGCAAATGACAACATATGAGTTTATGTTGTGGTTATCATACTTCGAATTAAAAAATGATGAAAATGAAAGACAACAACGAATAGCGAAAATGAAACATGGCAGATAAAAACCTTAATATTAATATTGTTGCTAAAGATAAAAGTAAACAAGCATTAAATAATGTTCAAGGTAGCCTTAATAAAACCAAGACATCAGTTCTAAATCTTAGGAATGCTTTAATTGGTATAGGTGCAGGTGCTATTTTAAAATCATTTATTGATGTAGGTAAAGAAGTTGAGAATTTACAAGTTAGATTTAAATTTTTATTTGGATCTGTTAAAGAAGGTCAAATAGCTTTTGATAATTTATCTAAATTTGCTTCAAGAGTTCCATTCTCATTAGAAGAAATAACTGCGGCATCTGGAAATCTTGCTGTTGTATCTAAGGATGCCAATGATCTTACACGAATATTAGAGATAACAGGTAATGTTGCGGCAGTTACAGGACTAGATTTTGCTACAGCAGGATCACAAATACAAAGAGCATTTTCTGGTGGTATTGCCGCCGCCGATATATTTAGAGAAAAAGGTGTTAGAAGTTTATTAGGTTTTAAAGAAGGTGCAAAAGTATCTATTGATGAAACAGTTGAGGCATTTGAACAAGCATTTAGTGGAGATGGTAGATTTGCAAATGCTACAGATGACTTAGCACAAACACTTACAGGAACAGTGTCAATGTTACAGGACAAACTGTTTAATTTCCAAAAATTAGTATCAGATCAATTTATTGGTCAACTAACCAATGAACTAGGTGATTTAAATGGTTTCTTAGAAGAAAATAATAAGATTACAGAAGAATTAGCTGAAACATTAGGAACTGCTTTAGCAAAATCTGCTATCGCGGCAGGTGAAGCTATAATTTTTTTAAAAGATTCTATGAGTGCTTTGACTTCTGTTCAAAAAGAAGTTGATGAATTTTTAAATATTTTTAACTCTAGTATTGTTGGAATTTTGACAGGAACTAATGGTCTTAAAAATTTAAATGAAGAATTAGATGAAACTGACGAAATTATGAAAACAATATCTGTTTCAACAGATCATTTATCACATAATTTTAAAGAAGCTAGTAAGTCATTAGATGAAAATAGTGAGTCATTAAGTAAAAATCAAGAATTGGCAAGGGCTATGCAACAATTTGCAATTCGTAATAGTGAAATAATGAAAACTATAAATCATGCTGAAATTGAAAGAATGAAAAAATTAGATGAGGAAGTTGAAAGAGCATTTAAAAGACAAGAAGCTAGAAATAAAAGAAAAGTACAATTAGAAAAAGATGCACAAAGAGAAATAGTAAGTGCAACAGAAACAGGATTAAGTGCTTTATCTGGATTAAATAAAACAGCATTTAGAGCATATCAAGCATTTCAAGCAGGAATGACAATAATTAATACTTATAGAGCAATTTCAAACGCATTAGCTACTTATCCACCACCATTAAATCTTGCAGTAGCGGCGGCACAAGGTGCGGCAGGATTTGCACAAGTTGCGGCTATACGATCTCAGTCATTCTCAGCAAGACAAACAGGAGGTGCTGTTGTAGAAGGTCAACCATATATGGTGGGAGAAGCAGGTAGAGAAATGTTCGTGCCTAGCACAAATGGAAATATTGTACCAAACGATCAACTAGGTGGATCTACAACTGTAAACTTCAATATTACAACAGTAGATGCAAAAGGATTTAATGAATTACTAACTAACAGTAGAGGAACAATAGTAGGTATGATTAATAGTGCTGTTAATGAACAAGGAAGGGCTAGTCTAGTATGAGTGGTGCTTTACCCAACACAGATTTCACAGCTATAAATATTAAAAGTGAACAGAAAACTCTGATGTCTACTTCTGATAGTGGAAAAACATTTAGAAGGCAAGTAGATGGTCAAAGGTTTAAATTTACCTGTAGTTATAAAACACAACCAAGATTAGCTTTTCAATCAATTATGGCTTTTATAATAAAACAAAGATCAAGCAAGGAAAATTTTACTATAACATTTCCTAATTACCTAAATGCTAAAGGAAATGAGTCTGGAACAGTATTAGTTAACAATGCACATACTGTAGGAGATAATACGATTACTATGGATGGATTTCATGCAGATGGTACTCATAGATTTCGTGCAGGAGATTTTATAAAATTTGCAAATCATACCAAAGTATACATGGTGGTTGCAGATGTCACTTCTAGTAGTAATGCAGCAACTGTTACTATAGAGCCTCCTTTAGTTTCAGCATTAGCAAATGATGAGGCTGTAGCTTATGATGATGTTCCCTTTACAGTTCATCTAATGAGTGATTTACAAGAATTTCCTGCTAATAATGCAGATGGAGATGGAGAGCCTTTATTTAATTTTGAATTTGATGTCTGTGAAAGTTTATAATGGCAAGAGGATTAACGAGTGCAGTCAAAACAGAACTTGCAACAGGAAATATACGACCTGTTCATTTAGTTCATATAGCTTTTCCCACAACTGTATATCTTACTGATTGTAGTTTTGATTTAACTTCTGATGTTTCTGGTAGTTCTTTAACATATACTGCATCTGGTCATTTATTAAGTATTGCAGGAGTCAATGAAGCTAGTTCACCTGCTAAGAACTCTTTACAAATAAATCTATCTGGTGTTGAACAAACATATGTATCAGTAGTTTTAAACAACAATGTAATTGGTGATGTAGTCAAGATTTACAGAGGTTTCCTAAATAGTTCTAATGCTCTTATTGCTGATCCTTTTTTAATTTATTATGGAACGATTGATGAAGCTAATATTATAGATGATGGAAGCACTGCAACAGTAAAATTAAATATCACATCACATTGGGGAAACTTTGAAAAAATATCTGGAAGAACTACAAGTAATAATTCACAACAAAGATTTTTTAGTGGTGATAAAGGCATGGAGTTTGCAGCATTAACAGTTAAAGATATTAAATGGGGTAGAACATAATGGGTTTCTTTCAAGACTTTTTTGATTTTGTTGGTGATATATTTGAAGAAGTTATTTCTTGGATTATTCCTACTCCAGAGATACCAGACTTTGGAGATTTACAATCAGATAAAAATGCACAAGGTGTTTTAGTAAATAAATTTCAATCAAATGCTTCTATACCCATTGTTTATGGCACAAGAAAAGTTGGAGGGAATGTAGTTTTTCTTGAAACATCTGGTGCTGATAATGCATATCTTTATATGGTTTTAGTTCTTAGTGAAGGTGAGATAGATGATATTACTTCAATATTTATTAATGATAGTGCTGTTACTTGGTCTGGTGATTTAGCAGATAACACAGAAAGAACAGTTGCTAGTAATGATGCTAATTATTTTAAAGATAGTGCAAGTTTAATTACAGTAAGACCTCACTTTGGTGCAGATGATCAAACCCAAGATAGTTTAGTTGGTGGTCTATCTTCTTGGACTTCAAATCATAGACTCAGAGGATTGGCTTATTTATCTTTAAAATTTACATGGAATCAAGATGCATTTGGAAGTATTCCAACAGTTCAAGCATTAGTAAAAGGTAAAAAAGTTTATAATCCAAACCTAGACGGAACAAAGACAGGAGGAACAGGAAGTCATAGAGAAGATACAAGTTCAACATGGGAATATTCAGATAACCCTATTTATTGTTTATTAGATTATTTAAGAAATAGTAGATATGGCATGGGTATATCTAATGAATACTTTGATACTAATTATGCTGATTGGCAAACAGCAGGTGATGTTTGTGATGCAAATATAACTCCTTATTCTGGTGCAAGTCAAATTGACTTAATGGATTGTAATGCAGTTATAGATAGTTCCAGAAAAATCATTGATAATGTTAAAACTTTTTTAGGTGGTGCTAGATCATTCTTAAATTTTACAGCAGGTAAATATAAAGTTGTAACTGAAACATCTGGAAGTGCTGCAATAACTTTAACAGAAGATAATATCATAGGTGGTATTAATGTTTCAAGTGCAAGTAAGAACTCAAGATATAACAGAGTAATTGTTTCTTTTATAAACCCAGACAAAAACTTTCAATCAGATGAAGTACAATATCCTCCTGCTGATGATAGTAACGAGGCTAGTGCAGATAGACATGCAACATTATTAGCTACTGATGGTGGTATATTATTAGAAGGTAGATTTGATTTTCCTACAATCACTAGCCCATATCAAGCACAAGAATTAGCTGAGATTATATTAAGAAAAAGTAGATCAATACTAAATGTTAGTGTAACAGCAGATGCAACAGCTTTAGATTTAGCAGTAGGAGATATTGTTAATATTACTCATGCAACACCTGCTTTTAGTGCAAAAGCATTTAGAGTTATGTCTTTAAATATAAAAAAAGATATGCAAGTAGGTTTAGCTTTAACTGAGCATCAAGATAGTTTTTACACATTTGGAACACAACAAGAAGTTGCTACAATCCCAGACACTACTTTACCAAATCCATTTTCTGTTTCTGCACCTACTTCTATTACATTAACAGATGAATTAGTGGAGTATTCTGAGGGTGTTGTTTTAACAAGATTAAATATTGCAGTTGGTGCTAGTGCAGATCAATTCGTATCTCAGTATCAAGTTGAAGTAAAATTAAGTACAGAAAGTAATTTTAAGATATTAGCTGTAGGATCAGATTTAAATTATGAAATGCTTAATGTTATTGATGGCAGTACATACAATGTAAGAGTAAAAGCTATAAATTCGTTAGGTGTTAATTCTTCATACACAAGTGCTGATAGACTAATAGTTGGTGCAACACTACCACCTTCTGATGTTAAAAACTTTAGTGTTAATATGCTAGGTAATTCTCAAATGCAATTAAATTGGGATGCCAATACTGATCTTGATGTATCTTTCTATGAGATTAGATATCAGAATGTCACCTCAAATGCACAATGGAATAAATCAGTAAATTGGCTTCAAGTACCTAGAACATCTGGTACATCAATTACAACTAATATTAGAAGTGGTGCTTTTTGTATAAAAGCCGTAGATAAACTTGGAAACGAAAGTAATAATGAAACGATAATATTCTCTAATATTGCAGAAATTACAGAGGGTTTTAAAAACATTCAAACATTAACAGAAGATATTACCGCAGGTACATTTGATGCTGATGTGGCTTTGACAGATAGTAGTAGCACAACATCTATAGTTTTAGATACCAAGAATGATTTTGATGATGTGACAGGGAATTTTGATAGTGCATCTGGTAATTTTGATTTAGGTAGTGCAGATAGTAATATTGATGATGAGGGATTTTATACTCTTAATCAAAGTTTATCTCTATCAGCTATTTATGATGTTTCTTTTATTAAAAGCATCACAATAGATCAAATAGAAGACCCATACGATCAATTTGATAGTGGTAGAGGTGTTGCTTTATTTGATGATGCACCTGCACCTTTTGATGGTAATGATCCCACAAATGCAACTGCACAATTACAGATTGCTTCTTCAACAACATCTTTAGATAATGCTACTGAATTTCAACCAATGAATACATCTACTACGTTTAAAGGAAGATATTTTAAATTTAAATTAAGACTTGCTAATAAGAACAATAAAACTAGAGCATTTGTATCTGGAATATCTATTGATGTTAAAATGCAGAAAAGAACTGAAACAGGAGAAGATGAAGCTAGTGGAACATCTACAAAGACAATAACATTTACTAATCCATTCTTTGCATTACCTAGCATTGGTATAGCTGCTCAGAATATGGCAACAGGAGATTTTTATTCTATTAGTAATAAGGCAATTAGTGGATTTGATATTGTATTTAAAAATTCAAGTGGTACTAATATAAACAGAACTTTCGATTTTGTTGCTATAGGTCATGGGTTGAAAAGTTCATCATAATGAGGTAAAGAATTAAATATGAGTCAAGTATCAGATGTTTCCATAGCTAATCAAGGTTTCTCAGCTTTTAGAACTGAATTAAATAATATTTTAGGTGCATTAAACTCTATGCACTCTGGAACATCAAGACCTGCCTCAGCAACCACAGGCACTATGTGGCTTGATACGACCAACGCAGGCTCTAATAGTTTAGCAATAAAGTTTTTTGATGGTAGTGATGATATTTCAGTAGCCACAGTAGATACTTCAGCAAATACAATCAATTTTTTAGATAGTGTAGTCACAGGCGTCAATATCGTGACAGATACAACCCCTCAACTTGGTGGAAACCTAGATGTCAATGGAAATGACATTGTATCAACAAGTAATGGTGATATAGATTTAGATCCAAATGGATCAGGTGTTGCTGTATTCAAAGGTAATGCTACTAAGGGAGCAGGGCAGTTTAAATTAAACTGTGAACAAAATTCACATGGTATAACAATTAAAGGGCCGCCACATAGTGCAGCAGCATCATATACATTAACATTACCAAACAATGATGGTGATGCAGACCAAGTTATAAAAACAGATGGCTCTGGTGTTCTTAGTTTTACATCAGTATCTGCTCTTTCTGGCTCTGGTATTCAAAATGTTGTAGAAGATACAACACCACAACTAGGTGGCGATTTAGATGTCAATGGTAATCAATTTGTATCTACTTCAAATGCCAATATTCAGTTTACACCTAACGGAACAGGTAAAATATTATTTGATAATGTAGCTTACTCACCTACAGGAACATTAACAGATGGTTCAACCATAGCTTGGGACACATCAATTATCCAAGTCGCACAGGTGACAATGGCAGGTAATAGAACTTTTGCAGCACCTACAAATTTAATTGATGGTGCATTTTATGCCTTAATAATTATTCAAGATGGTACAGGCTCAAGAACTGCTACATTTAACTCTGTATTTAAGTTTGCGGCTGCAACCGCACCTACATTAACTACAACTGCAAATGCTAGAGATATCTTAGTTTTTCAATCAAACGGAACAAATTTATATGAAACAGGAAGGAGTTTGAATCTTACATAATGTTTGCACTAGTAGAAGATAATGCTTTTGTTAGGATAGTTAATTCTAATAAAGGAATAACCATTGGTGATAATCAATATCCTAAAACAATTTTTTCATTATGGACAAACGCTGAAAGGGAAGCGATTGGCATATATGAAGTGGTCATGGACACAACTAATCAAAAAGATGAAGCTTATTATATCAATAGTAATGTTAGTTATGCCTATTCTAGTGGTACTGTTACAGGAAGCTATGGCACTGCAACTGCAAAGCCTATAGCAGATATTCTATGGACAGATGATGATGATGACAAACCTAGTGATGTTTCTGTTGGTGATGTAAAAGTCAAAGGACTAAAATCATTAGAGATTGAAAAAATTAAAGCACAAGCAAGTGGACTACTATCCCCTACTGATTGGCATGTAGTCAAAGCAACTGAAGTATCTGATTATTCTGTACCAAGTGATGTTGCAACTTACAGAACAAATGTAAGAGCAAAATCAAATGAAATGGAAACACAAATAAATGCATGTTCTGATGTTGATGCTTTAAAAACTTTATTCACTTGGGTGTATGATGCAGATACAAATACAACCTCAAGACCTTTAGCTAGTTTCCCAGAGGAGATATAAATGACATTTCCTATTTTAGGTGGGAATAGTGCAGTCACAGGTGCTTATAGCATTGATAATTCCCTAAGATTTAATCGTAGTGATAGTGCTTATCTAACAAGAACACCTAGTAGTGCAGGAAATAGAAAAACATTTACTTTCAGTGCATGGTTTAAACATAGTAATTTAACAGACAGAACTTTTGTATTAA
>Ga0209535_1000422_pt1 | contig 29668 bp, 19 predicted proteins | sample LinPmetageLP28_FD_184041 | JGI IMG/M metagenome (GOLD analysis project Ga0209535, IMG submission 184041) | Marine viral communities from the Pacific Ocean - LP-28 (SPAdes) (version 2) | ecosystem: Environmental > Aquatic > Marine > Oceanic | place: Pacific Ocean | collected 2009-08-22
AAATCTTGGTATACTTGTTTACCAAATTGCCATAACTTAACACCTTCATCTTCTTCACCCCTTACTACAATAGGAGCAAAAATACGAGTTTTAGCATCTAATTTTTTAGCTAATCTCCAGTTTTCTTTATCTCCACTTTGACGTAATTGTTTTGTGAATTCTTGTATTGGATCTTTTTCACCCCAATTTTGTGGTGATGCCATTACTCTCGGCCCGATTCCATAATAAAATAACATTTCTGTAAATGGTATTTGTTTGTTGTGTTTGTTAGGTACTACTCTAACTACTTGTTTTCCAATTGAAGGTTTCCAGAAAAGTGATTTCCCTTTTCCCCCTGTGTTATTGGAAGATTGCTTGTTTAACGATTCTAAGCGTTGTTTGATAAGATTTAAATCCATAATGATAACTTTTTTTGTTTATAACGTTTATTAATGTGGTGAATATACGAACGAATGTTCGATTTGCCTAACTATACTTCAAGAATTTTATGAATCTTTGTCTTTAATTGCTTCAATTCATCTCTTTGAGTAAGTAAAACTGTATTTCTATAATGCTGCCAATCAATTGGAAACTTAGTGTCGACTACACCTCCATTTAATCTTTTAATTAATTCATTTAATGCATTTATAGTATACAGTGTGTTTGATTCTTTTTTTCTATGTACTAGAATCGTATTTTGTGGTAAACTATCTAGATTTGCCTGATCAATATTATAAGTACAGACATATTCGTCATTGCTTTTAATATGCAAGACAAATATCTTATTATACATTATATCATACTTAGAAGTAAGATCTGCTATTAGCGGATCTAACTCATCTAAAGTGGTAAATGTGCAAAATAATTTGTTGTTCAAATCTTTTATATTTAATGTAGAGAATTCGTTAAAATCGTCTACAGTATACATATTAACAGGTTTATCTAAAATCGTAGTTGCTTCCATAACTTTCTTTTATTTGTAATTTATATTTTTTTATTATTTGTTTAATTTCATCAATCAAATCTTCTTCTCCTTCATCAAAATCAAACAAAAACGAATCATAAGTATATAAGACTAGCTTAGTTTTTCGGTTTCTTAATGATTTAAATATATCCCACAATATACGAACATTCATTGCGGTCTCCAAGTTTTGAAGAACATAATTCAATAATTTTTGAGGTTTCATATCATCTAAAGCGTCTTTTTTATACACATGCTTTGAAACAGGACACTCTATCCAGCCCTCTTTGTTAAATCTTAACCACAAATCATCCACATATATTTGAACTCTTTGAAAAAATTCCAGATTTTTAAACTGCTCGAATACTCCTCCGTATAGTTGTTTGAATGTTAACTCTTTAGATTTTTGATAATCCACTCCATACATTTTTGCAAAGGCCTTGTGAATATCTTCATCACCAAAATCATACCCCACCAACAACCCCAAAAGAGTAGGATGATAAGCACCAATATCCAACTCAATAAACTTATCGTTACGTGGAATGAAACTCTTCCTACATCCATTATCCTTGTTAAGTGCTGCGTAATTGATTCCATTGAATTTATTTGCGGGTCTAGTTGTTAATGTTTTAAAGTTGTACTGCGTGTATACATATTCGCTACGCTCATCGTAAAAGTGCGATTTGAATTCTTCTCTATTAATTCGTATACCACTTTGCTCCACGGCGTTGAATACCACTGTGGCTTTTGTGTTGTAAAAGTCGTTGATTGGCTCATTTATCTTATCTTTTAAGTCGTTAAATATATTTTCACAATATTCATAATGTTTAACAATTGGTATTATTCTATTTATGTCTCCCTTATTGGGGTATTTGTTGTAAAAGTAATTATGTGTTTGAGTTGATTCTGGTATATACGTAGGTGTAGTTAATGTAATGTCAAAAAGCTTTTGTAATATCAAATAATGCAAAAATTCCTTCTTATCACGTACATACACTTTATCTAATGTGTCTAACACACATTTTATTGCGTCTATACCAACATTTAACGTCTCGCTATGGTCGTTTGTCAATATAAAACCTTTTGCGGCATTTAACGGGCGAATATAAACAGCACAAATACCACTTTTTGTGGGATGCTCTACATTAGAATATGGAATTATTTCAACAAATGCTTCCTCCCTAACATAATTTTTAAATACTTCTAACTGCTTATCATCTTCAACTAACCAAAACATAACTCTTATTTTGGTTCAATATACGATGAATTTATCTACAATCCAAACTTTAAGGGAACACCACTTCAGGTAAAAGAGGATCTAGATAATCATGTGTAGTTGATATGTGTTTTGCTCCTACCATTGGACCTTTTTTAGGATGAATGTGAAAAGATCCAGAATAAGGGGCACCTGTTCTTCTGTTAATATATTCAGTACCATCAGTCATTAAATCATTTTTAATGGCTTGAGGTCTGTAGAATTTTGTAAAATCATTATTTAAAAAATCTTTAAAACCTTGTTTACCTAAATTTCTTTCTAAGATGTTTACTTGTGATAAATTAGCTTGATATAAATTTCTTGGTTCCCCAACTAAACTCCATTGTATACGAAATGTCCTATAAGGGATAAAATTATAAGCAGGATTTTTATCTTTCATTTTTGTATAAGTATTCTTATCTAATTCTAAATACTTTATTTCATTAATTTTGCAAGCAAAATATCTTATATAAAATCCATTTTCATAATCTGTTTCTAGTGGAGTAGAGTAAAACTGTTGAGGAGTTATTTGGGTTGAAGAAATATCTACTTGATTGATGTTATTATAAACATCAATATCTTTCATATTTTGATATTGACCCGGTGTTACTTCCATATCATAATTAGCAGTATATTGTTGAAATTCTTGGTTTTGTGAATCTTGTATTTCAATATTTTCTGTTGTGTCAATCTTAATTATTTGGATAGATGGGCTATCATCTTGATTTACTCCTGTATAAAATGTGCCATCATACATAGACCAATAATAACCTATATATTCTTCACCATCAGATAATTTTTTATACTCATTTCCTCGAGTATATAAATTAGTTTTTATTCTATTTTTAGGTATATACATAATTATTATTTAGGAGCTATGTAAAGGTTTGGTAATAAATTTGACTGTTCTGCTGTCCTTCTAACTTGTCTATTAAATGAATTTTGAACTTCAGTATCAATTAAAGATATATCTGTTTCATTAGATACAGATTTATCACCTGATATTTCCATTTTAAAAGAGCCAATACTATATAAAGTATTTAATAATTTATTTAATGCTTGTTGTGATTGTTCTTTAGAAGGTGATAAATAAAATGATCCTGTTCCTTTTTGTATACCTAATTGGTTAGTTTGATCGTTAAATTTTAATCCTAACCCTATGCATCCTTGTAAATTTTTAGTTGCTTTTGGGGCAGCATATATTAATATAGAACCTCTAGTATAACCACTTCCAGTTATTCTATTATCTTGGTAGCCCCCATCATCATTTCCTATTAACCAAAAACATCTACCATATTTACCACTACTATAAGATATAACTCTATAATTACCAGTTGGAACACAACTAATACCATTTTGATTATTATTCCAAGGTAATTCTACAGTTGCTAAAGAATATAAAATATTTTCATTTCTATCTAAAATATCCATTATACCTAATGTTTGAGTACTATCATCCATTATTCTACGTAATCTTATTCTTAACAATTCTTCACTTGCAGGTAATGGAGGAGGTGCTGGGGGTAAATTATTACCTACTGTGGCTTGAGCAAATGTTGTTATATTTATTCCCATTTTATTAGTTTGTAGGTGTTGATTGAGTATTTAAAGTTGTTGTCCATGCACTACCGTCTATTTTATGATCTGTACCTTTAATTATAAGTTTAATTTTATTTTCATCATAAGCTGGTGGTAATACTTTACCATCTATTCTAAAGGTTTCATAAAGTCTTATACCTGATATACCATCCATTTCTAAAGAAAGGTTAAAAGGTAGGAAAAAAGAAGCTGGAGTTTTATTAACACCACCTTCTGAAATTGGACTTTGTAAATACCCAGTTAAAAGTTGCATAAATTGACCATGTAAAGATTGAAATTGATCTACATATTCTTTAGCCCATTGTCTATCACTATAACAATCTTGATATGAATTATCTTTTGATGAGAAAAAAGCTCTAATAGGATCAAAAAATCCTATATTTGCTGTAATTTTTAAAAATGTTTGGTTAAGTTTTGATAACTGACTTTCTACTTTTGCTCCTGCTGCTGCTGCTGCTGCTCCCCCTGCTGTACTATCATCTCCCTCAGAGGTTTTTTCGGGAATAATTCTATCTATTAAACCTGCATTATATTTTGAAAAAGATGTTGAATTACCTCCTGTTTGGTTTCCATTAGCTTGTGCCCCAATTGTAACCATAGTAGCAAAATTGGATGGTATACTTCCATCTAAATTTACATTTCGTATAAAAGATCCTTTACCAAAAGTATTAAATTTACATGGTTTTCTTCCTGTAGATGGAGCCTCTTTGATTAATTTTTGAGGTGAATTTTCTATAAATTGGATTTTAGTTGAATCTTGATTTAATTTTACTGTAATATCATTAATACTTCCTGTTGCTTTATTCATACCAGATAGAACTAAATTTAAAAAATCAAGAACGGATTTAGCCCCATCATCATCTTCGGGTGATTCATCTAAACATTTTGCTATAAAATGAGTATTTAATAATACCTGTGATAATCTTCCATTTAAATCATCATACCTAAATGATGGTTCATATGTACCAACTAATTTTTTTCTAAAAGCTTCTGAACTATTATTACCACTACCTGGTGTTGGATATTTTAAAGTGTATCTATCACGTAAACTAGGTGGGATAGTTCCACCATTAAATGCAGCTATAGCTCTTGCTTCTGCAGTGTCTTGTTGAACCCATTTTACTCCATCAGCAAATGGGATAAGACATACTCTTGGATTAGCTGATAAATTTCCTGAAGGGCAGTTAAATAATGTCAAGTCTGATTTATCTGCAGAATTTGCATTATATTTACCTAAATATTCAAAATTTAAATCAAATGCACAATTAGGTACAGTTTTGCTTTTTAACATAATATTTTGTTGTAACCAAGCTATAAGAAAACCAAATGTTATAAACATATTTGGATTTCCATATTCTCCTTCAACTCCTGAATTTCCTTGATTACATTGGAGAATAGCATTTTTTACTACTAAATCCTTTGATTGTTTATAATTTTTAGATGGTATTGCAAATCCTTCAATTACCCCATCTTGTGGAGTGAACCTTAGGGGCCCAGCAAAAGCACCTAATTCATCAGTATAAACTTGATAACCCGGTGGTATACTATATATACCATATAACCATGTACTTAATGAATCTTTAGTAGCATTATTTATTAAAGGAAATTCACCATCCAAAGGATCAGTATCCTCTTCTTGATCCCCTGATTTTTCTGTTTTATTTAATGATGAATTTATTTTAAGAGTTTCTATTACATCCCCTATTCCAACTAAATCAACTGTAATATCATAACTTCCATCAGGGTTAAAATTCCATTTAAAATTTGTTACTTTTCCAAAAATACCTTCGTAATTTCCACATTTTATTTTTCTTTCACCTTTTATTTTTTCTATTATATCATATTGGTTTGAACCCCCACTCATAAAAGATCTTAAAGCAGGTGAAGAAAAACCATCATATGATTGAAGATTTCCATTTGTATCTAAATACACACTCCACCCAAATTCCAAAAGTAAAGTATACCCAGGTCTCATGTATAATTTATCTATTAATTCAAATTGTTGTTTACTATAACATTTTATTGAAATTTCTGATTTAGATAAAGCTCCATTATTTATAAATTTTACAGAAGCGTTAGTTATACCCGGCATTGGTACTTGTCCTCTTTGGTTAATACCTCCCCAACCATAAACACCTGTTTTTGTGGAAGATGTTAAACCAGACACTCGTGTACCATTAATATTTGTAGTACCCCCTTGTAATATTAAACTTTTAGCTAAAGTACCACCATCATTATCAACATCAATTGAACTTGCTAATCTAATCCATGGTGTTTTTGATTGTTGATATAATGTATCCTTAGCATTTTCTCCACTACCTCTATTTAAAGAGGCTTGTCTTAAATTTACTTGTTTAGTTACCCAACCTTCAAAATCTTGTCCTAATATATTCATTTTTATAACTCATTTAAATCCCTATATTCATCTACTATTGTACTAATATCCTGAGGGATTGCTATTTGTGAACCTGGTGGTAAATAAATTGAACCAAAACTAACTTTGTTTGGATTTCTGATTGCTATTATCCAATATAAAGTTACATCTCCATAAAATTGATAAGCTAAAGCATCTAATCTATCACCAAATTCTGTCTCAACATAAATATCTTTTTCGCTGGCTCCAACCTCAGGATAAGAAACTGTATCATAGTACTTATCTCCTAGAGTTCCAACGTAAGGATTTTCATTTCTTATTTCTTGTATGGTTTCGTATCTATTCATAATTTTATACAGGTGTTGATCCGTCTCTATTGTAAGACTTATAGAGTGTATTATAGTTTGTATTTCCTGATGAATTAGCTAATGCAATATATTCTTGTTCACCATAACTTGTAATATTTCCTAAAGGATCAAATTTATTTTGTTGAATTTCAGGAATAAATTTCTGTATTGGGATAAATGTAAATCCTGATACTTTTATCATATGGGGCATTTGTTTAACTGATTTGTCTTCCCCTCCATCTTCATTAATTGCTATTTCCCAAGGTGATTCCTCAGGTATTCCATAACTTAAACCCGTAATAATACCAGGTTGGTCATATAAATAACCTCCCATTGTTAAACGTACTATATTTCCTCTCATATAACCACCACTACTATAATCAGGTGCTAATGATGATGCTAAATAATTTAATTTTTTATACATTGGGATTAATTCAGCTTTTGATTGAGCATAAACTGTCCACCCCATAGAAATTTCTCTTCCAAATCCTTTATAATTATATAATTCTTCACCTCTACCTACATATTGAACAGGATCCCATTTAGCTGTGTAATTATCATTAAACTCATTTATAAATGCTCTAAAATGTATGTAAGTATTTTGTGATGGTGTATCAAAATTCATAACAGCTATATTAAAAGCAACTGAGTCTTGAGTTGCTTTTTCATCGTCTACTTGAGTACCTTGGTATATTGGTGTAGCAGTAAGTTTATCTAAAGCTACATATGTATCAGCATTTAACCCATAATTTAAAACATTCTTTGTAACTTGATTAGTTTTCCCAATTAGTTCTCCTGCATTTTGTCCTGGGTCTCCTAAATTTATTCTTTTACTTTGTCTATGTTTTTGATAATTCGGTGATAATGATAATATTTTACTGCTTCCTAAAGCGGCTTTCATCTGCGTATTATTTTCAAAATCACCAGCAGATGTTTTTTTTCTAAAATCTAGAGGATTTTTTATCCCTGTATTATTACCTTGTGAACTTAAACTATTTTGATATAATTGTGTTTGTGTTTGTACAAAAGTATTACCTTTTTTTATATTAGCTAAATCTGATGTTAAAGGAGATGAGTATACATTTGCATTAAAAGTTTGAGGATTTTTAAAACCATCGGGCTGAAAAAAATATTCATTAGAACCAACTATTTCTTCTAATTCAGTTGGAAGAAAAGCTGCAATACCCGTACCTAAAACCCCCATTATTGATGAAGCTTGATCTGGGAAGATTTCAACAAATTTGTTACTAACTGAGGATTTAAATAGATTTCCTCTTATTACTTGTCCAATAGTATCTGCCCCACCATCTACACCTTGTTCAATAGTTGGAGAATAACTATTTAATGCTGAATAATTATCAGGACCAAGGTAATTTCTAAATTTAGTTACTTTATCAAAATCATTATCTATAACTAGATTATCTTGTCCTATCCAACTAATATTTTCAAAATCCCCAGAACTAAATCTATTAGTTATACCTAAACTATTACCATTAATATAAGCTAAAGAAGCTCCTGGGTTACTAGCATCATTAACATCATATCCATTAGAATTTATTGAAGGGCGTATAAAAGCTGCATAATTACCTTTAGATGGTATATAATCAATTGTATTGGTAGCATTTCCAATAAGTGGTGCTCCTAAAAATGAATCAAAATTAACACCATTTAATTGTGCCTGGTTAGATGCTAAACCATCTGTGCCATAAAACCCACTTAATTTTACTAATGGATTATTTTGTCCTGTTCTTTGATCAGTAAAGGGAATTGTAGTCCTACCAACTGTTCCTCCTATTGAATTAGGTCCCCCACCATATCTTGTAATAAATCTGTTTTTTCTTCCTCCTAATTGAATTCTTCCTCTTCCTGTTTTTTCTCCAACACCTGTACTAACAGCATTTTGTAATAAAACTAATCTATTTTGTTCTTCTCCTCCACTTCCAATATTTTGGGCATTAACAGCCCCAAAATAACTATTTATACCACCACTACTTGTTCCTATAGTCCTACCATCTGTTATTCTTAAAGGAATATTATCAGTAATTGGATTTACTCCAAATAAATTTATAGAACCCGGTGCTATAGGTGCTAAACCAGTTTGTAATAATGTACTAGCAGGTAAGTATAAACCTTGATTAATAGTTCCAAAACCATACCCACCCCCAAAAGAAGCTTCGGTTTTTACACTTTGACGAGATAATACATTTTGTTTAGCTATAAATTCAAAGCCATTTGGGGATCTTGTATCAAATAATAATTTTGTTAATCTACTAACATCTTCTTCAGCAGCCGGAAGTGCTAAACCACCTCCCCTTAAAAAGAAATCAATACCGCCTAGTGCAGCAGGTTCTGGAGGTAAACCCTCCATAGTTTGAAAAGTTTGATTTGGGTTGTTATATTCAACGTTTGGTATATCTTTCGGTATGAAAGGTTGACCACTCCATGCTCCATTTTGCCTGTCACCTCCATTAGTAGTAAATTTCAACTTGTTTAATACTGTAGTTGAAGTTATTAACATAATTAGATGTTATTTATTATTATCTTTATCTTAAGAGGCTATCTCCTCTTCCTTGAAATCTATTTGCTGCTAATGCCCCATCTTGACCACCTTGAGCTAGTATAAAATCATCATATGTAGATTGATTATTATAATTTCTAAATCCAGCTGCTGCTGCACCTGTATTTTGAGGTCCTGTAAATGCCTGTAATTCAGTTGGTTGAGGTAATGCATTATTTCCTTTAGCTCCATTAAAATTTGTAAATCTAACTCTTTCTACAGTAGCTGCACTCGGATTACCATCGTATGAATATAAATCATGTAATGTTGATGTTGCTATATTTGGATTTGCTAGTGAAGGACTTGTTGCGATAGGTTGTGAGGGATTGTTAGGATATCCTAATCTTGAACCTCCTCCTATTTCAAATCTATTTTCTAATGATTGTGCCATAATTTTTTATTTTAATTATTTTATTATAAATATTAACCTATTCCAGAAGATGCAATTGTTAAGCTTTTTCCTACTTTATTACCATCCATATAAACATCACCTCCTTCAGTTACTACAGCTATTAATTCATCTAATTTTTTTAATAGTTGGGATTCGTTATTATTATCTTCTCCCCCACCTGCACCAAATACACCAGCTAATTCAATTAATGGAGCAGATACTAAACCTAAAGCACTTAAAGCACCTAATATTGGCAATGCTCCTATTCCAGCTAATGCTACAGCCATAAGTCCTCCAGCAATGCCAAATAATGCAGGTCCTAATAATAACATTGGTCCAATATTTTCCATTGAAACTGCTTCCATTATTAATACAAATCCTTCTGCTGTTTTTGTTATTATAGTACCAATACCATCAAATACAGCAGTTATTACAGTACCAAATGCTTTAATACCAGGTGCGGCTAATCCTAAAGCTGCTCCTAAAGCTATCATTGCAACTGATATTAACCCTACACCTATGGCTATATATGCTAGTTGTGGGCCTTTTAGAGCTTTACCAAGAGCTGCTAAACCCTTTCCAAGTCCTGTAAGGAAACCTTGCATTATTTTCCCTGCTCCTGGTTTTAGATTTTTAGAAGATTTTGTTAATTTATCTGTCACATCACCAGTTTTATCTCCTCCTGTTAATCCTTTTAAAGAACCCATTATACCTTGTCCCTGTTTTAAATTTTTAAAATATTGTAAAGCACCTGCGGCAACTTTAAACATATTCATAGCCATACTTTTTAAAGCAGGGGCTGATTTTTTAACTAAAGATATAGCAATTGCGGCCATAATTCCTTTTAATACCAAACCATTAGATACAAATTGTAGTATATAAGTTAAAGGGCCAGCTAAAGCTTCTGTTATTTTATTTATTGATTTTTCAATTTGTTGTTGTAAACCTAATCTTTTTGCTTCTTCTAAAGATATACCTGCTGCTTTTGCTGCTTGTTCTGTTGATAAGTCACCTTGTATTTTTTGTGCATATATCATTTTAGACATTTCTTCTCTAGACATACCCATAGCTTTAGCTGTAGCTTCTTGTTGTATTCTATTACCAGAAGCAAATGCTTTTAATATACCTTCATTTTTTCCTATTTCTTTAGATAGACCTTCTAAATCATTTGCTAAAGCTAATTGTCTAGCTTTATCTAAATTTAATTGTTTACCTGTAAGCAATTCAGCTTCCATTTCTGCTTGAATAGAAGATTCAAATTGTAATATAGAACCTGCTATATCATCTACTTGTTGTAAAGAAAGTCCTAATTTTCTAGCTTCCATAGCAGCATCCTGTATGTTGTCTGCTGAACTGCCCATCGATAATGAAACTGCTGCAGAAACACTTCCTACATCTTCCATTACACCTTTAAAATTTATACCAACTTTTTCTGTTCCAACAAAATCTCTAAATGATGATTCCATATTAGCAGAAACTTCTGCTAATGGTTTACCTGATAATTTAGCAAATTTAGCTAATTGGGCTGCTTCATGAGCACCTAATCCCATATTTTCAGTTAATTGTGCTACTTCATTAATTGTTTCAGGAGAAAATACAACGGCTGCATTAATCCCTAATTCTTTAGATAGCATACTTGCTGATTTTATATACTCACCAGTAGTAATAAGACCCGTATTTAAAGTATCTGTTAGATCTATATTTTGACCAGTTATTGATCTAAATACTTTTTGTTGTTTTTCAATTTCTCCTGCTGATTTTAGGATTTTTGCAAATACTATTGTTGGATCAGTCATGGCATCAAGAGCAGAGCCTAATACTTGACCAACTCCATAAGCTGCTACTTCAAGTTTAGCAAAAGCACCCCCAGTCCTAGCTGCTTTTTGCTGTATTTTACCCATTATTTCATCAGCATTAATAAGATCTCCAATTATGGGGATTTTGGAAATCCCCTTTACTATTGCCCCAATAGCACCCATCTTTTTTTCAAGGGCTTCTGCTTCTGATTGTTGTTGTCTTAATATTGCTAAATGTGCTGCTTCAGCCTCATCTAATTCTGCTAATTGTCTATTTAATGTATCTTTTAATCCATTTTGTTCAGCTGATAGTGAATTAATGGTTCTTTCAATAATTTCCCTTTTTATTGCTCTATCTTCTATCTGTTTTGCAATATCAGAAGATTTTAATTGACCTGATATTAACTTTTGTTGATTTTTTATAGTATCATCTAATCCTTTAGCTAATCCTTTTATACCTCTTACAATATCGCCAGCAAATATTTCAGAAACTTGTTTACTTTCATCTTTTACATCTTGAAGAGCATTTTTAACTGCATTAGATAAATTATTAGCAATACTAATTATAGTATTCTCAATAACAGATAAATCTTTGTTAAGTTCTTTTGCTATTTTTTTATTTTTATCTAAATCAGCCATTAAAGGGTTTTATTATAAATATCAAAAGCATCTATTTTTTAGATGCCTTTGTTGAATAGGTAGGTTTTGGTTTTACATTTTTTAGAAATTCAGGTGATGTTACTTTACCATCTGTAGTTACAGATTTAGTATTACTATTATTTCCTTGAGCTTTTTTAACTCTAGCATTTTCTTCTACATAAAAATCATTTATTTTAGAAAAAGTAAAACTACGTAGCCATATAGGCATATTATAAATAGTATGCCAGTCATAACCACCCTTACCATGAAATACTATATCATGGATTTGAGAAAATAAACTTATTCTATAAGTCTGAGTCAGGCCAAAAAAAGTTAAGCCCTATCGGGACTGTAATGTCCTCGTCGCCACCTTCTAATGTATCAATTGATACTGTTAAATCAACATCAGGTTGAAAATCCTTAATGTAATTTCTAAACGCTCTTGAATCTTGTGCTAAAAAATAATTATCCACAAAATTTCTAATGTCTTTAGAATCTTCAGAACCATCTACAGATACTATCATATGTTTAAGACGTGTTGATAATTCCGGTGTATTATTTTTATTAATTTTCTTTAATCCTTTTAATTCATTATCAATTTTAGTTTCATCTTTGTGTGTTAAAAGTTTAAACGTAAGCATTGTTTCAGATTTAGGACAAGTAAATGGAAATTCATTTTTACCTTGCTTAAATTTAGATTTATCAAAATCTTTATTTTCTAAAGATGATAGATCTATTGTAACTTTTTCATTTTTATATGTAAACTCATATTCACTACCGTAACCTAATATTCTAGCAGCAATTAATAATGCATTTTTGTCACCAACTATTAAATCTTTATAATCCACTTTAGATACTATTAATGCTTCTAATAATTTATCTATTACTGTGCCTTTTTGAATATATGATTGGTTAGTAAGTATATCTTCTTCTTTAGCAGTCATGTACTTCATTTCTACTTTTCCAGATGATAATGGATTGTCTTTTGGGTAAACTATCCCATTTGAAGGTAGTTCTACTACTTCTGATGGGTATTTTTGTGTTTCTTCACTCATATCTTTTATTTAGTTATAACTTAATTTCGTGTATACATATTTAATATAAAAAAAAGCTTGACCGAAGCCAAGCTATTCTTAAAATTATGTAATTTCTTTTTAGAAATTTAATACACAGTAATCCATTCCTAGAGTTAATGAAACATCTTGAGCTTCCGCTTCAGTATCCCAATTAAATCCTTTAAATGTTGCATCTTTTATAAATGAACCTTTTAATATCCATTCTGATACTACATCACCTACAGGTCCTAATACATTAATAGTTACATCTTTTTTATAGAAATCAGAGTAACCATCTCTACCCGTTACAGATTCATGGTGTAATCTTACCCACTCCATTACTGCTTGAGCTCCTGATGGTGTAATTGGATCGTATAATGTCATAGACACATCCGCCCATTTAGCTTTACCTTTTACTTTTCTATAAGTATTGATATGATTAAGTACTATTTCACCTTGCTCTACCTTAATTTCACCTACTTCTTTGATCATATATGATGGTATACCATCTACATACATTATAAATCTATTGGCAACTTTTGGTTCAAAAGCTGTGAAAAACATTTCGTTTGGATTTACTACTGCCATTTTATTATTATTTTATTTTATTATACATATTATGTTTTATACTTCTTATGATGGAAATTCAGCTCCAGTTGGTAAAATGTTGAAATCTAAGTAAATAAATTCAGCTGTTTTAGTTGGTTGGATATAAATTGCACCCACCATTTGGTTTCTATCAACTACATCTGGCCCATTATTAGCAGAATCCATTTGTACTTTAAAGGCATATAATCCTTGTCTTTGTTGTACTGATTCTAAGTATGGATTAACTTGTGCTAAGAAATTATTTCTTGTTGCTGCCGTGTTTTGTTCAAATACTAAATTATCAGCAATTTGTACAATAAATGATTTTAAGGCTATTAATAATCTTCTAACATTAATTCTATCTAAAGCTGATGCTGTTGATTGTAAAGTTTTCTGTCCAAATACTACAACTCCTCTTCCTGGGAACGTTGCTATTGGATTTACTTTACCTGTATATAAACTATCTCTATTAGATTGTGTTAATTTTCTTTGTGCCTGTACTACCGTATTTAAACCACCTCTATTAATTCCAGCGGGTGCGAACCAAGCTTCACTTGTTCTGTCATTAAACGCGTACACACCAGGAATAACCGATGATGGTACGGTCCATACTAACTGTCTTGAATCTGGGTCATTTAATTGAATCCAAGGCCAATAAGTTGCTGCATATGAATTATCAATTGAAGCAGCTTGTGTTTTTGCTGTTTCTACTGTTCCTCCTGAATAATTAACTACATCTATAACTGCTATAGCATCTCCTCTTCCTTGTGTATTTGATAATAATGTATTCATTGGAGTTGCCCAAGTTGAAGATGCGTAATATAAACCAGGTGCAGAAATAATATTATATTGATAATCATCTTTATTTGCTAACAAATTAAATGCATCTGTGTATGTTTGTGCTTCTGTTGGAGTCATACCTTGTGAATTAGCATCTGTTATTGCATCATAATATTTAGCTTGTGTATATACTGGGAATCCTGTTTGTGAAAATAATGCTCCATTAGCTCCACCAAATGATCCACTTGCATTATCTGGTAAGAAATCAGCATACGCTGGATTTGCTGTTCCATTATTATCAAAATAATTTGGAGTTTTTGCATTTACTGATTTTACTCTTACGTATCTTGAAGATACTGGGTAGTTTCCAACTGTACTAATATATGGATCTGTTGTTCCAGCTCCATTAAATACTTTTGTCATGTTACCTATTATTCTTTCTATGTAATTAGATGATTTTGGGTCTAATGATACATTAGGGTATATTTCTAATACTCTTTTAGCTGTTTGTGTGTCATTACCTTGTCTAATAATTACACTAAATGTTCCACTTGCTACATCTCTTCCTTGTATTTCCCATCTAATATTACTAGCAGTTCCACCAGTTAATGTTCCATTTGCTCCTGTAGCATCACCAGCATTCATTATAGTTCCATCAGATATTGTTTCTAATTCAAAAGCTACATCATCTACAAAATCTGCATCTTGTAAATCTATATCTATTGCTGATGTTGGACTACCAATTACTCCGGTTGCTATTTCAATGTCATTTGAATTAGTAAATGTAGTAGCTCCTTGTGTAACTAACACAATTGAAGTTGGTTCAATTACTAAGTTATTTAAATTATCTTGAGTATTACTTGCATTTACTGCTAGTGCAGCTGCTACTGCTCCTGATGCATTTTCTAAATCACCTGATACTAAAGTAAATGATACAGTACTACCAATTCCTGTAATATTTCCGGAATCTATTGTAATTATATTATCTGCTTGAAATCCTTCTACAAATGTTGCATCTGTTGGAGTTATACTAATTACTTCTGTTAATAAATTACCTTGAGCCACTGAGAATGCTCTAGCACCTCCTGTTACACCACTACCAAATGGTGTACCTGTTAAAGTATTTAAATCTGCTGCAGCAATTGTTATTACTGTAGAATCTGTATACCCTGAAGTTCCTGTAGCATCAGTAATAGTAAGTGTATCTACGTCACCACCATTTTGAGTTAAAGTAAATGTACCACCTGCTCCACCACCAGCAATACCACCTCCAGAACCAATTAAATCTGCTAATGTTAATCCTGTTGCAGATGTACCTGTTGCATTTGCGAAAGCTGAACCACCCGCTGCTATTGTTGGAGTTGAAGTACTTAATTTTCCTGCTGATGAGTCAAATATACAATTAAATGTAGCACCTGATCCTTGAGAAGTTCCGCCACTTACTGAGTATGTGTTTGAACCTGCTCCGGATGTACCTTCTACTAAAGTTACATTACCAGGAGCTGCTGTTCCTACTGTATTTACTACAGTTGGAGTTTTAGCTGCTACTTTAAGCATTCCTGATCCTAAAGATCCTGCTGGGATAGTTATTATATCACCTGCTACATATCCTGTTCCGGCATTAATTACTTCTATTTCTGTAATTGTAGCTCTTTGTGTAGTTGTTAATTGTGCTCCAGTTGTAACTTTAACTGTTGCTCCTGTTCCTGTTCCACCAGTTACTGAAATTGCTGTACTTGATCCAAATACTGTACTAACAAGACAATCTACTGGGTTAGTACCTGCAGCAACTAATGCTGCAAAACTACCTGCAGTTCCTATTGTATTAGCAGTTCCATTATATATTTGTCCTATTGCAGTTCCTCTTACTACGTTAAATGTAGCATCAGAAGCTCCTCCATCTTTTGTAGAAGCAACTGCTGAAAAAGTTCCAGCTGTACCTCCTCTACCTGTTATTCCTGCTGATCCTGTAAAATTATAAGGGCTAGGATTTAATGCCGTACTAGTTACATTATTTTCAATTACTGAAGAAGATGCAGGAGTCCATGATCCTGAAGCTACTCTATTTACTATTAATGATGTACCACCATTTTGAAAGTAATTATATGCTGAAATAGATGTAAAGTATGTGAATTCGTCTGAACCACTCGCAAATGTACTACCAAAATTTGCTAGATATTCTGAGTAGCTTGTTACTAACTTAGGAATGTTTACACTACCTAAAACAGTTGGTCCAACTACACAAGCTCCTGCTTGTATTGGTTGTGAAGTTACTTGAGATTGATCATTTTCTCTTGCTAGTACCCCTGGGGAAATTAATGTTTCTGCCATTTTATGTTATTTTTATGATAAATATACTAAATTTTTTCAAAATTTTATTTACTTGGTAAAAATTCACCAGTTTCTAATGAAATAGTACCTGGTCCGTATTTTTCTTCTAATTCTTTAGCAAGTATTGCTTCTTCTTGCTGTAAACCTTGCAAACTTAATTTTAATTGTTCTTTTTTTATTTGTATGTTATAATTCTGTACCTCTACAACGCCTGAAATTTCTGTAATACTTTTTAATCTATCTTTTAATTCTTGAATTTTACTAATTTCATCTTTTTCTAAAACTTGTTTTTTCTTAATCATTCGATTTATTTTGTTATACATATTAGAAAATCTCTAATAATGTATATTTTTTAAATTAACTAACACCATTTACTTTATTTATGTCTGTTGATAATATTGCATTAATTTTATTTATATTAGCTGATGCTATAGCATTAACAGGATTAGGATAACCAGTAGCTGCATCTGCATGTACTACTACTAAATTTGCTCTACTAGTTCCAGAATTTGCAAAACTAAGAGTATTCTCTATATTCCCAAAACTTTCTTCAACTGCTGTATTAGCAAAATCATAAGTATAATTCATTAAACATACACATAACTCTCCCCCAGAATTAGCATTAGTAATAGCTGCTGCATTTAATGCAACTGAATTATTAGTATTAGCAGACCAATTTGTTGATTGGAATGCAGAATAACTTGTAAATGATGTTGTAGAATTAAAAACTAATGGATAGTCTGATGTTGCTATAGTTCCAAAATCATTATCCGAATTAGCTCTAGCTACTATCCAATCTCCATTTTGATTAGCAGCATTTGTACCCCCTCGCGCTTTAAGAGTTATAGATGAAATGGTTGTTCCTATACTTGATAAGTCAAAATAAAAATAAGCTCTCTTATTTGAGGTAAAAACAGAACCACCCCTTGCTGCTTCCATTTTACAAGCAAAATTTTCATTAGCTCCAGTACTAGCTACTGAATTTCCAGTAGTTGTATTTGATCCTCTTACAGTCGCCCAAGAAGCAGATGGAGTACCACCAGTAGTTTTATCTACTCTTCCTTGAGATGAATAATAAACCGTAGTTGTTGCCATTTAAAACTGTTTTTTAGGTAGATAATACTGACTATGGTTAAAATATTGATTTGTGGGTGGGTTAACATCATGTATATCAAATGTAACATTATCAAATCCCATAGAAAGTTCTTCATTACTACCCCACCATGTTGCTCTTCCACCTGCTTTCATAAATGAAGGTATTAATCCCCAAATATCTGTATTATTTAAATCACCCCAAGTATCGTAAAATAAACCATCATAAGTACTTAAAGTATCTTTTATATCATACCAACTACCTTCTAATATAGTTACATTAGGTTTATCTGCAGCCCATGCTTGAGCTTTTGTAATTACTTGTGGGTGGTTTTCTATAATAGTATGTGTATTAATAGTATGTTGTTGAATATAACCAGCTGATATTCCCATTCCAAACCCTATTTCAAGAATATCTCCACCCCCCTCACAAGCATAAGCTGCTGAAGCTGACATTATAGTATCTTCCCAATCCATCATTACTTCTAAAGTTTGATTTGATGAGTTTACATAAGTAATTTTATCACTTTCAAATGTTAGATTTGATGATAGATATGTCATAATTTAATTATTAACTAATTGTTATAAATGTTTTATCAGGGTCAAAATAAATACAATCATCATTTACAGCATAACCAGCAATTCTAGCCCAACCAGATGATGGAACTGTGTTTGTTAAACTACCTGCAGTATTTGATAAATAAAGTGGTTGACCAATATTAAATCCATGACCTTCAAGCCCAGCAAATCCTTGTAGCATCATACCATCAGCTTGTGAACCACCTCCCATTGCCATAGCTAATAAATGACTAGCATGATCTTCATCTTGATTAGCATCTGCTAAATCCCAAGTTCCACTTGTTGTAAGATAATATACTTTATATTGTGTTACAATTTGATTTGCAATATCTCTTTCAGAAATACCTGAAAATTCTTGATCAGCTAATCCTGCTTTAAACGATATAACTGCTCTTTCATTAAATGATAATTGACTAAGAGATGGTGATGAAGTTTCAACTACTGTAATATGTTGTTCAGTTGCTAAATTTGGTGATGAACCATTTAAGGTCATTATACCATTATTGGTTGTTCCTGTTATTGTAGCTGTTCCTGAAGTACCTGATGAACCACTACCTCCATTTGAACCTGATGTACCTGATGAACCATTAGATCCGTTTGATCCTGATGTACCTGAAGAACCGTTTGATCCACTTGTTCCTGATGAACCATTTTCTCCTGGTTCACCTGGTTCACCTTGTACACCACTTGTACCTGAAGAACCGTTTGATCCACTTGTTCCTGATGAACCATTACCTCCATTAGAACCTGAAGTTCCTGATGAACCTGATGTTCCTGAAGAACCATTAGATCCGTTTGAACCTGATGTACCTGAAGAACCTGAAGTACCTGATGAACCATTTGATCCGTTTGAACCTGAAGTACCTGATGAACCTGAAGTTCCTGAAGAACCATTAGATCCGTTTGAACCTGAAGTTCCTGATGAACCACTTGTTCCTGATGAACCATTAGATCCGTTTGAACCTGAAGTTCCTGAAGAACCATTAGATCCGTTTGAACCTGAAGTTCCTGATGAACCACTTGTTCCTGATGAACCGTTTGATCCGTTTGAACCTGAAGTTCCTGAAGAACCATTAGATCCGTTTGAACCTGATGTACCTGATGAACCGTTTGAACCTGATGTACCTGAAGAACCATTAGATCCGTTTGAACCTGAAGTACCTGATGAGCCACTTGTTCCTGATGAACCGTTTGATCCGTTTGAACCTGATGTACCTGAAGAACCATTAGATCCGTTTGAACCTGAAGTACCTGATGAGCCACTTGTTCCTGATGAACCGTTTGATCCGTTTGAACCTGATGTACCTGATGAACCGTTTGATCCGTTTGAACCTGATGTACCTGATGAACCTGAATTACCTGTTACAGCAAAGTTTATTACTACATCATCATTAGTAGCAAATGCTGAATATGTAAGTGCTGATACCCCAAATTGAATATAATTGGTTTGATTAGTTAATGATGTTACTTTTGCAATTAATATTTCAGTATCACTATTTTCTCTTTGTATAGTAACAGTTCCAAATCCTGTAGTTGAGTTGCCTGAATCATCCCATGAATTTAACCACGTTAATTGGGATACACCATTTTGGTCTGTTTTATTTATGTTTAATTGATTAGTACCATTATAAGAGAAAAATCCATTTGAATTTAAACCTGAATTATTAAATCTATATGGAACTCCACCTCTATCACCTGATGATCCTGATGAACCTGACGTTCCTGATGAACCATTAGATCCGTTTGAACCTGATGTACCTGATGAACCATTTGACCCATTTGAACCTGAAGTTCCTGATGATCCACTTGTTCCTGATGAACCATTTGATCCATTTGATCCTGATGTACCTGAAGAACCTGAAGTTCCTGATGAACCATTTGATCCATTTGATCCTGATGTACCTGAAGAACCATTTGATCCTGATGTACCTGAAGAACCATTAGATCCATTAGAACCTGATGTACCTGAAGAACCCGAAGTTCCTGAAGAACCATTTGATCCGTTTGAACCTGAAGTTCCTGATGAACCTGAAGTTCCGGATGAACCTGACGTTCCTGATGAACCATTAGATCCGTTTGATCCTGATGTACCTGAAGAACCTGAAGTTCCTGAAGAACCATTTGATCCATTAGAACCCGAAGTTCCTGATGAACCATTAGAACCATTTGATCCTGATGTACCTGATGAACCTGATGTTCCTGATGAACCGTTTGATCCATTTGAACCTGAAGTTCCACTGGAACCTGCAGTACCTGAAGTACCAGATGCTCCACTTACTCCTGAAGTTCCTGATGAACCACTTGTTCCTGATGAACCACTTGTTCCTGATGAACCATTTGATCCATTTGAACCTGAAGTTCCTGATGAACCTGATGTTCCTGATGAACCGTTAGATCCGTTTGAACCTGATGTTCCTGATGAGCCTGAAGTTCCTGATGAACCGTTTGATCCATTTGAACCTGACGTACCTGATGAACCACTTGTTCCTGATGAACCACTTGTTCCTGATGAACCATTTGATCCATTTGATCCTGATGTACCTGATGAACCTGATGTTCCTGAAGAACCGTTTGATCCATTTGAACCTGAAGTTCCTGAAGAACCTGATGTACCTGAAGAACCATTAGATCCGTTTGATCCTGATGTACCTGATGAACCTGATGTTCCACTTGAACCTGAATCTCCAAATGCTGCAAATGATACTACAACTTTATCATTAGTTGAAAATGCACTTTCAGATAATTCTGTAACTCCAAATTGAATATAATTAGTTTGATTAGTTAATGATGTTACTTTAGCAACTAATATTGATGCTCCACTATCTCTTTCTTGTAAAGTAACTACACCAAACCCATTTGTACTGTCACCTGTGTCATCCCATGAATTTAACCACGTTAATTGGGATACGCCATTCCCATCTGTTTTATTAATTGATAATGTATTACTACCATTATAATATAAAAATCCGTTTGAATTTATACCCGAATTGTTAAATGTGTATGGAACTCCACCTCTATCACCTGATGATCCTGATGAACCTGACGTTCCTGATGAGCCGTTTGATCCATTAGAACCTGACGTACCTGATGAACCACTTGTTCCTGATGAACCTGATGTTCCTGATGAACCGTTAGATCCGTTTGAACCTGATGTTCCTGATGAGCCTGAAGTTCCTGATGAACCGTTAGAACCATTTGATCCTGAAGTACCTGATGAGCCACTTGTTCCCGAAGAACCATTAGATCCATTTGAACCTGATGTACCTGAAGAACCTGATGTTCCTGATGAACCTGAAGTTCCTGATGAACCATTTGATCCATTTGAACCTGAAGTACCTGAAGAACCACTTGAACCTGATGTACCTGAGCTACCTGCTGTACCTGATGAACCACTTGTTCCTGATGAACCATTTGATCCATTTGAACCTGAAGTTCCTGAAGAACCTGAAGTACCTGAAGAACCGTTTGACCCATTAGAACCTGATGTTCCTGATGAACCTGATGTTCCACTTGAACCTGAATCACCAAACGCTGCAAAGTTTACTACAACATCATCATTAGTAGCAAATGCTGAATATGTAAGTGCTGATATTCCAAACTGGATATAATTTGTAAAATTAGTTAATGATGTTACTTTAGCAACTAATAATTCAGCATCACTATTTGATCTTTGTATAGTAACTACACCAAACCCATTTGTGCTATCACCTGTGTCATCCCATGAATTTAACCATGTTACTTGAGATACACCATTTTGGTCTGTTTTATTAATTTGAAGTGTAGAAGTACCATTAGTATTTAAAAATCCGTTTGAATTAATTGCTGATGAATTAGATCTATAATTAACTCCTCCTCTATCACCTGAAGATCCTGATGAGCCACTTGTTCCTGACGAACCTGAAGTACCTGAAGAACCGTTTGATCCATTTGAACCTGAAGTTCCTGATGAACCTGAAGTTCCTGATGAACCTGAAGTACCTGAAGAACCGTTTGACCCATTTGAACCTGAAGTTCCTGATGAACCTGATGTTCCTGATGAACCATTTGATCCGTTTGATCCTGAAGTACCTGAAGAACCTGAAGTACCTGATGAACCATTTGATCCGTTTGAACCTGAAGTACCTGATGAGCCACTTGTCCCTGATGAACCTGCTGTTCCTGAAGAACCTGCTGTTCCTGAAGAACCTGCTGTTCCTGAAGAACCACTTGATCCTGAAGTACCTGATGAACCTGAAGTTCCAGAAGAACCTGCAGTACCTGATGAACCTGAAGTTCCTGAAGAACCTGAATCCCCAAATGCAGCAAATGATATTACAACTTTATCATTAGTTGAAAATGCGCTTTCAGCAAGTTCAGTTACTCCAAACGAAATAAAATTAGTATTATTGGTTAATGATGTTACTTTAGCAACTAGTAATTCAGCATCACTATTTCTTGCTTGTATGGTAACTACACCAAACCCATTTGTACTATCACCTGTATCGTCCCATGAATTTAACCATGTTAATTGAGATACACCGTTTCCATCAAATTTGTTAACAGTTAATGTATTACTACCATTATAAAATAAAAATCCGTTTGAATTTATACCCGAATTATTAAATGTGTATGGAACTCCACCTCTATCACCTGATGATCCTGATGAACCTGATGTTCCTGAAGATCCGTTTGAACCTGATGTACCTGATGAACCATTTGATCCACTTGTTCCTGATGAACCATTTGATCCACTTGTTCCTGATGATCCTGCTGTACCTGATGAACCTGATGTTCCTGAAGAACCTTGTTCACCTTGGCCTCCTGAAGTTCCTGATGAACCTGCTGGAATTCCAAAATTAAATTCACCATCTACTGCTGTTCCAACATCTGATACTGTTGCAGGTGATCCTGCAGCTAATGTAGTAGTAGTACCTACGGCTATTGTAGCCGATCTACCAGAAGAACCTGCTGTTCCTGATGAACCATTATTTCCACTTGTTCCTGATGAACCTGCTGTTCCTGAAGAACCTGATGTACCTGAAGAGCCTGCTGTTCCTGAAGAACCACTTGAACCTGAAGTACCTGAAGAGCCTGAAGAGCCTGATGTACCTGAAGAGCCTGCTGTTCCTGAAGAACCACTTGAACCTGAAGTACCTGAAGAACCGGCTGTACCTGATGATCCTGCTGTTCCTGATGAACCTGCTGTTCCTGAAGAACCACTTGATCCTGAAGTACCTGAAGAACCTGCTGTTCCTGATGATCCTGCTGTCCCTGAAGAACCTGAAGTACCGGATGAACCTGAATCACCATAAGCTGCAAAACTTACAACTAATTCAGTTGTTGAAGGTATTCCTGTATCTATTAAAGTTCCTGATACCGTTGAAAATGTATAAATATTTCCTGATAATGTTGATAAACTAGCTAATGTTACTGCTAATATTTCATTACCACTACCAGCTTCTTGTACTGTTACTCTACCTATTCCTGTAGTTGAATTTCCTTGGTCATTCCAACTATTAATCCAATTACTTTGATCTACACCATCACCATCAGTTTTATTAATTATAAATGAACTTATTCCTGACGAATAATTAAGTTCTCCTGGATCTAATAAAGGTGATGAAAAATATTCATATCTTACTCCTCCTCTATCACCTGAAGATCCTGATGAACCACTTGTTCCTGATGAACCATTTGATCCACTTGTTCCTGATGATCCTGCTGTACCTGATGAACCTGATGTTCCTGAAGAACCTTGTTCACCTTGGCCTCCTGAAGTTCCTGATGAACCTGCTGTTCCTGAAGAACCACTTGAACCTGAAGTACCTGAAGAGCCTGAAGAGCCTGCTGTACCTGAAGAACCTGACGTTCCTGAAGATCCTGCTGTACCTGAAGAACCTGATGTACCTGAAGAGCCTGCTGTACCTGAAGAACCTGATGTACCTGAAGAACCTGAAGAACCTGAAGTTCCTGATGATCCGGCTGTACCTGAAGAACCTGATGTACCTGCATCTGGTAAGAATGTTACTGATAGGTTTTCACTAATACTAAAATCAGTTGCACCACCCCCACCTGTAGTACCTTGTGGTGAACTTACTGTAAATGTTAAATTATTAGCTCCTCCTGCCCATGAAAATGATGTAACTGTAGCTTGAAATGATTTATCCCCAGCAGAATTTAATATTTGTAATAAACCTGTTCCTGGACTATCATCTATGTAATTAAAGAATGGTACTACACTACCTCCTTGATTATTTAAATTATCTAATTCTACTTCAGTAACTGATGCTACTAAACCATTATTGAAATTTAATTTACCTGATGTTACTGAAGTTGACGGATCAACATAATCAAAAGGAATTCCACCAACTATACCTGCTGTACCTGAAGAACCATCTTGACCATATGGTAAGAATGATAAATCTACTGTTGAACCATTTGAAAATGGATTTGCACTAGGTGATTCAGTTACTGAACCTGCTACTGTAAATACATCACCAACATTTGATACACTAGTATACTCAAATCTCATTGTTGGATTCTGGAATAATGTTAATGATCCAGGTGCTGTAGGTGTTGGAATTGTATCACCATTTTCATCTACATTAAAATATGTTACTTGTGTAGCTAAATTTTGTGTAGCACTATTAAATTTAAATTCTCCAGCACTTAATGTTGTTGATGGTATAACTAATCCTAATGGAAATTGAGTTGCTGCACTTAATCCTGATGATCCTGAAGTACCTGAGCTACCTGCTGTACCTGAAGAACCTGAAGTACCTGAGCTTCCTGCTGTACCTGAGCTACCTGCTGTACCTGAAGAACCTGCTGTACCTGATGAACCACTTGAACCTGAAGTACCTGATGAACCTGCTGTTCCTGAAGAACCACTTGATCCTGAAGTACCTGATGAACCTGCTGTACCTGAAGAACCTGCTGTACCTGAGCTACCTGCTGTACCTGAGCTACCTGCTGTACCTGATGAACCACTTGAACCTGAAGTACCTGAAGAACCTGCTGTACCTGAAGAACCTGAGCTTCCTGCTGTACCTGATGAACCACTTGAACCTGAAGTACCTGATGAACCTGCTGTACCTGAAGAACCTGAAGAACCTGAAGTACCTGAAGAACCTGCTGTACCTGAAGAACCTGCTGTACCTGAGCTACCTGCTGTACCTGAGCTACCTGCTGTACCTGATGAACCACTTGAACCTGAAGTACCTGATGAACCTGCTGTACCTGATGAACCTGAACTACCTGCTGTACCTGATGAACCACTTGAACCTGAAGTACCTGATGAGCCTGAAGAACCTGAAGTACCTGAGCTTCCTGCTGTACCTGAGCTTCCTGCTGTACCTGAGCTTCCTGCTGTACCTGAAGAACCTGATGAACCTGAAGAACCTGCTGTACCTGAAGATCCTGATGAACCTCCTGTACCTGATGAACCTGAACTACCTGCTGTACCTGATGAACCTGAAGAACCTGAAGTACCTGAAGAACCTGAAGTACCTGAAGAACCTGCTGTACCTGATGAACCTGCTGTACCTGATGAACCTGCTGTACCTGAGCTACCTGCTGTACCTGAGCTACCTGCTGTACCTGATGAACCACTTGAACCTGCTGTACCTGATGAACCTGATGAACCTGCTGTACCTGATGAACCACTTGAACCTGAAGTACCTGATGAGCCTGAAGAACCTGAAGTACCTGAGCTTCCTGCTGTACCTGAGCTACCTGCTGTACCTGAGCTACCTGCTGTACCTGAAGATCCACTTGAACCTGAAGAACCTGCTGTACCTGAAGATCCTGATGAACCTCCTGTACCTGATGAACCTGAACTACCTGCTGTACCTGATGAACCTGAAGAACCTGAAGAACCTGAAGTACCTGAGCTTCCTGCTGTACCTGAGCTACCTGCTGTACCTGAGCTTCCTGCTGTTCCTGAAGAACCTGCTGTACCTGAAGAACCTGCTGTACCTGAAGATCCACTTGAACCTGCTGTACCTGAAGAACCTGCTGTTCCTGAAGAACCACTTGAACCTGAAGTACCTGATGAACCTGCTGTACCTGATGAACCTGAACTACCTGATGTACCTGATGACCCTGCTGTACCTGAAGAACCTGCTGTACCTGAGCTACCTGCTGTACCTGAAGAACCACTTGATCCTGAAGAACCTGCTGTACCTGAAGATCCTGATGAACCTCCTGTACCTGAAGATCCTGATGAACCTGCTGTACCTGAAGAACCTGAAGAACCTGAAGTACCTGAAGAACCTGCTGTACCTGAAGAACCGGCTGTACCTGATGATCCTGCTGTTCCTGATGATCCTGCTGTTCCTGATGAACCTGAAGAACCTGCTGTACCTGAAGAACCTGATGAACCTCCTGTACCTGAAGATCCTGATGAACCTGCTGTACCTGAAGAACCTGAAGAACCTGAAGTACCTGAGCTACCTGCTGTACCTGAAGAGCCTGCTGTACCTGAGCTTCCTGCTGTACCTGAGCTACCTGCTGTACCTGAGCTACCTGATGAACCTGCTGTTCCTGAAGAACCTGATGAACCTCCTGTACCTGATGAACCTGAAGAACCTGCTGTACCTGATGATCCTGATGAACCTGAAGTACCTGAAGAACCTGCTGTACCTGAAGAACCTGCTGTACCTGAGCTACCCGCTGTACCTGAAGAGCCTGCTGTACCTGAGCTTCCTGCTGTACCTGAGCTACCTGCTGTACCTGAGCTACCTGATGAACCTGCTGTACCTGAGCTACCTGCTGTACCTGATGAACCTGAAGAACCTGAAGTACCTGAAGAACCTGCTGTACCTGAACTACCTGCTGAACCTGATGTACCTGAAGAGCCTGCTGTACCTGAGCTACCTGCTGTACCTGAGCTACCTGCTGTACCTGAGCTACCTGCTGTACCTGAGCTACCTGCTGTACCTGATGAACCACTTGATCCTGAAGAACCTGCTGTTCCTGATGAACCTGATGAACCTGCTGTTCCTGATGAACCTGAAGAACCTGAAGTACCTGAAGAACCGGCTGAACCTGATGTACCTGAAGAACCGGCTGAACCTGATGTACCTGATGAACCTGCTGTTCCTGAAGAGCCTGCTGTACCTGAAGAACCTGCTGTACCTGAAGAACCTGCTGTTCCTGAAGAGCCTGATGAACCTCCTGTACCTGATGATCCTGATGAACCTCCTGTACCTGATGATCCTGATGAACCTCCTGTACCTGAGCTACCTGATGAACCTGATGTTCCTGAAGAGCCTGCTATACCTGAAGTACCCGAACTACCTGCTATACCTGAAGTACCCGAACTACCTGCTATACCTGAAGTACCTGAAGTACCTGCACCTGAAGTACCTGAAGAACCTGCACCACTATTAATTGTTATATTTGCTTGACCATTTCCTGCATTAGAAACACTTATACCACTACCCGTAAAATTTAATGTAGCTGTGTCAGTTACTATTGCTTGTGAATTTTTACTGGTAGTAAGAGAAGAACTAGATATTCCTGAAAGATCAATTGTCCTTTTTAAAACATTAGCACCATTATTAGTGTAAAATAAAAGATCATTACCTGATATGGCTACATCAAATAAAAGTGACGAAAAATTATCATCTACTTCCGTCCATGTTAATTCAGAACCTTTAGTATTTCTTAAAATTATAGCCATTAATCCAATTTAATTATAAATATGTTAACAATTTAAAAAATTATAATTTATCTACAAAACTTGCTGGGTTATTATCTGATAAAATTGATAACCTAGGATCTGCAGATGTGTTTATTTCTGGTATTTTAGATACCATTTCCATATTAAATATTAGTTGTGTTGCATTGCTTAATTTTTTAACAGATGCTAATTCTTTTTGTATAGTATCAGGTATTAAATACCCATTTAATTTAAGTGAAAAATTGGTTTTAACTAATCTATTACCTGCTGTTACTAATTCAACAGTAGTAGCATAGTTATCAATACGAGCATTAAATTGAAATCTTTCTTTATTTCCCCAATATGAATCAGAAGCATAATTCATTGCTTCTATTATTTTATTCATTTGCTCTACATAATAAGTAGATATAATAAAATCATATGTTAATGTAACATAATCAGGCATTACTACAGCATATGATTCTTTTTTAGGAATTCTATTATTTAAAATATTAAAATTATCATATTGATTTTTTATACTATAAGGTTTCTGGAATAATTGAACATTATTAGGATAATTAGCATCTAATTTATTTGCAATACTTCTATTTTTTTCAACACTAGTACGTTTGTATGTTATAACAGGCATCATTATTTTACCTTTTAAATCTCTATAATATCCTTCTTTTTGTACTTGAGCCCATCTTTCAGGTGAACCATAATAAATAGGTACTTTTTGCACTACACCATTTTGAATTACTGTAGGTTTAATTACATTTTCCATGTAATAAACTATTGCTTCATCATTTTCTTTTAAACCTAATGCAAAAGGTTTTGTGTTATCATCTCTAAATGAAACATGATTACCTCTATTATTTCTACCATCAGGCCCTATCCCATCTAAATTAGGATTTTGATTAACAGTACCATCAGGATAAACATAAGGTTGTTGTGATGGAGTTTGTAGTAAAATCTCTCTTTGTGTTTTAGGTCTTGGTGTTTTTTGATTAGCCATATTATACGTATCTTGCTTGAGTTAAACCTAATTTATCTGCTTGTACATAATGAGCTTTACATATTATTGATATGTTTGAACCATATGCACTTAAATCACCAGGGCCTCCTGATTTATTAATTGTATTAACATTATTTGGATAATCAGGATTTTTACCTACGAAATATTGATTAGCAATTGTTTCATGTACTTCATAATACCCTTCATTATACATGATAATATCTCCTACTTGAGGAACTAAATCTGCTCCATAACCTGTTCCTGGTAGTCCTGTATAGCTATTACCTTTATTATCAAATTTATTAAAGTCTTGATTTTTATCTAATAAATCATCTCTTAAGAAACTAAATTGTACTTCTTTATCATAATCTGTACCTAAATCTGTTTCTGGGTATATATTATCCGTTCTTTCTACTAAAACATTAAGTAAAACAGGACCCATATAGAATTTTTCTTCAGCAGCTTCTCCATATAAATTAATTTTAGTTTCTTCTAATTTATATTTGTAATACGCACACTGTTCGGTGATAATGTCAGCCATTAACTCCCTACTCATATGTCTAAAAAGACTTACGTCTCTTTGTGTGCCAAATAATGCCATATTAACCTATATATATTACACGAGGAACTCTGTCTAATTCTTCCATTACGAAGTTAGATTCCATTGTTCTTCTTTCTAATAACTTT
>Ga0209535_1000424_pt1 | contig 29583 bp, 48 predicted proteins | sample LinPmetageLP28_FD_184041 | JGI IMG/M metagenome (GOLD analysis project Ga0209535, IMG submission 184041) | Marine viral communities from the Pacific Ocean - LP-28 (SPAdes) (version 2) | ecosystem: Environmental > Aquatic > Marine > Oceanic | place: Pacific Ocean | collected 2009-08-22
ACCACATGCTTGGTGCAATTACTTTTTTGTTTGGATTTTGAATCAACCATGCACCCCACCAACTCATAGAACTATTAGCAATAATAGCATGATCACACAAAGACATCAAGCACATATCAAGATAAGGGACTAATGCTCCATCAGAGTGTGTATCCTCTGGTTCGGAGAACATGAATCGATCATTCTGAAAGAACTCTTGCTCCTTACACCACTCAATCGAATCGGAAAATACAACTACAGGAAGACTTTCATCAAACTCTGCAAGTGCTTTCTCATAATACTCAAGAGATTGCACAGGATGTTGATTTGCAAGGTTTACATATGCCCATTTAAATCCTCTCTTATCAGCAAGACCAGGGTCACCACGACGAACATGAAGGAAGATAACTTCTTCTCCCATCTGACTACGAAACTCTTTACAAGGATCTAACCAATTACTTTTAAAAGTAAAATCTTTACGAACTTCGTCTTCAATATGTTTGAAATATTTTTCCGTCTGAAAAAATCCATAAACACTTACTTCATCAGGACACTTATTAAATATATCCTCATCAAAATGAAAATGTTTTTCCTGAATTATATTTTCAGTTTCAATCCATCCAATATTTTTATTGTCTGTAAGTTCAAATGCTTCTAATAATCCATAATTATCAATTTGAACTTGTGAGTTCTCTGGAGGAATTGTATATTCAAAACCTCGATTTACGGCAATACCTTTGAGTGCCGCATACTGAAACATTTGATTGCCAAATCTTCCAATCGTTCCAATATGATTAAATCCAATCACCTTTCATATCCTCAAAAACTTTTTCAATCCCTCTATCTATAGTGGTTTTAGGTATCCACCAACCAGTAATGTAAGTATCTGCTTCGTTTCTTTTATCCATCTGAACACTATCTTTTGCAAGACCAGGTTTAATATTTACTGTCTTACCAATCAAATTAAATTGTCCCTGAATGATTGAGGCAATATCTTTAATCGAAGTAGAACTGAAGGAAGTAATATGAAGAGGGTCTTCCGATTTAAAGTCAGTGAAGTTTTCCATCACAGTCTCTAATGCCTCACAGCAGTCCTCAGCATAAAGGAACTGACGTTCTTCTGTACCATCAGTCATCATTTCAAATTCTCCTTCTTCAAACCCCTTACGGATGAAGTCAGTAATCACATGAGCCTTCTCCATATCTTTTTCAATACCATACACATTCCAAAACTTTACTGTGAGTCCTTTCAATGCTGTAGTATGAAGTTCACCAACTCTCTTCATCACACCATAAGGAGAGTGACTCATATTACTCATCTGTGAAGAAGCAAATATAAATCTCTTCCGATACTTCTCAAGTAAGGCAAAAGTATTTGCCATCATACATGTATTATTGTTGATAAACTGGAAAGTATGCTGATACTTTTTGAGGTAATGAGATCCACCAACATCAAAAGCAAGGAAGAATACAAAGTCAGCATTCTTTATAATGCCTTCAACATAAGTGTTTGGTGTTACACGAAGATCATTCTGTGGACCTTCAACAATGTCAACACCAATAACATCATGCCCCTTCTCTTTTAAATATTCTTCTAGATAAGCACCGATCTGTCCGGCAGATCCTAAAATAGCAATGTTCATTTCACTTTCTTCCAATCAAACCGAATAAAATCAGTTGACCATCCACCATACATTATTCTTTCTTCATACAACTTCCTATTGTGAGAATTGTCTCTATTAATATCTGCCTCTCCTTCAGGGCAGTAATCTAAATATAGATCCGAGTATGTGATAACGTGCAACTTTCCGGTTGATCTAAACCAAAAGCTAGGATCAGTCCACCCATAATGACCAACCAAATCTTCTTCACATCCACCAACATTCCAATAATCCTCAACTCTAAGAAGACATACTGCAGGATGTGGTTGACCATTCTTTGGATGATTAGGGTATCCGGGAACTCTTCTATTAAACTTAAATACCTCTCCCGTTCTTGAAGAGGCAAGTCTCAACATATTTGAGGCAAGTTCTTCTGATACAAAAGTATCCATATCAAGAATTACCATCCAGTCCGTCTTACATTCTTGGGCAGATAAATTTCTAACTCCAGCAATATTGCAGTAAAGATCTTCTTCAACTCTATAAACAGAGAGATCTATATCGTTTAAGTCAAATCCATCATTTTCTGTTAGGACATCTAAGGCAGACTTTTTACTACAATCGTCAACTATACAAAAAGAAAATTGATCTCTAATCTCTTTTCTCCAAGATTTCCATTCATTGACTTGTTTAATAAGAACTTCATTTTGATTATAAAATGAAAGATTAATTGTAATTTTTTTCATTTCAAATTTTTCCTAATCCAATCGACAACTTTAACACTCCACTTCCATCCAAGAGTTTCTTGAACCTTGTCAATATTTGCTCTCGAATGCATAACCTCTCCCTGTCTAGCAGGAATCATTATTTGATAATCAGAAACTAAATCAGCAATAGTTTGAATTTCTGTTCCCTCTCCAGTTCCAATATTAAAAACCTCACCATATGTTTCAAGTTCTCTTTGAGAAGCAAGAACATTGGCATATACCACATCAGATACATGAACAAAGTCTCTTGTTTGATATCCAGGTTCTACTATTGATAGTGGTTCTTTGTTTTCCTTCTGTCTTTTAAAAATAGACATCACAGGAGCATACTGTCCTGACTGATGCTGTCCCTCACCATATACATTAAAGTATCTAAAGACTACTGTCTTAACACCATAGAGTTCATAATACATTTTAAACAGCATCTCTCCAGAATACTTTGAAATTGAATAAGTATTCAAACAATCAACACTATTTGTTTCATAATTAGGATTAAACATTGTATTACCATACACAGCACATGTGGATGAAAACACAGCTCTATCTACATTATGAATTCTACAGCACTCCAATACATTCATAGTTGACAACATATTATTTGCCATACTCTCATTTGGTTTCTCAACGCAATATGAGATAGCAACCTCTGCTGCCATATGAAATACATTATTCACACTATCAAAAAGGTGAATGAATTTTGTATATTTCTCAGACAGATCAATAAGATAATATGTTGCTTTAGGATTTGGATCATGATGATGAACTCTGTCGATCACCATAACTTCATGTCCTAAATCGACCAATCTATTAACAAGATGAGATCCAATAAATCCACAACCACCGGTTACAATACTTCTAATCATAGTTCATAGTTATCTGTTGACATTGAAAGACACTCAACTGGGGACACCATCTTATTAAACTTTGAATTACAATTATTCCACATTTGTGTATATGAAATATTGTGCCAACAAGATTCCCAAACTAATGGAAGGACTACTCCTTCTTCAAAATATCCACTGTCTAATCCAATAATATTTGTCTTATACAAATCATACAGTGGAAGAGGAAATGTCTTTATATTATGTATCTTGTATAATAGGGACAGTATGGATTGATCATTTTGATGTTTGATAAAATGTTCATTCTCTTCAGCATTAGATGAAGAATAATCCATTAGTCTAATTATACTCCATGTGTCAAATAATTCCTGAAAAAATTTAACCGTATATTCATTTTTCTTTACCAAGAAGATGCCACCATATGCTTGATTGGTGTCCCAATATGAAGGATCAGTAATATTGAAGTGCTTGTATAGATCACTCTTAGTAAACAGTCTTTCTAACCACCAGTCACTATGAAATCCTACAATACCTTTCTCTGAGTTGTTTGCAAGATTAAAAAGATTCTCAACACCATCCTCTTTCAAATCTTTAATATCACTATCAATCCAAAAAATAACATCACCATCATCACAATCCTGAAGACCTTTATCCATCAAGTATGCTTTTGCTGCCCAAGGAAAGACACGACTATCATCAAACAATGATTGATGCTCTTTAATATAGTCTGGATCAACATCAGAAAGATTGAATACCTTTACTTCATCAATGATAGGATACTCCTCAATCCTCTCCTTGAATGCTTTCATATTAATTTCTCTTTCCTTGTGCCTATCAGCAAAGGTAAAGACTTTATATTTGCCTTCCTTTACTGATGGTCTCATCTCATTACCACCAGAAAGAATTTTATCCCTATTGTCAGGATTTCTATAGTAATAATTTGTAGTTACATCAAAGAAGTATGGAAGATATTCTTTTACAGAATCAAAGAATTGTGACATTTTCTAGATCAGGATTATAAGATGATAAGGTATGTATTGAGAATTCTATTTTACTATAAAACTTAAACAGCAATGAGTAATCATCCTTGATTGATTGGCATTGCTTCTTCTCAACCTCGTAGTCATGTTTCTGTGGAACCAGATATTCTTTCTCATAAAAATCAAGACCAAAGATATTTACTTTATCTGCATTATAGTAATTAATCGCAAGCATGATACCCCATGCTAGAGAACCTCTTACACAACCCAGTGGCCATACACCTGGATAACTATCCTTCTGCTTGAGTTTACCACTCAGATGAGCATATTTGTAGTCCTCTACACACTCTGAGGGGAAACAACTAAAATTACCTTGTGCTGGACAATCTCTGTCCGTACCAGAACCAGGAGGAAAAACTGTATTATATTTGTTTTTAACATTATGATCTGACTCAATACCTCTAATCAAAGATGACAAATCTCCAATGGAAGGTGTGCAAATAAGGGTGAGATCTTTTCCAGTAATAAATTTAGAAACTTCAGGTACTTTATAGTATTCACAAGGATTTCTAGGTGATTGCCAAAACTCATTAATTAAAATTATGTCAGTGCAATCTGATTCAAACTTATCAAGTTTTTTGAGAGATTCACCTCTACCCAAAATAGATACTTCCATAATCAAAATGAAGATATTATATCATATATATCACTCTTATTCATTGATGGTGTGAGTGGTAAACAAACATGCGGAATCCAAGAACGAGTCTCTCCCACAAAAATATATGGATAAGAATTCTCATCAAGAATTGAGGTTATTTGATTAGTGTGATCATAAACAGGTGAAGTTTTTATGGAAGAATCTGAGACGAAACAGATGTACTTATAATAAGATGGTGAAACAACAGATCCAGTATAGTTAATCTTTTTAAAAGAATAATCACCCAACTCTGAGTCATAGATGTCTGCCAGTTCTTCCTTATGCTGAATGATTGATTCGTAATTATCAATAATTACATTAGCAATTGCTGCAGAAAAATCATTCATCCTAGCATTTGGAAGTGCTGGTAGTGAATGATGTAACTGACCATCAAGAGAATACTTACCATAATCACGTAAACGACGTGCTTGTTCTGCTTTTACATGGTCTTTGAGAATGACAAGTCCTCCCTCACCTGCAGGAATAGGTTTAGTAGGAAAGAAGGATAGAATTGCGGCATCCCCAAAAGTGCCAACATATTGATCATCTATACTTACAAAAGGTGAGTGAGCACAGTCTTCAATAAGAATGACTCCTCTTTCCTTACATAGATTGGATATCTCAAGAATGTCAGGATTAGGATATCCACCAATGTGAGTAAGAACAATAGCATCAGGTTGATGCTCTAGAGCATCTTTGATAATGCTGATGTCAGGCATCAAGAGTTTCTGACTAGATCCAAGAAGAATAATTTCTTTGTTAGCAGTTACCCATGGCAAACAACTAGCAAAGTATGTATTTGTTTGAACTGCTATCTTCTTAATTTCGGGAAACAACAAACTCACTGTTTGCAATGCGGTTCCACCACTGGAAGTAGTGATACAAGGACGTTTATATTTCTGCGAAAAAGTATCTTCAAGCAGATTTGACTGCGGACCAGTAGACCAAAATCCAGAGTGCAATACTTTAATCAATGATTTCTCAAGTTGATCATTAATTGATTGACCAAAATCTAAAAATTTATATCCCATCATCACCTCTCCAATAATTAGACCATTTGGGATCGAGATACTCAGTAGAAGATGCGAAACGTAAATCGCATGATAATCTTGGAATCATATTGTTAGTATCGAAGGACGCATGTACAACATTTAGACAATGAAATACTATATCTCCTTTTGAGATATTTGGCAAGTACCAAGTTGTCTCAAGATGATCTGCCAAACCCTTCAAGTCATTTGTGATTACCTTATCTTCCTTAACCAATTTTGATATTGTTGAAATATTTTGTTGAGAATCTTTAAGGTAAACGAGTTGACCATGATCAGGATCAGCAGGTCCGAGTGGTATCCAAACACTTAGTGCTTTACTATTATCTTTTGTGCAAAAGTAATCTCTATCACGATGTGCTAAGGTACATCTAGAACTTAAATGAGAGAAACTTCTTAAGATAGCTCGTGGAGATAAAACAGATTGATCTGAATGTAAGAGGACTGCTGCTAACTTCTTTAAAATACTAGACTCAATAAAATCGCAGAATAATTTTGATCGTACAAATATATTAGCAGGATGTGAACCTATACCATGCGATAATTTTGAATTCTTAACATGAGTCCATTCACTACCATCATATTCATAATCTCCTTCAAACATAGAAAAATATTGACTCCTTAGGGTGTCAATAATCTCATGAGAAAAAACATTCTTTACAACTAGAATTCCCTCAAAATTGTTGATGGGTTTACTGCTAAGAAGATCATCTAATTCAATATAGCATTCTGAAGGTACATCAATTGCTTTAAAAGATTTTTGAGATGCTTTTAGATTATATTGTTTCATGTTAGATTAAAAAAACTACGATCTTCAATACATCTATCATCTATGTAGTAGTCAGCATTTGGTTTTCCTAAGAGAAGTTGGTGAAATTTACATCCCCATAGACTAAGTTGAATCTCAGTCATTTCACCCCACATATCATATGCTTTGGAAATATTACCATTACATGTTCCCATACCTCTAGCAGTAAAATAAATTACATAATTACCCGCATCATACAGAGAGTTTACCAATTCTATTCTATCATAGTTTGGAATTGCTTTGTCATAATCTCCCCAGGTATTGGTGCAGATTGTCCCATCAATATCAAAACAATATCTCTTCATGTTTTTCTCAATTTATTCATAATAGGAATCTCACTATCATACACCTTTTTAACACCATCTCCAAGCATTGTAGAGAGAATATTAATTTGCCTTACAAGTTCTTCACTATGTTCAATAGATGAAGCTTGGTCTGTCCCAAATTGAGTCCTATCATCAGTAATGTGAAACTCAATGCACTCAGATCCAAGAGCAGTGGCACCAAGACAAGCAACTAATCCACTGTGATGATTAGAGAATCCTGCTTTAATATCTGGATAGGTATCCTTAAGAGTGTGGATATATTTCAGATTCACCTCATCAACAGAAGAAGGATAAGTGCTGGTACATGCAAGAATGTACTTAAGATTAGGACCAAGTGCGGTTACAGCAGAATCAACCTGCTCAGGAGTACACATTCCTGTTGATAAGATAGTGGGTTTTCCTGTAGAAGAAAGTTTTTTTAAGAAAGAAATATCTGTTACAAGTGCTGATGCTACCTTATGATAGTCAACCTCAACATTGTTTTCAATATCATCTACACTTTGCTCATCCCAACAAGACACAATGAAGTCCATACCAAGAGACTTAGTATATTCTCTAAGTGATTGATATTGTTCAATATTAAATTCAATCTTCCACTTATATTCAAGATAAGTCATCTCACCCCATGGTGTATCTCGCATCAAATTTTTCTGAGCATCTGGTACACACAGATCAGGGTTTCTTTTTTGAAACTTGACAGCATGACAACCAGACTTATATGATTGATTAATCAATTTTCTTGCATGAGATTCGGAACCATTATGATTTATTCCAATCTCAGCAATTACATAAACTTTTTGCATAAACCTACACCTATACTTTTAAATTATACTATAAAATTATTATTTTTTCAACATGTACTCTTTCATAACCAAAGAGCACAATTTAAAATCATCAATAGAATCTATCTCAAAAGACTTCCATTGATCCATTTCAACAATTCCTATGTTTCCATACATTCTATTATTAAACTGTTTAATAGAATCTGGTTTAAACATATAGAATGATCCATTTTCAATGTATTGGATATCATTATCTTGTCGCCTTTTTCTTTTTTTATAATCATACCCAATACTTTCCAATCCATCTTTAGTTCTTTTCCATAAAGAACACTGATCAGTTTTTGTAGCTGCAAATAAGGAATCCCATACACCACTCTCTGCCATCAATAAACCATTTTTAATATCAATTGGTTCTCTCATTGGGGATGTAACCTGTGGAGCAAAGATCCAATCATAGTTCAATCCCAATTTTTTCAAATAATCTATTGAATAAATCCAAGAAAGTTCAGAAGTTGCATCATCACCAGATACTTCAGGTGTTCTTAAAATACTTCCAACACCATATTTATTTCCAATTTCTAAAATGTCTTGAGAATCAGAACTAACAAAAATATTATCTTTATCAATCCCACCTTCAATACATTGTTCTATTGTCCATGAAATTAATGGTTTACCACAAAAATCTCTTATATTTTTATTAGGGATTCCTTTTGATCCACCTCTAGCTAAAATAATAGATGATACTTTCATAGATAACTTCCAATAACTTCTTTGATTTCTTTTGCTCTACTTTGCCAAGTAAATTTTTTCATAAAAATATTTTGAGCATTATTTACAATTTTCATTCTCTCTTCTTCATTGTCAAGATAAAATTGTGCTTTCTCATAGAACTCATCTTCTGTAGAGAACATTGCACAATTAACACCATCAACAACAATGTCCCCATAAACTTCAGAGTTTAATCTATTACATAAAATCAAACTTCTACCAGCAGCAAAAATTTCAAAGAATCTAGTTCCAACTAAATCAGCAGGACCAGTGGTTACAAGGCACAGTTTTGAATCTGATAAATGTCTAGCATATTCATCATCACTAAACATTGTTCCAGCATAGTTGTTTCTATGTGATCTTACATTAATAAAGTTGCCAAGTTCACCATTAAGTCTATCTAATTGTGATAGAACTCTTTCTCTGAGATTTTCAAATTGCTCTGGTCTTGTGACTCCAGAGAAGAAAAGATCGTGTTTATAATCTCCACCATAGTTTCTAAACTGCAGTTCACTCGATGACCACATGATTCTATGAAAAGGACTTCCTGTGTATTCTGCATACTCTTTGATGTCATGATGAACAGTAAGACCAGCAGTTGGATTCATTTCTTTAATCCAATCAAGTTTATTTTGGAGTCCTGTATATTCTTTATTCAAAATAGGAAACAAAAGAACATCATTATCCCTTGTCAATGATGCAGGTTTCCCTTCACTACAATCTGTATGACCAAAACCTAAGAATACAATATCATATCCATTAAACTCACTAGTTTTTCTAGGCACAAAGTTTTTATGATCAATGTCCATAACTTCTTTCAAAGCATAATACATTTCACTATAGTAAGAGCAATATCCACCACTCAATGGTTTATTAGGGTGTTCACAAAATAATACCTTCATGAACGTTTCCTCCAAGTCAGGTTCACTGGATTGTCAAGATTGCCTTTATTTCTAAAGAACGTCAAACCATATCCATAAGGGAGAGTACACATCTCAAGGTCTTTATCCTTAGCAAACTCTTCAGCAGCACCCATCATACCTCTACCAAGAGTATTATGTCTAGTATCATGGGTAATGAGAATACCATCATGCTTAAGATAAGGATAAATGTTATTTAAATCAACCAATACCTCCTCACCAATATGAGATCCATCATGCAAGATCAAATCATATTGTTCAAACTCAACATCTTTATCAGCAAATAACTCATTACTATTACCATGATAGAAGCTCCACTTATCACTACTCTTCGAAAAGTCAGTAATATTAGGGTTATCACTAAAGTTAGTAACATCTACACTAGTCAATACTCCACCAGTTTTTTCAAGAGCATGAAGAATAACGTGTGTTGAAAAACCACTACCAAATTCAAATACATTTTTAGTTTCCATACCTACAACACTAGAGTAAAGAAATCCATAATGAAGAGACATTCCCGTATCACCTCTTTCTGCTTTTGCTGCAATCTGTTCTAGAATATTCATTTAAACTCTCCTATTATGATTTGAAGATACTATCTGTGGCATTATGGAATTTTGATTTATACCATTTGCTTTACCAGGAAGTATCGATGGTTTAATACCTAACTGATGACAAGCAAATGGAAAACTAATTTGATCTCTAGATGAAAACATGCATATTTGTTCCCACCACTTCCAACCCATACATTGAGTTAGATTAGTATTTCTTTGGACTCTTACTGGCAATTCATATAAACCATTATGAGAAGGATAACACACATTCTCATAAAAATCAAGTTGTTCTTCCAACAAATTTGAATGATCAAACCCTATTTGCTTTACAAAATTACCTTCAATATAAATGCAATCTCTTTCTGGATGTTTGAATACAGCAATGTCAGTATCTTTTAGGTATGTATCTATAACTTCTACAGGATTTGCATCTAACATATGTGTAGAATCTACCCAGAAGTAATAATCATAATCAGGTAGAAAGGCAAAGGGCAATACCTTATAAACTTTTGCGTTTCTCCTATTTTCATAAGTTGGATCACTAGAAAACTTTAATACAGGATGTACTGTCCATTCATATGTTTCTTTTACATTTTCATCTGTAAACGCATGATAATCAACACCTGGAAATTTTTTTATTGGCAATAATCCATTAACACCGATAGAAGAAGTAACTACTGCAATTCTCACTTTGATCTCTCCTCACACAATTTAACTATCTTAGGGTCAGTTAATTGTTGCTCTGTTGGTACAAAGAACGCCCTATATCTTTCCTCAGTGTTCTCGTCTATATCAGTTAGATAATAAACTGCAAGACTTTTTCTATACTTTCCTTCTGGACAGGTCAATGGTTTAGGCAATCCATGCCATGAATTCTGTGCGGTATCAAACAAGATTGCTCTATTGAACTTAGGTTCAATAGTTTTGACCAACTCTTTAGGTCTATTCGTTTTTGGATTATTTGACCATAGTTCAAGACCACCACCCCAAGTGAAATCCCAATCATTAGACATATACACAATCAGATTAAGTTTTCTCTGCAACTTTAACCTAGGATGAATTGAATAGTCCTTATGAATGTTTAGATTACCACCCCTACCATGCATATGAAGTCCTCCACCATGTAATCCATAGTCTGGATATAAGTTCTTGATACCAGTCATTGACTTAATAGTCTCAATAAAATCATGAGAACATAAGTCCTGTAGTGTCTGATAGATCTCTGGTGGAAATCTTAACCAGTCTTGCAGGGTCTTCTTATTTTCAATTGGATTTTTATAGAAGTACCACCTCTCATCATCATAAGCAGGGAAGTTTTCGGTTATACTTTGTGCTTTATCAGGAGGAAAGAAGTCATCAATAATCCAATGATCAAAGGGTTCTTCATGCATTGATAAGGTCATACTTTTCCTTACAGTATTTTGTTTCTTTCTCTACATAGTAATCTCTATTTTTATGAGAAACATTGGTGGTCACAGAATATTCGCCAACTCTATTCGATACCAATACATCATTTAAAAATATAGGTTGTCCATATTTTTCATTCATTCCATAATAAAATTCACAATCCATAAAGTAAACAAGATTTTCATCAAATCTATTCACAACTTCTTTCTTAAAGGAAAGAACAGAAGGAGAACTAATTGTGTTCACACCTTCTAATAATTTATCATTCCAAGTTGGATACAATTCCCAGTAAAAAGAATGTCCATCGTCTTGAGTGTGATTAGAACCATTCACTAACCACATCTTATCACTATTATCAAATTCATTTACAATTTTTTCTAATGCTTCATCGTCATAGAAAAAATCATCCTGAAACATTACTTTTATAATGTCTCCCGAACACATATCAATTGCTTTATTTGTATTAGCAGGACCATTACCTCTATTTTCAACATTTTTAGAATAAACAATATTAAACTTATTTTCAAAAGTTTTTACAACATCAAGAACATCATCAGTTTTAGAATGATCAGAAATACAAACTTCAAAATCTTGGAAGGTTTGCATTTCTATTGTTCTCAATAAGTCATCAATAAACTCTCCCCCTTTACCATAGGATTCCCAGGTAGGTATAGCAATAGAAAATTTCATTGACTAATTTGCCCCTCAATCCAATAGTAAGTATAACGAATACCTTCCTTAAGTGTCATTCCATAGTCCCAATCCAACTTCTCACGAATCAAATCATTATTAGAGTTACGACCACGAACACCTAGAGGACCATCAATATGATTTTTAGAAACTTCTTTTTCTGCAACTTCGGCAGCAATATCTACAAGTTGATTAATAGTAACCATCTCCTCAGAACCAATGTTCACAGGACCTATAAAATTACTGTCCATTAGTCTTCTAGTCGCTTCGATGCATTCATCAACGAACAGGAAGGAACGAGTTTGTAACCCATCTCCCCACACCTCGATAGGTCCACCTGACTCCGGGAGTTTAGCAACTTTGCGGCAGATTGCAGCTGGTGCCTTCTCTCTTCCACCGTCCCAAGTTCCTTCGGGACCAAATATGTTATGATATCTAGCAACCCTAACAGGAATGCCGTGATTACGATTATACGCAAAGTAAAGTCGTTCAGAGAAAAGTTTTTCCCATCCATATTCAGAGTCTGGGTTTGCTGGATATGCTGATTCTTCACGGCAATCGGGGTTATCAGGGTCTAGTTGATTGTGCTCTGGATACATACATGCTGATCCAGAGTAAAAGATTTTAGTTTTATTTTGTTCTGCAATTTCATTCAGTTTACGTTGTTCCTCAAGAACATTTAAATTGATGGACACCGAGTTATGCATGATGTCTGCATCGTTCTCACCAGTGAATACAAATCCTGCTCCACCCATATCAGCAGCAAACTGATAGATCTCATCAAAAGGTTCGGCAAACTTATCTACAATATCTTTGTAGAAGTTTCCAAGGTATCCAGTAAAACGAACACATCTAGAAACAAAACGAGTGTCTCTCAAGTCACCTACAACAAACTCATTCGCATGAGATGCTGAATATTCAGGATGCTTAAGATCAACTCCTCGAACCCAGTATCCTTCGGAACGAAGTTGCTTCACCATGTGACTTCCAATAAATCCACCTGCACCAAGTACAAGTGCAGTCTTCTTATAATCAGACATAAAATATTTAAACTCCTAGTATATATTATACTAGAAAAGGAGAGTTTATGCAACTCTCCTCATACGGTCTTGCCATGCACGCCACTTATTTTTTGCAGGAAATAAGAAACCAAAGTAGGGTCTATGACTCCACCAGTTCTGTTATAGTCCATCCGTGACTCTGTTATAATCATCTTCAATTCTTACAATATCAGATTCTTCACATTCTCCTTGTTGTATTTCTAGAAATTCGATTCCGTTGATACCAGCTTGAAGTCTATGAATGAGTCCAATAGGAATATAAAAATGATCTTTAGAACTAACATCTTTGGTTTTGGAATCCAAAGTGATAATTCCAGTTCCAGATAAAATATACCAGAACTCTTCTCTCTTAGAATGTTTCTGAAGTGAAAATCTTTGATTAGGAGATATTGTTATAATTTTGACTACTCGAAAATAATTTCTTTCTAAGTCTTTATACGATCCCCAAGGTTTGGTTACTATATTCATTTTTAAGGGAATTCCATATCAGGAATGACATACCGAGTCTCTAACATAACAAGGAACACCATCTGGATCTAACCATTTGGTATATTCAAAATCCTCCATAGCAGTCATGAGTTGCAATTCATTATCACAAAGATACATATCACGATAACGACCGGTATATGAATCTGATTTTTGAATGCGACAATCTGGTTTACCATTGATTTCCAAAGTGCCAACTTGGATATAACGATAAGGAGACCGTTCAAGAAGAACGGTTGGTTTTTGCACAACATTCATCAGGCAACCTCAACAGAAATTTTTAGATCAGAATACAAACAGTCCATCATGATTTCATAATCATCAAGTGGATCACCAGAAAAAATTACTCCATTAGATTCATAATATTTACGAACCTTCTTAAATAATTTTGGACTTTTTACATCTAAGAAAATTTCACCTTTTGCAGCATTACGAAGGATATCTAAATCCTTTGTCTTGAATTTTTCAGTCAGTGCCATTGTCCGTTTTGATTACCTGTGTATTATACGGTGTTGTGATTATGTAGTCAAGTAGTTGTTAAGGCAGGTGCGGTATCCGGTTATAACCAATATCATAAGTCAATGCACATTCTTATGATAAACACGATTACATTGCCTCCCATGCTCCATTTACTTCTCTGACCTTAACTGTAGGTTCCTATCGCCGCTACTCCTGAACCTACTGAAGGGAAGTACCGCAGTTGATATCTCAACTCATATATTATACTACTTCTAGTGACCTCTGTCAAATGGTGCCCAATGCTGCCAGTTGTATTTGTGGACTGCCCACATTCCTATAACAGGAACAATAATTAATATGAAACTTAAACTACCGACACCCCATGGATTATTGAGTGTTGCAGAGGCAAAGTGTGCTGCCTTGAGTGCTATGTTACCCATAAGTAATCTCTCTTGTTTTCCAAAGTTCTAGAAAATAACGATCAACTTGATACAAGTCTTTACCAGGTGGTATTTCATCAATATTTTCAGACCACTCTCTACAAAGTGCTCTCATCTCACATATAATATTATTAGGTCTAAACATTCTACCAAATGAGGACATGGCAAAAGCATATCTCATCTTAATGCGCTGTTCCATTTCCGTCATATTTGTCACTTTCGTAATAGATATTTTCACCTTTTCTGTACCCGAAATAAATGGTGGCACATAGAAATGGGATCGTTCCCCAGAGTAAGACATCAGATAAAGTCATGTAATATTGCCTGCTGATAGACATTGGAAAATTTTAGAGCAAGCATCAATGGCATAAGGTGCTCCATATACTCCAGAGAAGATATAAGATATACCCAACTTAGAGCAATACTTCTCCAGTTCCTGACATTTTGTTATATCAGTATTACTATGATCAATAATGATATCACCCTCCTCAAGTAATGGTAGTAACTCATCAAGTGTGTCTTCTACCTTTACTTCTGGAAGTGTAATCTGAAAGATACCAGGAACTCTTCCGGCACTAGTATATCTAAGACCATCAGATTTGACTGCCTGGACAAGATACTCTATTGAGGTTACACATCCACTAATGTATCCTGCTTCATACTGTCCACAGGCATTCTCGTAGCTACTACTACTATAACCCCAAACTTCAATTCCCTTTTCAATCATACGACGAGACATACCTTCACCAGTACGACCTAAACCAATCATTCCAACTTTCATAAAATTCTCCTATAATTTAATTTGCAACCATGGTAATAGTGGGGGAATAACTCCAATCAATCTGAGAAGGCCCTCAGCAAATAAGCATAAGACAACCCACCCAACACACATGCTGATAATACTTGCGTTTCTATTGTGTCTCCGAATAGCATCGTCAATCATCTCCTGACACTCTTTTTGAGTGACATAATGTTCTGGTTTTATTTCATCCATCCGATGCGGCATTATCTTGTTTTATCATTTTATCAATAGGATCTGGTGCTCCACCAACAATTGCACATGCTCTCTGATAGTAAAAATTTTCAGTATTCCCAGATGACTCAAAAGTCTCTTTGACTTTCACCCAATTATTATAGGTGTGCTCGTCCATGGTTTTTTAAATTGAAATACATATTAGCTATAATAGTTACTAATTCGTATTCGTCAACTTATTTTGATTTCCTAATATTACCTAGTTTCAAAATTCATTTTACGAACTTTGCGTTGCTTTCTTTGTTCGTGCCATAAAATATCTTCCGATGAAAGAACTTCTTTTTTATTTTTAGGATAGTGAGAGTTTAACATAACGACATTTGATAAGTCAACTGCCGAAATCTTATCACCACGAATGGTTGCCATATTCGGACAACCACAACAAACTGTCTTACTTGGGTGTCCTTCCAATTCCTTTCCACAGGAACGACACCTAATCTTTATATTTTCCATTGTATAATTCTTTATACGTCTTCAGTTTTCAGTTATTTATCATCTAACATAAACTCTACCGTATTGGCAACATCATTCATTGCATCTCGCAGTTCCTCACGTTGTCCGGCATGTTGTTCTACTTTCGTAACACCATTCTTAAATTCTTCACAGAGAGTCCATCTCCATTGACTCATACTCTTAGAGTACCAAAGATTAATTTTCATTTGTAGAAAAGTCGTCTACGCGACTATTTAGTTCTCCCATCTTACGAATCAATTGCATATGTTCAGTTTCTATTTCCTCAATACGACTCTGTAGTATCTCAATCATATCATAGATGTTATCACAGTCTGCAATTTTTTGTTCCGACTTTTTAATTTTCTTTTTCATTAGTAATCCATGTTTCCACCATAACTGATGCAGGTCTTTTTGTTTTCTGCCGATGATCTACACCACTGTCTCACGTAACTATCTGCATCCATATTCATTGTGTAGTGAGCATGATTATGTAGTGCTCCTATCAGTGCTATCGTTCCCAACATTAGAAGAGAGGTCAGTGTTCCCGGATTCGTTATGAAGTTTATAAAATATTTTTTCATTCCGTCTCAGTAAGAGGAGGGTTGGGCCATCCTGGTGGACACATAGGTACACTATAAGGTTCACTCATAATAGAATCAATTGTTTTTTTATGAATCTCTACAGGGTTTATTGCATCACTATCTCTCCATAGAGATGGCATATCTACAAGCACTTTACCTGGTGTTTTAGCAGGTTCAATACTTCTAATACAAAGTGCAGGTGGGGTATAATCCATATACAAAAAAAGGGGATGCCGTCGCACCCCCAGTATAACATCTAGATGTCTACTTGTCTATAAAGATCAGAAGTTGTACTTCAGACCCAATTTGGATCCATATCCACGGTCGATTTTAGAATCACCGGAACCGACGAAACTAACTTCTCCGTATGCACCAAGTGCGTCAGTCAATGCAAGACCGAGACCTGCCTTACCAGAAGGAACAGTGTCACTTTCAGCACCATCAGGGGAGACTACACTAGCTCCTCCTTGGACGTAGTAAGAAGCATTTTCACCAAGTTCACCTTCATAACCTACGTGCAGGTCTGTGGTGGTCGAATTGTAATCAGATCCAGTCCAACCGGAATTAGCTTCCACGTTGACGTAGGGACCGGCTAGGGCGGCAGCAGGGGCAAGAGCAATTGCAGCGGCAGCTGCAGCGATAGTCGTTTTGAACATTTGTTTTCCTCGTTTTTTTACTTGTGGAATGATTACCCACAGATGTTAAGAACCTCGACTGGTTCTGTTGTAAATCGTTACTATAAGTAACGGAGTATTTATACTCATTTTGTTTTTCGGGTATTCGGATAACCCGAAAGCGGAATACCAGAATCGAACTGGTGACGAAAGGTTGGAAACCTTTAGTTTTGCCTCTAAACTAATTCCGCAGAGTGGGAGATTGCTCCCCCAACGCATCTTCCTTCACACAAGAGGTAGTATAAGACAAGATTGAGTTCTTGTCAAGTGGGTTTAGTCAGGCTCGAACTGACGACTTGCAGGTTAAAAGCCCGATACTCTACCAACTGAGTTATAAACCCAAATCCACTTGTTAAAAGTGGAAAGCCTTCGACAAGATTTGAACTTGCGACCTGAGCTTTACAAAAGCCCTGCTCTACCACTGAGCTACAAAGGCATATCAGGTGAGCCTTTTATGTGTGACTTGCTTAGGTCACCAGACGGCATCATAGAGCTATTACTATATCGATGTATTGCGCTCACTTGAGTGAAGCGGTACATAGCGATGTATTGCTCAGACCCCCAGCCAGTGTGCGTCTGCTCTCTGGGTAATATGACAATCATACCAGAAGTGGTGATGATTGTCAATGGAGAATAACGGACTCGAACCGTTGACATCCTACTTGCAAAGCAGGCGCTCTACCAACTGAGCTAATTCCCCAATCGGGGTGGCAGGGATCGAACCTGCGACCCTCGCTTCCCAAAAGCGATGCGCTACCTCTGCGCTACACCCCGAAGATGAGACAATCATACCAGAAAGGTGATGATTGTCAACTCCCCCACCTGGACTCGAACCAGGGACAAGGTGATTAACAGTCACCCGCTCTACCAACTGAGCTACAGGGGAATGGCAGGCAAGGAGGGACTCGAACCCCCGACCAACGCATTAGAAGTGCGTGGCTCTTTCCATCTGAGCTACTTGCCCATGAAAAAAGTCAAGAGGCGTCATCTGTTTGTCGATGCTCTTACCTGTGTTTTGCCTCTCAACTCGTTTATTATAATGCCTTCTGGTCTGTGAGTCAACCCTCTTCTGTGACTTCCGTCTCAGACACTTCTGTTTCTTCGGCGACTTCTGGTTCAGGTAACTTGACTCCGGTTGCTTCCAAATACTCAATAGCACCTTGAGTCTTTAGCATTAAATCTCTTGTTCTTGTAGTTTGTGCCTGAATTCCTTCCAACTGTTGAGTCAGTGTTACTCTTTGTTCGATTAATTGCGAAAGGTGATTTTGCTGCTCGTTCATTTCAAGTCAAATTTATTTAACATTATTTATAAGTATAAATTCACAAGAACTAAATAATAAAAAGTATGCTTGAACAAAAATGAAAAGAGCATTATTTGCTTTCGGGATATTAATAATGACCGCAAGTGCAGCAAATGCCGGAGGACTTGTTTCAAAACATGCTTCTAGTGTTCAACTAACCGTCAATGCAGCACAGACTACAGCAACTAGAGTTGGTTCCTCATTTAGTATAAGTGGGAGTAATATTGATACTACGGACGGAACAACTGCCGGAACAGTGTCTGCAGGAACAATTACCAGTGGAGTATATGCTCCTGGAACAATTGCAGCCACTCAAGATACAGCAGGTTCTGCATTTAGTTTCAGTCAATCTTATACACAGGCCGATGCAGTTCCTACTTCTGCTGCAACTGTAGGAGCTGTTCCTAATTTTTCTAGTGTATCTTCTTACACTGCCGGTACTTTAGGAACTCTTGCCGGTACTGTAACTTCAGCAGGTCTTCTCACGGTAACTGGTGGTGGTGCTGGTACATCTGCAACAGGCCAATTCATTAGTGAGATTACAGTCATCGATTGATGAGGAATTTAAATTATGGTTTTCCAAATCCAAAAGGATGCCGTTGCTCAAATTGTCGCGGCACCTCTTTCTGTAATTGTTGCCAGCATTGTTTTGTTGCCTGGACAAGGACTAGCAGTCCCAGTGGTGCCGAACTTCACTCAGGGAAGTATGAGCAGTCATACAGAAACGACGCAAACAGTAACTGAGACAATAAACTCAATGGACTACAGCACAGGATACCAGTACTCTGCTACTGGTTCTGGTGTCAGTGCAAGTGGAAACTTATCTCCAGGGACAGGAGCAACTAATATAACTATAGACGGAGTGACATCATCATGGACAGGTGTAACAAGCAAACCCCAATTCACACAGACAACACCAGGATCAGCGTTTCAGTTCACAGAAACTTACTCTGGCCCAGGTCTTCAAAATCATACAATTATTCAAAGAGTGACGGAGGTCACAAGCGTAACCGACACAACTTCCATTTTCAGTCAATAATTGGAGCAGTTATTCTCGGATCATTATTACCATTAAATTCTTATGCTGAAACCGTTGGTGGTGTATCTGCTACTGCTTCTCCTGTCGCTAACAGTTCAGGCTCCGTTACAAACCAAGCTATTCAGGTTTTACAAGGTCCATACATAACTAATACTTATGGTGGGGGAATTCAGTGTCAAGGTCCCACTCGCAATTTTACGCCGTATGTAACAGGAAGTGTCTCTGCTTCTAAACCTTTTCAAGGTTATTATGATGATCCGGTATATGATGTTGGAGATAATTTTGGTGCCTTCGATGATGACGGAAATAATATCGGAGATGGCATTTTAGATAATCCCGGAGACATTCTCTTTCATAAAAGAACTAGAACCGGACAAAAAGATAATTACAGTTTAGGACTAGGGTTCTCTATGACTTGGAGTACACCATTAGATAAAAACTTACAAGACCTTTGTAAAGAAGCAGCATCTTCTAATATTGCAATGATGCAGCAACTCACTGCCAATAAAAGATTAGATTTTGAGATAGCTCGTTTGAAAAATTGTGGTGAGTTGAAATTAAAGGGAATTCAATTCCACCCTAGAAGTCCTTATTATTCCGTATGTGCTGATGTGGTAGTAAATAATCCACCAAGACATAAGCATCCACACTATCATACTATTCCCGTCCCTTCAAAACCCGAATTGCCCGATTCCGAATCCGCTGTTGACCTTGGCGGTCCTTTAGAGATTCAATCACAACCGTTTTCCCCTTAATCTTAGCAATCTTTTTCATAACTTTTTTAATCGTAGGTTTCACGACCTTCAATAATAAGTCTGCTAATGGTTTTGCAAGTAATGCTGAAGTAGTTGCAATTATAGCAACTCCACCTACCTGCATAACCTGCCCACCAGTAGGAAGTCCTGCTACTATCTGTTGAGGTATAGGAACATCTTCTGTTATCTGAATACATTCGTTACCGATTAATTTATATTCAGTAACTTTTTTTCTAAATCCTTCTATAAACTCTCCAATAGGTTCTTTGGCATTTTGTGATGCCGTAGGACAATCTATTTTTGCAGTAGGAATATCCGGAGATTTTGGAATTTCGGGAGTTTCCGGAACTACAGGAGTATCTTTTGGAACATTAACACCACTAGGTTTAGTGATGATCATCTGTTCAGGTTCATATAGAATAGGATCAAAACTGGGAACACCAGAATCGCAATACGTAACCACTCCTTTTTCGTCATCGGTTTTTATCTGATTATTTTTAGAGTTATTGGTTTGATGAGCCTCTACACATCCTGGAATATCAACAACAGGCGTGCCAATATACACTACGACAGGAGGACCCAAAGGTATTCTTGTATAGTTATCTAAGACAGTATTTACTTGAGGGATTATAATTTCACGAATACTAATGTCATTAGAAGTAATAATCGGAATTTCAGTCATCCGTAAAGATATTCATAACAGAAGAAATTATGGAATGAAAAGCAACATAAAGAAAAAATGTATTATCTGTATCATTTCTTCTTATACTTTTGTTTTTATTTCTTATAGAATTCTTTTTACGAAAAGATGTAGAGGACATAATATCAATTCAACTATCCCTATTTAACAAATATTAAAAAGGAAGTGCTGATCCAGTTGAAGGTAGTCCAGGAACGGCACCACCAGTAGATCCAGGAAGTTCTGGCATAGCAGAATTCAGCATTCCAGGAAGTGCTCCGGCAACTGCTTCTGTTGCTGCTTTGGTTGCTGCTGCCTTGGCAGATTCAATTAGAGAATCTTTGTTCACGTAAACATAGGCACTACCACCGACAATTGCCGAGGATACACCAAAAGAAGCTAGAGCAAGAATGTTAATTAATTTTTGCATTTTAATTTTTACCTTTTTTTATAGGCCACGTAATATGTAGTGTATAAGTTAATAAAGTTATAAATCCAAACACAAATAAACCACTCATCATCAATCTACCAAGGTGCCGTGTGCTCTTCTAATTTCACGAAGTGCTTCTAGATTCATATCCTTTGTGCCACCATCATATGCATGAGCATATCCTTCAGTAATCATTTGTTCGTTAAGGGACACAGTGTCGTCCCCAATGTAAAGCCAACCCAAAAGACGCCCATATTTCCCAGTGCCACCAACAAGTTCAGTCCTAACAGACAACTCATCATCACCAGCCAAAGTGCCTTCGAGTTTTGCTTTGAGCCATTCGGTTGCGTCGATTCCAAGTGCCTTCTCCTCTAAGTTTTTCGTCCTTTTCTCTGGCGTATCAACTCCTGCAATTCTAACTCTTTCCTTCTTGTATAGATCGAACCCGAGATCAATAGTGACATCGATAGTATCACCATCAAGAACACGATTGATCTCCGTTACTCGGAAGTTGTAACAACTCTTCCTGCTCGGCGGTGTCATTGCACCCATTTTCTAGTTCCTCAAATGCTTCTCCTATTATGTATACAATATATCCTAATGATAGTCCAACAGCAATGATTACTAGAATGATTACTGACCATACAGGATCAGCTGGATTATCAAGTGGACGTAACAATAAATTCATCTTTTACTATCAGGACTAGGGACTAATTGATATGCCATTTTATCTCTCAATTTATTTACACGTTCTTCATTGTATTGCTTAAAGTTGCCTCTTTTCTCCACTTTTTTATAGTAGTGAAGTGCATTTAAGATTATTGTATAATCTTCCATATTCAATTCAAAGTTCATCGCATCCCTCCATCATTGTTGTTGCAAGTTCTCCACCAATCTCTGCACCTTTATCTTGTCCAAACATTGCTATCCATCCGGCAGCAACCCATCCGACATATGGAATACTAGTGAACCATGGTGCTGCTGCGGCACCAAGACTAGCACCCACTATCCTTCCTGTCGATTCTCCACCACCTTCCGCCTTTATACACTCTAACTTTTTCGCAGTCAACTTTCCCTCGGCACCTCCACCCATATGGCGGGCACCATCCATTGTATATTCCTCATCATATTCTACATTTGATTTCCCACCAATACCAAAGAACCCATTAGTCTTATCGACTCTTCTTCTTACACCCATGACTTTAGGATCATTTGATGAGTAATCAATCCTATATCCTTTCTCCCCTGCCTCTACTGTATATGAGGTATAATCCCCAACAGGAAGATTAATTATAGGCAAGTCATTTTTGTTTATGAGATGTCCCAAGACACCAATATGAGCAATCCCAAACAATGTTCCCACTGTTAGGACTACCCACTTAAATGGTGACTTTTGATTATCCATAATTACATCTTGTAAGATTCATCGGACTTTGGAGGTGCCTGTGTAATTTGTACAGGTGCCTGTTCGATACGAATAGTTTGTGCCGGTGCAGTTTGTGCTGCTGCGGCAATCAATCTTTCCATATCTGCTTTACTGATTCCACCACCATTACTTCCACCACCTTCTCCTGCTTTCTTTGCTGCCTGAACACCAAAAGTTGCTAACACCCCAGTAAATACTGATGCGATAAAAGTGGGATCTAATTTTTGCTCGGGAATACCAAGGGCTGGTGGTAACTTGATGTAAGCCAACGTGAGTATTCCGCCGCTCCAAACAAGGATGCCAAGCCTAACAAAAGTAGAAAGAATTGCAATTTGTTCTTCCTTGTCATCTGCTGCCTCCTTTAGTTTTCCTAAAATACCTTTTTTCTTAGGTTCATCTTTTTTGACTTCTTCTGGCATTGAAAAGAGGCATGGCTCTTTTATTTATGGTTTTAGTATGTCAACAGTGACATTAGATTTTTCTATTTGATTAAATTTTTGACAAAGGGTATCACTTGATTGATGTTCCCATTTGTGATACGTATCTTTTAATTGTTGAGTATAATTAGAACCATCGTGCTCTTTCATTTCGTTGGCAACAATGGTTCTAATTAATACGTCTCTTGTTAGAGTAGACATGTTTTAAATTTTTTATCCAACAAAGAGTTCACCATTATAACACAAGAGGTTTCACAGAACTCTTCTCGGCTGGTTTCCTGTTCAGGATGTTATTATTTAGTAATGTAACCTTCTTTGACTAGATATTCACGAGTCAAAGGAGTAGGTTCATAAACCTCCCACATATTACCATTAGCACATGCCGCAAGTGCATCAGAGGTCATTCCTTCTGTCTTACCTGCCCATGTTGCTTCCTTTTCCCATGGCCATGAATTTTCGGGATATGCACTTTCTACCATATCACGCCAGAGCATAGGAACCTCATCTTCAGGTTTGATAATAGCAATCATACTGTTATCAATTGTGCCTGCCATACAGTCCTGTGCAGCGTGCCATCCTTCATGACGCATCACACTCATTAATACACTCGGACGGCCCATGAATGCTTTATTGAGGAAGAAGTTATTACCTACAGTATGATAAACTCCCCTATGAGATACAGGAAAGTATTTTTGATCTGCTAAAAATACTTTGACCCCAATCATATTAAGGGAACTAAGCATACTGTTAAATTCAGTAGCAACAGGATAAAAAGAATCAGTATTGGGATACTGACTAGACACATCTAGGATACTAGTAATTTCATCAACTTCATCTGTACACTCTTGTAAAAGCATACATCCCATAGAATGCATAGTGAAGTACTCACTATCTTTAAGTGGATCTGCAAAAACAGGAGTAGTTAATGCTGCGGATGCCAATAAACTTGCAATAATTTTTTTCATTTGTAATATGCTTCAAAGTATTTAATAATGCCATTAGTATTTACATTACCCTGAGATACCCAGTCATGAGCACATTCATACATTGATTGATTAGTGTATGCAGGTAATGATTTTTTTAGTTGACCACCATATTTAGTGAGAAGAACTTTAAGTGCTGACTCACGAAGTTTTAATTTATCTTCACTATAACGCCAATCGTCGATCATATTTGATTCTCCTTTTTTTCATGAAAGATTTCAGAACCTCCACCTATTGAATTAAGTTGTATGGTAGTTTTACCACTACTTGTAGCAATATTATATATTACCTCATGAATATCTTTTGGTTCTGCTATATCATCTTCAGGTAACAATTGACCATCAGATACTGCATGATCAAATGCTTCTTTCAAACTCATTTGAGGATCGGACAAAACTGCCGGGCCGAACCAAGGGTCATCTTTCAAATAATTTGGAGCAGGAATAGTTTTATTAAGTATTTTTTTAATAGATCTTAAAATCATACTAATACCATTTTCTTGATGTAATCATATGCATAAAGTTCTCGGTTACCCTTAATACCCCAACCTAACCAAGTATATGCAGGTCTCATGTAATAAGATACGGTTTGTCCACCACCTTCAAATTGTGGAAGAACACGTCGGAAGATAGGTTCATTAATCATCCAACGAACTTGCCCTTCAAGAGAAGATGGATCGCATTTATATTTGGCACAGAAGTTTCCAAGACCTTTATAACGTCCGATAGAAGTCCACTGAATTAAACCAAACCCACCTTTCTTACATTCCAAGTAAGAAATGCGAGCACCACCTTCACAGATATTAGCAATGAACTTTGATTCCTGCTGAATGTTTCCCATGATTGTAGCAAGCGCATTACGATCAGAGATATTTGTGTGCTCTTGTAGTGCTGCTAGAACAATTTGTTCATTAGGAGTACAACTAGGACACTTCCAAGTCTCTTCCTCTATAATAATTTCTTCTACAGGTTCTGTTTCTAATTTTGCTTTGATTTGTTCAGGTTCTGGGGAAGGGATTGCAACTACACTTGCAAGAAGTCCAATTCCAAAAAGTGATTTAATCATTGTCTCCAAGATATTCGAGTGAGTAAATTTCATGATCCTCAAGATTGGGGTCTAACCATTCGGCAAACTCTGACTGGATCGCATGAGCATCTTCTACAGATTTTAGCACATCATCCGTATTCATGTCACAGAGAATGTGCAGTCTATCAACTGCCCAGTCATGGGTTACTTGCAAGGTCTTTTCCAAAGTTTCCATAATCTTTCCGCATGTAACGGCCGAGAATATTGCTATTATAGTATGCCGGTGCTCCGTTGTCAAGTGCCTCTGATAGCACATTATTTAGAAACAACTGCTTGGTCTCCTCAAAGTTACAATCTCCCTTCTTCTCATGAAGACTTAGTATTACTCTACTGAAGAACTCTTTGCCATATCTTTTTATATCTTCCTTTAACTCAGGACAAGAACCATAATACTTCTTCCAATCAGATTCTTGTTTTACTTTTCTCTTTTTTCCTGGTGGGGTTCTGAACGACCAAAAATACTTTCGCCCAATGTATTGTCGTTGGTTTGACTTATTGGTAATACAATAAACAAAACCAAAGTGGTTCCCAATAGCATCAGACTCAAAAGGTTCATTATTGTATATCCAAGAATTCTCATAACTCATGATATAGTATCTTATGAGCTATTATTTATCTTTAACGGGGACAAACCTAGTCTACATAAAAAAAGGAGACTTGTCAAGCCTCCTTTGAGTATTATGTGAGTTTTATATCACTTTGTTAGTTTACCAACAGCACGACCGATACCTTTCTGCCTCTTATCAATCTTCTTATCTTTAGGTGTTTGACCTGGATAACCGATTTCGGCATCTTCAGCATCAGTTGAACCTTGAGAATAGGATCTTTTCTCAACATCCTTAGATGCTTTCTTTACATAAGAACCCATAGTTCCTTTGGAAAGTTCGTCAAGTTGCTCACCTTCATTCGTCATAGAGAGGTATGCCTGGTGGAGAGATTCAAGTTCTTCTTTCCTAGTAAGTCTCTTAACAAATCCCTTGAGACCTTTGCTCTTTTCTTTTTTGTCTTGGGGGTAGTGGAGAAGGGGGTTGTAATTAGGATCTTTACCAGTAGCAGGTACTTTGGTATTTTTATCTTCAGGGCCCTCATTGGGAGTTCCTTTGTATAGCTTCCCTTGTGCTCTCGCTCCCCCCTTTTCTCTTTTTTCTAATCTGTCCATACCTTTCATCGCATCGTCATGCTTTCTACCTTTGGTATAGACATACTTATCCGTTTTATCTTGATCCTCGATGTTCTTATTAAGATAGCTTCTCGCAAGTTTCTTGGAGATTTCGTCAAGTTGCTCAAATTCTTCATTCTTAGCACCAGACTTATGACGAACTGTTCCTTTCTCGTCAGTATAAGTTTCTCTCTCCTTATTAGGAGTTACATAACCAACACCAGGAACTGCACCAGTCTTACCAGCAGCTCTCGCAGCATTTCTATCTGCTGCTCTCTGTGCCGCTCTCTTACGATTGCGATCATAAGAACTCATTGCTTCATCAACATTCTCTGACTCTACAAGTGCTTCAATCTCCTTCACAGTAAAGAGACCGGTTGCTTCGAGTTCTTCTTTCTTCAGTGCTGCTTTACGTCCAGCAGGGTCTGTCATCGCAATACGACGTTGCATCTGCTTATTGGTTTCCTTCTCGTTGCCTTGACGGGCAGCAACAACTTCTTTAGCATATGCTTTATTAGATTGACGTTCCATCTTCTCTTTAGGAAGTGGTTTCATATCCTCTTCAATTTCTTCTTCACTTTGATGGTTATAAACTTGACTATAAAGTTCTTTGATTGTTGCGAGTTCTTTGTTGTAATTCATGTCCTCTTTCCTTGCTCTATCTGTAAGTGAATCGGCACCTGCCTTAACTGCACCAGCAGCAGCAGAAACACCCTTGCTAATGCCTCTGACGACCTTCTTAAGTCCTCTTTTCAGAAGACCATCCTTTCTCTTTCTAGGTGCCGCAGAAGACGATCCACCATCATTAGAAGAACTAGAAGATGGTCCAGTGCCTGATGATGAAGATGATGAAGAACTTTCACTATCAGAAGAACTACTTGAGGTGGATGGAGAACTGGATTGGGTTGATTTATATCCTTTCTTGGCAGCACTACCTATATCTTTTACCAAATTCTTAGCACTACCTGCTGCTTTACCGGCAACTTCAGCACTCTTAACCGCAACTTTACCTGCTGTTTTCAATCCAGTTTTTGCAGCAGACCCTACCTTCTTGACTACACCCTTAATTTGGGAAAGTTTTGATGCTTTCTTTTCGGGAGAAGCACTTCCAACTTTTTCTTTGGATACTTTAAGTTTTGCTCTAGCCATTGAACCAGCATCTCTGCCTGATTTCTGACCTTCTCCAGATGCTGCAGAGGTTTTATCCCTCATTCTCATTGCAGCAACTTGTGCTGGATTTGTAACCTCAGTAAGAATTTCTAATTCAGTATCAACCGACTCACAAATCGTTTGCTCTACAATATCAATATCTAATCCTTCTTCCAAGCACTCTTCGAAAAATTCTATTACTTGCTCTTCGATATATTCATCTGTAAGATCGTCAAGATCTTCATCAGTAAATTCATCTAAAATACTTTCTGCAATATCAGGAGCATAAACATCCTGATATAAACTTCGAATTAGTCCATAATCAGACTGCGATAAAGATTTCATCTTAATTCTAAATTACCCTTTATAAGGATATTTATAAAAAAAGGACCCCCCTTAGGAATCCTCTTGATCTAATTCTTCAAATGCTTTATACCCATCATAATCACCGAATAGAAAAGCATCAGATTTTGCTGCTTCTCTATATGCCACATATGAATCAGAGACTAAATCCTGCAAAGGTTTCTTCGGTAACGTCTTGCTTGATTCCTCCGACGATGTAGGATTCAACTTCCGTCTCCTGAGGAGCAACTTGGAGACCCTTCGACGAAATCCAATGTTCCGTCCAGGGGAGTGGGTTATTCTTTGCGGGTACGTCATAGATTGGTTTCAGTCCAATTGATTTCATTCTACGATTGGCAATCCATTCCACATACTGCTGAAGCAGTTTATCATTGAGACCAATCATCGAACCATCCTTGAACAGATACTCTGCCCAAAGTTTTTCTTGATTTACAGTTTTCTCAAAAGTATTGATTAACCACTGCTCTTCTTCTTTGAAGATTTGTGCCATCTCAGGATCATCACCTTCTCTCCACTTCTTCAGAATATTCTGAGTAATGGCAAGATGTTGATTCTCATCTCTGGCAATCAGTGAGATGATCTTTGCACTTCCTTCCATAAGTTTGAGTTCACCAAAAGCAAAACTGCAAGCAAATGATACGTAAAATCGAATACCTTCAAGGATATTAACATTCGCAACTGCTTTGAAGAGTTTGCGTTTAAGTTCATATCTTGTTTCTTGTGCATAAGCGACTCCTTCTAATGCGTGTTGCCAATCACTAGTACTATCATAATGATGTGCTGCATTAATAAAATCATTATATGCTTCAGTCACACTCATCGCACGTTCAACAATTCGTTCATCATTCAGAATGTGGTCAAACACATCTGAAGGGTCCGAATAAACGTTCTTAATGATATGAGTGTATGAACGACTGTGGATCATCTCCATGAACCCCCAGACCTCCATACATGCCTCTAATTCAGGAAGAGAGCAGTATGGGATAAACGCCATACCAGGACCACGACCCTGAACCGAATCAAGCATAATCTGATACTTCAAGTTAGAAGTAAAGATATGCTTTTGCTCTGGACGTAGTGTCTGATAATCAGCACGATCCTTCTGGAGAGAAACTTCCTCTGGTCTCCAGAAATATCCTAACTGCTGAGTGGTCAACTTATCAAAAATTGGATACTTGTAAGAATCGTATCTTTGAATACCTAATGGTTTCCCAAAGAACATTGGTTGTTTTTTAGTGTCTACCTCTTCTGCATTGAACACGGTCATAGAATCGACCACTGGTCTCTCCTCTTTATTTGTCTTAAATCTTACAAGACTCACAGTCTTCCTCCTCTGCGGTTTCTAATTGAGAAATTAAACTATCAAGTGACTCATTGGAATCATCCATTTCATCAGTCTTGATGTCATATGTATTTTGA
>Ga0209535_1000425_pt1 | contig 29563 bp, 58 predicted proteins | sample LinPmetageLP28_FD_184041 | JGI IMG/M metagenome (GOLD analysis project Ga0209535, IMG submission 184041) | Marine viral communities from the Pacific Ocean - LP-28 (SPAdes) (version 2) | ecosystem: Environmental > Aquatic > Marine > Oceanic | place: Pacific Ocean | collected 2009-08-22
TCCGGTGGAAAAGTGGAATAATAATGGGGTGAAATCTTTGATTTTATTCATATTATGAATATTTTATAATATTATTCCATTATTCCATATATTCCATATATCTCTAAATCTCTATTTGAGAGAGAGGGATTCACAGAAAAAGACACCCCTATGGAAAAACCGGAATAATGGAAACATCTTATCAGTCTAGCGTTTCCGCTTATGGAAAGATAGCGGAATAATTATTTTAATACTATTTTACATAAAAAAATACTATTGGTGTTTTGTCTTACCTAAGTAGTAAAAATGCTAGTACTATTTACTTCAATGGTATTTTGATAATGCTATACTTTTTCTCCAATATCTTTAACCCGAAATGGTGCATAAACCCTTATAAAGCAAATCGGGAGGTTTGGGTGTCTCAATCGGGTTTATCCCTTAGAGACAGAGAGTAGGGCTATGGGGCCTTTTAAGATAATCACTAATTTATTTAGTGTGTAGCCCTACTCTCACCCTTGATAGGAGGTAGAAACATGCAAATAATAATAGAAATAAACGAGAAGCAAGAACGACACTTCGCCGTAGGTGGAGTAGGATGGACATTTGGAGACAGGTGGTATGAGGGGCCGGATAATTCCTTGATGTGTAATTATCAAGATGAATCGGGTTTCCTTTGTCTCTACATTATGAAAGATGGTTCAATCAAGAAGCAATTATATTCTCCGGTAAATAACGGATGGATTGATGTTCTAGAACACAAAGAAATGTATGATATTGGGTTGGGTGTTGAATGATGGTAATTGTAGGCACACAACAACAAGAAGACATTTGGGCTGAAATGGAGCATGGCGAAAACCATGTTGTAGTTGATGCAGGAGCAGGTGTTGGTAAGACCTTCACTATTGTAGAAGGTGCAAAAAGAATGTCCGGTAAGATGGCTTTCTTAGCATTCAATAAGAGTATTGCAACAACACTTGGTAAGCGTCTTCCCGAAGATGTTTATGCGGCGACATTTCATTCAATGGGATTCCGAGCAATTAAGCAAAATGGGCGAACTAAGATGGACAAGTCCAAGACATATAACATTATCAAAAAGGTTCTTGGTGCGGATTATTTCGCAGTGCCTTTGGCTAAACTAGTATCTTTGATGAAGGGTGCTATGGTTGAAGGTAGCGATAGAAAGTCAATCGCTAAGTTGGTTGATTCTTACAATATTAACTTTGATACAGACCATGATGAAGTGTTGGCCTTTGATGCTCTACCTCAAATTATGAAGTTGAGTATGAATTCTTCAACTATTGATTTTGATGATATGATTTGGATTCCTCTAGTGAACAATCTTCCTTTGGAAAAGTATGATGTATTGTTTGTTGATGAGGCACAAGATTTCAATGAAGCACAACGACAACTAATCTATCGTAGTGTTGAACCCGATGGCCGATGTATTGTAGTGGGCGACCCTAACCAAGCCATCTACGGTTTCCGTGGAGCAGATTCTTCTAGTATGCAAATCTTTGAAGATTTGTTAAAGACGAGCAATAGGGAAGTTAGTAAGTTCCCACTTAGCGTAACATGGCGTTGCCCTAAGTCTGTTGTAAAGGAAGCAAACAGATTCGTAAAAGATTTCACTTGTAGAGATGAAGCGGAAGAAGGTAGTGTAGAAGAATTTGCTAGCCTTAATCCAATCAAGGGCGACATTGTTTTGTGTCGTTATAATGCACCTCTCGCTACTGCGTTCTATAGTTTATTGGCTGATGGAAAGTCGGCTTATATTCTAGGGCGTGACATGACAAAGGGACTAACAAACTATGTGAAGAAAGTTTCCCGTAAGAATATGGGAATGTCTTCAAGTGAGTTCAACCTGTTGTTGAATCAGCACTTTAGTAAAGAGACAGAAAGACTTCTCTTGAAAGAGAAAAAGAATCAAGCACTTGCACTAGAAGATAAGTATAATTGTTTGAGTATCTTTGTGGATAAGGCAAGCAGTGTTCAAGGAATTATTGATGAGATTAACCGAGTCTTTTCTTCCGATGGTAAGGGTGACATTATGTTGTCCACAGTACACAAAGCAAAGGGTCTTGAAGCCGATAATGTATATCTTTTGGCTACGGAAAGGATGCCTCATCCGAGAGCAACTAATCCACAAGAAGAACGAAACATTTGCTATGTTGCAATAACAAGAGCAAAGCGAAACTTATTTTATTGTGGGCCTAGTCCACAGTAATACTCCTAGTTGGGCTTATGTCCAACAGAAAGAGTTTGGGGTTTGTCAGTAATAAGAGAGAAATTTATCTACACTTCCATGTTTGATGTTTCTATCCATTGACTAGGGGGATTCGTTCTCCTCCTTCTCTTCCCCCATCCCCTCTAGGTTAATCTACTTAGAGAATTTAAATTTACAGTGATAATATGAAATATATGAAAGACATAATCCGTAAAGAATCAATGCACTTATTCAAGTCAGTGTTCTTGAATCGTAAAGCGGAAGAAGAAGAAAAGCGTAGTGAAATCTACAAAGAATTAACGGGTTTAGGTATGCGCCCATACAAAGCATACCAAATATCAATAAGGAGAATGAAAATATGAATAAATGCGACACTTGCGAAACTAAAGAAAAACTATTTGAGATGACGGACATGGCTTATTGGACTGTATTATGCGGTTCATGTATCAGTGATGGTGAAGAAAGCCATTGGCTTATCAAGACCCATATTCCCGAAACCTTTCCAATAGGTAGTAAAGGACACACAACCCCAAGAACAGGTGATGAACAATGAGTGAAGAAATGATTGGCGTTTGTGGTCACTGTTCTTCTATGCAAGGTTACCACCCATCAAATATGATGCTTATGTCATCAAGACCCGATATAGATTGGTCGGAAGAACCCGATGTTTATGAAGGTGATATTTGGTATTGTCAAGGTTGTGGAAGCGGTACAAAATGGGTAGTTACAATGACTAAAGCAAAGGAGATGATTGAATGATTGACACAAGCAAATACGAACCAACAAGCAATTGCGGGCGTGAAGAATGTAATGATGGTTACGATTGCGAGGATAGGAAATGCACACACGCTTATGTGGATTACTACAAAGGTGAAATGGTCTTTTATCTCATATGTAAAAATGGGTTTGAATGGAAAGAAATATGGACATACAAAGGGGGCGAGTGGCTTGATTGATTTAGAACAAATTGAGAAAATGTATTATGAAGCAGGTGGTGTAAGTGATATTATGTATTGGAATTTATTCCGAGAAGTCAAGCGGTTGCGTGAAATAATAGGTAATCGTGAATGGACTATCAAATTATGTGATGAAGAAATCAAGCGATTGAAGGAGATGATTAAATGAACATATTTGCACTATCAAAATGCCCCGTAGAATCAGCACAACAAATGGTGGATAAGCATGTAGTAAAAATGCCCACTGAAAGTTGTCAAATGCTACACACTAATTCCCTCTACTTTTTGTTTTGGGAAGCACATGGTAGAGAACCTTCTCTAAAAGAATTGAAGGGATTCCACAAAGAATCTCACTTCTCTTACATGATGAAACCCGCTATGCTAAATCACCCTAGTACTATTTGGGCTAGGAAAAACAAGGCTAACTTCATGTGGCTATACAATCATGCAGTTGCCTTATGCAAAGAATACTCTTACCGCTACGGTAAGACACATGGTACTGAGTCTAGAATACAAGACAGTTTTACCTTCTCTTACGATGAAGATGAATTGAGTCCTGTATCTATTGCTATGGCTGATGAATACAGACTACCGGAAGAAAAACACACATGGGATTTTGTGATTAAATCCTATCAACACTACTACCTTGAAGGTAAGTGGGAGTTTGCTTTTTGGACAAAGCGAGACAATCCAAGTTGGTTTCCTACCTCTTGGAGAGTTACTAAAATACTAAACAAATACAGGTGAACACAATGACAATAGAAGAAATAATTGAATGGACAATAATTAGCGACTACAATGTTGCGATAGATGATTTGGGGATAACTACTAGTTTCCTTTTCTTGGAGGGATACTAATGCTATACCGAGAAAGAAAAGATACAGATAACCCCGACTACTCAATTTGGTACGAAGACATTGAATGGGTTTCAATGAGTTTCTTCACTACATATCCTAACAAAATGAGGGTACTAATTGACTTAGACGATGACAATAAAGTAATCGTAAACTTTGAGGACTTGGATGACTATTTAGAAGAGAACAATGTGGTGATTATCTAATGTCACAGGAATGTTGTAAATGTAGTCATTGTGATGGTAGCGGTATTATGCTCGTCATTGATAATACTCACGATGTAACCTACAAAGAAGAATGTTATTGTGTCCTACAACATCGTAGAGAGGAAGAAAAACTAGCAAAGAGAATTGCTTCTGTTTTCCTAGAAAAGACAAGTAAAGAAAAGTTGGCTATTAGTTTGGCTTCTGTTATTGTGGCTAAACATACAGACGAATATTCCAAATTCCAAATAGGAACATTGGTTGAATCTAAAAACGATGCTTGGCTCCTTAATTGGCTACATTAAATACTAGGAAAGGTTCGTGCAGTGTATGGGTGGAACAAGTCACATAACAATGGTTGAAACTGCTTTTAAAGAATTAGGAAGTGATTTAACTTTAGGAGAGATTATGGCTTATATCAACTCTCGTTGGTATAGGATAGCACCGTCAAGACATAAAGTAATAGTTATCTTGACTAGAAAACCTCAATTTTCCTCTAAGGAAAAAGCCTTTGTTATGGGGGGCGTTGGGGCAAATTACCAAACTAATGTTTGGAACATAACAAATGGGCATATGGTGTAATGGATAGCATTTTGGCCTTCTAAGCCGAAGATACGGGTTCAATTCCTGTTATGCCCGCCAATTCAAGTCGGAGTAGCCGAGTTTGGTCAAAGGCGCAGGGCTTAAACTCCTGTTCATATTGATTCGCAGGTTCAAATCCTGCCTCCGACACCATTCAAATAGTGTAGCAGTGTTAAATGATTGCCGAAAGGGTGCAAGGCCCAATACAAATGAGGAATAAAAATGAAATGTAAAGCGTGTGAAATAGAATTTAAACCAACTTCTCTAAAATTTGAAGGAGAACGAAAGGGCAACATATGTACTAGTTGTCGTTCTCTGTCAAAACAGAGTAGTGCGGTTCAATCCGCAAACAAAAGAAAACAAACAGAATATCTTGCTCTACAAACTAGAATAGAAAGAATGGAAGAGAAATTTTCCCTGCTTGATACTATAGTTGAGTCTATGACTAGAGACATTGCTGAAAATGTAGCAGTAGAACAAGTTAAGTCTATGGAAGAACAAATATTGAAGAATATACTTGGGTTATTGAAACTCTTCCAAGATAAAATGCAAGCCCAAGTAATGGACATAAATAATAAAATAATAAGGAATGATAAACATGAATGAAAAAGTAGAATTTAGAATAATAGACAGTGAGGATATGCCTCCCATTGTTATAACGCAAGGAGAAGATGATGGAGTTAAGGTGGTATTGAATACTTACCATAGACTTTGGATTAGTCTAAAGCGAAGAACAATTGCCGGAGTCATTGATGCACTTCAAGAGAAGATGGACTTCATCTTGAATAGTTATCTTAGTGAAGCGCATAAGTTTGAAAAAGAAGACAGGGAGATGATGAAATGAGTACTTGTGGAGCATGTGATAGCACTAACACAGTAACCGATTGCGACCATTGCACATTGGCTACCTGTAAACAATGTGCTAGGATTATACCTAGCCGAGACGGTTTGAAAGTCAAACATAACAAATGTCTACCAAAGAAAGAACAATACGAATTAGGAGAGAATTAAAATGGATATACCAAGAGAAGCAATTGAATTAAGTTACGAAAGAGAGACTATTCAACCTAAAAGAAGACTAGGAAATGGACGATGGGATAGGGCTTTGAAAGAGGCACTAGTACGCCTATCAACCGCAGACAATTACAACGATGCTAAATTAGAATGGTTGGCTACAGGCAATGTTTGGTGGTCACAATATGGTGGAGATAGAGCCGAAGATGCTCCTTTGTGGGTCATGAATTCTAGTATGGGATACGGTAGTTGTCTATGCGGTCATAGGATTATCTATCATTTTGAGATAGAGAACACCGAGAACGGTAGAAAGGAATGTGTCGGTAGCGACCACATCAATTCCTATCTAATCCTTAGAGCAATCAAAGAGGCTACAGGTCTTGAAGATGAATACATTACTGATGAAATGATTGACCAATGGATTAATGTTCGTATTGAAGGCATGAAGAAAACTGCTTGGTGGGCTACTAATGGTTCAATCTTTGAATTTAAATTCAACAAGATTAAGGACTTAGATTTGCGAGTCAATGTTAGAAGTAAAGGGTTCTATTGGGATGAGAAACTAAATACTCATCGTCCTAAGACCTATATTCGTAAAAGGGCTATGGATGGAGAAATGGCTTCTATTGTATGGCGTTGGAATCATCCCGATAACCACAAAGCCCAAATTAATACTAAGGGCTACCCCAACAAAAAACTGTTAGAGGATTTAGATGATTTCTACTATTCATCAAGAGAAACCATTGCTATGATTACTGAGGAAGATGCTATTATGGAAAAGAAAATGGCCGAGGTTGATAGTATGCGAGAGAAGAGGTATTCTCGCAATATTTCTAATAAGATGGAATTCTTTGGGATTAGTAATTACTACGAAGTGAAGAACAATCTTCCTTTTGATAATTGGACAACTAACTTCCTTCGGGACATAGAAATCAAATTGAAGAATTCCAATTGGGGTAATGCTCTATCTCAAAAACAGATTGAAACATTAACTAAATGTATGGAGGCGGCAACAGATAACCAAATCCAATACATGCAAAACTTAGGATACAACGGTAGTGAAAAAGTGACAAAGAGACAAGCAACCGTTTGGATTTCCGCAAACAAAGGGGATGGCTTAAATAGTCATGACAAGGTGAACAAAACAGAGGTGAATTAAAATGATTACACTAACGATTTTAAATGAAACAGGACACACAGAATTGCAACTCTCTGTAGAGAAGGTTGTAGAACAAATTGAAACACACCCCACACATTGGGTTTTCGTTGATGGTGAGATGGTAAGCCGCCAAGACATTAACACAATCAATTGGGATACTGTTAGTAGCGTGGACTTGACTCCTGCTATTGTTGGAGGTTCCTGTTGAACCTACCTTGTTGATGAATAAAACCATCCCTTAAACCGTGGTGCTTATGCCCCTCTATCGTAACTTTGCTCATTGTAGAGCAGTAGTTAAGTCACTTCTACCTATGTTATCGGTAGAGGGGCAATTGTTCGTTGAGACGGCACTACGACATTCGTTGTTGATGGACGACGAAAAAGAACAAGTCTTCTTCTTAAATTCTAAATTAAAGAATTATCTTTTTGATATTGATGAAGCCGTGACAATTGGATTCAACCAATACTTAGCAAAATACATTAAAGATTTTGATGTATATGTTAAATACCACGAAGTAAATAAATTAGAGGGTTAAATATGTCAAACAATCCAAACTATACAGACAATTCAAGAGGTCGCAAGATAGCGACAAAATGCAGGGTATGTGGAGGCTCTTTACTAACTCCACAAGATATGAAAATAGAAGCACATGAAGAATGTGTAAACAATTACAAAACAAAAATGAGAATGATGTGATAATATGACGGAAATTGAAAACTTAAAGAACAACCATACAATTAAAAATTATGATACAGAAACAAAAACCCTACACCTCCCCCTACACAGTGATGGAGGATACCGTGAAACAAAAAAAATAGAAGGGACTGCCTTCATTATACAGAATGGATATGCGAGTTCTATTGCTCACCATTTCAACGGGAGGGTAGACCAAGTAGTTACCTCATTGGATTCCTTAATAGTCTCCTTTGCTGAAAAAATGAAAAAGAAGATGAAACTTGCGAATAACCCAAAAGCCTGTTTAGAAATTATAGTGAATGACTACCCAATCGTAGTAACTAACACAACACCAATTTCTATTAATGGTTTAAAGGGTACTAAGAGAGAGGTATTCTACAATCTATCTAGGTTCCTTTATCGTGTAAATAATGACATGAGTAGGTCGGAAACGATGATGTTATTCTATAGGATATGCAATACTCCTTACGAGATTAGCCATGTTCTTGAAAATAGAATACCGTTTTACTTCTTTAATGGCGGGCGAAGAGTTAATGTTAGATTGAATGCTAAACAAATAAGTGATGATAAGGTAGCCATAGAGATAAGTGATTCTGTTTGGGGTACTATTTCATTCAAAGACCTGTCTAAGTATTTAGGACACTATTTACATGGACACAATAGAGGCTCTTGGAAATTTCTTTCACCACAAAAATTGTACTTCTTATTGATGGGTAAGCAGATAACTGAATCGGACTCCGATGTTATGATTGCCTTTCTAGAACAGAATAGAACTTCTAAATTAATAGAAGACAGGGCCGAGGTTCTTCTAGAACAAACGCTTGTCAAATATAAGAATAAAGTCAAGATGTTGAGCGATAAAGAAACAAACGAACAATATCTACTAGTCAAAGGAATAGATAACGATTGGTTATTCACTTGGAATAGTAATAGGAAATCGTCGGGTAGGCAATTGGTATCAACTGCTTTCTTATCTCTTGAAGGAGACTACAAATGGAACGGAGTTTGTGTTGATAACCTTCAAAACAATTCTCCTATACATGACCAACTAGTAACTAGATTGTTGGTCTGTATTAATGACAGAATGACTAAACAAAGAGTCTCTACCATGAAGAGTATTCCTTCCGCTACGCATAGAATAAATTTTGAATTGGTGGATGATAACAGTAGGTTAGAAATTGCTTATGCTACACATATAGAGAGATATATAGAACCCGTAGAGAGTGAGAACCTTGATTAATTGTACTGAATGTAACAGTACTGCTTTTTCGTACAACGAATACATGGGCGAGAAGGAATGTCAAGACTGCGGATTGATTGTAGTAACTGAACCCTTTGACCAAACGGTTTCTCTATTTACTCATGATGGAGAAATTATTAGGCATGGAGATAGAACTCTAGGCTCTAGGCCCATTCATAGATACGAAAGGGGTAGGCGAAGCCATGTTGATGTAGGTTTGGGTTTCTCTAAAATGTTAATGTCTTCTTTGACTAATTCAAAGAGCCAAATGGAGAGAGTAGAAAACGCCTACATGACTTGTTTTAGAGCAGGGATATTTAGTCAATCTACTTATGAAGATAGGGCTAGTGCTTTGGTGTATTATGTCTTAAGGGAAAGAAATCTGCCCTTCACTCTAAAAGAAGTCTGTGCTGAGTACGGCTCTAACCAAAGGTTGGTTGCTAAAGTAGCCAAGAAGATTTCTAAGCATTTTAAGAATAGTGGAGTCTTTATTCAATCTCTTGATTCTTTGGTAGAGAAGTATTCCCTTCAATTAGGGGACAGGTATTTTGCTAGTACCTGTAGTATCTTACTTTCCTTCTTTGAGAGGGAATACGAAATGCGTACTCTTACTCTAAATAAGAGCGCAGTAGCGGGGATACTCTACATAGCAAATCTTTGCGAATTTAAACAACTAACTCAAAAAGAAGTTGGTGATGTTGTAGGTGTGACTAGTCGCACTTGTAGAGATACAACAAAAAAACTCCTACGAACAGTAGGTAAAACAGAGTCCGAAATAAAAGGACAAGGAACACAATGGATATGGTAATATGGTTGAAACAAAAACGAGGTGCGAAAACGGTTGTACCTTTCATTATGAACAGGTTGCCTATACACACAATCCAAAAACAGGAGTCACAATTAAGAATTGGCCTAAAGCCCTATGTGGTAAAGGCTTGACACGCATCTATTGTGAAGTTTGTAATTACCAATATAGCGGTTGTAGAGGACTAAGTGCTTCTCAAATAAAAGAAGGTGCGGAATGTAAAAAATGCTTAATTATAATTGCTAAAAGGAAGGCGATTTAAATGAAAGAACAGAAAGGAGATGATAATATGAAATGTAAAATATGCGAAAAAGAAATGGAGACTTGGGAAGGGAATAACCCTCAACCGATTCTAACTAAGTTTGAAGATAGAGTTTGTCGTGAATGTAATTGTTATGTGACGGCAACTAGAATGATGTTAGCCCCACTGTTTTCTCAGTTTGATGCGTCAATTCAAGATGAATTATACAGAGGACTTGCTAGTATGATAAGTATGTCATATACCATGAAAGAATCACAATCAGCATTTGAAGAGTGGAGGAATAAAAATGAATAAAGATACAGAAGATAAATTAAAGAGTACTTTAGCAAGAGACAAACTATTAGAACGCCTATTCAAGATGGATTTATCTTGTAGGGATTTAGAATGGTTAGCGGAAGGAATAATGGAAGAAGTCTATTGCAGAATGGAGGAATAAAAATGAAAAGAAAAATATTGATAATTGGAGCAGGTGGAATTGGAAGTTTTCTAATCCCACTACTAGATAAGACGGGCCTTTACACGATTAGCGTAAGTGACCCCGACACCGTAGATACAAAGAACCTACCTTACCAAAACTTCACGGAAGATGAAGTGGGTGAATTGAAAGTGATGGCCCTACAAAAGAGGTATCCCATCAGTCCAAGTAAATTCCCTATCCTAACAGACGGGCAAATACAAGGATATGATTTGGTAGTATGTTGTGTGGATAATCTATCCGCACGAAGGATGCTATACCGTTCAAACATAGCGTGGCTAGACCTTCGCTCCCAAGCAAGGAACGCCGCCTATGTATCCTACAAGGCCGACCCTAAAATGTATGATACTATGCTAGCAGGGCCGGATGGTAGTTTTTCCTGTCAAGGTGATTCATGGGATGGCTCTACAGAAGGAGTACATTTCTTACAAGTTGCTATTGCAGGAATGGGTGCTGAATGGGTTCAGCGTTGGTTTAATGATGAAGAAGTAAACGGTTTTGCCGTGATTAATGTTTGAGGTGATAATATGGGAGTATATGATTTTTTAGAAGAAGAAACTGAGAATGAAGAAGTGGATAAAATATCCTTAACTTCAATGTGGATAATAACCATTATTGGTTGGTTCGTAACTTACCTAATTTGGGAAGATGCAGGGTGGTTACCATGAGCAGTAGAACAACCATGAATTCAGTTGAATTACTAAAAGCGAAACATCTACAGGAATTAAGAGGATTAGTTGAGCCTTACATTCAAGGAGTCTTTGATGAGATGTTAGTAAATCACAATGGAGAAGACATAGTAAAGAATCCTAGATTCCATTCAGCAATTTGGGAAGCCTCTACAAAAATATTACCTAACTTAGAAGTACAGGTAGTAGTTGATGCAAATTTTAACTTACATATTTCTAGTGGTTCATCGGGCTATGTAGATTTTCAAATTAACCCTGTAGGGATGAAGTTACCGATTAAGTGTTGGATACATACTCATCCTTTCGGTAGTGCTTATTTCAGTGGAGTTGATTGGAGAACAATTAGAATTTGGGGAGCCAAGATGGAATCCGCTTATGTTCTAGGCGGATATAGCCATTATGGAGTTTGGAGTAATAAACTACCCGAACTACTAAAGATAATTACCTACGAAAGTATTGACGAATTCTCAACAAGAATTCAACATATGAATAAAGGTTTTATTGGAGGGGAAGAAGAATGACATATACAGAAAATGATATAGGAAAAATAGTTTCTTATGAAACAAAAGTAGGCTCACACCTTGATGAAAGAATAGTAATGGTTTATTGTCAAATTTGTTCTGCACAGTTCATTGGCCCTATTAGAGAAGCAGGTGGTTTTATTGGCGGGCATGAAATGTTCCATCAATGGGAATTTGCTAACATGGTTAGTGTTAATGGTATGGAGGCTTGATTGTGAAGAATTGCCCTAACTGCGATATTGCCCTCTATAAGAACAGAGTAGTGGATGGTAAATGTATTGCTTGTGGTGTGGAGGTGACTGCGTGAAGTGTTGTAAAGAAATAGATGACGATTGGATAGATGGTGATATGTTGCATGATAATCATACTACATTTGGGTGTAATCATGGAAAACTTTTGGTGACTTATCAATGTCCTCATTGTGGTAAAAGAAGTGAGAGAGATTTCGTGGAGGTGAAGGTGTGAAGTGTTTTAATTGTAAAAGCGAAAACTTTGAGATTATCAAGGTTAAGAAAAAGAACCGTTTGTATTATTGCCTAGACTGCAAAAGTGCAACTTATCGTATTTGGTTGGGTAAAAAAACTACGATGGTTAGGCAATACCTAGAAGCGGCCTCTCATCTAATCATGCACGATGGTAAAAAAAAGGTTAGATGATTTGGGAAACAATATATACTCTTGATGTAATGATTAGAATATGAAAGCGGTTGGAGATTGGGTCGTAGTTAAAAGCGAAGAGAAAGAAAGTACACACGGAATCCTTTCTTTAGAAGAAAACAAAGGTACAGTCATTGATTGTCAATGCGATTCTTCTCTTATTGGGAAGACTATCTTTTATTCTATAGAGAAAGCAAAGAAGAATCGTGGATTTATCTTTGTCCAATACAGTGACATTTACGGGGTGGAAGAATGATTCTCTTTGGTAACGAAGTGAAGGAAAAAATCCTACAGGGCATTAATTTGGTTGCTGACACAGTTAGGCCAACATTAGGCCCACAAGCCCGTACTGCTATCCTACAAGGCACTCCACCTGTTGTTATCAACGATGGCGTGACAATCGCTAAGTATGTTAGTCATGAAGACCCTTATGTTCAAATGGGAATTCAATTGGTACAGAATCTAGCATTCAAAGCACAATCAAAGGCAGGTGATGGAACAACAACGGCGTGTGTTTTAGCACAGTCTCTTTGTAATTCTATTATGTCTATGCCTCTAACCAACCTACATTCCATTAGAAACAATCTAGAATATGTGAGGGATGAAATGATGTTGTGCTTAGATAATTTGGCCGAACCCGTTACCGAAGAGTCTATTCTAGATGTTGCTACCATTGCCGCTAATAACGACTCGGTTTTAGGGGAATTGATTGCAGAAGTATTTTCTCATGTAGGTAAAGACGGGGTTATTTCTGTTGAAGAAGGGCATGGATTGACTACAGAATTTGAGTTAAAGGAAGGCTTAGAATTAGATAATGGTTATGCTAGTCACCTATTTGCTAATCAAGATAGTGGCGAATGTATCCTAGAGAAGCCATTAGTATTCTGTACCAATAAAACAATCATTAACTTTAGTGATATTCTTCCTGCACTAGAGTATGCTTCTTCTAAGAGTCGCCCGTTGTATTTGATTTGTGGGGACTTAAGAGGCTCTGCCCTATCTAATGTATTAGCGAATGTTGTTCAAGGAAGAATACAGATTGGTGTAACACAAGCCCCTAATCATGGTGATGCTAGACTAGATGAATTGAAAGATATAATTTCTGTCGTAGGAGGAAAATTATTCTCCGATGAAGCAAAGGATGATTTGCGTATTGTTGATGAGTCTTCCTTTGGTGAATGTGATAAGGTCATATTGAACCAAGTTGATTCAACAATCATAGGGGGCATTGGAAATCCCAAAGATAGAGTAGAATCACTAACGGGATTATACAAGGTTGCTAACAACGATTGGATTAGGGAAAGACTAACCACTAGAATTTCTAGATTGAAGGGAGGCATTGCAGTGATTACTGTAGGTGGTGGTTCTAGTGTTGAATTGAGAGAAACCAAAGAAAGACTTGATGACGCACTGAACGCTACTAAGGCCGCATTACAAGAGGGAGTTATTGTGGGTGGAGGCTTAGGTCTACTCTTGGCCTTCCAAGAGATGAAGAAGGAAGTTGATGTTCCCAACCTACCATACCTTGCTGATGTTTTCATGACACCAATTAGTGTTCTATTACAGAACGGTGATGCAACAGAAGATATTTGGGATTTAATCAAACCTAGTGAACTAATAGGTTACAATGCTAAAACAGGAGAAGTAGAAAATCTTTGGGAAGAAGGAGTTATTGACCCTGTTAAAGTAACTAAGAGTAGTTTATCAGCCGCTATGTCAATCGCACTAATGTTCTTATCTACAGAAGTAGCAGTTCTTAAAGAGGAATAGTTATGAAGAAAAGAGCAATCACTGTTACGCTTCCTGCCCCTCACAAGTCTAGAATTACCTGTCCTATTTGTGAAGGTAATAAATGCAAGGTGTGTAATTTAAGTGGTGAAATGGAAATCAAGGTTGCTCCTAGAATACCCATTCAAAGAGCGCACATCATTAAGTATGTAGTTGATAACATTCACGATGTTGCTTCGGAGATTACTAGAATGTACGGATTAACCCCCGACATAAACACAACAGAGGTCTGTGAAGTAAGCGGAGGCCAATACGAAATCGTACAAATATCTAGTTTAGGTGGAGCCTGTTGGGTTGTTAATAGATTAGATGAATTAGATACGCCAAGATATTTCCTTTCTAGAAAGGAACTAAAGAAATTCAAGGAGGGATGGATGCTTGAATGACGATATGGAATTTAAAGGTAGAGTTATTAGAAATAGTACTCAAGAAGTAAAGGTACATCAAGGCCGCTATTATGGAATAGAGGTTCTAGATGTTCGTTGGTACAAAGACGAAAAACCATCAAGAAAAGGAATACGGCTCAATATGATAGAAGCCAAAGTTCTCTATAGAATTCTAACAAATATGTTTGAAGGAGAGGAAGAATAATGAAGATTAGTAAACTAAAACTGTTGTCCAAAAAACCTAAAGAATTTTCAAAGTGGGCTATTGGACACGAAAAGAAAATACCCAAACAATTCAAAGAAGACTTCTCTTCTGTTTGGCCTAAAGTACAAAATACCAATGAACAAGTAAGAGGTGCATTTGTAGTGCATTGGTCACTCATTGTTGGTAGTACTTTCAATACAATTTCCTTCCCTATTGTTATAGGGACAATGACCTATATGCAATTAGCCGCAGAGTCAGTGGATAGGTTAGACCTATCCGAAGTTTTACAAAAGATGATGCAGAACTTTTCTAGAATAAATGCTGAGATTTCTTCCCATCAAGGTGATACTGATGAAGAAGAATGAATGGGTTGAATTAGCCAAATATCTTTGGTCTGTTTCCAAAGTAAAACCAAAAATGAAGGATAACATTAGAGAAATAATCCAAACATTAAATGAAAATAAAGAGTTGATAATAGATGACGATGAAAAGACTATCCCGATTAATGGAAGCGATTTGCTACCAAACGCCGACAACACAAGTGAACCGACTTACAAAGGAAATGGAGAATTTTAATCCAACAGACCTAGTAAAGATTCTAAGTCTAGATTTAGAAAAGAATAACATAGGATTGACCAAAGCAAAAAAGTGGTTATCCTCCTTCTTTGGAATTTTTGACGAAGAATTAGACGCATTGTACGATGCTACTAATGATATTGGAGAAGCAGTATCTTTGATGGAAACCTTTGATTCGGAAGAGGAATATAGTCTTAAGAGAATTATTCAACTTCTAGAATTAGACTGTTCTTCTAGGTCACTATCCTTTGACACAATACAAGAAGCCTTCTTATCAATGTCGGACTACGAAAGAAAGTGGTTTGTCAAGTTTTGGATTAGAACCCCTAACAACAAGATAGGTGAGAAAACCCTACAAAAGGTTCTAGCAAAGAAGTATAATAAAACTCAACAAGAAGTACAACGAGACTGTTCTCTTAACAGTATAGTTTCCGTTACTTCTTATTATGAAATGAATAGAAACCCACCACTGAATCTAGTACACGGTAAATTCGTTTCACCAATGTTGGCTAAAGTCCAACCTTTCAAGAAATGGCCGGAGGATGCAATCTATGATATTAAGTACGATGGTAATAGGTATCAAATACATAAGAAGAAGGATTCGGTTATCATCTTTAATAGAAAAGGAAAGGTAGTTAATTTTCAATTTCCTGATGTTGTAGAAATGATACTACTATATGAAGAGGATGATTTCATACTAGATGGTGAGATATATCCTGTAGATGGTAGCGGGTATCCTGTTGCTCATCAACAAATGAATAAACGGGTTCATTCAAAGAACATAAATTCCGATTTGCTTTTGAAGTGTCCTGTAGAATGGGTAGTGTTTGATTGTTTGAAAATGAATGGAGTGTCTATCATGTCCTATCCTTTGAGAGTACGGCTTGAAACCTTCTCTTCTTTGCCTCATCAAGCCCTACGAGTGGTTGATGGCGACCCTTTCGCTTTTTACAATCAAGCAATTGCAGGTGGATTTGAGGGCATCATGATTAAGGATATGGGGGAAGAATATCATCCTGCTAAGAGGAAATGGATTAAGTACAAACCGGCTCAAATTGATTTAGATGTAGTGATTACCGGAGCAAGGTATGGAGAACATTCTAACGCAAATCTATTTTCTAGTTTTGAAATCAGTGTGTTATCTTCATCTTCCGATAGCGGATATGAACCAATAGGTAGAGTTGGTATTGGTTTTAGTGATGATGATTTACTCTCTCTAACTGCTAAATGTCGTAGGCTTATTTCTAATTACAATTCTTCTTCGGAGAATTATTCTATAACGCCTTCAATAATTATTTCTGTTACTGCTGATGCAGTCACTAGAAATACCAACGGCACACTAGGACTAAGATTCCCTAGAAAGGATAGAATTAGAGACGATAAAATTCTTAGTCAAATAAACACCATTGAAGATGTGATAAACTTATTTTGAGGGATTGTATGAAGGACTTTGATAAACTACCAAACAAGAAAAAACTAGTCTTCTCTTTAGAAGAGGACATATCAATAAATCAAAGAATGACTTTAGAACTGTTTAATGCTCATTGGCTAAGACACAAAAAAGACACAAGTAGAGTATTATTCAAATATACTGACACTCATATAGAAGTACATCTTTCTAGTTTAGATGAATCACTTGTAGTATCCAATGTTCAATTTTTCTTGAAGCATGAAGGAATAAAGCATCATTATCTAGGAGTTGTAGATTATGTTATCTAGGGACATGATAGTTGGTATTCTTTTAGCAAAGGGTAATTTTTATTCTAAGGTAGAAATTAGTGAAAGCACAAACATTGGGTATTCTTGCACGCTTCAAATAATAGTAGCGTCTTCTAATCAAGAGTTATTATCGGCATTGTCTAGAAGTTTGACACAACGGAATTTTCCGCACAGTCTACAAAGTGACCGTTTGGTAATAAGCAAAACTAATGTAGAACACATATTACATATTATACCTAGAGGGTTGGATTCTCTTTCAAAGAAACTCGCAGACTTTAGAAGAATATACGAAATAGTCCAAAATAAAAAACATTTGACCCTACAGGGTCTAGAACAAATACTAATAATAAAGGGGAATCTAAATGGGTTTGACTGATATAAATAAAGACAGAACAGAAATTTTTGTAGGAAAGGCAGGAACGGGCAAGACAACTAAAGTTAAGGAATTATTCCCTAACGCCGTTTATCAATATGCTAATGATATTGACATAAAGGATATTTTCTCTATACCTACTGATGTAGGTATAATTATAGAAGACCTACACTATAAACCAATGACGAAAGAAATAGTAGATATTATTCTTAAGTATAGAGGGAAAGTAGTACTAACCTCCATCAACCAAAAATCAGTCCCTATAGAAATAAAAAAGATTTGTAAAATTAAAAGAGTTGGTACTAAACAACACATACAAGAACAGTTGAAAGAAATAGCACCTAGAAGTGAAGAACCCTTTTCCTATGAAAGAGATGTATTTAGTCTAATAAATGAATATCTAAAAAGCGGAGACAGAGACTTAATTAGAGAATTACTTTTGTTCAACAAGCCCGCAGATACCCAAATCGTTTCGTGGTTAAATGAAAATCTACACCCAAACAAGTTACTCTTTGTTGATGGTGTAGTTAAACGCCGTTGGCCTCAACGCTACTTCTATGAGATGCTTGCTTATTGTCACGAAGGCAAGATGTTTAGGAGGGCCACGATGCCTAAAAGAGGAAAATATTCTAAGGTTCCTAGACTACTAAAGAGGGTGGGCTTGGCCCCTCATGAACATAAATTGTTCAAGCAATTAATACAGGATGATGTGTTTAGAAAACACGCCATATCAAAATTCAACAATGAAGAATGTAGACTGATGGGATTAGGCGAGAAGAAAACACTCAGTATTAGAAAGAAAAAAACTAAACAGTTTTCATTGGAGGAATTCCTATGAGCAAAAAGAAAAAAACAGAAAGACACGCTGATAAAATTAAACAATATATTAGTAGTGGAAAAAAATCAACTCAAGAAATATTTGAGTACATTAATAGAAAAACCAAGTGGGGCATAACTGCTAATCAATTAGGCTCCATTTTAAAATCTAGTAAATTTACTAAAATAGGAGCAGGTAAGAATGCTGAATGGGAAGTAGGAGAGGAAGAGAATGGGAAAGAGTAAATCATCGGGAAACTACAAACGAATTAAAAAAGAAATAGTACGAGTACTTAGTAATGAGTCACCTCTTAGTACTTTTGAATTAAAAGAAAGACTAATTAACAATCTTAAATTAAAGAATGCTATGGTTAATTCTAATAGAATAGGACAGATTATGCGACAAAAAGAGTTTAGTAGACATTCCTATCTACCAAACAAAATATCCCTATGGGAATTAAAGGAGAAATAAAAATGAAAACAGAATTAGAAATTAAAATAGAAGATATAGAAAGAGAAATTAAATTAATCAATAGTAGATTGGTGGGTATAACTAACAAACTCCATTCAAAAATTGACAGTGTGCAATCCTACAATCAAATTAACAAAATGTCTAGAGAATACCAATCTAGAATGAACGATGAAATACGAGCGAAGATAATTGAACAATTGCCTTCTGCTCTTAGGTATTTCTTTAAGGAGGAATAAAAATGAGCGCAGTAGAAAGAGTAAAAGAAATGGAAAACAATCTAAGAGACTACAACGAACTACTAGAACAATTGATAGACATAGAAATGATTTATGACAATTTAAATTGGGTAGATATTTGCAAACCCCATCATATTGAAATTGAATTACCTAGAGCAATTAGAGAAGTTGAAGGTAAGATAGTAGATATAAAATATAAATTGGAGAGGATATAATGTTATGGACAGAGAAATACAGACCAACTAAACTAAGTGAAATTGTAGGACAAGAACACTTTGTAATGGATGCAGAGTCTTGGGCTAAAGAACAAGTAATGCCCAATGTTCTACTCTATGGTACATCGGGTACAGGTAAAACTAGTGTAGCCTTTGTTCTTGCTAATGCTATTCTAGGTATTCATGTCAAAGAAAACTTCTTTGAAATAAATGCCTCCGATGATAGAAGACTAGAAACAGTTAGAACACGGATTAAAGAAATCGCACAAAGCGGTACTATTGGTACTGTTCCCTTTCGCATCATCTTGTTAGATGAGATGGATGGGATGACCAATGATGCTCAAAACGCATTGAAGAGAATCATGGAAAGATACTCTAACAATGTTAGATTTATTATTACTTGCAATGATAAAAACAAAATCATTCACGCACTTCAAAGTAGATGTGCAAACTACCGATTCAAGCCTTTACCATATGATTTAGTATTGAGAATCACGAAAATGATTTTGAAGAAGGAAGCACATACTCACTTAACGGATGAGGATTTGGGAACCTTCATATACTCTCTTCATGGTGATTTGCGTAGAACACTTACCGAGTTACAGGCCGGTATCGTGTCGGGTACAACACTAACGAGACAAATTGAAAAAGGTCTAGAAGAGTACGAAGAAATAATAAATGAAATTGTAAATAGAAATGCTAATGGTTCACTTGAAAAAATTCATCAGTCTATTTACGCAGGTCGTTCCGTAAAGGAAATCTGCATTGGACTCCACGATTACACAATTAAGTGTGATATGGAGGCTAAAATGAAATTGAAATTCCTGCGAGTAATTGGAGAAGGGGAGTGGCGTTCTACCACCATGACCCCGAAATTGCTTGCTTCATGGATGGTAGGCCAACTAATATAGGAGGGAAAAACAAATGCAAAACGAAATTGTAAAAGCCGCAGAGAAGTTGAGTATTCCACTAGAGGATGCTCAATTGAAATTTGACGAAATTTGTGCCGAAAATGGTGTGGGTGCTGATAGCCCAATTGCTATCGCACTATGGCGTAGTTACGCCGCACAACAAATTAGAAGCCAAAAGTCACAGAACACAACAACAACCACCGGAGGGGGAGGGGGACTTGCAAAGCAAGCCTTTGGATTCTTTTTGGCTCTTGAAGAACCAAGAGACTTAAACGAATACAACCGACGACGAGCCGTAGAAGAATGGAAGAATGACCCATACAACGCTCATCAAAAGGGATTCGTTGCTATTGTTGAAGAAGCAGAGAATGGATTTTATTCAGTCTCCCGTTTCCACAATGATGCAATCCAAGAGAGAAAGGTTAAGAATCTACCCGACTGCGTACAGGAATTAGAAGATGGTTCTATCATCATTCCATTGGACAACAATGCTCGCTATCAAAATGGTGGCGAAAACAAAAACTACGGTAAGCCACTAAACTCAGTAATGCGTAGAAGTGGTGTCTTTATTGGTAAGGTAGGAGATGACGAAGAGTACAATCTTTACAACTTCTCCTATAAGAACAAGGGAGGAATTGAATTTACCCCTAAGACATTCTCATGGTTGAATATGGTTGTCATTAAGGATTCTAATAGAGATGGATTTATCTATGGATTCACAGATAAGACCATTGGTAGTTTGAGAATTAACGAAGAACAAGACCCTAACAGTGACCTTTACCGTGACACTTCTTCCTTAAACATGACTAACATGATTGCTAATGTTGCATCTAACAATGTCGTGTATCTAGGAAACCTACAAGACAAGCACGATGAGTTGCGTGATTTACCATCACCAAAACGCTTTGTTATTACTAACGGTACTGTTTGTAATATCAACATGACACCTACAGGTAACGGTAATAGAATCATTAACATTACTGACCTAGCCGCAGACTTTGATTACGAGAATGACGGTATGGTAACTTGTTGGGTTCCCGAAAATGTGGACATTGACTTTGGTATTGGCTCCGCCGTTACTGTTGTCGGTAGAACTTCACAAAGGGAAACAGACGAAGGCCTACAACCTGTTACTATCAACCTTACAGGGCTTCTTGTAAAAGAACGCCGAGGCCAAGTAGTAGAGATTGAACAGGCTACGGAGGAAGACCTAGATTGGTTTTGATTTCCAGCCCCACTAATTTATGATACCAACAGATTAAGTGGGATTTAGTGTAAACATAGACTAAAGGTTCAAACTGATGTTCGGATGGGTGCAATGCCCTATCCTTAGAGGAATTAATATGAAATTATACAGAAAAGCAATAAAAACAGATTTAGCATTTATTAGGTTTGAAAATATCCAACACATTAGTTGGAACCACGAACCGGATAATTATGTCACCGTGAAACTCTACTCAAGTGGAGGGACAATCGTACAGAAAACTACTATGAAATTCTTTGAAGAGTTCATGTCTAGTTACTGCCGTTGGACAGGAGAGGAATACTAATGATTGAATATCAAGGTACAAACTTTGTCTATGAAGACGGAAAGTGGATGGTTGATTTACGAGATGTAGATTTTATCACCATGAAGCAGAATTGGGACGACAATAACTTCCATGTAAAAATGCACATTGGAGGTAAAGAAGTTAGACTAGTTTTTAACGAAGAAGAAGAAGTTACCAAGTTACTAGAAACTTGGAAAGATAATAAGAGGTGAAATACACATGATACAAAATAAAAATTTAGTAAGCAAAGAAAGCCAAACCGCAATTGATGTTGATTTGGTTCAAAGGCTAATTAACGAACAAAAGAAGACAAACACTAGCAATAAATCCCATCTACTATTGGGTATTGAAGGTGATGCAAAGACAGGAAAATCCGGCATAACTATGGATACAGGTATGAAGACATTCTACTTAGATTGTGATGAAGGAGCAGTCCCTACTTGGAAGGCTAATCATAACAGTACAGATAGAATTCTAATTTTTAATCCTGCGGCCCATGACGAAGACGGTGAGTTTCTACCTTACCAAACTCAAGGAAACATTCGTTCTTTCATTGCTCTAGTAAAAAATGAAATAGCATCATCGGAAGAACCCATTCTATTCGTTTGGGATGGAGTAGATACTTGGTTAGATTACTGTACTCTTTACATGACAGGGATGGAGAATTCCCGAATGCGTAAAATGAAGGCTACAAAACAACAAGAATGGTTTCAGCGAAACCAACCTTACAGAGAAGTTTTGAAAGAATCATTGAAACTTAATTGTCATCAAATATACATTACACACACTAAGCCACCATTTAGAGATGACCCACCCCAACCAATATGGAATAGATTAGACTCACGATTATATTCTATTATTAGTACTAAGCAAAGAATCACCGCTAAAGGAACAGAGTTTGTTGCTACTGTTAAAAGTAGTAAATACTATCCTTCCTTAGTAGGTAAGAATTATACCTTCTTAACAGTGGCTAGAGATGGTTCAGTAGATTGGACAGGTATTGATAGCGTAAAGGAGATGAAGGTATGAGAATTACAGTAGATGCAAAGACACTAGAAAAGACCCTTTCTAACTTAATGGTAAGAGGTAAGTATGGTACAGGTACAGGAGTTAAGTCCGACCTGTTAGGAAAACATGTAGTTATGGTTTACAGGGAAGAAAGACTAGAAGTTTGGAATGCTGATATGTCTTTTATTGCTTGTTCAATTTTAGATTGCACAGTTGATGACCCAACCCTAAAACCGTTCTGTGTAAATGCAAAAGAAATGTCTCCTTTCTTAAAAAAGATGAATGGAGATGTTATCATGTATTTGAACGACACAATACAGATACAAACAGAAGATACTTCTTTGACTCTTTCTTTGATAAACGAGCATCCTAATTTCAGTTCCATTAATGCTATTATGGGCATGAAACTACCCTTTGCTTCTTCTATTGAACCTGTTTCGGGAGAGTTACCTTCCTTTAACAAGACCCAATTTGAATCGGGTATCTTGATTAATCACAGAGAATTCAGTGAAGCAATCAATATGTGTGAAAACATCAACACAGGAATTTACCTTTTGAATCACAAAGAAAACCAACTAACTATTTCTTCGGGAAACATTACTAAGAACTATGCTAAAAATCTAGAATTGGAAACACAAATAGGAGATGGTTCTACTGTAGCCTTTTCTGCACCAATCCATAAATTCTTTGATGAGGATTTCTTTCTCTTTATGAAAGACGACTTCCCACTATTTCTTTCTAACGAAAATAGATTCTTAGTACGAGTACCTCACATTGAATAATAACATACGAGGAATATAAATGATAATTGCTAATTATGAAAATACAATATACACATCTAATAGAAACCAACAAGGAGAATTGTCTACAGAATTAGTAGACTTTGCTCCTTACTTTTATGTACCGGATTCTTATAGGGAACCTGCACAATATAGTGTAGGTATGCTAAGAAGAGACTTTTCCTATGTAAAGGGCGAATGGTTTTCTATTGATGGTACTAAACTAAAGCGAGTTTACTACGAGAAGCCATCACATGTAGATAGTGCTAGGAAGCCATTTAAGCATCCTAAGTTGGGCGATATGACCTATGAAGCAGATGTTTCATTAGTTAATCGCTACGCAGTTGATTCTTTAGATGTTATGAAACCTTACACCCTAAAGAAGTATTATTGGGATATGGAATGGATGCAAGGCGGAGTGCATGACGGTAAGATTACTGCTATTGCTCTTTACGATAACTTCTCTAAAAACTTCCATGTGTGGGTATGGTATCCTAAAGAATCGTTTGCTAAAGTTACTAAGCCATCAGTAGATGGTTATACTAGTGTTCTTGACTACAGTACTTCCGAAGCAGAAATGCTAACTAAGTTTGTTGCTTTTCTTTCGGAAGAAAAACCCGATATGATGGTTGCTTGGTTTGGTCTTAAGTTTGACCTACCCAAACTACTAGGAAGATGTATTGCTAATGAGATTGACCCTAGAAGTATTTCTCCAATGAATGTTATTGATGGAATAGAAGAAAGTCTAGACGGTCTAAAGTTTACTAAAAGTGGAGGGTATTCTCCTATTGCACAACCCGTCAAAGGTATGATTAACTTAAATCTTGATGTTGCTTTTGAGCGACAATGGAATGATGCACAAAGAGGGACACTACCAAGTCTTGCTTTGGACTATGTTTCTAAAACATTATTCGGTGAAGGTAAGTATATTGAAACTAAATTTACCGACCCTAATGAGTTTTATTCAAGGGCTTGGTTAGAAGATAAGTATTCTTATCTACAATACACTATCATAGATGTAGAATTACTAAGAAAGATAGACGAGGAAAACCATTGCAGTGAGGCTATTATATCCTTACAAAGATTGCTAGTGGCTCCCTTTGAGTCTTGCTTTTATGCTTCTCACATGGGTAGTATTTACTTTATGAACAATGCTAGTTGGAAATGTAAGACAGGTGTTAGATTAAAAACAAAGAAGTGTGATGATTGCGGATACGAAAATCCTAAAGATAAACAACTGAAAGAATGTAAAAAGTGCGGTGCATCTCTATCTTATTCGGGTGCTATGATTTACAATCCATTGGATGAAGGTACGAATGGACTACATCTTAATGTGGCGGCGTTTGACTTTGCTGGACTCTATCCTTCAATGATTATCGCTAGGAACATCAGTTTTGAAACCATCAGTGAAATACCCACTGCTTTTTGTGCTGATTTGAATACACCACAAAATCTACGCCCTGTATCGGTGGACTACGAGCCTAACATGCTATACTTCAAGACTGATGAATTGGGCCTTCTCCCTCGCTCTTTGTTGGCTCTCAAGGACTTGAGAAACGACTACAAGAAGAAGATGAAGGTTGCTAGAGATGGTGACGATAAAGAAGAGTATGTCAAGTGGAATAACAACCAAATGGCCGTCAAGAGATTGATGGCTTCGTTCTACGGAATCCTTGCTTTTAGAGGGTTCGGTTGGAGTAACAAAGACCTAGCCGCTAGCATTACTGCAAGCGCAAGAGAGGCAATTAGATTAGCCGCATTTAAAGCAAGGGAGATGAAAGAATGAAAGAAGACAAAATTGTAGAAGCATTAATTAATAATAAAAAGTTTATGGAGAACATGAGAAACTCTATAGAATATAGATTAGGTAATTATAGCCATATGCACGATTATATAAAACGCATGGTAACAACTAGTTTAGCAAACACTAAATTTGAATTCTTAGATAAGCATTTTACTGAAATGCTTCAAACTACGGTATTAGAAGATAAAAATGAAAACATTACTAATCTCATTAGAAGAATAGTAATAAAAGAACTACCTAGCGTTTTAGATATGTATTTTAAGGTAATGGAGGAAGACGAATGATTGAAGAAGTTTTTATTAGAAAAGCAGACTGTAGGTTTGGGGATGACCTAATATCATTTATTGACTTATACGAAGAATGGAAAGAGGATTTTCATAAGGAACAAGTAATACACCATTTCTGTGAAAATGAATTTTATTTCATCTACAAGGAAACTTGGGAAAATGAAGAACATCATTATTCCGGCTTTGAAGGTGAGCATGAAACCATAGGCTTTCTTACTGTGGAATACCTACACGATGAATACCGTGCGCTAGAACATGTATGGATTCGTGAAAGCGAAAGAGGAAAAAGATTCGCCACAACTGCAATCGCACAAACAAACGCCAACTACATTTCAACAATAGGCATTAATGAACGCTCTAATGAGTTCATTAATTATATATTATCATTAGGAGTTTTACAGGAGGTGGTTGAATGAAGTGCGATATGTGTAGAGAAGAGAATGCTGAAACAAGAGGACTAAGATGCGGGAAATACAAAGTGTGTGACCCCTGTATTACTAAGTCTATTGAAGCAAGAATGTTTTTAATTGGGAGAGATAAACAATGAAAGTAGTATATGGACACACAGATTCCATTTATATTAAATGTGATTCAGTAGAAAAAGCAAAAGTAGCAATAGAAGAAATTAACGACCATGTTAGAGAATCCTTTCCTAATGTACTTGGTCTAGAACAACACCCTGTAGTATTGGAGTTTGAGAAATTCTATTCTAGTTTAGGAGTAGGCACTACTAAGAACCGAAATGTAGGGCTTGTATCTTGGCTAGATGGTGTTTGGTTGGACGAACCTAAGTTCGTAATGACAGGATTTACTGCTAAGAAAATTTCCGAAACGGGGTTTGCTAGAGATATTCAAAGTACTGTTCTTAGAATGTGGGTAGACCAATGTTCCTTTGAAGAAATAAACGAATACCTACATCAAAAGTATTCTACTGTACTGAAAGGTGAAATAGATTTTGAATCTATTGTCAAAAGAAGTCGGTTTAAGGAAGAACGGTTTAAGGTAAAATGTTCTTGTGGTAAGGGCTATTCTGTGTTTGATTTGCAGAAAAAGCACAAATTCACACAAGGTAAGAGAACAAATTTCTGTTCTAAATGTGCGGCTGAGTTTACAACCTTCACTACTAAAGAAGGTAAGAAGCCGGTATTCGGAGCAGGTAATTCGGCAATATTATTCGGAGTAGAAAAACTAAATCTGCCTACTAATATTGACTCTTATGTTTTCATCAAGTGCAAACCGGCAGGACATTATACTAACCCGCTAACAGGAAAACAAGTAGAGGCGACTTATGTTGCAGGAAGAACCTTTGACGAACTAAGAGAGTATTCTCCCGATTGGTCACATTATGCAGACCAAGTAATTAAGAAAGCAGAACCCGTTTACAAAGCAATGGAATGGGACACTGCAAGCATAAAAACTAAAGAAAAGAAACTATCGGATTGGTGGTAATATGAATAATGAAGAAAAATACAATGCAGAAATAGAAGCGATGGATGACTACACATATCAGTGGTTGCCGGAAAATTATGATGACCCAAGCGAACCCATTTTGAAGATTACAAAGTCTTCTTTGGGTTCTCATATTTGGTGTCCTAAGAAATACGAATATAATTACATTGAACGAAGACCTCAAGACCAATCCGAAGCAATGCGAAAAGGAACAATTATGCACAACGCAAGAGAGGATTTCTTTAATGCGTTTGATATTAAGAAAGCAGAAACTATGAACAGTACAGAAGTTATTGACTATTGTTCTTCACTGTTTCCTTTAGATGAGTACTTTGATGACTATGCCGGAATCGCAATCTTTGAAGCGCAGAGATTTATGGATGCTAAGAAAGAAGGCAAAATCCATGAATTTTTGCCTGTATGCAACGAAGGTAAGTTTGATTGTGAGATTATTATTGAGGCTAATACCGACCCTAAGTATCCATTGACTCGCCCGTACAAGGTACACTTACAAGGAATCATTGACAGAATCTTTCAAGAAGGGGGAGGTTACATTCCTATGGAGTTTAAAACAGGGCCGTGGAAAGACACAAAAACTTCTCCTATGAGAAAGGAAATGGCGTTCTATCAAATACTTATTGAGAATAGTAGTCCTGCGGTTCTACAAAATGCAGGATTAGAAGAAGGAGTACCTGTTACTCATTGGTCTTGGTATTATCCTATCTCCAATCATATGTATTGTGAGAAAGTAAAAAAGCAATCTAAGAATTCTGCTATGAAATCTATTGCTAGACTAATACACGCTTATGAGAATAAAAACTTCCCCACTAAGTTCTTCTACAAGACTTGCGCCCATTGTAGTTATTTCCCATTGTGTGATGAAGAAACTTGGTTGATGTGATATTATGAAAGATAGTATAATGGCGGTAGCCACAGATGCAATCAGTATTATTAGTGCTATGGGTAGAAATGATGTTTCTAATATTTTATTGGAACGAATAAATACTATTATGGGGTGGAATAATGAATAAAAATAATATCAAACTAAAAGTACTATCTAGGTCTTGGACTTTCTTAGAGATTTCCAACCTAAAAGACACCATAGAAATACTATGTGAAGAAATCTATAACGAATCTAAACTAATTGAAAGGTTTGAATTAGTAAGAGAATTAAAATTAAACGAAGGTTTTGTCGGATATTCTTTTGAAGACGCTTTTAGGGAAGCAGTTAAAATACAACTACGAGGCGAAATAGCAGAAGTAATTAGAGAAATGTTAGGACAAGCAACAATCAGTTTTGAAGGAGGCAATAAAAATGAAATTTCCGAGGGAAGTGTGGGCGGGGAGTCACATCAAGAACGCACCACAGATGAAGAGAAGAATAGTGAAATCAAAGAGTGAATACACAAGTTTTGTTAAAGAGTTTAACAATAGGACGAATGTTTACACTAGTGTATATGATTTCGCTATCTTTGCTGAAACGGCAAAGGTAGAATCTTCTGTTATTTTGGATAGAGTTTTTTTGGATTTTGATGCTCACGACGATAATCTACAGGAAGCACTTGACGATTTGATTATTGTTTTAGGCTACATCAATAAACACGACTACCAACACACTATGTTTTTCTCCGGCAAGGGGTTTCACTTGTTTGTGTACGGGGAAGTCACTGATGACATTAGAAATATCCAAGCATTTTACAGAGAGGTGAAATCTCTACTTGGCTCGGATTCTACTTTGGACGATAGAGTAGGTCAAACTACTAGGCTTAGGAGAATTCCAAACACAGTAAATCTGTCTTCTTCCGATGAAAACGGCGTTCCTTACTATTGTATCCCAATCTTTGAAAACGACCTAAAAACGGGGATTCAAGAATTGCAAACATTGGCCTCCGAGCCTAGACTAATCGCAAGAAAAGTGACAAATAATTCACTTGTAATTTGGCCCGATTTGCCTCCTATTGAAATGGTAGAAGGAGAAGTCCAAGTTAGCAAGATTGAAGGCAATTTGCCTCTACTTCCCTGTTTGCATAATGCTATCATGGTGGAAAATCCTAGTCATATGGCTAGAGCATATCTTGTTGCTTGGTATCGGGACTTACTAACACAGAGAACAAAGTTAATTTCTACTGAACAGAAAAATGAAGTCTTGGATTTAATCATTGAAGAAATAGAAAAGATTGCATCCATAGACGGTGTGTGGTTAGATTGGGATAAATCAACCACAAAAAGACACGCTAAGTTTACAGTACACGGTAATTATAAAACGCCTAACTGTAAAACTAAATTAATCCCCGAAGGATACTGCGTCGGAAGATGTTGGAGGTATCCAAATTACTTAGATGAGGTGAAGAAATGATAATTGAAATAATTGTAGGAGTATTGTTAGTAGGACTGTTCTTGTTAATACTAGGAGGTAATGTAGCAATACATGAAGCCCTCCAAGAAAATATGGGTAAGATGGTTTACATGAATGGAATAATGTTGAAATTACTAGTAGATATAGCGGGGCCACAAGAGTACAAGTCGCTTAAACAAATTAGTAAATCTGTAGAAGATAAACACGGTTGCGCTAATTGTTTTGATGCCGGAGGCATTTGTGATGGTTGCGTTAAAAAAGTACGAAAAACAATGGAGGAATTAAATTGAAATTTAACTTAAAGAAATGGATGAAAC
>Ga0209535_1000426_pt1 | contig 29533 bp, 42 predicted proteins | sample LinPmetageLP28_FD_184041 | JGI IMG/M metagenome (GOLD analysis project Ga0209535, IMG submission 184041) | Marine viral communities from the Pacific Ocean - LP-28 (SPAdes) (version 2) | ecosystem: Environmental > Aquatic > Marine > Oceanic | place: Pacific Ocean | collected 2009-08-22
ACAATGCCTAGTGCGAGTAAACTAACGCCAAACTCAGTTAATGCGCTTGCCCACCCTTTCATGCTTTTAATGATATCCATAATATAGATCTCCTTTCATAAGCAATTTTCCGATTCTTTGCGAACCGTGTGTTATTTAGGTCACCTTTTAGCACATTTATAATACCTTATTTGGTCCTAGATACCAAAAACTGCACAAAAAAGGTTGACACTTTGCAGTTATATGCTACTATAAAGAGTAAGTTGATTTTGAGGAGAGATGAAAAATGGCATACATTGATACAAAAGACGTTAAAGCAATCCGCGAAGCACTTAAAGCAGAGTTTGGTAAAGACTTTAAATTTAGTGTAACACGCGAGCATTACACTGGTGTACGCATTGCTATTATTAGTGGTGTTGCTAACTTCTATGACGGCGAACTTGACCATACTGACAAGTACAATGGTCGTGTAAGCAAGTTCGATGGTTATGATCAGATCAATCATTATCATACACACTTTTATGGTGCTTATGAAGAACTGTTTACTAAGATTTCAGAGATTGCACATACTGCACCTGGTATTGCTGGTGGTAAGAGTTACTACTGTAATGACGATACGATGACTGACTATTTCGATCGTGCTTACTATGTTTCAATCAACGTTGGTAAGTGGGATAAGCCCTACGAAATCAACTTGGAAGGTCAGCGCCGGACCTTAAAGATTGCGGCGTAATTGGATTGAAGAAGACAAATCTTCGTCCGCTGTTTAGTAGCAATGGACAACTTGTCCATTTTGAAAGGAGTCAGGGTCAAATACTTAACTAACGGAATTTTAAAACAGATAGCCTTACAAACTTAGATGATAGAAGGCTATCTTTTTTATTGACAAGCACATTACAATACCATATAATGTGTGCATACTTAGAAATGACAGAAGGGAACTATTATGTCAAAAATGGAACGTGTACTAGAAGTACTTTCAACTGGTCAAGAATTGACTGCAAAACAAATCGAAGCTCGCTTTGGTGTTGGTAATGCCCGTGCAACAATTTCAGCACTGCGCATGCAAGGCAACTCAATCTATGCTAACACACGCACAGACACAAAAGGTCGTGCTAAGACAAAGTACCGCATTGGTTCACCATCTAAGGCAGTTATTGCCGCAGGCTATCGCGCACTAGCAGCCAAGTAAATTTAAAAAAGAGCATCATGAACTTGGTGCTCTTTTTACTTTTGTAATAAATATTTTTTTATTAAAGAGGTTTCGATGGCACTAGACAGCGTAGAGAGTGGACTGATGGTACACTTGCAAAGAGAACTTTATGACCTCGAAGTCTCAGACTTTAATCAAAAATGGAATATTACAGACAACGAAGCCAGCATTATAATGAATTGGTTTCAGGTCCGTATTGACGAACTTAAAGAAAAAGAAAAACTTTAGGCTGGCATGGCCCAACGGTAAGGCACCCGATTTGTAATCGGGCGATTGGGAGTTCGAGTCTCTCTGCCAGCACCATTATTCAAGGAAAACAAAAATGCGTGATTTAATTTTACAAGCAGCTCGCAAAGAAGCAGAAGGCGTGGTTGCAGTACATAAAACAAACATCGAAGTATATCTTGCTAACCCTGCAGGTATCGGCGAACACAGTGATGTCGTCGAGGCAGTGATTTGTGAACTGAACAAACTTGCAGAAGCAGATGATCGTTTAGAAATGCTAGACAAGCATTTTAAATAAAAAAATAAATAATTATGACAGCGCCGCTTAGGCGCGAGCACATCTTGGACCTTTATGCTTAAATGCGTGGGCCCTGCTCTATGTAAATCTAGTCAACTCATAAAAAAACAAAAACGGAGTCTAAATTGGACATCTATTATTTTGTTCCACATCTTGTGGGAGTTGGGCTAGGTTTAATTTCTGGACTGATTCCTGGGGTAGGAAACTTTGTGCTTATGCTGTTAATATGGCCCTTTTTAAGTGTGTTTGGTATTGTTGAACTGCTTATAATGTATGCTAGTATGGCAGCAATCAGTCAATACATTGGCAGTATTCCTGCTATTGTGTATGGCATTCCTGGCGAAAGTAGCAGTTATCCTGCAGTTGCAGAAAGTCGCAACCTCACCTCAATCTCACAAGTAAGTCAAGCAATCAGTGGCAGTGCCTTTGGCAGTGTGGTTGGCAGTTTAACTGTGGTTGGATTATGCTATGCATTTGTTGAATACACAGATTTAATCAAGCATTTTTACAATACAAAAATACTTGTAGGTCTGTTGCTGTTGGTTACACTTGTGATGATTTTTACAGTTAACAACCGTTGGTGGATAAACCTCACGCTTATACTAAGTGGTATTGGTCTAGGCATGATTGGTTACAACAGTTACCTTAACATAAACTTTGCAACATTTGGCAACATGCATTTGTACGCTGGTCTTCCGATGCCAGTTGTGCTTATATGTTTGTTTGCTATTCCGCAGATGATGCATCATTGGGATACCGAAATTAACAAAAGTATAAACAAGACCTATGAGCTTGGTCGCCTTTATATATTAAATCCAGTTGCACTGTTTGGCAGTACACTAATAGGATTTTTTGGTGGATTAATCCCAGGACTTACAACTGTGTTTAGTAGCACGGCGGCATATAATGCCAGTATGTTGTTTACAAAAGATCCAGTAAAACGGATTGTTGTAAGTGAAACAGCCAACAATGCAGGCGCATTCAGTATGTTGCTTCCACTGTTAATATTTGGAGTACCTCTTATTGGCAGTGAAGCAATATTACTTTTTCTTATGGAACAAAAAGGTTTTAATCTTGTGCAGTTTAAGTTCAGTGATTTTTTACCTGAACTTGCACTAGGACTTGTGCTAGTAAACGCAGTTGGATTTATGATGGCATGGCCCTTGAGTAAGATGGTGCCAAGTTTTTATAGATTCAATATAAAAAAGATTATAAGTTTATTGATTATTGCACTGTTCTTTGTTACACTGTACACAGGATATATGAATTACAGTATGGCATACTATCTGATATGCTTTGCGATACTAGCACCCATTGGAGTGTTACTAAGAAATGTAGACACACTTCCACTAGTGTTTGCATTTATCATCCACAACAAACTAATAGACGGACTTTTTAGACTAAATCAATTGCTATAGGAGAATATAAATTGAAAAAACTAGTTATTGCAACCGCAGTTGCACTATTTTCTACAACTGCTATTGCAGCAGACAAACTAACTATCATCAACAGCGGAAGTAAAACAGGTGGCTTTAGCATGCAGAGTACTGCATATAGTACAGACCTTGCTGATACATATGACATTAACTTGGTAAACCCAGGCGATCGTTGTGTAGCATTAGGAAGCCTACTTCCAAAGATTGATGGTCCTGTGCTTATGCCATGGGCTAGTGATTATGAAGCAGTAGGGCGTGATGGAGGCTGTGTTAAGTTTGACATCAACAGTGCAATCACACTACGCTATGACAGCGCACCTTTGTTTGTGTGTACACGTGGCGGCAATGTTGCAAAAGACAGCGGTCGTGTAGCACACACTGTACCAGTGGATGGACCACTTGCTCGTGTAGTGAAAGAGTTTAATAATGAATTCGGAACAACACACAAGCCTGTTGTTTATGACGGATCAGGCGATGCACGTCTTGCACTTATCAACGGTGAAGTAGACTATGCACTACTATCTAAGAAGCATGTGTTAGTTGTTACTGCAGCAGATAAAGCAATTACATGTGAACAAAGTCTTGCAAGTGCTGGCCCTAACAGTTTGCCAGCGCAAACAGGCAATCCTAAACTAGCATTTGGTTGGGATATGACATGGATGGCATTGAACATGACACCTGCACAAGCAGATAGTCTTAAGATGCGTATGATGGAAAAGCATTTAGATTGTACAACTGCAATTGGTACATGGAGCAAATGTAACACTGTGTATAACACAAGTTGGGATCTAACAACTAACGAAATTAACAGTCGTTGGGAGCCAATGGTAGAGAGTCAACGCTAATGAAAAAACCTGGACCAATAGGATTTAATTTTCCGCAAGATCGAATTGATCCAAAGAGTGCTGTTCCAGAATCAATCTTGGAACAGCATCCTTGGCATTGGGATCCTATGAAAACTGATCACACTGATTGTGAAGATAGTTATATGGGACAGATCGGCTTGGACTTTGACTGGGCAGCGTTAGGCAAGTTTGCAATACAACGTGCAAATGCTGATCAAACACCAGAAAAGTGGTGGAGTTACGATGCAGACACAGACACAGTATATCATAGTACTGACGATGTAAACAACATGCCTATCAGAGAACAAGCACTGTTAGCATTAAAGAACAACGGACATAACGAGCATAACAGCCAATACTTTAAAACTGCAAACGAAGAGTTTGGTGACTTTTACGAGCCACTAAAAGCAATGTTCCCACGTCTTAAAAAAGACAAAATGGGTATCAGTATGTTTGTGCAACCTCCAGGCCACGCTATTTGGAGTCATGTAGACACATACAGTAGTTTTATTAGACGCACAGGTGATGAGCGTCCGGACTATAGCAGGCTACGCCGTTATATGGTGTTTGTAAGAGATTGGGACTTTGGGCACTTCTTTCATTATGGAAACCATTGCTTTAATCAATGGCGTGCAGGAGAATGTTGGGATCTAACCCCAGGTGTTTATCACGGTAGTGCTAACGCAGGAGTGAGTCCTAAGATTACTATTCATTGGAGTGGCGAACTTGAAGATTGAAAATTTTACTAGTAACGAATTTACCAAATATTTAGATAGTTATGGATATGACATTAATGTGCCATTTGATCTAAAACAACATTGTAAGTTGGATATTGATCCAACACAATGGTTTGAATTTATGTCTGACAATTGGATAAACTGTTATTGTTTTCCATATGAACCTCGTCCAAACTTAGATCCGGTAAGTAACGATCAAACAACTCATGCTAATCGTATTGGCTATCATACTGGTAACAGCATTAAGCGTGATTGGGGCAAAAATGAGCCATTGCATGATGATGTATTCAAAGAGTTTATCGGCAAAGATAATTTTGACCGTATGGGAGTTGATCCCGATACTACATTAGTAAGATTACTTTGTTATCAACCAGGCAACGTGTTTCCTGTGCATTGGGACGGATTTGAAGGCTGGAATGCTAAATTTGGTATTGACAAAACTCCAACGCGATTCAGTGTATTAATTAATCCATATAGTTACGGACAGTATTTGCAGATACATGATAAAATGATAACAAACTGGTCACCAGGCGATACTTATGTTATACCCGAAGGTGTATTGCATTGTAGCGGTAACGGGGGCATTGTTCCCAAAGTAACGCTAACAATAACAGGACTTATGGAATGAAAAATGTGTTGCTTATAGGAGCAACAGGATTACTAGGAAGTTATCTTGCTAAAACTTATAAGCCAACTATTGCTACTACAAGATTCGAAGATCCTGTTGAGGATTGGAAACAGTATAAAGACATTAGTACTGTATGGCTAGTAGCCCGTGCTTGTCGTAAGACAGCACCTAGGCGTGATGAACACACTCGACAATTGGAGTTACAAGGTATTCAAAACATTGTTGATACTTTTAGAAACTGTCATATTACTTTTACAAGTACCAAGTGTGTATATGGACTAACCGACAATAGTGTGCATGAAGTATTCGTAAATCATATTGGAAACTTGATGTGTCACAGTATACCTGGCACAAGCAATGTTCCGCATAATGATTATATTGAAATAAATCTTGATCCGCTTGGCAGCGAACATCGTATATACGCAGAAACAAAACTTGCAGCAGAAGAGATTGTAAAGACTGCTCGCAGTCATACTATAATGAGAATATGGGATATAATAAAATGACAAACATTTATGATAAGCAAGATTATTATAGCAAGTATCTTGAAGAAAAAGGCGTTGATCTAAATAATCATTTTGAAATTGGACATCTTGAAGATGAAATAGATTTAGACCCTGCACCATATTACGAATTTGCTGATCGTTATAGAGAAGAATGTTTAACCAAGTTCTATGGGCCGCGTCCATTTTATAATTATGATAGCATGCGAGAGGCAGTGTTTCTCAGTAGTATGGGATATAACGAACATAATACTTTCGAATACAATTATGGAATTAAAGAAGAACATAATGCCATTCTTAAAAAAATGCTTGGTGATAATGTATTCGAGCAGTTAAAAATTGAAAAAGATACAGCCGGAATACGTTTACTAGAATATAAACCTGGTAACGGTATTCCATTGCATACAGATAGTTTTAATACTTTTAGAGCTATAAACGGTATTCCAGATGGTGAAGGTTCGATTCATCGTTACTTTATTGCTGTATCGCCATGGAGTTGGGGACACTTTTTACAAGTTCATGACAACATGATACATCATTGGAAGCCGGGATATGTATTAGAAATACCCGACGGTATTTTTCATACTAGTGCAAACTTTGGTATTGAAACTAAACTTACTCTCACAGTAACAGGGTTTAGACCTTAGTATAAATACATCGTATACAATAAAGGCGGCGCCTACGGACGCCCATCGACGGATGGTATGAATATTCTAGCCTAATTAATAAACCTATAGGAGACTTAAATGTCAGAAGAACTCAAGCAATTTAACCCAGAAGGATATAACCCTTCAACAGGCATCTATGTAAGTTCACAAATTTTCACAGGCGACTGGGAAAATGAACTAGAAGCATTAGAATATACCTCACGCGAACGTGCAGTAAGTGACAACAGTATTGTTGCATTTGACGAAGATAAAGGCATTGTTGCAAATTATCTTTACAACTCGTTCCGTAGTGAAGATGGTCTTAGTACAACTACAGAGATCAAAGATTTCTGGGCAGAAGAAGCACCTGAAAACTTTGCATACACAGACAGTTACTACAACAGTCCAAAACTTGCAGCAATCATTGATTGGTTCCAAGTTGATAAGACACGTTGCCGTATCTTCCAGCAGAAGGCAGGACATATGATGCCAATCCACACAGATTTTGATAATCAGCGTGGTCAAGAGCATGGCGAAACACTACGAATTTTCGTACAACTTAACGACATGCCAGGCGGTGCTTGGTTCCGTTGTAAGACAGCAGACAGTGAAATCAGTGTTAACTTACAAAAAGGTCAGTTCCTGATCTTTAATCCGGATCACACTGGTCACGGAACAGAGAACGTAACTGACATTCCACGCAACACATTTATGCTTGTTGTAAAGCGTAATGAGTGGTTAGAGAGTCTAATGGGCGAGCAGAACATGCAGTTCATCAACGTTGATGAAATGGTAGCAGACAAAGCAGTCGCTGCTTAATAAACTAGACAATAGCGTATGAGTTTGTTATAATAATTCATACGCTATTTTTATGGAGAAATTATGTTAGGACAGCATTATCGTGTAGGCGACAAAAAGTTTCTTAATGCATATGCAGGTCTATACGAGTCGGCAAAAACAGGGCAGTACTGTGAATTTGTTCTCCCGCAGTATCACATTGATCAGTTTCTTACAGTGGATGTGCCATCATTAAAGAATTATTCCAGTAAAGACTTAATGAAACAAAAACTAGCACAACTTAGAGACGAAAATAATCGTGTAAGATTAAATTATTCTGGAGGTAACGACAGTCATACTATTTTGCTTATTGCTCAAGAGATGGGCATTGAATTTGATTGTATATTCATGTACACAAATAGCATACTAGAAGACTCAAATGTTGAATACGAATATTGTTCAGCTATAGAATATGGTAAAACTACTGGTATGGATTTTGTTTTACATCGTCCTAGTATTTCAGATTTTGAAACAGTTTGGAAAGATAAACTAAGTTTTACAAAAATTAACGACTTCTATCACGGGTTCGCGCCACACTTTAGTGAACTATATTTCAAAGACTATGAAAAAAATTATTTAGAGATCCTGGGAAATGATAAACCTAGATACTATTGTAAAGACGATGTGTATTATTGGATCATTACCGATAATTCTGATTGGGGGTTAGATACAGAGCACGAAGATTTTTTCATAGGAAGTAAGTTTCCAGAACTTGCTGTTAAACAAGTACTGCTAGGCGTAGATTACTTAAAAAAATATTACCCATCTAAACAAGGTTTCATTGACTGTAAAATGTTAGATGTAGAATCTTTCAGTAGGTATCTTAATATACAAAAAGGCATAGATAACAAAATTAGAAAAACAAACAAAGATCATCACGAATTTGGATATCTTAATGAAAAACATAGACGTAGTCTAACACAGATGCTTCAACTAGGCAGGAATGATATTATCAATGATTGGATAAATGTAAGTGAATTTATTGATAAATCACTGAGTGATTCACTTTTTGGAATTGAACAGCGCAGTGTCTATATTAAAGAGATTAATCATAGTGTTAAACTTACAACAAATACGGCTAGAACTGGTGCTATTTTTAAAATATTGGATGATAGTATAGAACTAATACCACATACTGACATCAATAAACTGTAATAAAGATTGACTAAAAATTAAATACATATATAATACATATATTGCCCCGGTGGTGAAATGGTAGACACGCTGGTTTTAGGTACCAGTGCTTATGGCGTGGGGGTTCGAGTCCCTCCCGGGGCACCATTCTATAAATACTCCTAGAGAGGAGTATGAAAATGATTTTAGTAGCACTAATGGCAGGCGTTATTGCCTTTGACAATAAAGAATTCTTTGACACCGTAGCAGAACAAATACACACACATGACTGGCACCAAATTCACTGTAGACAAGTAGATCCAGAATTACCAGCATTAACAGTAAAAACATTCAGCGGTAAAGAAATAGTTTGCAACAAACTAATAAAGGATTAATCAATTGAAACAGGAAACACCTGCAGAAAAAATAGCAAGAGAAGCATTAGAACGACTTATGGATTGGGTAGAACAATACGGTGTAGACACAGAAAACTTTGCCAAATACACAAAAAAATAGTTGACACTCCTGCTATACAGTAGTATACTGTATAGACAATAAAGGGAGAACATGATGAAAAGCGAAGTTGAATATGCAGTACAAGAAGCATCTAGTATGAATCTTAGTGCCGAACAAAGTATTAAATTTGTTATGCGTGTCTCAGATTGTGATAGAGAAGTTGCAAAGCAAGCAATCAATAATCGTGCTATTTCGGCACACTATGAAGCGACAAACTTTGTAACTTCATAAAATTATAGGACAGTTGGCTGAGTGGTCGAAAGCGGAAGATTACTAATCTTTTGAACGTGTGAGCGTTCCGTGGGTTCGAATCCTACACTGTCCGCCAATTTGTAAAGGAGTATAGACTATGGAAGTGTTACTATTATTTGGAGCATTAGCAGCAGGTCATCATTACTTGACTCAAGATGAACCAGTTGCACCACAAGCTGAAATCAGCTCACAACCTATTGGAGAAATTGTAAACTTTGGTCACGACGATGTTAGTCTTGCAAGTATTGACTGGAGCAAAGCAGGCAATAGTATTGTTGCTGATTCAAGTGAGAACGGCGTACAGTGGGTTTTTATTACTAACTAATCTAATAAGAGGAATATAAAATGAAAGTATCAGTAGATGTTTACACAAAAGATGTAGACGCAGGGTTGGCTGCATTTAAACTTGCACTAGACAATGGTGCAACAGATGCACAATTGCGCAGCAACGAAGATTGGGAAACAAAGAAATTTGAAAGTCTTAATCTAATGTTTGAAGCAGACAATACGTCAGAGGCTATTACAAGTCTTGACAATGGTCCTTTTGCAAGAGACGTAGCGGATCTAAAATAACACAGTCCAGTGTTCCGTTTCACTGGTAAAATAACCGAACGGATGGTGCCCAGGATAACCTGAGCAGGTTGTAAAACTGCTTGTATTTTTTATGTCCCGTTCGTCTAGTGGCCCAGGACCCTACCCTTTCACGGTAGTAACAGGAGTTCGAGTCTCCTACGGGATACCAAATAAATAGTAGTACAATGATAACAATTACCCAAGAAGCAAAAGAATATTTAGACAAAGTACGCAATGACGACTACGTTACACTTGGTGTAAAGGGTGGTGGTTGTAGCGGATTTACCTATGTTTGGGACTTTAAAAACAACTGGCCTGATGTACACTGGAGCGAGCCCTATGAGGATGCGCTAGTGCTAGATCCAATGGCAGAAATGTTTGTTGCGGGGTGTACAATTGATTACAAAAACGAACTAGGTGGAAGTTACCTAACAGTAATCAATCCAAATGCAACTGCAAGTTGTGGCTGCGGCGAAAGTTTTGCAGTATAACATAGTCAACAACTATATACTAATAGCCCATAAAATATAAACAATCATGCCTACTATATGTAAATATTTGTATAGTCTAAAGGAGTAACTATGCCAACATTTGTATATATGACCGCCTGTGATGGATGCGGTTATTGCGTTGATATTTGTCCAAGTGACATCATGCACATTGATCCAGTAACACGAAGAGCAGTAAACATAGAACCAAACTTTTGTTGGGAGTGTTACAGTTGTATAAAAGCATGTCCACAAAATGCAATCGACGACAGAGGGTACAGTGACTTTGCGCCCATGAACCACAAGGTCAGAGTATTACGAGAACCAGAAAAAGGCGTTATCAGTTGGCGGCTTAAATTTAGAGACGGCAGAGAAAAACACTTTGAAAGTCCTATCCGTACAACACCTTGGGACAGTATAAAATGTGCAAGTGAGTATGACATGCCCGAAACGGGACTTAACGATACACAGCAACTAGCACATGAACCAGAATACTTACTAGCAGATGGCGGGTTGCGCATGATTAGTAAAAATAAATTTGTTAAATACGAGTACACAGGAGACACACATGCCACCACGTAATCATAATAACTGGACCAAAACACCTAAAGTAGAACACATCAGCAGTGATGCTTATAACAGTCACTACCTATATACACAAGAACAAGAACTGATCTTTAGTAAAGTTTGGGTGCCCATGTGTCATATCAGTGAGATGTATAATCAAGGTGACTTCCGCACAAGTCAAATTGCAGGACAGCGTGTGGTTGCGTGGAACACAGGTTCAGGCGTAAAAGCATATCTTGGAGATAACATCACTAGTGTAAGAGGTAACATGGCCAGCAACGAAGCCGCTGGCAAAGAACTACACTGTGAAGTTTACCATGGTGGTATGGTATGGGTAACACTAAATGAAAATCCAGATTGCAGTGTAGATCAGTGGACAGCAGGCGCATTTGATTGTATTGCTGAAGCAATTGACACAGAGGAAATGGAAGTATTCCATTATCACAAAGCAGTTATAGATACAAATTATAAATTGTGGCATGACACAAACAGTGAATTTTATCACGACTTCATGCATTACTTTAATAGAGTGAGTGGATTTAATGACGAATATTTCGCTAGAAAAAATATCCCTTTTGATAATGGTCACGTTAATGTGTCTAGCTTTACTGTTAACTATGAAGAGTATGACGGATTTGAAGATCGCGGGGAACTATCTTTTCCCAATTTGCCGCCCAACCAGTGGTACATGGTTGACCTCTTTCCAGGATTCAACTTTAACCTCCGCGGGAGTGCATATCGCAGTGACTCAGTAACACCACTAGGACCAAACAAAGTACTAATAGAATTTCGTGGTTATGGACTACGAAAAGATACACCAGAGGAAAGACAAACACGCATAAAGCATCACAATAGTATATGGGGACCTTTCGGCAGAAACTTGCACGAAGACCTTATTGGTGTTGCTGGTCAAGGTACCACAATGCGTGAGGGTACAGAATCAAGAAACATACTGCACGGCAGACATGAGAACTCGACTATACATGATGAAGTTGGAATGCGTCACTACTATGCAGAGTGGGGCAACTTCCTAGGAGTTGATCCTGCAAATCCACTACAAGGACAACTTCAAGATGTTAGTAAGGCTGCGTAAAAAGATATTTAGACTAATGGATTGGATAGCCAGAGACTCTGGCTGCAAGCACATGGGTCGTAATTAAATAGGCTTACTGCTACTAGCATCCCATTTATTATATTGACGTAGTGTAGCACTCTGTCTCTGTGCAAAGCGTTTAGTGTCGCAATTGCTACAACAGTGAGCACTGCTACGGCGATTAATTTCTTTGCTAGTTCTAGTAAACTCACACTCGCACACATCACATCTAATTTTGTATATGGTTTTTGTAGTGAAACATCTTTCACGCACACCATTTCTAGTGCGAAAATAATCTGTGCGTATTTTTGCCTCACCTAATATCATACAAATATTTAGCAAACGGCTAGATTAAAACTCGTAATAAATACACTATAATTTAGGAGTCCCACACATGGCTAAACAAACAGTAAATCTTGGCAGTAGTGCCAATGACGGAACAGGCGATCCGCTACGCACCGCCTTTGATAAAATTAACGACAACTTTGATGAACTGTATCTATACAGTACTGCAGCAACAGGCAATAACATTACTATAACCGGCAATACAATTGCTAGTGATAACACCAACGGCAACATTATACTTGATCCAAACGGCACAGGCGACATTGTAGTAGCGACTGGCGCGGAACTAACACTTACAGATCATACAGACAATGCAGTTTTGTTTAGTGATGCAAGTGGCAACCTCACAATGAGTGCAGGCTTTACCTTTGATGGAACAAACGTTGCAACAACAGGAAGTATTAATGTTAACAGTAGATTGAAGTTGGAAGACAACCGCATTACTACACAAACAACAAATGATGACATTGACATCGATCCAGCAGGCACAGGTTTAGTTAACCTTATTACAACAGCGCAGGCAACTGTAGGATCAGCAGGCGCTGCAACTAACGTACCAGCAGCACCAACAACCTACTTTCAGATCAAAGTTAACGGCGTAACATATGTAGTACCAGCGTTTGCTGTTAGTTAAGGAGTAGTACCCATGAGTAAACAAATTATTAATGTAGGTACTAATCAAGATGACGGCACAGGTGATAATCTCCGTGCTGCATTTGTAAAGGTTAATGACAACTTTACTGAAGTCTATAATGAACTAGGTGGTGTGGCACTTAGTAACATTAAGATGAGTGGCAGTACTATTACTACAGACACAAGTAACAGTGGAATTATTATTGATCCACAAGGTACCGGCACTATAACACTAACAGGTAACACTACTCTAACTGGGACACTAGATGTATCAGGTGCACTTAGCCCTGCTAGTCTAGCAGTAACAGCAGGCGCTACAGTAGGCGGTAATCTAGGAGTTACAGGCACACTAACTGCAGGCACATTCGCTCCTAGCAGCATTACAATTGCAGGTGTATCTAACCTAAATGGCGATGTAAATTTAGGCGATGCAAGTGGCGATACAATTACTGTAACAGGTCGTTTTGACAGTAGTTTAGTGCCTAGTGCAAATAATACAAATGACTTTGGCAGTTCAACACTACGTTGGAAAGACATCTATAGTACAACTATTAACACAAGCGGCGATGCAACATTTGGTGGCAACGTTACCATTGGTGGAAATATTACTATTGGGGATGCAGACACAGATAATATTAGTATTAATGCTGAACTTGCAAATGATCTAATTCCAAACAGCGACAGTTTATACAATGTTGGTAGCACAGACAAACGTTACCTTGCAGTGTACAGTGATCGCTTTATTGGCACAAGTGCAGAAGTTGGCGGCTTAGACATTGTATCAAACACTATTAAAAGTCTAAACACAAACAGCAACATTACTATTGATCCTCAAGGCACAGGTATTGCTATTGTTGCAGGACAGTTGCGTGTAGATGGAACATTCCAAATCAATGGCACACAAACTATTGACATGGGCGGTAATAGAGTACAAAGTGTTGCAACACCAACCAGTACTACAGATGCAGCAACAAAAGGTTATGCTGATGGACTTGCAAGTAACTATGCGACTGCAGCACAAGGTGCGACAGCAGATAGTGCAGTTCAGAGCATACTTATTAGTGGTGATGACAGTGCAGCACAGACAGTAAACAACGGTTATGTTATTGACTTTAATGGCGAAGGTCTTGTTACTACTGCAGTATCAGCAAACAAGGTTGCTATTAGTGTCGCAACACAAACACTGGAAACAGTTACCAATGCTGGTACAACAACTGTTAATACTATTACTGTAGGCGGTGTTAATACAGATGGCTTGACTATTGTAGACAATAACATTAGTAGTAATAGAACTAACGATGATCTTATACTTTCACCAAGTGGTACAGGAAGCATTAATCTAAATGGTACTGTAACAGGCACCGGTGTGCTAGATGAAGATAACATGGCTAGTAATAGTGCAGTTCATATTGCTACCCAACAAAGTATTAAAGCATATGTTGATTCACAAATAGTTGCAAGTGGAGATATTACGTCAGTAGTAGCAGGCACAGGTTTGTCAGGTGGAGGTACTTCAGGTGATGTTACATTAAATATAGATTCTACTGTAGCCACACTTACTGGATCGCAAACACTAACAAACAAAACGTTAACTGATCCTATTCTATCTCCTACTGCTACAACAGGTGGTAAGATTGAGTTTTTAGAAGGAACAAACAACGGTACTAATAAAGCAACACTAATAGGTCCTGCAAGCACTGCCGATGTAACTATTACATTGCCAGCCGCATCAGGTACAGTAGCACTGACTAGTACTGCTCAAGGTGCAATAGCAACTGCCGGTAATACTGGTACTGGTAGCATCGGTGTAGGAGATACACTACAGGCACTAGGTACAACAAATGAAATAAATGTAAATGCTGCGGGTAGTGCATTATCTTTTAGTTTAGCAGATGATATTTCAGGCATTGAAAGTATTAGCACTACAGGTTTAAAAATTGTAGATAACAATATACAAGGCACACAAAGTAATGCTAATGTTGTACTTGTCCCCAATGGCACTGGTGCAGTTGAGATCCGTAGTAACTTAACAGTGTCAGGAACTATAACTGGTACAATAGATGCTGATAATGCAACTGTATCTAATATAGAAGTAGACAACTTTAAAGCAAGTGCAATAGTTACTGAAGGCGAAGGCATTGCAAGTAACGACAATGATACCACTATTCCAACAAGTGCGGCAGTAAAAGATTATGTAGATAATAACACCGTAAGTGCAGGGTCAGAAACTACATTTACTGCTGATGTTAAATTTAACACAGGTGTAGAAGAAAAGTTTGCAACACTTACAGGCTCAACAGGAGTTGTTGCACACGATTGCAATAACGGACACCTATTTTATCACACAGGTGCTAGTGGTGATATTACTGCAAACTTTACTAACCTAGGTCTTACTGCAGAATATGCTACAAACTTAACAGTAATAATTAATCAAGGTGGCACACCTTATGAAGTTACCGCTGTGCAGATAGGTGGAGCGGGACAGACCATAGAATGGCAAGGTGGCAGTGCTCCTACAGGAAATGCAAACGGAATTGATAGTTTCTCATTTACAATATTAAATGATGGCGGTACTTATGTTGTTCTTGGACAGATGGTAGACTTTACATAATGCCAATATTATCCACAGTAAACGGAAGTTTTTTTGCAGGACGTAGATCAACTGCGTACAGCGCGGCGGCTTGGAATCCTGCTTCAAGCATAACTACTGCAATTTGGTTTGATGCTAGTGACACTGGCAGTTATACACTTAGTGGATCAGATGTAACAGCAGTAACAGACAAAGCAGGCAATGCCACTGTTACAGTAAATGGCACGCCTAATGTAAGCAACACATTGGACAGCAAGGCGGTTTTTTCATTCTCAGGTAGTAGCGAAGATTTTACCACCGATGAGGTTGCACAAGCCAGCAGTGGCAATCACTGGGCAATAGGAGTTATGCAATGGAACACTCGCAACGACTCACAAGATAGTTTCTGGAGTACTGAAAATAACAGCGGGTCAATAGCAACCAAAAGAGACTATGCTATCAGTGCTGGTGCCAGTAACTTTGATGGTGAGTTAGATTTGGATGGACTGATTACAGGTAGAATCTCGTCAACTATAGGAAACACACAGGATTTTGATTCAGGTGTAGCACAAAACACTTGGATTATAATGGTTGTTATATTCAACAAAACTGGCAACCAAATTGCACTGAGAGTGGACGGAACAGATGCGTTTACACCTGTGAATGACTATGACAACTCACTAGACACTCTTATGGATCTACGCATCATGCGCAACAGAGCAAACGAACGTATGTCCGGCAGAATGGCAGAATTTTTCTCAGTAGCAAGTATTCCTGGCACAGGCAGCACAGACATCTCAACTGTAATACAAGCAGAAGGCTACCTTGCTCATAAATGGGGATTAACAAGTAATTTACCTGCAGATCATACATATAAATCGTCAGCACCCTAGGATAAATACTAGATAATGAGGAGTATTTGAGCATGACGGCTCCAGTATGGATAACACCACCAGGTGATCTAGGCACAGTTGTTGAAGGTGAATTTTACCAAGTACAGTTAAATGCTGACAATGCAGACAGTTATCTTTATCTTAGCGGCGTATTGCCTGTTGGCATTCGTGTTACGCAGTATGGAATACTAGAAGGCAATCCTAAAAACTACGATTACATTCAAGGTGTTCCTGTTGAAATAGCACAGGATGTTACTAGTAAGTTTGTTGTTCGTGCAACTAGCTCAGACGGTACTGTAGCAGACCGTGTGTTTGAAATGACTGTTACAGGTCAAGACGCTCCCGTTATTGATACACTTCCTTCAGAAAACTTGGGCGCATATTTTGATGGCGACAAAGTTGACGTACAACTCACTGCTACAGATCCTGATCCAGGTGATACACTTACATGGAAACTACAAAGTGGCGAGTTACCAACAGGATTAAGCATTAGCACTAGCGGTCGTATATTAGGCTATATAGAACCATTTGCTGCAGTTGATGGCACTCCTGGTTTTGATATTAACAACTTTGATATTGGCGAGTGGGACTTTGCTACTAAAAGTGTAAACAAGAATTACGAGTTTACGATTCAAGTAAGTGACAGCAAGCAAATTGATTTAAAAACCTACAGTCTATATGCAGTGAGTCGGAACATTGCAACTGCTGATATGGATATCGTAACTGCCGACAATGTTGAAAGTAGCAATACAAATACAACAATTGATCAATTGTTAGATGCAAGCCAAACAAGTCTTCGTGTTCCAGTATTGCTTACTGAAAGCACAGGATTAGGTAGAATATCACACGACAATAGATTTAATTTTCAGTTTGTTGGCAAAGACTTTGATAGTGTCCCTATAGATTATATATTAGATAGTGGAAGTTTACCAACAGGACTATCATTGGATACAAAAAGCGGCTGGCTTACAGGTACTTTACCAAATTTCAGTGCTACCGAAACTAATTTTAACTTTGGTATAAAAGTTAGAAAGCGCAATAATACAGCATATGTAAGCACTGCGACCAATTTCACAATAACTGTGGTAGGTGACGTAGATAGTACAGTGACTTGGCCTGACAGAAATTTAACAATTATCGCAGGAGAACAAAGTCAATTAAATGTTATAGCTTCTATTAGCGATAATCGTCCTGTACAATATGAACTTAAAAGTGGCAGTACCAGTGTAATTGCAGGCAACTTTGTTGTCGGCGAAACGTATACAATTGTTAGTGCAGGCACTACAGATTTTATAAGTATCGGAAGTGCAGATAACACAGTTGGTACAATATTCACAGCAACCGACATTGGCAGTGGATCTGGTACAGCAAGTTTAGGTACAAATAAACTTCCTCAAGGTTTAAAGTTAAATGAAGATGGGTTAATTGTAGGCAGAGTAAGTTTTGAAAATATGACGTTTGATACTGGAACAACAACGTTTGATATAACAAATGTCTATACCAACACAACAACATTTGAACAAGTATATAGTTTTGTTGCAAGAGTATTCAGTGCCGACGGTGTAGTTGACACATACAAAAAGTTTAGTGTAACAACAAGTGCAGATAGTAGCAAACCTTATGAAAGTTTGTATGTTCGTGCATTGCCGCCGCAACATCAAAGAGATATATACGACAATTTAGTCCAAAACAATGATGATATACCAAGTGAAGATGTATACCGTGCAAGCGATTATGCATTTGGTATTCAAAAAGACATACGCAGCATTATTGCAGCAGGCTTAACACCTGCGCAAGAAACAGACTATGTTGAAGCAATGAGTAAAAACTTCTGGAACAACACACTAAGATTTGGCGGTTTTAAAACTGCAAGAGCACTCAACAGTGATGGCACAGTAAAATATGAAGTTGTTTATGTAGAACTTGTGGATAATACACAAGGCATCGATCCAACTACTGGATTAAGTGCAAGTCCTGTACTACGTCAAGATGTGCGTAGTAATACTAGCACTTGGACTAATCCACTAGCAGTAAGTGAAACTATGCCAGATGTAAGTCACGGACATTACCTTGCTTCACAAGCCAACGATTACCATGTATATCCAAACAGTATAGAAAATATGCGCAGTAGATTAAAGTCGGACATTGGTTACCAAATACTAGAACGCAAAGTATTACCTGATTGGATGCAGGACAAACAAGCAGATGATACTGTACTAGGATGGACACTTGCTGCACCTATTGTATACTGTAAGCCTGGTACTAGTGCTAAAATTAAATACAGACTAGAAGAGCGTATTAAGACTGCTAATCTGAATATCAAATTAATAAGTTTTGAGATTGATAGATTAATACTGGATAATAATCTAAGCAAATACTTTGACAAGACCACTGGCAAGTATACCTTAACGTCTGAAACAGCATTTGATTTAAATGATCCTACTACAACATTTGATGGCGATGGCACACGTTTCTTTGCAAGCATAGATGTATATTCTTCAAAAGATGACGGCGACAAGTTTGTTAAGTTCCAGCAGGCAGGACCTTTTGATAGACTGCCTTACACGGAAAGATAAATATATACACAGTTTCCACAGACGGAGTTTATAGATAATGGCAAGCGGAATTATTACAACAGGTATTGACACAGCGTATCCAGTGGCAGGTCAGGACAATGACAGTCAAGGATTTCGTGATAACTTTACAAACCTAAAAACAGCACTAGACACTGCTAAGACAGAGATCAGTGACCTAGAAGCAAAAGCAGTACTTAAAAGTGCGCTATCAGGCGAAAGTTTAAGTAACGATGGCGCTGGCGCTGTTATAGAAGATTTTGAACTTAAAGACATGAGTGAAACTCGTATTGCTAAAGGAGCTGTAAGTGGAACAGTAACTTGTAATTATGAAGATGGGCCGTATGTAACAATTACTACAAGTGGAAGTATTACGCTTGCATTTAGTAACTTTCCTGCTGCAGGCAAAGTAGGTACAATTCGCGCTGAAATTAATGTTGCTAGTGTAGCGCACACAATCACACTTCCTGCTGCAGTAGATATTGGACAAGATCAACTAATTGGCAGCAATGGTGCAAGAGTTATTACACCAGATAGAACTGGCGTACACATTTTTGAATTCGTTACAGATGATAGCGGTTCTAGTATTGCTGTTATTGATTGTTTGCGTAATAGCAGAGCAATTGAAGTACGCACTGCAGTAGCGGCTGGACAAGCCGGCGATAAAGCAGGCGACATTGCAGCAGATGCAACTAACCTATATGTATGCACAGGTACATATGACGGCAGTACTGTAATTTGGAAAAAACTAGTTCTACAAGCAATTTAACGGTTGACTTTGCCTCTATATCCTGTATAATATAACATTATATAAGAGGTATCTATGAACAAAATTGACTTAAACAAGTATCAAGACTTCGTACAAGAAGTAACATCACAAGAATCTAACGATAGTGGCGAAATGGCTATGGCTATTAGCAAACTAGAAGAAAGTGGCGTAAACGTAAGTTTGCTACTAACAGGTGCTGTTGGCATTAGTGCTGAAGGCGGTGAGTTCATGGAAATTGTAAAAAAGTGCATTTTCCAAGGAAAACCTTTATCAGAGGAGACTCAATTTCATGCAAAACGAGAACTGGGTGATATTATGTGGTACTGGATTAATAGTTGCCGCGCTCTTAACATTGATCCTAACGATGTAATTGCAGAGAATGTACGCAAACTGGAAGCACGTTATCCAGGCGGAAGTTTTGATGCATACTATAGCGAGAACAGGCAAGACGGTGACCTCTAAAGATCATATTTTTTGTGCAGTATTTGCTGTACTTTTAATGTTTAGTCTTAAACTAATGCTGATTCCAAATGTAATTTGGAGCATGGTTGGTGCTTGGCTTGTGTGGCGAAACTGGACCACGTTCAACATATACTGTGAACAACGAAGGGACGGACTAAGATGAACCATCCTCTAACGCCTAATCTAAGAGAATTAAGCGATACTGACTTGATGAAAAAACAAAGTGAACTGCAAAAGCGTATTATCTACGGATATCAAACTGGCAACTCAAACATGATCTCACAAGTAGAACTAATGCTTAACGATTACAGAGAAGAATCAATGCGCAGAGACAGAGAGCGCACAGCACAAGCAAACGAAACTGCCGAAGGCAAAGGCAAAAACTGGGACGATTTAATCGACATTTAAATGATAGAACTTAACGAAACCTTTAGTACTACAATGATTATTGAGGATGTTGTTATTCCGAACACTTGGAATATCACTGTGCAACTAGTTCCAAACACTGCTAAAAATAAACTTTACAATAAAGCAATGGAACGTGTACAATACTATATTCAAGAGATACTGGATAACAGTATTTTTGTTGGCAGTCATAATCTCAAACTATTAAGTGAGATTCCATTTAAAGCACAGGTACATGTGTTTCCAGATGATCCATGGGACCATCTTATTGCAATGTGTTTGTACACTAAGATTAACAGTATGTGCGAAGAAGTCTTTTTCGTAGACAATATTAACATCAGTAGTCATCAGGCACGAAGTGTAAGTCATAACTTTAGCGAAGTAGATGGTGGTAACGAAAACTTGTTGGAACTGTTTGAAGATGAACCGGACTTGGAAGCATATGTAAAGTATTGGTATAAACCTACACCGCAATTATTTTTACTGCACGAAGGACTAAAACTTGTGGATCATCCCTGGGATGAAATTGAACTACAGTATGACGATAAGCCAAAAGAAGCCGATGTAGTTAATCTGAAAGATTTTAAAAAGCCACCAAAGGGCGACAATGACGATACTGCTTGACAAATATAGTAGACAGGTACTAAGTGAGAATCAGGCAGTAGAGATGCTATATGCTGATCCTAAACTTGACGTTAGTAACTTGTGTTTAGAAGATGTTACGAAGTTCAATGGTGCAAGTAAACTACTACATTTAAACACAGTGCTTACGCAGTTGGATGAACTTGGTATTGATGTAAAAGAGTATCATAAGCATAATCAATCCAGCTGGCGTATGCCCGTTGACTACAAAGACTTGGACATTGCAGCATATCTGCTAAAACTATGCAAAACAGATGCAGAACTGCAACGTGTAGGCGCAGAACTTTTACTGTATCAAGAACGAGATATGTTTGATCTACTACGCTTTCTTGTTTACATTGTAGATGTTATGCGAGAGCAAGACATTGTTTGGGGGGTAGGCAGAGGATCAAGTGTAGCAAGTTATGTGCTTTATCTAATAGGTGTACACAAAATTGATAGTCTTTACTATGATTTAGATATTGCAGAATTTTTAAGATAAGTATATAATATACGCATATAATAGGAGAATTGAAATGGCACCTAAACGTGGCAAAACTTACAGAACATCAAGCGGTCAACAAGTAGACTTTGGTGCTTTACTTTTAAATAACGAAACTGTGCCGGCAATAGGCAACATGAATGTAAATGCTCGCGGTGATGAAATTGCACCTGATGGCACTATTACTAAAAGTCGCGAAGATATCATGCGCGAATACAATGAACTTAATACCATGGTTCCATCTGATGGCGCCATTCCAGAAGGCACAGGTTTGCAAGCAGATGATGATTGGCAAGACTGGCAGCCACCAGTACAAGAAGAACCTGCACCTGTAAAGGGCACAAACGTAGGCAAGCAGGTGGCTGAACAAGAGAAACCGCAAGAAGAACCTAAAACTCCAACAGGTGGATTAGCAGCGGCAGTAGCGGCAGCAAAAAAGCCTGAAAGTAATGTTCAGCAGTCTGCACAAGAACAAGAAAAACAAAACCCAGGCGTACGGAGAATTTAATGAACACTAGAATTGACGGTATTTTTAAGCCATTGCGTGACGGCATCCTTGTACGCAACATGGATTTTAAAGGACATAAAACTCCAGGTGGAATTATTGTTCTAAGTGATGATGGCAAACTTGGCGGTATTCATCCACGCTGGGGTGAAGTAATTGCTGTTGGCAACGAGCAACAAGATGTAGATGTGGGACAATATGTTATGGTTGCACATGGACGTTGGAGTCGTGGCTTTGAACTTAACGGTGAAACAGTGCGTACAGTAGATCCCAAGGATGTATTAGGTATTCAAGATGAAGAGCCCGAAAAAGCATTGATGAAATCAACACTTGGTCATCAGACTCGTGCATATGAAGGCAAGGTAAGTGTAGGTAAACTGGAGGTCTAAATGACTTACGAAGATCACACTAAAAGCGAAGCAGAGATGTATCGTAGTCAAATGTTGAGTACACAAAAAGAAAATGACATTTTACGACATAACGTAAGAGAACTACAGGAGCAACTGCAAAACTCCTATAAGAGAATTGCAGAACTAATCGATGGTAATATGGAACGGTAAACATCTAATTGGCACAAGCCCAAAGTGTGCTAGACGCAGTATTGTTAGTTGGGGCGAAGCAAATGGCTTTGTTCAACTTGGCGATGCAGATGTTAAAAAGATCGAAGAAGCAACAGCAATTTATCTTGTTAGGAATCCTAACGGCAGATTGCCCAAACAGATTCAAACAGTAACCAAACGCTTTGCGTCAGCACAGAACAAAGAGCCTATGGCACAGTGGCAGTACACTGAAGAACTGTTGCGTGAGACATTGGAAGATGATCCTAAAGATTGGCATAACATTGATCCTGTACATTTACAAAGGCAAACTAGTGCAAGCGAACGCTATAAAAATATTACATGGAAGTTTGTTAAACTAGATGACTTTTGCGACTGGACAACTGACAATGGATATGAATCATTTGAACTATATCCAGAGAATGCAGACCCTGCATTAATAGCACTAATTAACTTTTTCATAGAAGAGTGCAATGTTGAAGACCTTTATAAAGAAGATTTTAATCTTTATCAATCACTTTAGACACTACAACGCTTGGTTCCAGAAATTACGCAATCAGTATGGAATCTTGACAGCATTGCAGTGTTTCATGTATAATGCTAAACATTACGACATAGATGGAAATTATAAATGAAAGAACTATGGACTGAAAAGTATCGCCCTAGCACACTAACTGACTATGTGTTCCGCGATGATGCACAGCGTAAACAAGTACAGGGATGGGTAGATAGTAAAACTATTCCACACTTGTTGTTTAGTGGAGCACCAGGTACAGGTAAAACCACGCTTGCAAAAGTGCTTATTAACATGCTGGACATTGACGAATATGATGTACTAGAGATCAATGCTAGTCGTGAAAACAGTGTTGAAAACGTGCGTGATAAGATTACTAACTTTGTACAAACTATGCCGTTTGGTGAATTTAAAGTTGTATTACTTGATGAGGCTGATTATATTTCACCCAATGGTCAAGCAGCATTGCGCGGTGTAATGGAAACATATGCAAGTAGCAGTCGCTTTATTCTTACATGTAACTATCCAAACAAAGTTATCCCTGCACTGCATAGTAGGTGTCAAGGCTTTCATATTGAAAAGATTGATCACACAGAGTTTACTGCTCGCATTGCAACAGTATGTGTTGAAGAGGGTGTAGAGATTGATATTGACACACTGGATAGTTATGTAAAAGCAACATATCCTGACTTGCGCAAGTGTCTTAACCTGTGTCAGATGAACACAGTTGACGGTAAACTTGTAAAGCCAAATGAAGGCGACAGTTCAACAGCAGACTATAAACTAGCAGTAGTAGACTTGTTTAAGCAAGGCAAAATACTAGAAGCTCGTAAGATGCTGTGCAGTCAAGTACGTCCTGAGGAAATGGATGAACTGTTCCGTTGGATGTATGACAACTTGGAACTATGGGGTGAAACACAAGAGTCTAAGGATGCTGCTATTCTCATTATTGCAAAAGGACTGCGTAACATTCCAATGGTAGCAGACCAAGAGATTAACTTGGCAGCAACACTGGTCGAACTTAGTCAACTGTAACTATGTCACACATAAAAATTATTTTAGAACCCAGGTATGTGTTAAATCCTCCGCAAGCCGATATTTACATCAACGATGAAAAACTTGCAATCTGTGAATTTATGGAGACACATATACCAGTGACATTTGATTTTGAAGTCGATTTATTGGATAAAAATACCATTGCAATAAATAGACACAGTAAAACAAATCGTGACACAGTAATGTCAGGCAATAAAACAATTTCTGATCAAACGCTACACATAAAAAATATTTTTATAGAAAAAGTCCCAATGGAAAGTTTATTGCATATTGGCGTGTTTTATCCAGACTATCCTGAACCATGGGCTACACAACAACGTGAACAAGGTATTACACTTGTAAAATCAGAAACATATAGATCAGATTTATACCATAATGGAACTTGGAATTTTAAATTTGAAAATCCTATACATCCATGGTTTTTTACTAATATTAACGTTAGTTTTTAAATTATGTATATACATATTGAACCCACTAAAAGATGTACATTAGGATGCGAAGCGTGTCCCAGAACCGTTTGGAAAAAATTCACAAATACACCTGTGCCTAATACGGATTTAGATTACACACTAATAAAGAAGTTTCTAGACTGTGAAGCAGGAAAAACTGTTACAAGTTTTATACTTTGTGGTGACTATGGAGATAGTATTTACTATCCAAAATTATTGGATTTTATAAGAGACTTCAGACAATATAGTTTTGAAATATACACTAACGGTAGTTATAGAACCAAAAAATGGTGGGAAGAATTAGCAAGTATTTTATTGCCTCAAGATACAATCGTCTTTGCTATAGACGGTGTTGGACAAAAAGAGAATGAAAAATATAGAAAAAACTGTGATTGGGATAGCATGATGATTGGCATCAATACATTAAAAAAATCACAATGCCAGCTTCAGGCTGATACTCTAAAATTTAATTTTAATATTGATAAATTAGATGAAATAGAAGCATTTGCAAAAAGTCATAATATGACATGGAACTGCAAAAAGACAAGCCGATTCGGTGAAGATAATAGACCACAAGATCAACATGTTGAGGTTAAAGAAGAATATAAAAAAGAATTTAATAGTAGTGATTCTATAGAAATATCACCTAGATGCGATAAAGCAAGGGTGCTTACAAGTGATGGAAACTTTCTACCGTGTGATTGGATTAGAAATCCGTTAACGTACTATAGCAGTGACTTATATAAAGAACCTCACTGGGTTGAAAGCCTTGATATAAGAAAATGCAACCTCGACGAGGCACTTGAAATAATAGAAGAATGGAAAGCACAAGTTAAAGAAAAAGGATTACTTGGCACTTGCAGCACCTTGTGTAAAATGAAATGCAGGAGTAGTGATGCAACAGTTACGTGAACTAGTCATGAGTAACCGAATGGTTCTATGTACTGGTAATCCAGATAGACAAGGCAGTATAGCAAGTGGTATTCGTGAAGTATTTCCTAACACTACATTTATACATAGAAGCAATGGATATGACTTAACTAAAGTATCTATAAAAGATATTATGAGTAAACACAATTGTTTTATTAATACTGCTTATATTGAACACGGTATTCAACTTAAACTTTTAAATGATTATTTTGAATCCGTTAAAATAGGCGAAGTCTTTAATATTGGTTCTACACATGAATATGATAACTTGAGTAAAGATAAAGATTATGCTGTTAATAAGATAATGCTAAGAAACAGAAGTTTAGAACTTAACAATTACAGAATTAATAGTATACATATAGTACTAGGTGAAAAAAATAAAATTACACCTATTAGAGTTGCAAAACTTATAAAATGGATTACTGAACAAGAAATGAAGTTTCCTATTATAGGATTTGACCATCCTAAGCAGGCGTGGTAAATTAACCTCTAGCTTCTGTCATAAAGCGAGCCATTACACTACGGCGTACATCGCAATCCACAGGATCGCAACTGTGCCAACTATTAGCATCCACACGCATTAGCCAACTAGTGTTTGGTGTAAATGGAAACCGCTTAATACAGTTACCGTCAGCATCATTTAAACTTGTTCCCCATTGTTTACCACCATCGCAATATATGTATGCTTGCCATGCAATACTAATTGTATATGCATCGTAATGATTACTAACACTATATCCTCTGTAATCTTCCCATACACTAGCACCGGTCCAACTGCAGTCATCATTTAGACCTTCTAAACTGTATACAGCGTCGCGGATGTTCTGATGATCAATGATATTTTTATAGTATGCATACCAAAATGCTAGTCCGTCTGGGTTCTTAGGATCATAAATTTTACGGTTTTGATTGTGACCCGGAACATTTCTATTATAATCTACTGTATCAAAGTCAGGCCATTCTTGTTCTACTAGTACAAACAATTCAGGGTGCAGTGTATCTTCGACTAGCACATGCCAATACGGCTCCCAATCAACTGTGGCATTAGCAATCTGGTTGGCAGTATAAGCTCTATATTCAGCCCATTTTTCGGTTGACAAATTTTTCATAGGTGTTATAGTATATTTAATGTTTAATCAAACAAGGATCAAATAAATGCAAGCGCAACAACTACTCGATCTTAAAACTGTAATGACTTTTGCTGTATCTGCTTATAAGCAAAAAAACGAAGATTATATTAATTATGGTACAATTACAAACAAAACCATTGTACAAACGCATCTAGGACTACTAGAGGATAGTCGCGCAGTATTTGTAGATCATGTTTCACAAGAGTGTGCAGATATTGCTGAACAAATGATTCAGTACTATAAAGGTCTTACATTTAAGGCTATGGGAAATAAAATAAATGATTTTGAGCAAAAAGTTCTTGGTCTTATTAACTGTAAGTTGGTTGATCGCCGTGACATTGGCGTTATTGCTAGTTTACCTAAAGCATACTTTCGTGCAGTAAAACGTGACGCGACTGATACACAGATGCGCAAACTCAGCACCTCCAGCATACACATTGGCACACTGGGCGAAGATGTTGAAGGCACAATTAACATTTTAAATTGTAGTTTTATTCAACGCCTACAGTGTCATGTAGTCAACGCTGAAATGTCGGGCAACATTGTTTGCTTCTTTACTAAACACCCAGCAGAACATTGGAGCAACACCTGCGAGATCAAAGGCAAAGTAAAGCGCCATCAAACTAGTAAGTTCCATGGTGGAAAAGAAACTGTGCTAAACTATGTAAAGGTAGTAACGTGATAAAATTATTAGGGCAGATCGACATTCCAACACAACTATTAGACGATGTAAAAGGTCGTGATCCAGATCGTATAGTAAAACATGTAGATGGTAAAACTCATGCACAAAACGTGCAAGATATGAAAGATACATGGCCTGTTGAAAATTACGCACACTACGACAATGACAGATGTCTTATTAGGGAATACTGTAAAGACTGGTATAAAGATATTGTTCCAGACGCATTTTTAGAAGAACACGAGATCGCAAAGCCTAGTAATGTTATAGTGATGAGGGTTGATCCTGCTACATTTAGTGTGCCACATGTTGATAAATTCAATCATGCACTTCGTATGAATCCTAATTTTAAAGTAGAAGAAGTTGTAAGATTGTGGATACCTTTAGAAGATAGCACATTTGGTCAAGCCTTGTTTGTAGGAGATAATGTACTTACTACATATAACGCAGGTGATGTATATAGTTTTGACAACCTAATACACAGTGCAGCCAATGCTGGTTTACATACAAGATATACCATGATTGTGTACACTAAAAAGGTTGACAAAACCTAATAGTGTGCTATATTAATATAGTAAGTTGATGTTGAGGAGATGATATGAAAAAGACAATACTGGTAGACTGTGATGGCGTAGTTCTCAATTGGGAATATGCATTTGATATTTTTATGCAAGAGCATGGATTTACCAAAGTAGAAGGTGCAAATCTTATGTATGATATGGCACTGCGTTATGGTATTGACAAGCCACAGGTTAAAAAACTAGTAAAGATTTTCAACGAAAGTGCTGCAATTGGTTACCTTCCCCCTCTGCGTGATGCAGTGCAGTATGTAACGAAGATGGCAGACGAAGGTTGGACTTTTATTGCAGTGACAAGCCTCAGCACAAACAAGTATGCACAGAAGTTGCGTAAGCGTAACCTAGATAAGTTGTTTGGTGAAGGTACATTTGAAACTGTTACTTGTTTAGCAACAGGTGCAGACAAAGATGATGCACTTGCAAAGTATGCAGGAAGCGGCATGTATTGGGTAGAAGATAAACCTGAGAATGCACTTGCTGGTCAGAAACAAGGACTAAAGCCTATCCTGGTAGAACATGGCTTTAACATGGACAACAAGGACTTTCCGCTTGCTAAGAACTGGAAAGAGATATACGAAATTGTACAGGGTTAGTGGATATTTCAAAGACCATAAAGTTGTCAGATACTTTGTTGACCAGTATGATGCTATAGAGTTTAAAGACATAGTGGATGCTCACTATCCACTAAAAGTTACATATGAAAAAGGAGTTTATCCGGTGAGAACATTTATTGTAAATGGTTGGAATGCAGTGATGGATCATAATATGAATCCACTGCGCAATATTCCAGATTTGAATACACGACACATGGTTATGCAAGTGTTGGCTTGGATGTGGTGTATTGTGTTTAGTAGTTACTTTGGTAGTATGTGGATGTTTGGCATTACTGCTATTGCACACGTTATTGTGCTGGCAGCAATCGCAATCACAGTTGGAACATTTGCTGTAGCAAAAAACAATCCATCACTTTTTAACTTGCGCTCGGATGGTTATCATTCTGTAAGTCGCACTAGAGGACATATGTGGATCAATGGTAAGAAAGTTATGCTTGATCCAAATGATCCCGGTGGAGAACATGAATAAAGCAAAGCGGATTGCAAAGAGTGATGCGGCACGATCAAAACGCCGCAAACTAAAAGACATAGTTTGTGATTGTCTAGAGCGGAAGTTTAACAAATTACGCAAACTTCGCAGGGCTGGTAAGCGCAGTACAAAGTTATAGGTTCCGTAGCTCAGTTGGATCAGAGCAACAGATTTCTACTCTGTGGGTCGGGGGTTCGAGTCCTCCCGGAATCGCCAATAGGGGATAAGTGTTACGGTAGCACGACAGGCTCCAACCCTGTAAGCGTGGGTTCGACTCCTACATCCTCTGCCAAATTCTAGTCATAAAAAAGAGCCCTGAGGCTCTTTTTC
>Ga0209535_1000427_pt1 | contig 29496 bp, 37 predicted proteins | sample LinPmetageLP28_FD_184041 | JGI IMG/M metagenome (GOLD analysis project Ga0209535, IMG submission 184041) | Marine viral communities from the Pacific Ocean - LP-28 (SPAdes) (version 2) | ecosystem: Environmental > Aquatic > Marine > Oceanic | place: Pacific Ocean | collected 2009-08-22
TACAGGTATTGGACAATTCTATTTAGCAGCTGGCGAAACTGTTATCATAGAAAAACACCCAGCTGAAAAAATTACTTGCGCAACATCTAAAGCTCACGCTGTTGGATCACCAAGAAGTTAATTATGACTATATCAACTACAAAGTTAGTTGATAATGATTTTCATATCATTGTTAACTCAAATGGTATCGGGAACGAAGAAGAACAAACTTTAGTTGATGTTGAAAACTCAAATAAGGCAAGTTCGGAACCTAAAGTATCCGTAGCAAACATTGTTTATGAGATACAAGGTACAGGAAAGATTACTGTGTTTTTTAAAAACGACACAGAAAAGAAAGTAGAGTTAGAGGGTCGTGGAAACTACGGACTTAAACCTACTGAAGAAAAAATAAAAGATGCGATAGGAGATATACTTCTATCCAGTGATTCTAATGTGACAAAGTATAATGTCGTAATAGAGGCACATAAAGAAATGGGATATAACTAATGGCAGATACAGTCACATCACAAACAATCGCTGATACTTCAGGTGTCAAATTTGTAGCGAAACTTACAAATTTTTCTGATGGAACTGGCGAAACTTTAGTTAAAAAAGTTGACGCTTCAGAACTAACTTTTATGACTGAAGATGGTAATAGAAAAATATCAAAGATTTGGTACTCTATAAACACTAATAATCCTAAGGCAGGTATTGAAATAATATGGGATGGAACTACAAACGCTACTGCTTTACACTTAGGTGGTAATGGTTATTGGGATTTAAGAACTAACGGTGCAGAGATAGTAAACAACGCTGGTACTCCTACTGGCGATATTTTACTATCAACTAAGAATTTTGTCACTGGCGATAATTACACAATAATTGTAGAGTTTAGGTAAAAAAACTTATAAATATTAGGACAAAGAGAGAGAATTTATGAAACTAATTTCAGAAGAAGTTGCAAATGCCGAATATATTACTGAAGAAGTAAACGGTAAAAAAGAATACAAAATCAGAGGCGTATTCTTACAATCAAATATCAAAAATAGAAATGGAAGAGTCTATCCGAGAGAAATCTTAGTTAGAGAAGTGAACAGATATACTAAAGAATTTATCAATAAAAATAGGGCTTTTGGCGAGTTAGGACACCCTGACGGACCGACAGTAAACTTGGAAAGAGTTTGTCATATGGTTAAAAAATTACAACCAGATGGAGATAATTTTATTGGTGAAGCAAAAATTATGGACACACCATACGGTAAGATCGTAAAAGGTCTTATAGATGAGGGCGCTCAATTAGGAGTTTCTTCTCGTGGTATGGGGTCAATAATGAATAGAAATGGAATTAATTTTGTAAAAGATGACTTTTATCTAGCCACAGCGGCAGATATTGTAGCTGATCCATCTGCGCCAGACGCCTTCGTTGAGGGTATTATGGAGAGTAGAGAGTGGGTTTGGGACAATGGTGTCTTAAAACAAGTAGATATTGAGGCTTGGAAAAGACAAATCCAAGAGGCAAAGAGAACAGTACTAGAAGAAAAAAAACTAGATGTGTTCAAATCATTTCTTACAAAACTGTAATCTTATAAATATCCAATACAAAGGAAATTTATTAAGCTTAATAAATCAAAAAGGAGATTTCTAATGGCCGAAACAGAAAAGAAAATTGAGGCGGTAGAGGCACAAGCTGAAAAGGAAGTTAACGAAGCAGTTAACCCTCAAGCTGACGCTCCTAAAAAGAATGCTGTAGCGGCTGAACCTACTCATCTGAAAAACGATGCAGAAGATTTAGGCGCAGCTGTAGTTAAACCTACGGACAGCAATCCTGACGCCACAAAGAAAATGAGTCAAGTTTCTGGAGATGCTCAACAAGCTAATCAAGGTGCAGCAGACGCTATGCCTAAGCTTAAAGAGGAAGAAGAAACGGCAGATGAGAAGAAATCAGAAGTTAAAGAAGGCGAAATGCCTAAAGCAGCTTTAGACGCTCTTAAAAAATCGCAAGATAAAGAGAAGAAAGAAGACGCTGATGAAGACAAAAAAGATATGAAAGAAGCATCTGAAGAAGATGTTATTGATGTATCTGCAGATGTTGAAGCTTTAACTAAAGACGAAGACTTATCTGAAGATTTCAAAACAAAAGCAGCTACTATCTTTGAAGCAGCAGTTAAATCAAAAGTTAACGAAGCTAAAGAGAAAATGACAGCTACTTATGCTGAGAAATTAAAAGAAGAAGTTGAAACTACGAAATCTGAGTTAGTTGAAAAAGTGGATTCATACCTGAACTATGTTGTTGAGGAATGGATGCAAGATAATAAACTAGCAATAGAGCGTGGTATCAAAGGCGAAATTGCTGAGGACTTTATCGGTGGACTTAAAAAGTTATTTGAAGACCACTACATAGATGTTCCAGATGAAAAATATGATGTGCTAGAGGACCAAGCAACTAAAATTGAAAACCTTGAGAAAAAACTTAACGAACAAATAGAAAAGAATGTTGAATTAAACAAAAACAATGGTGAGTTAAAGAAAGAAGAAATCATAGCGAAATCTTCAGAAGAATTAACTGCTGTTGAAGCTGAGAAATTTAACAAACTTGCAGAAGAAGTTGAGTATTCAAACGAGGAAGATTTTAGAACTAAAGTAAAAACTCTTAAAGAGTCTTACTTTGGTAAAAAAGAAGAATCCTCTTCTGATATAGATGATGTAGCGGTAGCAGGTGGAGCTGAATCAGTTGATCCAGCAGATCTGTCTAACAGTATGGCTGCTTATACCGCCGCTATAAGTAAAACAAAAGACATAAAGATTGTCAAGTAATAATATAGAGGGAGAAAAATACAATGTATTTATCTGAAACTTACGAAAAAAAATGGCAGCCTGTCTTAGAACACTCTGATCTTCCAAAGATCACGGATTCTTACAGACGAGCCGTTACAGCGACTATCTTGGAAAACCAAGAAAGAGCACAAAAAGAGGACGCAGCTTTTATGACAGAAGCAGCTCCTACTAACAACACTGGTGGAACAGCAAATTGGGATCCAATTTTAATTTCATTAGTAAGAAGAGCTATGCCAAACCTTATCGCTTACGATATTGCTGGCGTACAACCAATGACTGGTCCAACTGGTCTTATTTTTGCTATGAGAAGTAGATACACTTCAGCAACTGGCGCAGAAGCTATGTTTGATGAAGCAGATACTGATTTCTCTGGTAGAAATGCTGCTGGTGATTCAACTTCAGGTCAAACTGCAGGTGGACACACTGGTTCAAACCCTGGAATCTTAAACGACAGCCCAGCTGGCGCTTACAGAAAATCTGAGGGTATGACTACTGCGACTGCTGAAGCATTAGGTGATGCTGACGCAAACAGTTTTGCTGAAATGGCGTTCTCAATAGAGAAATCTACTGTGACTGCTAGATCAAGAGCTCTTAAAGCAGAATACACTATGGAACTTGCTCAAGACTTAAAAGCAATCCATGGATTAGATGCTGAAACAGAACTTGCAAACATTCTATCTGCTGAGATCCTTGCGGAAATCAACAGAGAAGTTGTAAGAACTATCTATCTAAATGCTGAAAAAGGAGCATCTGCTAACTCTGGTTCAATCAACACAACTACTGAAGGTATCTTTGATTTAGATACAGATTCAAATGGTAGATGGTCAGTTGAGAGATTCAAAGGTCTTATGTTCCAAGTTGAGAGAGAAGCTAATACTATTGCACAAAGAACAAGAAGAGGAAAAGGAAATATCCTTATTACTTCTTCAGATGTTGCATCTGCATTACAAATGGCTGGCGTACTAGATTACGCTCCTGCTCTTAACAATAACCTAAATGTTGACGATACTGGTAATACTTTTGCTGGTGTTCTTAACGGTAGATTCAAAGTGTACATTGACCCGTACAGTGCAAACAGTGCTGCTAAACAGTACTTTGTTGTTGGGTACAAAGGTACATCACCATATGACGCTGGTTTATTCTATTGTCCATATGTACCTCTACAAATGGTTAGAGCAGTTGGCCAAGATACTTTCCAACCGAAAATTGGTTTCAAAACTAGATACGGTCTAGTAGCAAACCCATTCGCAGAAACAGGCGCTCAGTCTGGTGCTGCAACGGCTGTGAATAATGCTGGTTCAGCTAACTCAAACAGATACTACAGAAGAGTCCAAGTTGCGAACTTAATGTAATATTTGTTTATCAAATATCTAAAGAGAGGCGCTTCGGCGCCTCTTTTTTTGCCTTTTTTAAGCGTTATAAATACTAATATGGAATACTTTAATTCAAAACACTTTATAGGGGTAATATTAATTATCTTATTATTGATTGCTTTCTGGCCTACCAAGAAAAATCAATTAGAATTTATAGAGGAAAGAATGAAAGAAGTACAAGAACATCAAAAGGTACTTACTGATAAAGAAAAAGAATTAGAAAAACTTGCCAATGAAAAAGATTGGGAAGAAGTAGATAAACAAACGGATAAATAGTATTATGACTGTTGTAAACACATTGTCACGCCAACCTACAAAACTAGACTATGCGTCACCAACGCAGTTTAAGTTTAATATAACAAAACTTCCTAAAGTAGAATACTTTTGTACAGCAGTAAATATACCTGGTATTACATTAGGGGGCGAAATGGTACAACCTACACCTCTAAAAGATATTCCAGTGCCTGGCGAGAAGTTAACATACGAGCCATTACAAATGACTTTTATGGTAGATGAGAACTTAGAAAACTTCCAAGAGATACATGGTTGGTTAGTTGGTTTAGGTTTTCCTAGAGACCATTCAGAATTTCAAAACTTAATGACATCTGGTAATGATAGATTTCCTACTAAGAACGCTCAAGTAAGTACAGAAATAGGTAAAGTAAAATATGGAGCAGCACAAACTGGTGGTATATATTCAGATGCTACTTTATCTGTATTATCAAATAAAAACAATTCAGTTTGTGAAGTTAGATTTAGAAATATGTTTCCTACTGGATTGACAGGATTAAGTTATAATCAACAAGCAGCTGATGTAGATTATCTAACAGCAACTGTATCTTTTAATTACGAAATATATGATTTCGCAACAACAGGTGGAAGCTCTACGACAGTGACAACAACATAGTATATAATATTTTAATATGAAAATTGATGGTTTAAATTATGAAATCTTTATAAATGACATATCAGATCATTTATCTCACAAAAAAAATCTATTAGATTTAATAGAACTATTACCTAAAAACTCATTTGATAATGTTTCTAATACTGATTGGCATGAAACCCAAGGTATGTTTTTAAAACAAAACTCAAACTACTATAACTATTTTTTAGAAAATATACTACCTATACCATACAAGAAAATAGCAAACTATTTACACGCTGACAATTATGATATTACTAATGGTTGGTTTCAACAATATGAAAAGGGTGATAAACATTGTTGGCATAATCATAATGGTGCTAACTATACCAATATATACTTTGTAGAATTACCAGATACAAGTTTTGCTACACAATTATATGACAACTATAATAAAAAGATAATAGATTTAGAAGTTAGAGAAGGCTCACTATTGACTTTTCCAGCAAGTGTACTACATAGAAGTAAAGAGAATACAGGAGAAAGAAAAACTATAATATCATTTAATAGTGATTTTAAGTTTAACAATAATTTGAATTTATGAATTATAAAATAATAGATAATTTTTTACCGGTAGAAGATTTTAAAAGATTACAAAAGTTAGTAATGTATAATGTACCTTGGTTTTTTCAACCTCAAATAAATGCCGTCCACACTTTAGATGACAATACTTCTTATTTTACACACATACTTTACGATTATGAAGGATGGCCTCAGCTTTATAGCGACTACTTTCGTCAATTTAAAATACTATCAGATAGATTAAAAATTGTTTCTTTAATAAGAATGAAATTAAACTTATATCCTAAAACAGAAAAAATTGAAATGCATCACCCACATATAGATTATGAAATGTCACATAAAGCTTGTGTATTATCTTTTAATACTTGTAATGGAAATACTTTACTATATGATGAACAAGGAAACTATGATAAGATAGAATCAATAGAAAATAGAGCTGTTCTTTTTGACGCTAGTAAAAACCATGCTAGTACATCTTGTACAAATGCTAAAGCTAGATGGAATGTTAATATAAATTATGTATAGAATAATAGAAAATTACTTACCACAAAAACAAGCTGATGAGATAGAAAGTGTAATGATTAATCCACCAAAACCTATTGATTCAGATCCTGTGTTTCCATGGTTTTACATGCCACACCTTTTTACTCATGTTTTTTATGACCGCAGAGGTATGGAAGAAGATGAATGCTTTAAAGGTATCAATAATACGATACTAGCTAGATTAGAAAAAGAAGATATGAAAGATATGGATTTGTTAAGAGTTAGAGCAAATCTATATTTAAAAAATCCCCAACCTGTATTTTCTGAACCACTATCTGCAGATCATTTTATAAATCAGAAGGTAGCGATTTATTATGTAAATACAAATGATGGTTATACATTGTTAGATGAAAAAATAAAAATACCATCTATAAAAAATAGTGTGTTAATATTTGATGGAGAACAACATAAAGCTGTATCTCAAACAGATGAAAATGTTAGAGTAATTATTAATATATATTATCAACCCAGAAGGTCTATAACATCAACTTATTAATGTTTAATATAAATCAAAGAGTAGATATACCAGTAGGCGATGAAGTTGCTCATGTATTTTTAAACTTTTACAAACACCCTAGTGTAATATACGAGCAATTACTAAACAGTCAATTAAATTTACACCAAGCTAATCAAGGTGTTGCTCTGGGAAATAAAAATACTTTTAATGGTAAACATTTTTTAGATTGTCGTCATAGTGGTCATAGTGATAGATTAACAAATATGATACAATACTTTGAAAATTTTACTAAACAAAAATGTACACATTTTGATGAGAATATTATAACCAATATGCAGAAATGGTTTGCTAATGATTTAAATAATTACAAAGAAAACTATTGGTGGCCACATTACGATCAAGGATATACTTTACTTATTTATTTAAATAATGATAATGGAGATAATGGATTAAATTTATATGAGGGTGAAGCAAAGTATCTAACAGAGGTACATGAACATATAGCCCCGTGGAGGCCTAAGAAAAATTTTAAGCTATTGAGGCATATAGATACACCGTTTAATACTGCGATATTATTTAACGCAAAAAAACTATTACATGGTTGCGCTATAAACAATGATAAAAATTTTAAAGAATTTAGATTAAGTCAGGCAGTATTTTTTGCTTGATAAATAGTATTATGAAAACTCTTACATTATTTCCTACAGTGATTAACATAAGTAAAAATCCAAATCACAATCAAATAGAAAAATCATTAGTTGATGAATGTATTAGTGTACAAGAAACAACTAGTCAAGGTGGTAAAAATTGGTATAGTGATGTTTATAATACTTGTGGTACACATAACTTAGCAACCAATGTAAAATTTAAATCTCTTAATGATTGGATTATAAGTGAAGTACAACAATATGCTGATATGATAGGTTATAACCAAAAGCCATTTAAGACAAAAGTATTTGGTTGGTTTAACATTTATGAGAAACACGATTACCAAGAAGTACACGACCATATAGATGATTCGGATATATCTATAATATATTATCTAACTGCGCCAGAAGGTACAGGTAATGTAATCTTCTATTCGCCTGAACCAAAAGGTGTAAAGAGTGTATTTGATAAAGACAACCCTTTTACATACTCAACAATGAGTATTAAACCAGAAGCTGGAACTTTGGTTATGTTCAAGTCCAATGTGAAACACGGAGTACAGCAAAACAAAACAAACAAACAAAAAATATCATTGGCATACAACTTTGAAATATTATGACATTAGAAGAACTACAAATACAGGCCTCAAAAGACCTTAAAATAAATGATACTGAATTAGATTTAGAATCATTAAAAACACCACAAATATATAACACTTACTTAAAACATTTGACAACATATAAGTTAATGTTAAGTCGTAGTGATACTGAATACAATATACTAAAAAGAGAAAAGTGGGAATACTATACTGGTAAAGCTGCTCCAAGTGTGTATGCTGAGAAACCATTTAGTTTCAAACTACTTAAAACAGATATTGAAAAATACTTAGATTCAGATATGGAGTTATCAAAACTTAAACAAAAAGTAGATTACTTACAAACAACAGTAGATTTTTTAGACAGAACACTTAGACAATTATCTAACCGTGGTTTTCAAATAAAGAATGCTATTGATTGGCGAAAGTTTACTAGTGGCGCTATCTAAACAATGTCAATCACTCGTTATATTATCATAGACAAGAAGAACGAAGTATATCTAAAGATAGAAGCTGACGCTGATATTAGACGAGAACTTGGTCAACACTTTACCTTTGAAGTACCAGGGTATAAGTTTATGCCACAATACCGTAATAGAGTTTGGGACGGTAAAATAAGATTATTCTCATACGCCACTGGACAGATATATGCTGGTTTATATCCGTACATAGTACAATGGTGTAAAGACAATGATGTTCAAGTTGTTGATGGTACTAAAATGGCTGATGTTAATGTTGATGATAAGAAGATAGATGATTTAATTAAAGCACTTAAATTACCTTTTGAAGTAAGAGATTATCAAAAAGAAGCATTTAAGTATTCTGTACAAAAGAATAGATGTTTGTTAGTATCGCCGACAGCTAGTGGTAAATCTCTCATAGTCTATCTTATGTTGATATTTAATCTATTACGACTTAAAGATACTAAAAACGATAAGATACTCATTATAGTGCCCACTACATCGCTTGTAGAGCAGTTATTTAAAGACTTTAAAGACTATGGTTATAATAGTGAAAGAAATGTGCATAGGATATATTCTGGCCATGAAAAAGAAACTAATAAAAGAGTAGTTATATCTACATGGCAATCAATCTATAATTTACCTAAAAAATGGTTTGAACAATTTGGTATGATTATAGGAGATGAAGCTCATCTCTTTAAAGCTATGTCATTAACTAAACTAATGACGAAGTTAGAAAAATGTAAATACCGAGTCGGTTTGACAGGAACACTTGACGGAACTAAAACACACAAATTAGTATTAGAGGGTTTATTTGGAAGTGTAAACAAAGTGGTATCAACAAGTGAACTACAAGAAAAGAAACAACTAGCCGATTTAAAAATTATGTGTTTAGTATTACAACACGATCAAACAGCTCGGAGTTTTTTGAAAGACAAGACATACCAGGAAGAAATGGACTACTTGGTATCTAATGAAAAGAGAAATAAGTATATAAGAAATCTAGCGTCTTCTTTAAATGGTAATACATTATGCTTGTTTCAATATGTAGAAAAGCACGGTAAAAAATTATTAGAAATGATACAAGAAAAGGCTACCGATAAAAATGTCTTTTATGTACATGGTGGAGTAGAAACTGATGAACGAGAAAAGATACGAGAAATTACGGAGAAGTCTGACAACGCTATTATCGTTGCAAGTTATGGGACTTTCTCTACGGGCATTAATATACGGAACTTGCATAACATTATTTTTGCTAGTCCTAGCAAGTCACGGATAAGAAACTTACAATCTATTGGTCGTGGATTACGACTTAAAGATGATAACTCTATGGCTACTCTATATGACATAGCTGATGATATAACTTACAAAGACAAAGTAAATTATACGCTACAGCACTTTAAAGATAGAATAAGCATATACAATAGTGAGGATTTTAATTACGAAATTCACAATGTTGAATTGACTAAATAGTTATATGACTACTCAACCTATAAAAATAGTTAAGTTAGTTAATGGTGACGATATAGTATGTTCTTTTCCTAAAGAACAACTACAAGAGAAATCGCCGTTATTGAGATTAGAAAAACCCTTGCATGTCAAGTATGTTCCACAGCTTACGCCTGGTGGATTTAAAGACTATGTAGCTCTAATTAAATGGACACCTTACACACTAGATCATATTGTATCTATTCCAAAAGATAAAATATTAACTATAACAAATGCCAACACCGATATGACAAAATCATATCACCATGTAGCATTGAGTTATGACAAAGAAGTGAAAGTGCCGGAGAAGAAAGACTTTGAAAGAGTCAGGTTCTCCAATAAAGAAAATGAAAAGGTCAACCAGATATTTGAAGAAGAATTTGATGATTTAGCTGATGACTTTGATGATACTATACACTAGACTCTGAGTATCCTCTATCATCGCTCTACACGCTCTATTATATACGAAAAAATGAAAAAGTCAATGTTATGATGATGAATAAATTTAAAAAGTTTGATAATAATATTTTAGTATATTCCTTACAAAATCACAATAAAATCAAAGATAAAATACTGTCTTATATTGACAACTCTAATAAGTTTTCTATTAGTAAAAATAATTATGCTGTGACGGCGACTGATTATATGCTAGAAACGCATCCTATGGACAGAGAGTATTACAAATTAATCAAAAATGAAACGACATTTTTTGAAGATATAAGAGAGTTATATAAGGTACAAGATATACAAGTTTCTAATATGTGGTATCAACAATATTATGAAAATGATAAACACGATTGGCACTATCATAATAACGCTAATCTACTTGCTGTTTATCTACTAGAAATGACTAACAATGAGGGTCTTACAGAATTTTACGACATATACGATAATAAGAGAATCAATATAGAGGCAAAAGAAGGTGATATTATCTTATTCAATTCGTTAACACCACACAGGTCACCTCAACTACAATCAAAAAATAGAAAAACAGCTATAAGTATTAATCTGAATATATTTGACATTAATCCTAGTATGACGGTTGACTTTTAGCACAAGATATAGTATATTATAACTATGGCAGCAAAAAAAGAACATTATGTAAATAACAAAGAATTTTTAGAGGCAATGAAAGCCTATAAGAAAGCAGTAAATAAAGCGAAGAAAGATAACTCGGAAAAACCACCAGTCACAGATTACATTGGTAGTTGTTTTTTAAAGATAGCGAATCACTTATCGTATAGACCTAATTTTATCAACTATACATTTAGGGACGATATGGTTAGTGATGGTATAGAAAATTGTCTACAGTATTTGGATAATTTCAATCCAGCTAAATCATCTAATCCTTTCGCTTATTTTACACAAATAATTTATTACGCCTTTGTAAGAAGAATACAGAAAGAAAAGAAACAAACTATCATTAAACATAAACTAATTATGGATAACAATTATGATGATGTAGCTTTACAACCTGGCGAAGATGGTGAATTTAAAAATCAGTTTAGAGAATTTTTACAAAAAAACATACGAATGGAAGAAACTGTAAAAAAGACAAAGCCCAAAACTAAAAAGAAAAAGAAAGCTAAATCAACTACTCTACACTTTTTTGCTTAATTATGAAAATTGCGTTATTGAATGATACGCACTTCGGTGCGAGAAATGACAGTTCAGCATTTCTGGACTACTTTATGCGTTTCTATGATGAGATATTTTTTCCTTATCTTAAAGAACATAACATAACAACATTTGTACATTTAGGTGATGTTGTTGATAGAAGAAAATTTATCAACTTTAAAACAGCACATACCTTTAGACAAAAGTTTATGAAACGATTGTGGAAAGAAGGAATAGATACACATATCATATTAGGAAACCATGACACCTATTATAAAAACACAAACGAAGTAAATGCGATTACAGAATTGTGTACGACCTATGATGGTAAACATGAGCCATGGATTTATGATAAAGCAACAACTGTAAATCTTGGTGGATTAGATATACTATTCATACCTTGGATATGTGATGAAAATTACGAACACTCTTTAAAAGAAATAGAAAATAGTAGAGCACAAATTGCTATGGGTCATTTAGAGATAAAGGGATTTGAAATGCATAATGGTGCTTACAATAATCATGGACAAGACAAGTCTATGTTTAAAAGATTCGAAAAAGTTATGTCAGGTCACTTTCATAAAAAGTCTGATGATGGTCAAATATATTATCTTGGTACACAATACGAAATTACTTGGTCAGATTATAAATGTCCAAAAGGTTTTCATATATTTGATACAGAAACAAGAGAACTACAAAGAATACCAAATCCTATACGAATACATAAGAAACTAATTTACAATGATAAAGATTATGATTATGCTAAAAAAGACTTAACACAATTTGAAGATACCTTTGTTAAAGTATTTGTCACAAACAAAACAAATGAAGATATGTTTAATAAGTTAATTGATAGATTACATAATACTGTTAACGCACATGAAGTTAATATTATAGAAGATTTAAATACAGATATAACAGCTAGTGTAAAAGAAAACATACTAGAACAAGGTGAAGACACACTTACATTTTTAGGTAATTATGTTGAACAAATAGATACAGATTTAGATAAAAACAAATTGAAAAAAGTAGTTAAAGAACTATTTACAGATGCGATAGAAAGATAATGGAAATACAACAATTAAATTTTGGTCCTTATGTAATGAAGACTAAATGCGAACAAAGCATTATAGATGATTTACTATTAGCTGGTTCTAAATTAAAGAACAAATATAATCATAAGTTAGCTAGTATAGGTATTGATACATATAAGTTTGATAGAGATACCGAAGAAAACTTTTATCATAGAATGACACCATATATGCAAGCGTATAGAGATGGTCATTGTCAATTTCATAAGATAGAAAATTTAGATGTACAAATGCGTTCTATTGATTTATGGATAAACTATATGAGGCCTGGTGACTTCAATCCTATTCATACACACGGTGGTGACTATTCGTTTGTATTGTTTTTAGATGTACCAGAAGTATTAAGTAAAGAACAAAGAAATCATACCGGAACAACAGTAGGTCCTGGTGAGTTAATGTTTGAATATGCACAGCAAGCTAGACCTCGTTGGGCAACAACTGGCTATACTATTTCACCACAAACAGGAGATTTTATTATTTTTCCAGCATTATTACAACATTGGGTTGTACCATTTAGATCAGATTGTACACGAATAAGTGTATCAGGTAATATGGAAATAGCTAATAGAGATAAATTACCACATGATTATTTTTAAGAAAATAAAATGGAAAAACTTTCTATCAACAGGTAATACTTTTGTTGAGATAGATTTAAAGAAATCACAAATGACATTGATGATTGGTGCTAATGGCTCTGGTAAATCAACTATGTTAGATGGTTTGTGTTTTGCGTTATTTAATAGACCATTTAGAAATATCAAAAAAGAACAGATTGTTAATACTATCAATAATGGTGATACGATTGTTGAAGCTGAATTTCAAGTAGGTACAAAAAACTATAAAGTTATAAGAGGTATCAAACCAGCTATATTTGAAATCTACTGTGATGGTGTATTACAAAACCAAGACGCCTCTAGTGTAGATTATCAAAATGTATTAGAAGATCAAATACTAAGATTAAATTATAGAGCATTTAAACAAATAGCTGTACTTGGTTCATCATCTTATCAACCATTTATGCAGATGAGACCTAGACATAGACGAGAGGTTGTAGAAGAAATATTAGACATAAGAGTATTATCTCATATGGATATACTTACTAGAAATCAACAAACTGATTTATCTAAAAAAATTACAGAAGCTAGACACCAATGTGATTTAATAGAATCAAAGTACGAACTAGAAACAAAACATTTTGATGATTTAAAGAATAGAAGTACAAGCGACATTGATGTTAAGAAACATAAACTACAACAAAACACAGATGCTAAAGAACAGTATTTAAGAAAAATACAAAAGTTAGATACAGACTATAAACAACTACATGAAAGTGTTAAAGATAAAAACAAGATTGAAACAAAACAAAAACAACTAGAAAAGTTAGAAACAAAGATTGAACAAAATCTACAAACACACGAAAAGAATTTAGATTTTTTTGAAGATAATGATAACTGTCCAACTTGTACACAAAAAATACAAGATGATTTTAGAGATACTAAGATTGATTATGAAAAGAAAAAGATAGTGACTTTAAATGATGGTATGAAAGATTTAGTATCAGAACTATCTAAAGTAGAAAATCAAATTACAGACTTCAATAAAATATCGGAAAAGATGTATGATATTAATATAGAAATGTCAAAACTCAATACTTCAATAGATGAGATAAAGAAATTTAGTGATAGTTTACACAATGAAATATTATTATTAGAAGGCAAAGATGAAGACAGTAAAGATGTTCAAGGTCAATTAGTAGAACTTAAAAAACAATTAGAAGAAACAAAAATAGAATTACAAACAATAGTAGAAGATAAAAAATATATTGATGTTATAAGAGAGATACTTGGTGATAAAGGTGCTAAAGCAAAGATAATTAAAAAGTATCTACCTATTATGAATCAACTTATAAATCAACATTTACAATCTATGGACTTCTTTGTTAACTTTCATTTAGACGAAGAATTTAAAGAAACTGTTAAGAGCAGACACAGAGATGTTTTTGATTATAATAGTTTTAGTGAGGGTGAAAAAATGAGAATAGATTTAGCTCTTGTATTTACTTGGCGTGCTATTGCTAAGATGAAAAACAGTGCCAATACAAACTTAATGGTACTTGATGAAATATTTGATAGTAGTTTAGATGGTCAAGGTACAGATGACTTCTTTAAGATAGTTAAAAAACTAGACAAAGAAAATATCTTTATTATATCACACAAAGGCGATATACTATTTGATAAATTTACAAACATAATTAAGTTTAAGAAAGAACATAATTTTACGGAGCTACAATATGTCTAATGTTATTGTAAGAAGAAAGTTTAATTTAGATACTGTCACTTGGCAAGAGGCAATAGATAATTTAGATTATACTATTAACAATAAACTAGAATTAAAAATGAAAGAGCCAGGATTTTATGTTTCGTTTAGTGCTCATCATATACCATCAACTATGAAAGTATTAGAACAATTAGAACAAAAATATGCGCATATGTATATGAACTTAGCAACTAGTACAGGAACATTTGGTAATCATGTTGATACCATGAAAGTTATATATTGGCAATGTCAAGGCCAGACATTATGGATTATAGATGAAAGAGAACAACATATATTACAACCTGGTGATTTAATAACTGTTGAAGCAGGAACATATCACAATGTAATACCACTAACTCCAAGACTTGGAATATCAATGGCAACTAAATAGGATTAATATGAAAGAACTAAAACTAATACCACCATCAGACCTTAGAGTACAAACAGCAATCGCACCTTATAGTGATGAATTACTAAAAGACGAAGATTTTAAAGATAGAAAAGAACTAACAGAATCTATGTTTGGTGCTATGAAAAAATATGGTGGGATAGGTTTGACTTGTAATCAAGTTGGTTTACCTTTCAATATGTTTGTATTAGGTGGCCACCCTACTTTAGAGAATGGTTTAAAGATAGCTTGTTTTAACCCTATCATAATTAACTCTAGTGAAGAAACTGTAGTTATGCAAGAAGGTTGTTTAACTTTCCCATTTGTATTTTTATCCATAACAAGACCTAGAAAAATCACAGTCAAATACGAAGACGAGAACGGTGATTTAAAAGAAGGCTCTTTTGATGGAATGTTTAGTCGTATATTTCAACATGAATACGACCATATATTAGGAAGAAACTTTACTGAACACGCATCTAAATTTAAACTAAAGCGTGCTTTCAAAAAAGCAGAAAAAGAAATGGATAAGTCAATAAAAGTCCGGGCTGAGAAAAAGGACCATAGATATATACCTTAATATCAACATTGACAAATCATAAACAACCTGATAATATTACCATATGTTCAAACCATATTATTTAAAAGAAGTTATTGATAACTCAAATAAAGAACTTTTTACAGTCATATCTACCTTTGCTGGTGGTGGTGGCTCTTCCACTGGTTATAGATTAGCAGGTGGTAAGATATTATGTGTAAATGAATTTGTACAATCAGCCGTAGATACATATGGCGCAAACTACCCAAACACTCCAATATTAGATGACGATATAAAGAAACTTACAGGTGAAGATTTTTTAAGAGTTGCTGGTATTAAAAAGGGTGAATTAGATATATTAGATGGCTCGCCACCTTGTTCAGCGTTTAGTGTCGCTGGTAAAAGAGAAAAGGGTTGGGATCAAACCAAGACATATTCAGATGGAAAACAAGTAGAAAATATAGAAGACTTGTTCTTTGAATTTACTAGAATTACAGGTGAGATAATGCCTAAAGTAGTAATCGGTGAAAATGTGGCTGGTATTACTATGGGTGAAGCCAAAGAATATTTTAATAGAATAATAAATGAATTTAGTAAACTAGGTTATGAAGCTGTAGGTAAAGTATTGAATGCTGCGGATTATGGTACACCACAAGGAAGACAAAGATGTTTCTTTATTGGTATAAGAAACGACATAATGGACAAGGCAGGACTAAACTTTATGACTATGGAAAATGAAGTATATCCTGAGAAATATGATAAACAAATCTCATTAAAAGAATCTATTGAAGATGTACAAAATAATGAAGATGAAGAAAAAGAATTATACGATTATGTACAAGGTGGCTTTCAAAAGAAGTGGGTAGAGATATTACCTTTCAATACAAAGAAACATATTAAACCAAGTGAGAACTCAATACGAATCATACCCAAAGATAAATGGGAAGAATATAAAGCGATGGGTTTCAAAGAGAAAAATGCGAAGCCAGTAGTATCAAATAGTAATACTACAATAGAACAATTAATGAATACAGATGTTAAACACTATGAATGGGATACTGACAAAGAATATCACTTTGTAGATATAAACTACAAAAAATCAATGTTTAATATGATAAGACCTGCCGTTGATTTACCTTGTCCAACACTTACACAAAGAGGACAACAAATGAGTGTATCAGGTGTATTTCATTATAATAAGAATAGAAAGTTTACTATAAAAGAACTAATAAGAATTATGGGTTTACCAGATGATTATAAACTACAAGGTAAGTTTGATCAACAAGCTGAGAGAATCGGTCGTATGGTAGCGCCTCTTATGATGAAGAATCTAGCGTCTAATATATACGAAAAAGTGATTAAAAGAACAAAGTAAGAACATCTACATCAAATAACCTAGATAAACACTAGCAATTTAAAGGGTTGACTTTAAAACTAATCCTGATATATTAGCTAGTATGGACACACAAATAATTAATTTAGATACAAAATCAATACTCGCAAAGTTAATCGCAACCGAGAATATTCAAGTACAACACAATAAAGTAAAAACCGCTTCGTTTGATACGAAACATAGAGTTTTAACATTACCAGTTTTCAAAAATCAAAAGGGTGATGTTTACGATATGTTAATCGCACACGAATGCGCTCATGCTTTACATACACCAACAGATGGTTGGGCTAAAATCATGCATGATAATAGTTTGAGATCATATGTTAATGTATTAGAAGATTGTAGAATAGATAGAATTATACAAAAACAATACCCAGGTGTTGTTAAGAATTACTTAAATGGTTTTGATATATTAGAAAAACAAAATTTCTTTGGTATCAAAGGCAAAGACATTAATAAAGACTTAATGATGATTGATAAAATCAATTTATTTTACAAGTCTTCAAAAAGATTACCGATTAAATTCTCCCCTGTTGATATGAAGTGGTTAAGTAAGGTTGACGCATTGAAAAGTTTTGATGATGTTGTTGACCTTGCTAAATCAATGTTAAAATGGCAACAGAAAGAAGTTGATAAACTAAAAAAATTACCTGATTTTGATGACCATAAAATTGCTGAAAACTATGACTTAGGTGACAAGACAGATGAAGATGAAGATTCTACAGAGTCAAATGAAGAGTCTAGTGAGAATGGTCAAGGTGAAGAAGCTGAAGACAATGGCGAAGATACAAAAGATAGTGAAGAACAGACTGCTGTAAATAGTGAAGCACAAGAAGGTGGTGGTACTGGTATCTCACCTGATAATCTAGTTTCTATTACAAATGATAATATGGAAAATCAAATGTCTAAACTATATGATGAAGACAAAAGTTTTGCGTATTACACTTTACCAAAATGTAAATTAGATAAAATGATTGTTTCTAATGATGAGTTTCTAAAGAAGATGAGATCGCATGTTTACATACAAACAAAAAGATATGCTGGTGACTTAAAATATTATAATTGGTTAAAAGGCGCTTACAAAGAATTTAAAAATGACAATAAGAAAACAGTAATGTATCTTGTTAAAGAGTTTGAAATGAAAAAAGCAGCTACTGCTTATAAAAGATCAACTACTAATAAGACTGGTGTTATTAGTCCACTTAAATTAAAAGATTACAAATACAGTGATGACATATTCAAAAAATTAACTATTATACCTGATGCTAAAAATCATGGTATGATAATGTTATTAGATTGGTCTGGCTCAATGTGTGATAGTATTAAGAACACAACAGAACAACTAATGAATTTAGTTTGGTTTTGTCAAAAGGTTAATATACCTTATGAGGTTTATTTCTTTACAAGTGAAGTTGGTGGTTCAGCTTGGGACAAAATGAAAAAAAGTGTAGGTGACGAAGTTTTTAATTACAAATATGGTGATGCAGTTATGGAAAAAGCACACTTAGTTTGTATTGCGAAAAATGGTATGAAGAAATCAAAATTAGATGAGTCTTTAATGTATATCTGGTCTATGGCATTATCATATGCTGGTAGATATAGTTATCAAACAGTTGATGATATGAAAGACAAATACAAGTATCAAGGTGACAATTTTGGTTGTCCAACAGAGTTTTACTTAGGGTCTACTCCATTAAATCAAGCTCTTGTAGCAATTAATCAAATGATACCTATATTCAAAAACAAAAACAAGATTGAAAAAATGTCAGTGATTACTCTTACAGACGGAGGCGCTAACTGGTGTTTCGGTAATACAATGGGCGATGATGGTAAGAAAGCTGGTAATCATGGTAGTACACCAATTATTAAGATTGATAAAAAGTCTTATACTATTGATGAAAAAACAGTACACTTTAGAAGTGATGAATACACAGCATTGTTATTAGACATAATTAGAAAGCGACATAATGTTTCTACTATTGGTTTTTATGTGACTAAGAAATTGAGAAGTTGGGATATGGATAATTACATTGGTGATTATAAAGACTATTCTGATAAAGAATTAAAAAGAAAAAAGATACAAGCTCATATGACTAAACACAAATTCGCATCTGTGAATAAAAGTGGTTATAGTAAGTATTTCTTATTGAATGGTAAAAAATTAAAAGTAGAGAATACTAATTTAGACTCTATTAATGATAGTATGAAATCTAGTGGTATCGCCAAGTTGTTTAAAAAGTCAATGAAAGGTAGAATCACTAGTAGAATATTGTTAAATCAATTTATTCAGGAGGTTGCGTAATGAATAAGATAGTAATATCAACGCAATTTAATGGGTTGACAATTAAAAATAATCCTGATATACTTAATGTATAAACTATGAAAAAAAAGGAGTACACAATGATAGACTTAAATACAAGTCAAAAAGAACAGGTGTCGGTGTTATTTAAACACTACAAAACAGATACCTTAACTAGAGGTCAAATAAATGATCTAGTTAAAAAGAAAAAACTAAAAAACCCATCGTGGTTAAAGACAGATAAGTACAAAGTTGATAGAGGTACTTACAAGTTGCCACTTGACGGTAAACCTACAGAAAACGAAACTGCCATGTCAGCGCCTGTTGAAGAAATTAAGACAGAAGCCGCATATGTTGTTTCTAGTTTAACTGGTAATATCGTTCCAAAAAAAGATCCTATATTCGTATCGTTTGGTAATTATCCAGATGTTAAGAATGTAATTAAGTCAGGTCAATTTTATCCTGTCTTTATCACAGGTCTTTCTGGTAATGGTAAGACAATGGGTGTGACTCAAGCATGTGCTGAGTTGAAAAAAGAATTAATCAGAGTTAATATCACTATTGAAACAGATGAAGACGATCTATTAGGTGGTTATAGACTTAAAGATGGCCAGACTGTATGGCAGAATGGTCCTGTAATTGAGGCGATGGAAAGAGGCGCAGTTCTTTTACTTGATGAGATTGACTTGGCAAGTAATAAGATAATGTGTTTACAACCTATCTTAGAAGGCTCTGGTGTCTTTGTTAAGAAGATTAACAAATTCGTAAAACCAAAAGATGGCTTTACTGTAGTCGCAACTGCGAATACTAAAGGGCAAGGTTCTGAAGATGGTAAGTTTATCGGAACTAATGTATTGAACGAAGCGTTTTTGGAAAGATTTCCAATTACTTTTGAACAATCATATCCATCTGCGAAGATTGAAAAAAAGATATTAACCAACACTTTAAAAGCCGCTGGTAAGACAGATGATAAGTTTGTTGACAAGTTGACTACTTGGGCAGATGTTATCAGAAAAACTTATTTTGATGGTGGTGTTGATGAGATTATCTCAACAAGAAGATTGGTACATATAACACAAGCGTTTGCTATCTTTGACAATAAGATGAAGGCGATTCAAATGTGTACTAATAGATTTGATGAGGATACAAAAAATTCGTTTGTAGAGCTATACACGAAGGTAGACGCTGGCGCCAATGCTGAAAGCATTATGGAAGATCAGAAGAAATCTGATTTAGCTGAACAGATGAAAGACAATGATAGTGAGTCTGATGACGAGGAGGATTCTTCTGGTTATTAAATCTATCAATCATAGTGTAGTCCAAGGGGTCGCTTCGGCGGCCTCTTTAAATACACTTATACGAGGGGAGGTAAATGAATTATGAGTATATTAGTTGAAGTAAGAAAAGGTAATTTAGAACAAGCAATGCGTGTGCTAAAAAAGAAAGTACAAAAAGAGAATATTATTAAAGATTTTAGAGCAAAATCTGTATATGAAAAACCCTCTGAAAAGAAAAGAAGAAAGAAAAAAGAAGGTATTGCTAACTTTAAAAAGAATCAAAAAAAATTAAAATCTCAAAGAGGTTATTAGTTTTTACGCCTGAGTTGATGACTATATATTATTGTAGGAGCCATTCGTAAGACTTCTACGGCGTAAAGAACCCGATAAAATTTATCGGTGTCGCATAGTAGGTTTGCCACTTTCTACTATAAAAAAAAGTGGCACTTATAGATATTCACTAGGGAACTGGTAGGGATCCTCAGCCTAGTGAATTTCTATAAGTAGGGTTGACAAATAAAATATCGTACTTATATAAATAATAGTACAACGCCATAATGGGTTGTATTTAAATAAACTTGCTTAACAAAAGGAGTTATAATGACTAGAGCAATTTCAATTTTTAATCAATTAAGACCACTATCAGTAGGATTTGATGATGTGTTCAATCAATTTGAGCATATGTTAGATACAGATTTTACAAGTGTTCCAAACTATCCACCATACAATATCATTAAGACAGGTAAGTATACCTATGATATTCAAGTAGCACTTGCTGGTTATGGTAAAAAAGATATAGATGTTTCTTTTGAAAACAGCGTCTTAACAGTTAAGTCTGTAAAAGATAAAGACACAAAAGAGGTTGAAGAAAACGAGGGTGTACTACATAAGGGTATCGCCAAAAGAAACTTCACCAAGTCTTTTACTATCGCTGAAGATGTAGAAATCAAAGGCGCAGAGTTAAAAGACGGTCTATTGAGTGTATCAATGGAAAGAGTTATTCCAGATCACAAAAAAGCTAGAACAATAGAGATTAAATAATCTAAAAGTAGAGAGCGCTCAGACTTGACTTTTGAGCGCTCTTACTATATAATGAGAAGTATAAATTTATAGGAGTTTTATATTATGGAAATACCAAATGTGACATTTAAGATAAGAGAAGGCGACCTATCGGAAGACGGTGGTTGTAATTTTGACGAAGGCTGTTGGACAGAAAAAACATCAGACGAAATCTTTAACGATAAGAAAATTATAGTATTCAGTTTACCAGGTGCATTCACACCTACTTGTACATCACAGCAACTACCAGGTTATGAAGCTAAGTACGAAGACTTTAAGGCTATGGGTATAGACGAAGTTTATTGCGTATCAGTAAACGACTCTTTTGTTATGAATGCTTGGGCGAATAAAGAAGGTGTAAAAAATGTAAAAGTTATACCAGATGGCTCAGGTGTATTTACTAAGGGTATGGATATGTTGGTAAAAAAAGACGATAAAGGATTTGGTGAAAGGTCTTGGAGGTATGCTGCTATTATTAATAACGGTGTAGTTGAAAAGATGTTTGAAGAACCAGGTAAAGAAGATAATTGTACTTCTGACCCATATGGAGAATCATCGCCAGAAACAGTTATGAAATATCTAAACATGAAAAATGGTGATGATGTCTTATAACATTGACAATTAAACTAAACTATGATACAATTATATTATATTTAATTATGAAAAGGAGTGAATAATGAATCTATCAAGTGACACATTAAGTGTGTTAAAAAACTTTTCCGACATTAATCAAAATTTATTGATTAAACCAGGAAGTAAAGTACAAACAATATCTACTATGAAGAACATCTTGGCTGAGGCTGAGGTATCTGAAAAGTTTGATAGTGAATTTGCGATATATGATTTACCTGAATTTTTAAGATCAGTTGAATTATTTGATAAACCAGAACTAAAATTTAATGGTAATGGTTATGTAAATATCGCAGAGAGTAATAAGAATCAAGCAATTAAGTATTTCTTTGCTGATAAATCAGTTATAGTATCGCCAAGTAAAGGTATCAGTATGCCAGATAAGCATGTGACATTTACTTTAAAAAAAGATGCGTTTACTAAATTGATGAAAGGCGCAACAACACTAAATCTACCTGACATATCTGTTGTAGGTAAAGCTAATAAAATCTCAATGGTTGCTACTGACAAAAAGAACAAGTCTTCAAACACTTATTCTATTGATGTTGGTGAAACTGATAAAGAGTTTACTGCTTACTTTAGAACTGAGAACTTCAAACAAGTTGTGGACGATTATGATGTTGCAATATCAAAAGCAAAGATTTCTCATTTTGTAAATAGAAATAAAGCCGTACAATATTGGATAGCATTAGAACCTGACTCTGAATTTTAAGGGGGGTTGTAAATGTCCGATTTTCTATGGGTTGAAAAATACCGACCGAGAACTATTGACGATTGTATTCTTACAGAAGAACTAAAGAAAACATTTAGTCAATTTCTAAAACAAAAAGAAATACCAAATCTATTATTATCAGGAAGTGCTGGTACAGGTAAGACTACTGTTGCCAGAGCTCTATGTGAAGAACTAGGTGCTGATTATATCATCATAAATGGTAGTGACGAAGGTAGACAAATTGATACTGTAAGAAGTAAAATCAAAAACTTTGCCTCTACTGTATCTCTTACTGAAGACGCTAATCACAAAGTTGTTATCATAGACGAAGCTGATTATATGAATGCTGATAGTGTTCAACCAGCGTTAAGAAACTTCATTGAAACCTTTTATAAGAATTGTAGATTTATATTTACTTGTAATTATAAGAATAAAATCATACCAGCCCTACATAGTCGTTGTACAGTAATTGACTTTAAGATCACTAATGGTCAAGTCAAAAAGACTGCTATGGCCTTTATGAAGCGCATGGAGAGTGTTTTAAAGGGGGAAGATGTAGAGTTTGATAAGAAAGTCTTAGCAGAACTAATACAGAAGTTTTATCCTGACTTTAGAAGAACAATAAACGAACTACAAAGATACTCTGTAAGAGGTAAGATTGATAGTGGTATATTGTTTAGTCTATCAGAAGTCAATACAAAAGAACTAATATCCTCTTTAAAAGATAAAAGATTCAATGATATGAGAAAATGGGTTGTTCAAAATTTAGATAAAGAGCCATCACATTTATTCAGAACTATCTATGAACTTCTTTATACAAGTTTAGATTCTAAATCTGTTCCTCAATCAATACTTATTTTGGCTGGATACCAATATAAATCTGCGTTTGTGGCTGATCAAGAAATAAATATGATTGCTTGTCTAACTGAAATCATGGCAAGTTGTAAATTTAAGTAAGAAAGAAGATGGCAAAGAGAACATTATTTAGAACATTGATTGTTAGAATGAGAATGTGGTGGGCTGATGTACGAGGACATCATGGTAAAGTTTGGGATTACGAACCAAGCGATTATTATATGGGTAGTCATAAAGGGCACAATAAACATAACAGAAAATAATTGAAAGACTTATATTATGTACGAATTGAGAGATTATTTAAACGCAATTAATTTCACAAAACAGAAATTACTAGACACCGAAGATGTGACTTGGGAAAAAAAGTATCCTCCTTTTGTCATAAACAAGTGTCTTTCCATGCATTACGACTGTATTGCTCAGGCGAATGAAATGAATGGTTATCACTTCTTAAACAAAGATATTCAATTTAATTTTTACATAAATAGTATTAGAAAAAAGAAACGATTTGGTGGCAAGTGGTTATCACAAGCCAAGTTGAAGAATTTAGAGTATGTAAAAGAGTATTATGGATATAGCAATGAGAAAGCAAAACAGGCACTCAACATACTAACAATAGAACAAATTGAACATATAAAAGAGACCTTGAATAAAGGTGGGAGAACAAAATGAGTGAAGAAATTGTAAACTGGTCGCCAGACAGTATGTTAGAGGTCACAATCAAACAACCAGACGACTTCCTAAAAATCAGAGAAACTTTGACACGAATCGGTGTCGCCAGCAGAAAAGATAAAACATTATATCAATCTTGTCATATATTACATAAACAAGGTAAATACTTTATAACACACTTTAAAGAACTATTTGCTTTAGATGGTAAGAAAGCAACATTGACAGAAAACGATATTCAAAGAAGAAACACAATATCAATACTTTTACAAGATTGGAATTTAATTGATATAGTAAACGGAACACAAGCTGAAAACAAAGCACCTTTATCACAAATAAAAGTATTACCATTTAAAGAAAAGAAAGAATGGATTTTATCTGCGAAATATAATATTGGAAAAAAAGTTGAAGATAAGGAAGAAGTTAAATCGGATAATGAGTAAATGTTGGTTCCTAAATTTAAAGAGTTTATAACAGAAACAGATATAGGTCGTAAAGAAAAACCTATCACAGTAGCTATTGTCACAGTAGCAGATTCAAAAGACCCTAAAGAAAATACAACAGCTGACCTTATACAAAAAGCGTGTAAGAAAAAAAGTATCAAGTGTGTTATTGTAAATACTAAAACTACAATTATTACTTCTAAAGATGAAGACAAAGGTACTTTAACTGTATCAAACTATGACGGCAAAGGTGCCGAATATACTTTTACAGGTAGAGATACAGTTTGTATAACTAGAGGTGGTGCACTTGAAGATGAAGCAGGTCTTTCTTTAATATCATCTTTTCAAAACTCACAAGCGTTTATGTTGAATACAAGAGCAGCAATGTTAACTTGCGACAACAAATTAACAACAGCTTTGTTATTTGAGAAGTTTGGTTTACCAACTCCTAAAACAGCATTCATTTCAAACGAGAATAATATTAAGAGTGGTGTAGATATGGTTGGTGGTAAATTTCCATTGATTCTAAAAACACTTACAGGTACTCAAGGTGTTGGTGTAATTAAAGTAGAAAGTTATGAGGGTCTTGTAGCGACTGTACAAGCGATGTGGAAACTAGAGGCAGAACTTCTAATACAAGAATATATGCCTAGTGATTTTGATGTAAGAACCTTTGTAGTAGATAATAAAATATTTGCTAGTACAAAAAGAACTCATAGTAGTTATGACTTTAGATCAAACACACACAGAGGCGCAGAGGCATCACCTTATATATTAAGTGAAGAAGAAACAGAATTAGTATTAAAAGCAGCTAGAGTTAGTAGAGCTTACATGGTTGGAGTAGACCATATTATACACAATAAAAAACCTTATCTATTAGAGATTAATGGTAGTCCTGGGTCAGGCGCTGATTACGAAGGCTATCAACATAGAGATTATTATGCTGACGCAGAACCAGCTGGTAGAATAGATGGTGAAAAAATGATGTCAAATGTAATAGACCATGTACAAGATAGAGCTCATTGGGATAGACAATCACTTATAGAAACTGGTTGGTTAGAAACAGTTGAGTTAGATGAAGTAGGTAAAGTAAGAGTTAAGTTTGACACAGGTAATGGATCAAAAGCTTGTGCTTTACACGCAGACAAAATTTTACAAGATGGTAAAATAGTTAAATGGACTTATGATGGAAAAACAATTAGTAAGCCAAGACACGGTACAAGTAAAGTGTTTAGAGCAAATGCTGAAGGTGAAGAGCCATCTGAAACAAGACCAACAGTATTATTAGATTTAACCTTTAATGGTTTTACTTATAAAGATGTTGAAGTTGGTTTAGACCAAAGACCTAGATCAGGTTCTGACTTACTTGTAAATAGAGATTTAATGCGACTAATGAATATTAGTGTCAACCCTAATAGAACATTTGTATTAAGTAAACGATTAAAACCGGTTGACAAAGAAGGCAAACAAGACAAAGTTGGTTTTGACAAGAAATAACATTGACAATTATGTCTTTGTGTGTTATATTATAAACAAATAGGAGTTATTATGCAAGAAGTGAAAATACTAAGACTATCTACTGGCGAAGATGTAATTGCCAAAGTAGGTGAAAACGACCAAGGCGTAAGTTTAAAACAAGCTTTCGTTATTATCCCACATCAACAAGGCCCTGGAAAACCTGTTCAGCTAATGATGACTTTGTATGCACCTTATAGTAAGAGTGATACAGTCACAATTAAATCTGAAAACATTATATCTACTCAGGAGCCAAAAGATGAGATTCTAAAATCTTACGAACAAAATACTAGTAGTATTATAAAAGCACCAGGATTAATTACAGAAAACTCAATACCTAAGTTGTAATGATAACTGTAAACTTTGTTAGAGGAGAGGAAATTATTCCTGTCCAGGTAGACGAAGGTATGACATTGATGGAAGCTGCTAGAGATTATTCTAAAGAAGCCATTGATGAGATACCAGCAGATTGTTCTGGTTGTTGTGCATGTGCGACTTGCCATGTACTAGTTGATAGAAACTGGACTTTACTCGTAGGTCAACCTGACCAAGGCTCTACTGAAATAGATTTAATTGAATATGAAAAAGGTTATGATCGTATGCAAAGTAGATTGGCTTGTCAAATTAGTTTAGAAAAGAAACATGATGGATTGGTTGTACATTTACTTGATAACCATAAGTTATGATATTAAAAGTAGTGAACAAATATACTGCGGCAGAGTTTGTTTCTACTAGACACTATTCAGCCGTAATGCCTAGATTAACAAAACACTATCTAGGTTATTTTGATAATGAGGAGTTAGTTGGAGTGATTACATTTGGTTGGGGTACAAGACCTAAACACACAATACAAAAGTTGTTTCCAGAGCTAGATACAAAAGACTATTACGAAATAGGTAAAATGTGTTTAGATGATAAACTACTTAGAAATAGTGAATCGCAATTACTATCTTCAGCCATATCTTGGTTAAAAGAAAACACTACTATAAAATATTTGTTTACTTGGGCTGATGGTTTAGTTGGTAAACCTGGTTATGTATATCAAGCTGCTAATTTTTTATATGGTGGTTTTTCATTTACAGATACATATGTTTCAGAAACAGGTGAGAAGATACACCCGAGAACAATACAAGGACAGATACCAAATACAAAAAATCGTAAAGTAGGTATGAGACCAAATCCTCAACAACTAAAAGAATTAAAATTAAGTAGAGTAAAGGGTAAACAATTTAGATACATTTATCCTATGAATAAAAAATATAGAAGATGGTTAAAAAAATCTACAACAGAATGGACAACTAACTATCCAAAGGGTAAAGATTTAGTATGGAAGATAAAGAAACCAGGCGAAAAAGATTATACAACAACGACCAAAATACCATTTGACTTATCAAAGGATTATGTGTATAATAAGAAGAATGTAGAGTCGTTTAAAAGAGGAACCTTAAGTGAATTTTTATAAAAGCGTTATTGAACATAGAGGTAAATTACTTATTCGTGGTATCCACGAGGGTAAAGAATACAAAGAAAAGGTTGACTTCAGTCCAACTCTCTATGGTATGACGCAAGAGAATACAAAGTATAAAACTCTAAAAGGTCAATATCTTAAACCAATACAATTTCCTAGTATATCAAAAGCAAGAGAATTTAAAAAAAGTTATAATACAGATAACTCACCATTGTATGGTATGGATAGATACCAATATCAATATATCGCAAATGAATATCCTAAAGATATGGTGTTTGATAAAGATGCTATAAAAATATTTACAGTTGATATAGAATGTACAGCTGAAAATGGTTTTCCTGATGTAGAAAATCCAATAGAAGAACTACTAGCAGTCACAGTAAAAAATCAATCTAACAAACAAATTATAACTTGGGGTGTAGGTGACTTTAAAACAGACAGGTCAGATGTGACTTATATAAGATGTAAGAATGAGAAGTCATTGATTATGGAGTTTATGAAGTTTTGGATTAAGAATTATCCAGATGTTATTACTGGTTGGAATACAAAATTTTTTGATATACCTTATATGTTTAATCGTATTAGAAACCTAGTAGATGAAAAAGTATTAAAAAGATTTTCACCTTGGAATTTAGTTGAAAGAGAAACCATAGTTGTAAGAGGTAGAGAACAAACTCATTACAATATTTTTGGTATTGCTATGTTAGATTATCTGGACCTATACAAAAAGTTTATACCAACAAAACAAGAAAGTTATAAACTTGATTACATTGGTAAAGTAGAACTTGGTTTACAAAAAGATGAAAACCCTTATGATACATTTAGAGATTGGTATACAAAAGACTATCAATCATTTATTGATTACAATATTAAAGATGTAGAAATCGTTGATGGCTTAGAAGATAAACTAAAACTAATTGAACTAGTCTTAACTATGGCGTATGAAGCCAAAGTAAATTATACAGATGTATTCTCGCAAGTACGAATGTGGGATATGCTAATTTACAATTACTTAAAAAAAGATAATATTATGATACCACCAAAGGAAGATAATATTAAGGAAGATAAGTATGATGGCGCTTATGTAAAAGACCCAATCACAGGTATGCATAACTGGATTGTTTCTTTTGATATAAACTCACTATATCCACATCTAATTATGCAGTATAATATCTCACCAGAAAAAATCATTGGTGTAAAACCATCAGGCATTTCAGTTGACAGATTGTTAAATCATGCGACACCGTTAACACATTTAAAAACTGAAGGCGCTTGTATTACACCAAATGGTGCTATGTTTAAAACAGATAGTCCAGGGTTTCTACCTAGACTTATGGAGAGTATGTACAATGATAGAGTTAAGTTTAAAACTCTTGCGTTTCAAGCAAAGAAGGAATATC
>Ga0209535_1000428_pt1 | contig 29424 bp, 53 predicted proteins | sample LinPmetageLP28_FD_184041 | JGI IMG/M metagenome (GOLD analysis project Ga0209535, IMG submission 184041) | Marine viral communities from the Pacific Ocean - LP-28 (SPAdes) (version 2) | ecosystem: Environmental > Aquatic > Marine > Oceanic | place: Pacific Ocean | collected 2009-08-22
TACTAAATGCTTTCTTCAGTATCTCTAAGTGAGCAGACTTTTCTTCTACTTTACCCAAAGCCGCGACAATCCCTTCCAGTTGCGATTCCATTTCGTTTGTTTGTTCGTCAATGATAGAGATACGAGTGTTGTGGCGTTCTGCCACTATATTCTCGGAACTTATTCTTTCGATTTCTGTACGAATATTCGCAATCTTTGAAGAGAGTTCGTCAATAGAAGCGGAAATCTCGTCGCCGTCTAAAATTTGAGAAGGTAGACTCTTGTCCACAATTCTCATAAGTTCTTCAAACTCGCGTTGTTGTACATCACGAATTGCAACTCTCTTATTCTGTTCTCTTGCTTTCTCGATATCTTCTTCAATATCTTCTTCTTCATCAACTCCATGTGTAATAATACTTACATACTTCATTCGAAGTTCTTCGAGTTTATCCCAATCTATTTCCTGTTCACAGGTAGGGCATTGAGTATCAAGCTTTGCAAGTTTGTCCAAATGCGCTTGAGCATCAGACAATTTTGCACGTATAGTGCCAAGTTTCTGCGACTTAGCGGCAAGGTCAACCTTTTCACCCTTATACAATCTATGCTCACTCATCTCTACCTTTTGAAGTAGTTCGAGATTAAAATTGTTATCTATAATTTTTTTATTATTTTCCGAAATCTTTTCAAAATCGCTTCGTAACTGCTGTAAATCTTCTTCGTCTTTTTGTGAATATTTTGGTAGATTTATAATAGGAAGTATGTTAGTACTCTCTAATTTATTTTCATCTAACCATTTCACTATTGTATCAGACTTACTGTTGAGACTATTCACTTCAAAAGAAATCTCTCTTGATGCGTCCTTGAATATATCAAAGAACTCTACATACTCTTCTAGCTTTAACAAATCAATGAGAAACTTTTTTCTATTTGTATCTGTCGCAGTTAGAAACTGTAATGATGTATTTGTGTTCTGATATACAAGTTGTGTGAAAGTCTTAAAATCAAGTCCAAGCAGCTCTTGGACTGTCTTATATGTGTTGGTTGCAGTATGACTAGAAATATCCTCTCCATTTTCATAGAGTTTACACTTTATACTAGCTTTTCTACTTACATCAATTTCGTACTCATTCCCATCTACTGAGAATGTGAGATTTATTGAGTAGCCATTGTTAACGAATCTGTTCTGTATCTCTTGTTTCTTAATACCTTTCGAGTTCTTATTAAATAATACTTCCTCGATAATAAGTGGTATGGAAGACTTACCTTGTCCATTTGTCCCAACGAGTTGGGTAAGGTTACTATCATCAAGGTGTAAAATATTGTTCGTACCATAACTAAAACAATTATCCCAACGTAGCGTTTTTAGAGTAATCATTAAACACTCCCATTATTTGTTTTATCTTGTTGTCATTTAGATTTAGTATTGCACTCATGTACTCTACTAACTCCTCGTCTATTGTCATGTTCTTGAGGTTGAGTGTAGCTTCTGTACTTCGTTTTACTACTTTCTTATCAAGTAGTTCGGAGTTCTTAATATTCGCTAAGTCAGCTACATCTCCTTCAATCTCATAAATTGTGTGATGAAAGTCAGACGCTATCATTTCACTTTCACTAGTTACCGTTCTTCTAAGAAGCTGAGGTAAATCGAAAGTGTCCCACGTCCAACTGTTATCATCATGTATAATTAGAAATCCTGTAGTAACCAAATCTCTGTGAAAAGATGTAGTCATAGGACTTCCTGGATAGACTATATTTCTCTGCGTATTGGAGTGGCTATGTAGGTCACCCGCAAAAACTACAGGAAATGGACTAAATCTATCCAAGTCCACCTCTGGTGTAACATGAGGAGGTATCTCTCCTCTTACATGAGTATACAAAGGTTTGTTAGGATTGCATTTTTCTATTGAACCTTTCTTATGCAAGTCTGCATATGGGAGTAATGTCCCCCAATCATATTCAGTAGTTGTATCTACAATCTCAACTAAAGGGTTTACATCAGATGTGGCTCTCTTAAGATTAGAGAAGAAAGTCTTATTTTTCTTTGTAGCTTCGTGGTTACCATCAAATATAATTGTTGGTATTTTTACTTCTTTAATAAAATCAAAGTATAAAGTAATCTCGTCCATCGAAGGCACTCTATCAAATAAGTCTCCACCAATAATGTGCATACTAAAGTGTGGTTCTAATTCTTGAATTGCTTCAAAGAACAACTTATATCTAGTACATGCCCATGCCATTGGTACATTCTTCTGACCTAATTTAATATGCCAATCTGCTGTAAATAATATCATGCTACAAAGTCGTCCTCTGGTTCCCAAGCACACCCGGTGAGACCACCAGATTTAAGTGCTTGTAAAGTTCTAAGGACTTCTTGGGCATTTCTGCCTGTATCTAGTGCATTAACTGATACATGTTGTATTACCCCTTCGGGGTCAATTATGTATGTTGCTCTAAGGCAAACATTCTCTTGCTTGTCAACTATTCCTAGTTTACTAGCGAGTACCAAACCACAGTCAGCAGCAAGAATATGTTTAATATTTCTTAGTCTACCATCTGCTGTTTTCCAGGCAATCTTACAGAACTCATTATCTCCGCTGACTCCTATAACATCTGCATCATCTACTAATTTATCCATGGCGGTTATTTCAGTAGGGCAAATGAAAGTAAAGTCTTTGGGGTAAAAATATACTACTGACCAATCAGTTGGTGTTAATATATCTATATCCATTATTGAGTTGTCTATGTCTACACCTTGAAGATGCATACTTGGAAATTGTTCTCCTACTCCTATCATAATTTTCTCCTAGCTAATACTGAACTCACTATCCACATCTGATGGTGTTTCAGCAGCATCAGCAGGTTGAGTTACTCTTTGCAATAACTCTAATTGAGCGTCTGCAGTTGGTCTTGGTAAGACATCGTCCATAGAACGTAGGTCAGCTATCTTAGCTTGCTCTTCGTCTGTTAGAGGTCTTGGTTTGCACTTAAGTGCTTGTAGTCTGTACTCGACATTAAATGCCATAGGTCCAGTCTTTACTCTTTGGAAGCAAACGTCCCACCCTGTTTCAGGGTCAGTTGGATCGCCTAAATCTTCTGCGGCAACCATTACTTGTTCCATGAGTTTCTTTTTTAGATTAACAACTTTGACGTTGCCATCTGCTGGGTCAATAGCTTGAATAGCGTATGCCCAACCACATTTTAAATCAGGAAAAAACTCTCTTACGTAGTCTTTATCCTTGTTATTGAATGTTTCTGTATTACGGTCATATGCTAAGCACTCCATAGGAATGTTTTTACCATTTTCACCTTTAATCCAGTAAACGTATCTCGGCAGTATGTCACCTACTAGACGGAACTTGTTGTCCCCTTCTTTGTATGTGTACTGGTCGATTTTGTCTTTTTGGGCTCCGCCCTTAGTTTGATTAAATTTTATTGCCATTATGTTCTCCATTTAGCGTTATCTTCAAACTCAAAGTGTATTAGACCATCTTTGAGATGAAGCAGTCTGTTGCGATTTACTATCGTTGTGTCAACAGGTAAGTGTAGCAACTCTAATGTTGTCTTACCTGATTGCATAAATTCAAAGTAATTACGGTACGAAGCAACTGCAATATACTCTGCAGCTTCTTTATTACTATAATTTCTTCTCTCTGCCAGTAATTGTCTAGGATTACACAGAAAGCTACCCCCGAGAAAACTTTTCCCAAAGTACTTGTATGTTTTATCCTTTCGGCTGGCTGGGATTCTCTTGTAAGTCAAGAGATGAATAATAGTGAGAATTGAAACACTATCGCCTTTCGCTTCTCTATATATCTTTTCCCAATTATATTTTATCATATATTATAACAAATTTTGAAACTCGTGTCAAGTAGTATTTTTCGGAGGTGCTTACAGGGTTGATATCTCATATCCTTGTTTGATATAGTACCCTAGTCGTTGACTAGCCTGTCTCTTTGCAGTTTTTCCGATTAAATTAATATCTACTATTGCGGGTTGTGGTTTTCCTTCATAGTCTCTAATAACCCTACCAATGAGCTGGGTAAGTAGAGGCTCGTTATTCACTGGTGTTGCCAGTATCAAACAGCTTAGAATGTTTAAAGAAATACCTTCTGAGAATATTGATTGTGTCCCATACAGTATGTCTTTATCTTCATAAATCTGTTGAAGTATATCTGGTCTTTCTTCGTGTGGTATATCTCCTGTTACATAAACTGCATTATCACCAGTGAGTTTGGCACAGTTCTTTAAGAAATCCACTCTATCAGATACTACTAACACTTTATGACCTTTGGCGGCATATGATGCAGCAGCCATTGCCACAGAATGTTGGTACTCTGGGTTGTAGGCTAACTCATTTATTCGATTAGCCCAAGGTATTGATGTTCCATCTATAAACCTTATAGGTATTTGTAGGATATCAATTTTTGGCACCATAAAGTTTTCCTTTGGTGGTTTAAAAACATTATCTCCAAAGTAATCTCGGAAGACAACATGTTTACCATCTTTTCTTTGTAAGGTACCTGTAAGTCCTATCTTATATCTAGCACAAGACTTATCTATAATTCGTGAGAATGTTGGAGAAGATACATGATGCATTTCATCTAGTATGATTGTTCCAAATTCTTGTCTAATATCTTTTATTCTTTTGTATAGTGATTGTATATTTCCTACTACTATAGGAGGTTCTGTATCAAAGCTACCACTACCAATCACTCCAGCTTTAAATCCAAAGACTTTGAGTACTTCATTTTCCCACTGCTTACGCAAAGGGACAGTGTGCGTAACTACAAGAGTCTTTTGACCTAACTTACCAGCTATTGCTAAAGCTGTAAATGTCTTTCCCCAACTGACCCAAGCGTTAATTATAGCACTGTCATATACTTCATCATATACCAACTGTTGGCTTTCACGTAATTGAAATGCAAAAGCAGGGAACTTCTGAGGTTTCTCGGTTCGTTTATCAACTATTTCATAGTCGTTTGGTATTAAATCCTGTCTACCAATAGGTATAGCTATAAGTCCTTGCTTAATTAATGCCATGTTCTTAATTATAAATGGTGGGTCACTAAATCTAAAAGAAGGTATAGAATAAGTTAATTCATCATCAATCTTTTTTTGAGTATGCGGAAGCACCTCCATATAAATCCTATCGCTAAGTACGGCTTTCATTTTATCCAGTGAAGTCCTTGTAACTCTTTTATATCACTCCATACAAACCAAGCATAGTCAATAGAGTCTGTTCCTTTTCCTGTAAACGAAGGTCTCTTACTTAGTATATATAATCCATCAGGTGGAAACTGTTGCCAAAAACTATATCTTTTTTGACTACCTAAAAAATTTATTCTTAGTAACATTACTACTGTAGGAGCGCAAGATAAAGCATGCTCTATAAATTCTTGTGCTAAAGAAAATGGAGGATTGGTAAATACTAAATCTACTTCTCCACTATAATCAAAGAAGTTTTTTCCTTCTTCTATTTCTGAGTATGTTGTTTCTATTCCTTTATTTTCTAGAAATGATACTATTCTACCATCTCCTGCTCCAGCTTCATGAGCTGTCTTAAATTGACTCCAATCTATAGGCAGATGTTCATAGCACCAAGTAGGAGTAGGGTAGTAGTCATTCGGGTGTCTCATGCTTCTTTATCAATGTCCCATTTAATTACATTGCTTTTTCTTGGGAAGAGTTTCTTCTTCCACTGCTCTTGTCTATATTCTGTATACCAGTTGCGTCCATCTCTTTCAGCTTCGTGAAATATAATGTTAGTAAATATAATTGGTATTATAACTCCTAAGTGGACAATGATAGAAGTTACTATGTCGTAACCATACCAGCCTAAATAGTATGTAGCAATAAAGCCAAAAAATACAGACCACATTGTAAAGAGTACTAATGTAAAGTACGCTTGTATCGATGCATCGGGTATGTGTCTTAGCGGATTAAATCGATTATCCATAACGACTCTCCAGCAATCTATAACCCAAAATAATAATTTTTTCATATTTTTCTCCATGAATCTTTTTCTTTTTTATTTGAAGTAGAATACAGAATCCAAGGCATATCTTGTCTATATAATATGCCTGCCCAAGTTTCTGTATCTTTTAAAGGTCTTTCTAGTGTAAAGGGGAAAGGACAATCCTTTATCCATAATATACTTGCCACACCTTTTTTATCTGTTCTTAATATTTTGTGGTACTTGAGTTTTACCACTATTGTTTTTTCTTTTGTAAATACATATCCTGCACTATCTATGTAGTGGCTACCTTTATGTCTTAGTAAAGATGATATATCTTTTACCATATACTTTAGAGGGTAGATACTTTTCATAGGAGACTGCAATCTTCTTATGCCTAGCGTTTCCCCTTTCATATTAGTATCATCTACTACTTTGTTTTCAATCCAAAGCAATCCATCTGCTGACACTACATCATCAGTATGGATTGTAAATATTGGAAATTTTAGTCTATCATATATCATACTTGGCTTCAAACTTTCCAAAGGAATAGTCATCACCAACATCAAAGTCACAACCTACAGGAGTTCCTGGGATACTAAATCCTCTATCTAATTGTATAAACTCTTGTAGTTTTTCTGAGTATAACTCTACCTCATTTTCTGGCACTTCTGCAAGAATTGAGTCATGGACTAAAGCAAAGATTCTTGACTTCATATTATTTCTTTTGATATATTCATTCATATCAATTCCACCAAGTAAGTTAATATCAGAAGCTACTGATTGAACTAAGAAGTTCATACCAGATCTAACTTCATGACTTTGTATTCCTTGATTATCAGAATTTACATTCGGTAATCTTCTCTTTCTGCCTGTAGCACCATAGATAAATCCATTATCCATAATAAATCTACTACTCTTATCTATCCATGCTTTTAGTTTATGAAACTGTCTAAAGTAATCATCAATGACTTCTTGAGCCTGAGACTTACTAAAGTAAGTACCTGAGTCTGTAGTAACTTGCTGTGATATTTTATTTGAACCAGCACCATACATAATACCAAATGTTACAGCTTTAGCAGCCTGTCTATCGGTAGGGTATAGTTCTGCAACTTCATCTGCTTCACAAGGCAAGTTAAATACTAACTTAGCAATATTACTATGAAAGTTACCGCCTTCTTTGAATATATTCATAAGATTCTTATCATCAGCGAGTACAGCCGCAACATACACTTCTGCAGTTGTTAAGTCCATTGCAACTATCTTGTTGCCTTCTTTGGCACGAATACAACCTTTGACAATAGGATTGTCTCTAGGTATTTGTTGCATATTCATTTTACCACTCGAAGAAAGACGACCTGATGTTGTGCCATGCAGATTGAAACCTGTACGTAGTCTATCATCTCTATCAAGTTGTGGTAATATTTTATCAAGATAAGTATTCTTTATCTTAGACTTTTGTCTTATGCTAAGAATGTGAGCAGGTATTTCATGTTCTTCTGCTAATTGTTTTAGTACTTCTGCATCTGTTGAGTGTGCACCTGTACCAGTCTTTTTACCTGTAGGTTTTAGTCCTACAAAATCAAACAGTAATTGTCTTAGCTGTACTGTACTGTTTGGATTAAATTGTTTTTGATTTACTTGTTCAAACTTTTCTACTGCTTCAAACTCATATAGTTTTGCAACTGCATTGTCTATGTCATCTTGCATCAAGTCTCTACCTTTCTCTAATCTTTCTTTATCAAAAGGCACTCCGTTATCTTGGGCATCTGTTAGAAAGCGACAGCCAGGTATCAGTATATTTTCATACACAGACCACAGTTTAGCATTTTTCTTAACAGCTGGATATAGTTTCTCGAATACTAGTAATGTAACTACTGCGTCCATTGCTGCGTATGTTTTCATAACTTCAAAAGGAATACTATCCCAAGCAAATTCTGCTTTGAGTATTCCCTGTGATTTTCTAAATCCTGCTATCCAATCATGCATTGGTTTCTCATAATCACCATAAGGTGTGTACTTCATAGCGAGTTGTTTTAAACCATGTGTGCCTGGCTGTTCTTCCAAGCAATAGTGAAGAAGCATAGTATCTTCAAAGCGTGGAAACTTGAAGTTGAAATGATACTCAAAGAAAGCTAAGTCAAACTTAGCATTATGAAACACTACCATCTTAGTGTCAAATATCTTCTGCATTATTTCCTCGATGTCTGGCGTGATAACATCAGTAAGTATATAGGCACCCATGTCCTTCTTATAAGATAGACTAAATCCTATCATATAACCGTCTCTAGGATAAAGTCCTGTTGTCTCTGAGTCGAGTGCTATAAATTTATTAGGGTGGTCTAATGCTGCCTGCAAAAACTCTCTTGCTTCTGCCTCATCATCAATTCCTAATGCTTGCTCTTCTGTTACTTGTGCTACTACCAAGTCTCCACTTATAAATTCTTGTATGTTCTTTTTGCTCTCGTCCCAAAGTGGTTTAGCTTCAGGCTTGAACGAAAGCATAGCAGGATTGATAACGGGCAGAAATTTATCTTCTACACATCTGCCGCTGTATTCTGTGATAGAATTTACACTTGTGTAATACTTTAAGGCTTCTGAGCCTACAAGTACTACCCAAGTATAATCATCAAGGTTAATTTCTATATCTACATCTGCTTTTAAAATCTTTTTCTTTCTGGCGTCTGAACACAGAGCATATCTGTCGAACTCAAACGCATTATCAAAGCGGTCTCCCCAATTAGTTCGGGACATCTTTGATTCAATTATTGCTACTTTTGTCATTTGTTTTTCCATTATATATATTATATCAAATTCTGAACGCGATGTCAAGAACTGTTTTTGATTCCTTCTTCTGCTTGCATTGCCGCTTTTATGTGTGGATTATTATGTCTAGGCGATACAAATCTTAGATTAGATACATGAGGATTCCACCTATCATTATCTATATGGTCTACTTGAAAATAAGACCTCATAATTTCTTTTAGTTCAATTGAAAAGCTTGACCAGTAAAGTTCCAAATCTAAAGGACATGAATCTATCCATAACCAAGTATCTGCTACTGCTAAATGAACATCAACCCTTCTTGCTATCATACCAGCTTTTGCATGATTAAGGTCGTATGATTTTGAGCTGTACGCTATACCAATTGTTTCTATTGGAATTTGCAATTTTACAGCTGGATAATCAGCTTTTGGACTTCTTCTACTCCAAGTTAAGGGTCTGCCTTTTTTACTTACTTTATAACTGATTATTAAACCAGTTCGTGCTATTTTATATCCTGGAACTATATGCCCACGATATTTTAGTTCTGTTAATTCTTCTTTTCCTGTCCATTCAGGTTGTCTATTATCCATACAATCTATCCCTAAGGCTACTAACCTTTGCTAGAGCAAGTCCGCCTGGGTCCATATTAGAACCTAGATTTATATTTCTAGATATTAGTCCAACCTTCTCTGCCATTATTTTTAAATCTTCCGCAGCTTCTTGTCCTGCGTTATCGCCATCAAACATAATATCTACTGCTTCTATGTTCTGCATCTTAAGTATTGATAGCTTTTCTATGTCTATGTTCTTTGTTCCGAAACAACAGATTGCATTTGTCAATCCTTTGTCCCATAAATTTACCATGTCAAATATACCCTCTACTAATATTACTTTGCCTTTAATAGGTTTAACATTAGAAGGATACAGTGGTAGCTTAGCTTGTGGAGGGTATATTAGATACTTAGGTATCTCGGTCATTGTCATATGACGACCGTTAAAAGCTACCACCTTTCCTGTTATATCACGAATCGGGAAGACTATTCTTCCATTAAACTGCGAATCGTGATGCATAAAAGCATCAAAATGCTTATATGTTTCTGGTTGTATTCCCCTCCAGTTTCCTTTATAAGGTTGGAAACCTTTGGGGAACTCAAAACCTACACTTGCAGAGCGTTTTTCTTCAATAGAGGTTTTCAACTTTTGTCTCTTTATCTCTAAGAAGTTTGCTGCTGCACCAAAATGTGTGAACAAGTTGCCCTTAAAACCACAAGCAAAGCAATTAAATATACCAGTGATATTATCAATGCGCATACTTGGATTACTATCCTCGTGGTCAGGGTTAATACACTTGACTACATAGTCTCTACCTGAGACTTTGTAGTCAATACGTTTCTCTTGTAATAGTTCATCAACTTTCATTTAAGTTACTGCCCAAATTACTATTATCAGAACTATGTATGCTGCTATTAGTATTTCCATTTCTTTTCCATTTAAGTTTTTCGCCAATGTCTTCATACTCGGTCATTTTAGTTCCGTCAATATCTACTTCATGCTGGTAAAATTTTGATTTGAATACTGCTTCTTGCATCTGAAACCAGATTGCAATCGCATCATCTCTAAACTTCTTATCACTCCATAAATAGTAACAATTCCACCAATCCTCTAAATATCTATGAACTACTACATCCAAGTTAAAGTTTGAATCGGTTTGCTTTATTATTTGTACTGCTCGTAATCTTTGACTACCAGCAATAGGATACCAACTTTTCATAGCTAAGAAAGGATTCATAATCCCACTTTCTTTTATACTAGCTACGAGTAGATGGTTTGCAGGAACATTATGTATGTTCTGCACAACAGTAGGCTCTAGTAAGAGTCTATCCGTTGTTGTCTTTACCACTTCATAAGGTGGTACAGCTACTAAATTTGCAGCTGTTTCTCCTATTCTATCACTAGCCACGCTGATCTGCCATCCATTTGCCAAAAGATTGAAATAAAGAGTCTTTTGTTTCTTTCTCTCCTGTTGTCCATTTCTTTCCACCAGGCTTAGTTTCTTCAAATCTTTTTAGTCCGTTATTAAATGCAATCTCCATAACTCCATGACTAGCATGTATGTATTTTACTTGATTGCCCCACTCTTCAGCCTCTAGTTGTTTAGCTTTTTTTCTGATTAATTCATCATATTGAGTCATGTATATCTTCTCCTGTTGATAGGCTATCTTTGATTGCGTCTCTCTCTTTAGGATTCATGGTGGTTTGGGGGCCTATCTTTAATGTTTCCCAATCCATAACGCTTGTAAATCCTTCCATTTTTGCACTACGCATTTTAGTACAATTGAATGTGATACACTCGTCTTCTGGTGACCATGTTTCAATCGTAAACGCTGCGTCAGCAGCATCTAAAATACCTTTTGCAAATCTTGCCTCTCCTGTATTGTCTGTTTGATAAGGAGAGAATACAGGAACTTCATATTCCTGTGCCATACTTTTCAGAGTCTTACTTACTTCTATTTGCTCCGTCCAGTCATATTGTCCTGACCGACTTGGTGCATTACTTCTTTTGACTTGGTTTAGATAGTCAACTATAATTACACCATAATCTCTTTGTGAAACTCTACTCTCTAATTCTTGTCTAATCTTTCCTAGACTAAGTATTGGGTCATAGACTACATCTAGTTGTCTATCTTTATTTAGTGGTAGTGTTTGTAATTTTTTATGAAACCCATCAAAGTCTTTATTATCATAGTACTCTGGTAATAATTCGTGTCCACCATCAAATCTACCTGCCCACCATTCACCCACACGATTCCACTCAACAGTTGTTAAGTTACGAGTAGCTAGTCTTGATATGGGTATTCGTGCGCCAAGAGCACATAATCTTTGTAGAATAGAACGACTATCCATTTCTATTGTAAAATAGATACTGCTTCTTCCTTGATTGTAAACATTGTTGGCAATATTACAACAAGCCAAGGATTTACCAGCACCTCTACGACCACCTACTAATACTAAGTCTCTTGGAGAGAACTTCATTGATTGGTCATAGTCATCATTTAATCCTAGAGGTAAGAACTTCTTAAGGTCTTTCTCAGAATCAAATAGTGCAATAGTCTGCATATTTTCTTCGGGTGGTTTTAAATCGACACGGTCTCCTATATCTAATACGATATTCTGTAGAGCTTCTACATTCTCCTCAGCATTAGATATAGCGACAGTCTTTTCTATAAATCCATCTAATTCATCTAGTATTTCTACTTGCGTATATTCATTTTTTAAGTACTCTAATAATACATACGCATCAACCTCGACCTCTACAGCTTCGATTGCGAATACTTTTTCTTGTAGTTTTCTATCACGAATGGATAGTTTAAGGTCTTCAAAGGTTGGTAGACCATTATAACTTTTAATATGTTTATCAATTACTTTATAAAGAGATTGATATTCTGCAGATAAATAGTTCTCTCTTAGGTTTCCCCAAGATTCGAAATCTTCCTGCGTTATTATTTGCTTCAGTAAAGCTGAAGTTAAGTTCAATGTCTACCCTCCCAGATATAAGCGAACAGGGGATAATTCCCCTGTTCAGTTGTTAGAAAGAATTAGCTAGATGCTTTTTCTTTTCTAGCGGCTCCGTCATAATCAGCACAAGTTAAGCCTCTACGAGTTAACATTGTTTTAACGCCTCTTACAGTTTTGCCAATTTCGTCAGCGATATCTTCAACATTCATGTTTTCGATATCATTAACTTCCGCTAAAGGGTCAGCTTTGCTAGAACCTTTAGTTTCTTTTTGCTTAGGTATAGCGCCTATGTCGCCACTTCTAAGTAAGCTAAGAGCTTTTCCTCTGATAGAATTAACAGATTTGCCAAGTGCTTCTGCGATTTCTTCAACAAATGCACCATCGTTTACCATAGTGGTAAATGTGTTTTCTTCTTCGGGAGAGTAAGTTCTGACAGATTCAGGCTTCTCAGCTGGTTTTACATGAGAAGTTAATTCCATTGATAGAATTTTTCCCTGTATTGATTTTGCAGAAAAGTGTCCACCTTCGAATGAAGATGCAATGTCTGCGTATGTGTACTGACCACTGTTGTCAGTTACAAAGTTTGATAAAGTAGCTTCTTGATCTTCAGAAAAAGTTCTGTTTGATACTGAAGAAGCAAGCTCTACGTCATATCCCATTTTTCTTAGCTTTGAGGATACTGACCTTGTTGATGTTTCTAAATCATCAGCTGCGTCAGATACCATAGCTTGAGAAATTGGGCTTGAGTCACCGACGAAATCTACTAACTGTTGAGTTCTTTCGTCTGTCCATTTTGGTAATGCCATTTTTAGTTTCCTATTATTTCTTTTAAGTTGGTTATTATTTTAACACCCCTTTCTTGGGCTGTCCTTGTTTTTGCGGACTCTACACCGCTTTCATTAACTAATATATTTACATCTTTAGTCAAACTACTTTTAACAAGATAGCCCAGTTTTTCTAAATATTCTGTTGCTTGAGCTTTTGTCTTGTAGCTTTTTAGTTTTCCTGAAATACAAACGACTCCTTTATTCCCTGTAGGTTTAGATACTTTTAGTATCTGTATCCACTTGAATGGAAGTCGTTCATACCCGTTTATAAACTCGTCGTAATACCAGTCCAATAAATGTTCTGTTGCTACTGGTCCAAGTCCTGCTTCTTTGCAAGTTTCCTCACTAAGTTCTGCCATGTTTTTAATAACAGAGCAAATTTTTGCAGAAGCTGACCGACCAATTAGTTTGATAGAGAAAGCTGGTAACAAGTCGACTAAGTCAGTAGCCTTACTACTTTGTATTTCTCTATGCAGTTTAACTGCTAGTTTCTCGGATTGAAGTGCGTCTATCATAATTTCTAGAGGCATTTCATATAAATCGAAGTAATCGATTAATTGTAGTTTTTCAACTGTTCTAGGTCCGAGACCTTTGATTTTGAGAGTAGAAGCAAAATGCTCAATCTTTTTACTTGTCTTGCCTGCGCAATTCAGGTTATTACAATAGAGCTGGTCTTTAACCCACTCAAGCTGTGTCATACAAGATGGACAGTGCGTTGGCGGGAGTATTTGCTTCATGTGTTCTCTCTTAATTTCTATTTATATATTATAACAAAATTCAGTTCCCATGTCAAGAACTATTTTTTGGAAAGTCCTGCAGAATCAACGAATCAATTTTGAAACACTCTGTATGACCTCCAAACTTAACCTTAGGAGAATATTTGTCATGTCGGTACTTTTCATGGAGGTCTTGTTCTTCTGCCCATACGAGGTACAGGGGAGCGTGCCAAGTCTTTTGAATACGAATATCATATCCTTTAAAACCCTTACTACGCTTTATTATATGTCTCCAATCCTTACCTGATGCGATTCCAACCTTAATACATTCTCTTTCGAATGTTTTTGTATTGACCAGAACTACCCCATAAAGAACTCCGTCTCTATCGCATTCATCGGGGTGATTACTAAAGTAAGTTTGATTATATTTACCTATACTCATGCTATGAGTACTGGAGTAAAGTGCCTAATAAATCCTGTTAGTAAGATAAACACTGCTATACCATTTAGTATTATCAATGCTCTATCCTTCCACAACAATCCTACCCATAGCCAACCTGTTACTCCTATTAAAGATAAACATAAGTCTAGAAAAGGGTATAATTGACTAGACCTTACTGCAAAAGCACATATTAAAAATGCACTAGCTATCCATTTTACATACCATGAAAGGTCTTGTTTAGGAGTAGCACTCTTATAAATTCTTTTGCTATTCTCTACTTCTTCTTTAGAATACTTCATCAAACCACTCATGTACTAAGTTGTCAAATAATTCATCTGCAACTCCATGTCCTTCAATCTCGTCCCACCAATCAAAGTTTTCATCAGATATATCTACTTTATATTTAGTTTCGAACTGTTCTGTTAGCTCGTCTCCATCTATTTCTTCGTAGTCTCCATTAAACCAAACTCCAATAAAGTTTCTAAACTCATCTTCATAATTACATTTAATTACTACTTCTTCATCTAGTTTTATTAAGTGTTGGTGTAAACTTTCTAAGTAAGGAATTACTGGGCTCCATGCACTTACTATGTAAGCACTAAATTCATCGGCGTCTTCTATATGAGCCCATTTGGCTCCTATATTTTCACAACCCCAATCATACCAGTTATCTTCGTCATAGCCTTCTAGAAATGGGTGTTTTTGTATTTCAAACCACTCCCATATTTCTATAGTGCCATCTCCATGATAACTAGGTCTTTCTACTTTCTCTCCATAGTTTGTAAACAACTTATCCCATTCTAGTTGTACTGCTTCGTTTCCTTCCACAGTAAGATAATTATATACATGATTTGCCATTAGTCTATTCTCCTTACTATTCTTGGTATAATTTCACCACTTCGTATAACTTCTACTTTACAACCTAATTCTAAACCCATATCTCCTATATATCTTGCATTATGTAAAGTTGCTTTGCTTACTACAGCACCATCAATATCTACAGGTTGTAGCATTGCTACTGGAGCTACTACTCCTGACTTTCCGACATTCCATACTACATCAAGGAGAGTGGTGATAACTCCTTCTTGTATTTGTTTGAGTGCATAAGCACCTCTTGGGTGGTGTGAAGTATACCCTCTCTTTTCAAACTCGACATTAGAATTAATTCTAAATACAATTCCATCATCTGGGTACTCAGACCAATTACTATCCATAACTGTATCAAAGAAATATCGTTTCAGTAATTGTATGTCGCAAGACCATTCGGGTTTTTGAGAGGGGGTAAGTCCATATGCGATGAAGCGTAAATCTCTTTCCATAAATTCATTAATGTCTTTTAGGTTAAGAGCGCCAGCTGCATAATTTCTAGCATTTTTAATTGTTCTTGGTGCTACTACTTCGCCTGTAACTTGAAAGTATTCAATCTTTGTAGCTATGCTACGAGGGACTAATGTTTCCATTTGTCTTGTTATATCCAATCCCTTCTTGCCATCTCCTCTTGTCAAGGCTCGATGTAGTTTTCCACCGACATAGAGTAAAGATACTGCAGCGCCGTCCAATTTAGGACTGACAATAACAGTATCTTTATAACTATTGAAAGGGTCTTTAGTACTTACTTCATTACTAAAAACCTTTTGTAAAGAAAACATCTGAAAAGCATGAGGATAGCGATTATCTTTACTAGATGCGCCAACATCTTCATAATTTACTAACTCAGCTAGTCTATCAAATTCTGTATCAGACATGATAGGACTGCCGTTATAGTATGCAATCGCTGCCTTTCTTAAACTTGCTTTTATATTTTCCATTTATATATTATATCAAAAATAACTTGCAATGTCAAGAAATATTTTTAGTTAAGGTAAATTTGGTCAAGAATATCTTTGAAGTGAGTTTCTAAGATACTCTTGCTTTCTGCTAGAGAAATGATTTCTACCAAACCTTCGAATAATCCTTTCGAGTTATTGAAGTCTAACTTCATTGCAAGTCCGTCTTTGGAGGGTTTGAAGTCTCCATCGAAATCTAAATAGTACTTCCTAAGATGTAGATATTCTATATCTCTGAAGGTATTTATTGTGAGTCTTATTTGCTCTGTGCCATCTTCTGTTTCTGAAATGATTTTTTCATACATCTCAGGTGCGTCATGTAAGTTCATCGTTTGTTCCTCAATATTGCACTGAGGGGAACAATGCTCGTTACATTCTTAGGCATTAGTAAGCGATAAGAATCTGTATCCCAGCAAAAAAGCAGGACTGTGTCATTGCTTTCTTTAGCCCTGTTTTTCTTGCTTTGGATATATTTGTTATCGAAATCTAAGGTACAAACATTGTACTTTAGTTTTCGAGAGTTGGTACTTCTGTATGTTATGATTGCGTCGCCACAGTCATTTACAGTTCGTATGAACTCATCTTTTTTCATTTAATACTCCAATTACTATTAAGAAAACTCTTTCTCGTTAGTAATTGGGTAGTATTTAATTAGTCATTGATTGCGTTGATAATCCCTGTGAAGTATACTGAAGCTTTACCAGTAAGTTTACTGATAATGTCATTGTCTACTTCTTGACCTGCATCACTAATAGCTGCTGATAATGTTTCAGCTGCATCAGCTTTTGATACTCTAGCTGCACCACCACCTGTGGATTTGCTAGCGCCTGTTGCAGGGGATTTCTTAACATATACGCCTGCTTTAGTAAGAATCATTCTGACTCCATTAGGGCTTTCACCTAACTCTTCAGCTATGTCTTTGACAATTTCCATACTTGTTTCTGGTGTTGCCTCAGCATCTGTATACATTTCAACGGCTTGTGCTTTGGATTCATCTGTCCATGCCATGCGTCTTCTCCTTTTATGTTTGAGATATTCGGGTAAGCCGGGTGCCCAGCCTGTCGCGTCTCTCATTTGGTTATAATATCTATCACTCATTACTATATATTATACAGAAAAATAAGTGCTATGTCAAGAACTATTTTTTACTCCCATGACCAAAGTGGTCATGAATTGTGTGCAATTTATCTTCTGCGTGTGCTATAATTTCTACTTGAGTTTCCATTGCTTGAACAATCTCAGGGTGTTCCCCTATACCTACAGCATTTTTTTCGTATGCCATAATATTTGCTTTAGCCATAGCTATCTCTCCTTTCAATTTAAGACACAATGCTTCTAGTAAATAATTCATTTTAGTTTTTCCTCAAAGCATTTACATATGCTAGTACATATCTTTTTCTATATTCATCATTAAATGCTACTTGCCATAGCAAAGGTGTTATGAATATTAAAGAAAAAGAATATATACAAAAATGTAATACTTTATATCTTTGTGCTAATACGATTTGGTACGTATCAATTAGTCTGGCAATAATACTCCATGTTCTAAAGAGAAGCATAATCCATGTTGATATCCAAAACGCACCAACAAATGTTAGTACGTCCATTATTTTCTCCTTATTTATAGATGTCTATTCCGTATTCTTTTAAATGTCGTAAACTACCTAAGTCATAAGTAAGTGAATGGCTCCAATACCCACCAATTTTTTGATAACCAAAGTACTTTGTCTCAAAATCTGTCATAGTAATAACAAATATCTGATAACACTTAGCACTATACTTATCGACATAGTTTGTGGCTTTGCTTATAGCTTCTTTTTTAATTATTGCCATAGCATTATCGTGGGCTGACCACACTCTTTCACCTATGTCAAAACTTTCTGCTACACATTGTTCGGGTAGCATAGGTGTTTTATGCCTATATACTGTCATTTCGGACTTCGTAATTTTCTGTGGAACTCCGATATTATCAATCAAGTTGCGAATAAAGGTAGTAGACCTATACATACTTTTTGCGATTTCTGAGACTGTTTGTCCATTTAGGTATCTTTCTATTGCGTCTCTTTTCTCTAAGTCTGTGGCTTTCCTACCTCTGTTCTGAGCTTTACGAGTAGCTCTATACTCCATTATATCTTTATGTTCAGCTAAAATACTTCCTAATCTTGTTGTATTATAACTAATATTAAGCATCTCACAAGCAACTTTTTTTGTTATAGGCTCGTCGCCTTCTAACATTTCAATTACTCTATCAAGATTAGCTTCATCTAGTTTTTCATGTTCTCGTTTTCTAGTCTGTCTCATCGCTTCCCAATAATATAATAGCATAGTGAATTACTTTTAATAAGTCTAATTCATTTTTGCCTTGTTTCTTTCCATAACGCTTTGCATATTTCATAATATTTCCTATACAAAACCCTTCTCCATGCCCTGAATCTATAATAAATTCAGTAGCTTGAATTTTATCTGTGCTGTAGTGTTGGTCATAAGTATTATCAATGTAAGCCTGTAGCTTAATAAGCATTTTATCTTCATTGAATTTATACTTAGTTTTCTTACTAAATATCCCCATCTGCTCTCACTTCAGAGCGTACTACCTCAAATCCATTTGGGTATCTGGCTTCTAATTTATTGATATTTTCGTCCATGACTTCATCAGGAGTAAATCCTAATGCTGTACAACCTTGTACCCAATACCAAAGAACATCTCCTAACTCTCTTTTCATATGAAATATTTCATCATCAGTAAAGTTTGTGTCTGCTTGAAATAGTTTTTTCTTTACTACTTCTGCAAACTCTCCTGACTCTGCTAACATTCCTATTACTGAAGTTAGTAGTGTTGCCATGTGTATTTCTGCACCTCTTTCTACAGTTCCATCACTGCGTGTTAGATGACTTGTAGTTCCTTCTAGTCTTAATATTCTGCTAGAAAGCCCTAATGTGTTCTTGCTCATTTCTGAGGTTGTTGTTGCTACGAATCTTGCGTAGTCATTAAATTTTTCTGTTGTCAATTTCTTTCTCCACTATGTCTTGTATGTCTGCTAATTTATACCACAGTCCTGAATACATAGACTGTCTGCCGTCTTCGTATACTACTGTGTATCTTTTGTACCCATAAGGTCTATCGGAAAATATTCTAGCAAATGGATATATACCACCTACATCATACGCTCCTTCTAATAATCTCATCTTGTTATCCTACTTTCGTAATCAGCGTAATCTTCATTCCACCAATGTGGTTTATCTCTAAACTTCCAACTAGCAAAGGTAGCTTTGTCAAGATGATAGTAGTCTCTATAAGACTGTATAGGATTTTCATAATCCTTTAGTTCATCAGGCATAGCTAATCCAAATTCTGTAAAGCCTAGTCTTTTCATATGTACTGGCTCAGGTAGTTTGTTTACTACTTCATGTATGGACTTATGTTCTTTGCCATATCTGTATCTGTACTCGTCATTCAAAGCATTGCCGTAGCAGTGTGTCCACTCGTGATTGTCTAGTGATGACCTTGCCCAAATAGTGCATGGGTGGTTATACATCATAGGTAAGTATGGTGTAATTGGTCTTTCTGCTGGGGGTAGATGTTTTATCTTTGCTTTTTCTTCATTGAGTACATCTCGTTCTTCTTTGTTGAGTGCACGAGGTACAAAACCCAAGAACTTGTCAATCCATATGCTAGTGCATAATATTTGAGCAACCTCTAGCGGCATCTTGACAATATGTTTGTCAACATGGTACTCGGCACACTTATCTAAATTTTTGTCTAAGTAAAATAAATTCATACATATATTATACAAAATTTTGAGAGCGGTGTCAAGTATTATTTTATGATTTGTGAGAACTCAGTATAGCCTCCGATGCTCTCTTTGTCTATGAAGATTTGTGGGAATGTTCTGGCGGTGGGTACTCTTTCGAGTAGTTCGTGAAGTTCAAAATCTACACCTAATTTATATACTACATACTTATTAGATGATTCTTGAACCATTTGTTGTGCTTGTTTTACTGCCATGTCGCAGTAAGGACAGTTATCTTTACTATAAATTTCTATGTTCATTTCATTGTTTCCTCTATGAATTTTCCTATTGTTGCTATTTCTTGTTCTGAGAGCATGCCTGCTTGAGCCCACATTGTAGAGCTCATTGCTCCAACCTGGCCTCTATTCTTATATGTAGTAAGCCTATCAACTATGTAATCAGCTGATTGACCTGCTAACTTAGGAAATACTGCCATACCTTGTCCGTCTGGTCCATGGCATGCTGCACACCCTGCCCATAAACTTTTTATTGAACTGAATTCGTCTGCTGCTGCAAGAGCCTGCTTAGCTCTAAGTATATCTACTGATGTACCATTTAGTGCAACATATTCTTCGTAGCACTCACCTGTACATGAATGTCCTCCACCATATCCACTATACTCTAAGTTAGGATAAATTTTGAGTGTAAAGAATCCAAAAATTACCGATACTCCTATCATTGTCATTCCTAATTCTCTCATTCGAACGCTACTCCTATCATTAGCATAGATACACCCATAAATCCTAACACTAATACCTGAACTACAGACATTACTGCTATTTGTTTCATAGGGTGTACCTCTACTACTTTTTCTACCCAAGCTTCACTTGGGGAAAGGTTTATTATTTGCAACACCTTTTCTTCTTTCATTTATTTACCATTAATTTTATCTTTTGCCGTTCCAGCATATAGTCCAAACCAGGCTGCTCCTGCTCCTACTACCACTGAAATCAATCCTGATTGTTCAAATGTTGGTTCTGGTAATTCCATAAACCATATTGTACACTTATATAATAATATAATATATACTGATAAAAACGCTCTAGGGAATATTCTCCATGCGTCTATCATGTTTGATAACCATATCCACTTCTGCCATGGATTATCTGGTTCTCTTTCGTTCTCCATCTCCATAATCTTGGCTTTTAATTCACCAATTTCTGAAACCATTGCCATAAATTTATTAAGGTCAATCTCTACCTCGTTACGACTCATGTCGCCTTGAAATTGTTCACTAGGTTGTGCCATTTCTATTTCCTATTTCTAAGTTTCCTTAGCCTGTGGTTATACTATCTTTTAACCACTTATACTCATCACTTTCCAAATCTATTGGTGCTACTAATGTAGCGTGAACATGATTAGTATTTTCTTTAAACTGACCTTCATTAACTGCATCTAATATCCAGTCAGCTGGGTCATCTTTTGTCATATTTTGTGTAAATATAACTTCAACTTTATATCCTACTAGTTTTTCCATTTGTCTTTTCTTTTGTTTCCTTTCGTTACTAGCGTGCATGGTTTTAACCCATTCATCGCTGTCTTTCTGCCATTGTTTTGAGTTCATGTATTTCCTTTATGAGTTCATCTACTCTTTTGTAGGACTCTTGTAGTTGTTTTTGTACTTCTTTTAGGTTTTGTTTTAGTACTATGACTTCATCAAGTTCCATCATATTTGTTTAATACCTAGTACGAAGTTTTCTGCGCAATCTTCTGCCCAGCTTTCACTATGTGTTGGATAATATTCTGTTAGTCCTGGCTTATCCCCATTCTTCATGTGAACACCCCAGCTATCATTTATTCTGTGTTTTACAACATGAGCGACTCTATCGCCTTCCATGTATGTGGAGTATACTTTATACTCATTGTTTGTGTTTTGCATCTTTTTCCTTTAGTAGTGTGAAGGCTTCAGTTATATACTCATCAATAGTCATACCTCTTTCGGTTGCTTGTTGATTCATAGCGTCCCACATCTCTTGTGAGATTTGATACTCTTTGCCTTCGAATTTAATTTGCAAACAGGTCTGCCTCAGCTTGTCTTCTTCTTGTAAGTCCTTCTAAAACTTTGCCACCTGCTTTATTCCATCTCATCATTTGAGCTGGTACACCTGCATAATCTCCTGCGTTTAATACTTTCAAAAGCGTACTTGCTTTTAAGTTTCCAACTCCTAGATTATAAACCCATGATACCATAGCATCAAACTGGTTTTGGTTTAATTCAACAGTTACTAAGCCAGTAATATAACTTTCATATTCATTTAGTTCTTCTACTAGCATTTCATTTGCTGTATTTTCTGAAATAACCATACCTTGTTGCACATCTTTAGTGTGCCCGTAGCCTATTGTCCATACGCCTGCAGCGCATTGATAAGCATTTAATTCTAGACCTTCAAAATGTTTAATCATTTCTAGTCCTTTTGTTCCTATATTCATTTGTGTCCTATATGTAGAAGCTTTCGCCACAGCCGCAGCGTCCACTCTCTTGATTATTTGTGATAAGAAACTCCTCATTAAGTCCATTAACCACCCAATCCAATTTTGCATCTGTTAGATACTCCTTGCTGTATATATCAATTACTAATATATCTTGATATATCATATCAGTTAAGTCAGGACTCTCGGCATAACTTAACTCATATGTATATCCACCACAACCTCCACCCGATACTTTAAGGCGAGCGCCCCAAGCAGAGCTTGAGGCGACTCTTTCTTTTAACATTGCTAAGGCATTGTCTGTTATCTTCATAATATTGGTAGCATCGCTAGATACATTGTTCCAAAGCATACTGTAAACATAATAATTACCTCGCACAACTCCCCATCTGGGCAGTATTTGTCTTTAACTTCTTGAATCGCTTGCAACTTGGCATAACGATTAAAGAATCGTTTTGCATATTGCATAGAGTTTCTCCTAGCCTATTGTAATCGTCTTAGGCTTTTCTTCATCAGGTGTATTTACCTGTAGGTTAATAACTAACATACCATTTTTGAATCCCGCGTCGGATATCTCTACCCAATCGCCCAAAGTGAAAATTCTGCTAAAGGTTTTACCACTTAGTCCTTTATGGACATAGCGTTCCTCTCCAGAATCAAGACCTTGCTTTTCTGTTCCTTCTATAGTAAGTTTATTTTTGTGTTGCTTGATGTCGATATCATCTTTTGACCAACCTGGCAGAGCCATTTCAATACGGTAGCCCGTATCTCCAACTGCTACTAAGTTGTATCTTGGATAGTTAGTCAAGGGTGAACTCTCGTTCCTCCTAGTTAATTCCTTGTTCAAGCGATCAAATCCGACAAATAATTTGTCGAAGTCGTTAAAGTTTAATGCTGTTAATCCAGTCATTGGTTTCTCCTATATTCGGCTCCTTTCGGCAGCCTCTATGAGTCCCTTTCGGCAACTCGGTTATTATAATACTATGTCTAACAAAACCCGACCACTGGTGGAAGTGGTGCTCCTAACCTCGCCCTCGGAACGCTTATGTTTCCTACTCGTGCCAGACATATCGTGGGTTTTGATTTGGAAGTCCCCACAACTCCGCATAAAATCATGTAAAATATAAAATTTTACTCTATTATTATATCAAAAAAATACCACCATGTCAAGAACTAAATTTCAGTCCTCATCAAAGTCTATCTGGCCGTCTGCTTTCAGATAATCTAGGGTATGTCCGATTCCTTGTCTACGCCCAACATTATACATGATATGTCCACTAGCAAGAGCCGTGAATACAATCCAAACTACTTGCCAATCCATTCTACATCTCCTCTTGGTATCACTTGATACGCGCCTTTGTTGTAAGCGGGAGCTACTGTGAACTTTTTACTTTCTTCAACCTTCCAAGAATTATCTTCAGTTTTATACTTAGTTTTACTACTAGTTTTTAGACTCGGTATCTTTGGGGTTGTGTCTGGCGTCTTAAAATTTTTAGTTTTTTGTGCTACAAAGTCAGGTCTAGCCTTCTTTTTGTAAGCATTTGTTTTTCTTTTGCGACCACTCGGAGAGTAACGCATACTGCCTTGTATTATCATAAAATTCCTTATTTATTTTTTATATAATATATTATACTACTTTTGTGAAGCCAAGTCAAGAAAAATATGAAGGGTTGCTGAAAATAGTTCTTGACATTGGAACTTAATTTTGTTATAATACACTCATGGAAAATAATAATAAATGGACGGATAAGCAAGTTCGCGAACTAAAGAAGCTGTATGGAAATCATTCAGCCGCTGAACTCGCAATACACTTCAACAAATCGCCTTCAGCGATTACTTCCAAAGTTCATTATCTAAGAAAGCGAGGTTGGTCTTTCGATACTACGCGTAGATGAGGAGAGGAGAGCAACAACAACCTAATTTTGACCGAATGCTACGCACTTTTCGAAATAAGATGAAAAGAAGTGGCAAACTTGAAAAACTACGAGAGAAAGAATACTATGAGAAACCTGCACAGAAGAAACAGCGTCTCAAAAATGCTGCAAAGCGGAGAGAATCTCGTAGACAACGCGAAGAAATGTTAAGACCTCAGCGAGGACACTTCTCCAAGCGCAGATAATTACTTCTTCCTACTTAAAAAATACACTTTTTTATGTTAACTCAAACCTTCACAGTCAATTCATTCGATGACATACTCAAAAATATTACTAGCTATTTTGTTAAACTTGTGGTATAATATATACAATAATTGATAATAACATTGCTAATTACTATTCATTCAATTCAACAAAACATAAGTTAAGAGCATCGCTTGAGCGAGACGCTCCCCTAGGAGCGGTGAAGCGATAACCGATGTCTCTCTTAATCGTTGTTGCTAATGCGATTAAAGCAATCGATTATACCACGATTCAAACTCCACCTCAACGGGGTTATCAACATCTAAACTAATTTACTACAAAACCATCAAATTTATCCACTTATAAATCCCAATAACTTACGCCAATTCAAAATTTTTTAAGTCGTTTTTACTCAACTGACTGCGTTAAATTCTACCTATACCTGTGCAAATTTCCCCTAGACTATTTAATTTTAGCGACCCCGCTACGGTTTAGTTAAGGTTGTAGCGTTGAGGGTTAGAACAACCCCGCTACGGTTTAGTTAAGAACAGCTGTCTAATATAAACATTAGTACAGCTATCCAAAACATCATTATCCAGAATTTGCCTTCTGTCCAATTATTCATGACTTAGGCGTTCCGTCAAAGAACAAAAAGTATATGCCAGTTATGATAAACATATACAGTATTAAATCAAATGCAATTTCCATTAGTGTAAACTATCCCTATATTTCATAAATTCATCTACTCCTAATTCTTCACTAGAATCAATCCATGCAGTATCTATCTCCACTTCTTGTTCATCAGTTTCAACGATTGTTAACCTCTCGTCACTTTCTCCAGCACAGTAATCATCTAGTAATTCTTCTGCCTGTCTTTCTGTTTCTGCTAGTATTTCTACTTCTTCTAAAACATATACTGTTTTCTCTACTTTAGCAAAATACTTCTTCATTACATGGTCAGCCATTATCAGCACCTCCATTAATAGTATCGTGCAAGAACTTAATATCTTGCTTCGGAGCTTTCTCTAGTCCCATAATTTTACTACTAGGTATTTCTAACAGCAGAGCTAGGTTTTCTACTAACTGTGCTTTTGTCACAGGTATCTCGCCTGTCTTTGTTTTGTAGACAGCTTTTCTATATACGCCTTCTCTACTTAGCTTTCCTATGATAGATTTTATACTCTTATCAAAATCTTCAGCTAACATATCTACTGTTTCTCTATCAGGTTTAAGCCTGTATTGATTAACCATAAACTCTACTTGGTCTTGTGTGTAATTACTTGCCATGTTTATCTCCTGCCATATGGTATAAGCTCACAGTTATTATCATGCCGAGTATAATCCCAAAACATATTAATTCTATAGCTTCCATACTAATAATACAAGTTAAATCCAAGTTTAACCTGTCTCCCATTCTCTAAATCTAGTGTAGCATTTCCGCCACTGCTAGCAATTAATGTAGTTTTACCACTAGCTGATGGGCCTAATTCTTTGCTAGTATCAACTACGATATGTAATAGTTCGCCTTCTTCATAAACACGAAGTGAACTACCTTTGCCCATTGTTATTCCTTTGTTTTCCATTATTCGTCCTCGTCTTTTGGATTGTTTAATAAATCATCTAACTGCGAAAAATTGAAGTTTATATCCATATCTTCTAGGTTTCCTTCGCCTTTAAATTCCATAATTGGTTTTTCTAAACCAGCGAGTATGGACAACTCTTTCAAGATGTCCTGCAACTCACTTACATTTTTGTTGATAGCTCCGCTAAGATACTCTATGTCTGAACGCATCATATCGTTTTCTATTTCTATCTCCGATATTCTGGCTTCCATCACCTGTATCTTAGCTTTACTACTTGGTTTGTGTTTAGTTGGAAAGTGTATTAAATTATCTTTTGCCACTAAAATACTCCTCGTCTTCAGCGAAATCAATAAATACTGTATCTAAAGTTCCACCTAATTGCCTAGCTTTTCTACTAGCAAATTCATTGAACCTTTCTATCGCACTTTCTTCATCATGTGCTATGAGAATTAACTCATCATCAATTGCCACATGAAACTGCCCTTTGACTAAAAACTTTCGTTTCCCTACTAACTTACCATCTAATAATGTGTAGCCATTTGTTGTTGTTTCTATTTTACTTCTAGCCATTGGACTTCTCCACCCATACAATTTCTACATTGCGTCTTACTAATTCGTTTAAGCACTTTTGTCTTTGCTTTGGCTTAACATTATGTTTGTTAATCTCAGCAAATAATTCTTCTTTAGCTGTGCACTTTAGCCAATAGTGTTTCCACTTCTTGTTTTTAGCACTTGCTGTGTTCATGCGTTGTCCACGCACTCGGTTGTGAACTCTCTCACTTGGTTTAAATTTAGCTGGCATTTCTTCTCTCCTCTTGTCTAGCTAGAAAGTTTCTTACACTTTCAAATTGTTTTGTTTCGCTGTTGTAAATTTGTCCTTCACCCCAGCCTCTTTTTGTAGCTTTGCTACTTAGTACTTCTACTAGGTATTCATAGCATAGCTCGTTTACTGCTTCAAATGTTACGCCGTAATCAAAATTAACATTTTCATATGCGTACTTTAGACTTTCGTATATTAGCTTTTCGCTTACATCTTCCATATTCATTATGAAGCCATCTTCTCTACTGCAGAAAGCGTTCCAATCTTTTAAATCTTCTCGCACTTCTTCTGTGCTTATTACCATAAACACTTGACATCTGTTGCGTTTCTCCCAACCTTCTAGTTCTGCCCACATCATCTCGCACCTCCGCTGATGATAGTAACTGTGCCAACACGAGACTCTGTCTCAACTTCGGCTTTTGCATCTACTAGGGTTATATTTGTGCCATCGGAATATCCTACCAACTGGCGTCTTCTGATTTCCCTTCTTGCTTCGCCACCATCTTTGGTTTGTTCATTGCGCATAGCATGAAGAGCTTTGTCTGTTTTACTTAAAAATGCTAAGTTCATGTCGCTTCTCCTTCTAAAATTCTTTTGTTATTTTTTAATATGTATATTATATCACGCCACAACTATTTTGTCAAGAAATATTTTATGCCAAGCATAAAAAAACCCAGCGACTTGGCTGGGTTGAAAAAGTGAGGTTCGCTTATGCTACTACTCGTTTGTTGCTTTCAGCGTGGGATAACGCATACCCTACTACTGTGTGTGCCTACGTGCGTAAAGGACTTATCACTACTTTGCCCTACTACAGATAGCTACTCACATGATTTCGCTAATAAGTTCAGGTCTTCCTCGTAAGTTTTGAACTACGACGCTTCCGTTTGTCTAGTCGTATTGTTAGCGCTTCCTATAGAGTGGCGTGTTCTCCGTTTTGAGTTAGTATATCGCTGGTAGATTGGAAACTACTTCCGCCAATCCGCTATCCCTACTGCTTTCGCAGGTAGGTGTTCTTCACCAGAGTGCTCGTTACTGTCGTGTCGCAAAACGCTTGGGTCTCCTTCTTAAGTGGGCTATCGTTTCGGAACTATGTCCAAAGAGTTTGCTTTCCTTTTTTATATCCCATCGCCAAGTGATGTGGGGATAGTTTTTCTACTTAGCCTTACTACTCCGCCCGAAGGCTAATTTAAGAAGATTTACTGCGTTGTAGAAGAGCATTCCGCTCCCGAGATTGTTTAGTCATAATCTACGGCTCAATTACTGCAACAATCATGTGTTAGCTTACAGCCCGAACTTTTTAACTTTGCCTCGGACTGGCACGACAGGTCGGTTTTGTTTTACAAGCTCAGTATCACTGCATAGAGCTTTGGGTAGGGAGTTGTCTCTCGCTGTAGAGATGCTGGCTAATGCTCAGATTTCTACTTGCTTTGTGAGGCTTCCCTTGTTCTCTCAATTTCTATATATATTATACAAAATTTTAACTGCCAAGTCAAGAACTATTTTTGGATTGCTTAAGATATTTACTGCGTATTTCCTTTAAACAATCCGAAAATACTTCGGGGCTTCTTGAGCAGTAGCTAGTTCTACCACTGCTCGGCCTTTCTAGTTTAACCTAAGTGGTCAACTAGCTTTTGTAAGTCTGCTTTGCTAGCTTTTACAAGAGTTGGTATTGCTACTGCGAAGTGAGCTTCTAGTATTGCTACTAATTCTGCTTTTCTTACAACTGGTTCGCCAGTCTTAGTCACTTTAGGTTGAGCAACATAAACACCTTCTCTTGATAGCTTTGCAATTACGCTTCTTACTGACTTGCCAAATTTGTTAGCAAGTGCATCTACAGTATCTCTTGTTGGATTAGCTGTGTATGCTTCTGTCATCTGAGCGACCATCTCATCTGTATAGTTTTTAGGTCTGACTGTTGCGTTTGCTTGTGCCATAATTTTTTCCTTGATGTATGTTATTAATTTCATTATAAGAGTATTATATCAACTTTTGACTGGTCTGTCAAGGGTTTGGCTGAAGTTTCTCTCACTTTCTTCAGCCACTCGCTTACAGTTCAAAAATGTAAGCGATTGCTACCATTATTATAAGCCATGTTAGCGGATGCCACTTGATTACTCGCCAATGTTGATGCCACCTTTCGTGTTGTTCTTCATTAGCTCTTCGCCAGTCATTCATGTTGAATTTTTTCCTTTTCATAACTACTATTATATAGAGCTAACTATCGCGAGTCAAGAAATAGCTTACGCGGATTATCATTATTTAACGCTAGCGAATTCTGGGGGGCCGAGCGCGAAATGTCGACACTTCGTGTCAAATCCTCGCAAATGTCGAAAATTTACTGCAAATCGCCGCAAAACTGTGCATAACCCCGCATAAGTTTCTTATTGACACGCGCAACCCCGCCATGGTATAATATCCAGGGTGGGGAAGGGGATAATTTCATAATATTACTACTAGGCGACGCGTCGGCGCAGGCGAAATTATTTTCATATGATTACTACTTGCGGATTGGCGCGCTATGCACGCACGCTTACGCCTAAAACCCAGTAAATCAAGGGAAATTAGGGTAATCGCTCAGTAATTTAAGAAATAAAGCAATCAGAAAAGGTTAATTCTTCGTTATCGCCTAATTATTTTCAGTAATTTATGTTTTCCTAT